>Ga0068856_100002981_pt1 | contig 17336 bp, 16 predicted proteins | sample KBSCornC62_FD_66595 | JGI IMG/M metagenome (GOLD analysis project Ga0068856, IMG submission 66595) | Corn rhizosphere microbial communities from Kellogg Biological Station, Michigan, USA - KBS Corn C6-2 | ecosystem: Host-associated > Plants > Roots > Rhizosphere > Soil ...
CAGCTTCAGGGTCTTGCATTCCGCCATCGTCGTTCATAGGAGGCTGAGCAGACATATCCATTTCTGGACCTGCTTCTTCGACGTCTCCGTCTTCGCCACCCTCTACTTCTTCGTTCTCGCCATCGTGCGGAGGAAGGTGATCTTGCGATCCGGATTCTGCATCCTCATCTTCCATTTCCGGTTGGGCAGATTCATCATCAGAAGATTGATAATCCCCATCAAAATCTTCACTCTCTGGTTGCTCTTCAAGCTCTTCTTCAGCAGGTTCTTCGTCCATAGGTTCTTCGTCCATAGACTCTTCGTCCATAGGTTCTTCACCTTCTTCAGGCTGCTCTTGACCTTCGAGTTCGGCTTGCATCTGAGCGAGCATCTCAGGGTCGATTTCTTCTTCGTCGCCCTCTTGAGGTTGCTCTTCGCCTTCTTCACCCTCTTCACCTTCTTGTGGAGGTGGTTGAGACTGTGTAGCGGCTGCGATGTCCATGATAGCACGAGAAGAATCAAGCCCTTTCTTGAGCTCGTTCCACTTATCTTTCAATGACTTCTTTTTAGGATCTTTCTTCAAAGGTTCTTTCCCTTCAACGATTTCCTGTTTGCCATCAGCTGTAACTTCTAACATTTCTTTTGCCATACATTACTCCGATTATAGGAAATCTACCAAGAATCGCTTCTGGTAGTATCCCTTGGCTGCGTCCATCTGCTTATCGATCATGGCTTGCAGATCTTTCAAACGATTCTGCAAGAAACCAGGTCCGAGAGTCGAAGTACTTTGTGAAGTACCGTCGATGCTGATAGAAACGCCGTTATGTGGGAAGAGGATCGGTCCCATGACCGAGAGCAACTTCATAGCTGCCAAGTTCTCAATCAACCCAACGAGTAACGCTGGAACTTGACCGTCTTGGAAACCTGCTCTATATTCTACTTGGATTGCCCCAGGCCAGTTATTAACTCCGCCAGCTCCGAGCGCATGAAATGCAAGACCAGAATAGAGGCTCGCAACGAAACCAGAGACAGTCACTCCGCTTGCAGGGACAAGCTGGATCGTCATTTCCATTGGCTGAGTGTGAATGTACTCAAGCGGAATATCGATCAGAGGGAATGATCCTGGGCCACCAGTTCCATTGTTGAATGTAAGTTGAAACTTTTGAACATCAAGGATCGGACCATGTCCGACTTTCATGTAGCCAAAGCTCCACCATTGTAAGTGAGAGCTATAGTCATGACGCTCACGGAAAGTAACAGGACTCAAGTATAAGTCGAGAGTGTGTTCAACTTCAGAGATAGCTTCATCAATATAGTGTTGCAGAGCATCATCAGTTACCTCTTCGCCAGTAAGGAACGAGCGAAGTGGAATACCGAAGAGGACCGTTGTACGAAGCGATGCTGGAGTCGGAAGACTCAAGTAACGATTCGGTGCGTTCTCCATCTCAATCTCTTGATATGGAAAGGGCGTTGTAGTTGCTGTTTTAGAAATAGGCATTAAAGTCCTCCGCCCGGTTGTCCACCTTGTTGTCCGCCGCCAGTTGGTGCCTTACGAATCTTAACTGTACTGTGAGCTTCTCTTGCTGCTCCAATACGCTTAAGTCTATCAGACATATCTCCAGCCTTCGGATTCGAAGGGTGACTAATCAATTTATGAAGATCCACTTTCGGAGCAGCCGGTTGCGCAGGTGCGGCAGCCGGTGCAGCTGATTGTGGAACTGCATTCTGTGCAGAATACTTCTTCTGCGCTTGACGCACTTCCGTAGGGATTGCATCTTGGTTCTTCATAGCTGTCATCTGCAAGCCGCGGATCTTGTTTGCGGCGTGAGTTGCAAAGCTAGCTTTACCTGGATTTTCGTGGTCATAGTCATTCATCGCTTGGATAAGACCATGCATACCGGCCTCATGAAGCATCGAGTGATCGATCTCTGGGTGGTTTGGGTCGAGACCAAGGCGAGAAATTGTCTTCTTCGCATTCATCCCAATCAAAGGATAGTAGTGCTGGAAGAACTGTTCAAACTTAGGATCTTTAGAAGGACCTTCGCCGAGGATGCGGTTGAGATCGCGTGAAGAGCCTTCGTTGAATTGACCCATCTCATCGATGTTGCCAACCTTCTTGCCCTTCTTGTCATAATCTTTCGCATACTGCTTAATGAAGTCTTGGTTGCCCATAGCGAATGAAGAAGCAGGATCCTGCTTCACAGTTGCTTCGGTACCAGATTCACCTTTAGTTCCGCCAGCGTGTTGCATACCTTCTTCAACACTGTAGCCTTCGCCACCATGTCCGCCACCAGAGATGATGTTACGAATCTGAGCATCTTTAGCTGCAGCATGAACATCACGGTGACCCTTACCTTTTTGGTGAGCCTCAGCGTGAGAACTTAATGCATTCTTCAAGTGTTCAGGATTCTTAGATGACCATTCCTTCTCGAAATTGTCGTCCATCTCCATCTGTTGAATAGGGTCAGCGTTCTTGTATTGGTCTGACGACGTCAAAGCGTTGTATGCCGACTTACGATCTTTGTGAGCGGCGTTACGAGCTTCAATGATGTTACCATGGCGAGCGAGCTCTGGGTTTCTAGACGGATCGGCCTTAAGAGCTTGTGCTTCACGAGCACGTTGCTCCCAAGGACGAGTGTAAGAGCGAAGTGCGCTTAGTTCTTCTCGCGACGGCTGGTTGAACCGGCTTTTCTTTTTCGGCTGCTCCGATGCTTGCGCTTGCGGAGCGGCTTGCTGTGCGGCAGCTGCTGGAGCTTCTGCTCCGGCTTGCTGAGCAACTTGCTCAGGGACTTCATCGTCTCCGAGATCTTCTGCAATGCCTTTTTGATGAGCATCTTCATCCTCATCATCACCGTATTCTTCATATTGGCCTCCTTTGCCGTACTCTGGATCATTTTCCTTGAGCCAGTCATCCGCGCCCGACTCTTTGTCGTCCGGATCAATCTCGCTGAAACCTTCACCGAGATCATTATCTTCATCATTGTAAGCTTCGTCATTGGGATCATACTCATCAGACATTTTCTGACGAGCCTTCAACAACTCTTCTTTAGCTGCAGCTAACTTCTTAACCAGTTCATCTAGTTTAGACATTACTTGCCTCCAAATTTAGCACGAAGCTCTGGCGGCAAGTGTGCCGCAAGGTCAGGTGCCAAACCAGCAGGTTTTGGTTGTGCCGTTGGAGCTGGTGCTGGAGATGTAGGTGCCGGCGCCGGAGCTTCAGCTTGCGCTGGAGCTGCTGGTGCTGCTTGCTGTCCACCAAATTTTGCTGCAAGCTCTGGAGGCAACGCTGCCACATCTACTTTACCTTTAGCTTTGTGCGGCTGATCAAGAAGGTTGAGACCTTCAAAGTGATGACCAGGTTTTTTCTTACCGCGAGACTTGAAAGCCTCAGGATCTTTCGCGTGAGCTTCTTTCAAACTTTGCATCCACTTTGCATTGTGCTCTGAGCCATGCCAGTCAGTCATCTTCTGTGCGAATTCGTTCATTTGATCTGGCGTCAAGCTGTCTTGCTTGTCTTCTGCAAATCCATGAATTGGATGTTCATCGAACGGGTGAGGAGTAAACTTGTCTTGTGGATCTACATCCTGCAAGTGCAAGTAGGCTTCTTTAGCGTCGATCTTAGCGGGACTTCCCAATTGAATCTCTTCAAATGGGTATCCACCCTTGTGAGGTGATTTCTTAGAGTCGCCGTGCTCTTCGTGTGGCGCCATTTCCAAATAACGATAATCCGGAACAGAACGTGGGTTCTTATCGCGGCTAACGCTGTTCAAACGACGACGGAGACCTGTGGTACCTTCTTTAAGTTTACCAGTCTCAGGGCGACGCTCTGTAGATGTATAGTTTGTTTCCCACGGTTCAGTAGGAATGTAATCGAGTCCGAGTTGTCCACCAGAGTGCGCGCCTGCGCGAGCTGCCAAGTGCATCATCGGAACGATCTTATTTAAGTGCTGATCCGCGACATCGCGTTTGCCAGCCTTCAGTGCAGAACGATAGTGATTGATATGGTGTGCTAACGCATCGCGCATCATCTCAACGTCTTTGTTCTTCATCTGGTTGCCATAAGAAGTAACAGCACCGTTCGCAGAACGTCCCATAGACGCTTGCGGACGTGCCATCTTTTCAAGAGACTCAAGCACCTTTTCGGCGATGATCTCGTCTTTCATGACATCAATAATTGTCTGTAACGTAGGGTCGTTAGCTGCTTTCTTAAGAAGTAACTCCCTGAAACCTTTCAGTTCCATGTTAACTCCTTAGATTCTGCGACCAGCGTCTCTAGCTACTTGTACGAATTGTGAACCAGTGATAACAACTGTAACTTGGTTTGCTTGTTTTGTAACAACACCAGTTGTAGTTGGATCAGTCTGGACAGGTTGGCCAGCGCCAGCATTGAAGATGAGGATTTCGCCGGTTGTCATTGTTGCAGCGAGAACACCATCAATGGTAACTGTACCAGTCGCTGCAGCGCGAACGCGGAACGATTGATAAGGCATCAACTGGAGTGTTCCAGCAGCACCAGAGAGTTTCTCTTCCCAGACCATACCAACTTCTGATACGCGAAGGGCTTCGTTTGCTAAATTGCTTGTTTTCACTGTGTCTCCTGCGTTAAAAACGACCAGGGTCACCATTCGCGCATACGCAACGAAGAGGGTCAACCCCAGCCACTACAGGATCCATTATACACTGGAACGAACCTGAAATTTCAGGTTCGGGAAGCTTACTTCTTAAAGATCTCGAAGAGCGACTTTTTAAGTCGGTTCTTAGCGGAAATACCTAGTGGGGCCAGCATGTTCTCGTACTTGACTACCTCAGCCCAGGCCTCTTCTTCAGAGGGCCAGTTATAGTCCTCTTTTGCCTCTACCTCGATGAACCGCTTCTTCTCGTTGAGGTTCTCATCGTAAACAACATAATAAACTAGGACAGCCTTCTCAAGGAATGCGATCTTGCAGGTCTTAAAGATAGAGAAATTCTTCTTGTATCCTAGAAGACCTGCAAACGCCTCAATAGCGCCACTAGACTTACCGTCCGTCGGCACATTGACTTCGACCCGGTTATTGTTATTTGCATCGGTTGTTTTCCGTTTGATAGTGAGCTCTCCCATGTGGTCATGGTAACGGTATCGGATGAACTCGTCTTTGTCGTTAGTGAAATAATCATCATACGAACTCACCATCATCCAAGAGGGTTTCAATGGCTCAACGAGCTTGATGAAATCATTCATGTCGATATCATCGGCACCATATTTTGTCTCAAGCTCTTTGAATTCCATATTCCGTCCTTACGCCTTAGGCGTTGCCATCTTAAGAGAAGCACGCTTCTCTTTTGTGAACAAGTTAGCCTTATCGCGATGTTCAGCACCACACTGTTTACACTTGTGCTTCTGGAACTTGCCAGAAGACGTGTAATAGAAGCCGTTCTTAATGAACGTAGTGCTTCCACACTTACAGACGTGATCTTCTTCATCGTGATAGAGGTTGAAGTTGATGCTATTGTCCCAAGGAATGAGTTTCGTGTAGAGCTCTTCTAAAGAGAGAACATCATACTTGTTGTAGATTTCCATCTCTTTCCACGCTTCAAGGTTGCCCTTCAAGCACTCAGTCCACATCTCATGGCCCGGGAATTTCTTGTGTTTCAATTTCTTGTATTGAGTATTGAGCTTATCGGTCATATACTCGAGACGATTGCTTGTGAAACCAAAGATCTTAGATGCGATGATCTTCGTATCGATATGCTTGACACTGCCTGGGGGTTGGAAACCTTGCATGATGAAGCGTGCGTTGAGCTTCTTCATATCGAACGACTTGCCGTTCTGTGTGATCAAGATGTCTGCTTCGTTGATGAGTTCCCAGATACCCTTGAGAAGGTCTTTATCGTCTTCAACATTTTTAGCGTTGCGTTGATCGGCGTACATCACCTTGTTCGGTGCATCGCCAAGCCATTTTGCACTCCAGCTGAGGACGTGCCAGTCGGCGACGATTTGGTTCAGGGAAACGTTGTTCTCCCAGAGACTCCAGACGTGAGCGATGATCGGTGCGGTTTCGATATCAAAGATCAAAACCTTAGGACCAGCTAGTTTAGGCGGAGCTGGTTTCTTTGCGCGTTTAGCCATTACTTGTTCCCCAATCCGAGAGCCGTTAGGATCTCGTTGTGTACTTCTTCGATTGATTTGCCGTCAACATCTATTCTAACAGTATTAAAGCTTTCACTCATGAAATCCATGCTATGGGACACCTGAGTGATGAAATCGTTGCCTTTAGATTCCATTGCATCGCCTGCAGTGAATTCTTGCTTTGCAGCCTGTGCTTTCGCTAGGCCTTTAAGAGAATCACCACGGAGATATAGTACATGATCGTATATTTTCGTAGCCGAGGGAGGAAAGATGTTGGCATTGTTATCTGCAGCGTCAACGACTTCGTTTGACAGCTGTTGCAGAAAACCATAGATATTTCCGCATCCTGTGCCGTACGCATATCCACTAAGGATTCCACGGTCTTGGATGATGTAGTCGTACTTATCGAGATTAGGTACGATGAGTTTTTCTAAGTGAATAGATCGAATTGCTTGTGAGATAAACTCGCGTGCTGGACGCGTCAGTTGTTCATCGTATTGCTTGTCCAGCATGATCCCTCGCAACAACATCGTCAGCGGGAGAAGATCAGTGCCTGGTTCTTTTGTTTGCAATACGGAGAATCCTCGTGATTTGAGGGTATCAACTAGCAGTTTCGTTTGTGTTGTTTTACCAACGCCTTCTGTGCCTTCGAGACAAATATAACGAGCTTTCATGCTCATCATTATACAGAGGGTTAGAAATTACAGGTTTTTCTTAAGTGCAGCGAAGAGATCGTAGAGTGTATCAATGCTCTTTGCAATCTTAAGAGGTTGCGAAGCAGACGGAGCAACAGCGCTTCCTGCTCCAGGAGGCTTGATGTCCGCAGCGACTGGCGCTGGTGCAGCAGGTGCTGCAGCGACGGCTGGTGCTGGAGCAACCTTCGATGCGTGCCAATCGCGAGTCATCTGTTGTTGTTCAGGAGACATAGCAGCCCAAGCTTCCTTGAACTTCACTGGATCAACTCCGTGATGTGCAGAAAATTCAGTATGGAAATTATCTTCTACAGGGGCAGCTTGAGGAGGTGCCGCTGCAGCTGGCGTTTGCGGTGCTTGTTGTTCGGGAGTTTGTGGCGCTTGCTCAGGTGCAGCGGCGGGTTTTGGTTGACGCTTACGAGTGTTGAGCTTTGCAGCCGAACCAGTCTCAGAGATCGCTTTAACGTTCTGAGCAGCCAGTTCTTTCATTTCAGGAGTTGCATTTGGATCTTTAAGAATAGCAGCATTGCGTAAGAAAGCGCGGATTGCTCCACGGTTTACGTTCTTAAAAAGCTCTTCTACTTCTTGAAGTTCCATCATAGTTCTATTCTACCATGTAGGGGAAATAGAAAAGGCCCAGCCGAAGCTGAGCCTTTTCATTTTAAGCAACCTTACGATTGCCTAAAATCACTTACCAACGTTCTCGAAGAGACAGTTGAAGCGAGGAGTGTATACGAACAACGCGCCGTACATGACGATCGCGAATTCGAGAGCAGTTGTTACGATCGCGAAGTTGATCTTCGAGAGCGGAGCCAATTGCTTGAACTTCATGCACTCAGCCGACATATCGAGAAGGAATGCTTCACCGAGTCCAGCTTGTTTGCGGCCAGCCATGACGTAAGTCGTGTTACCAGCTTGTGCGAAGTTACCAGCAAATTTCTCAGAACCAACCGCGCCGCCTGGAGCCGAAAGGTACACTTTCATGTACTTAACGTTTGCAGGCATACCAGAGACAGTCAAAGTGATGTTTTGACCAGCAGTGATAGTTGCTGCAGCAGCTTGAACAGGGATCGATTCACCAGCGTCGTTAACCAAAGTAACTTTGATTTGGTAAACGCCAGCAGCGAGACCTGAACCAGTACCTGTAGCTGCCGAAGCAACTGCGAGAGCACCTGGTTGTGGAGCTTGTGCAGAAACCGCAAGAGCACGAGCACCTGCGCGAGGGCGCAAGAACAAGTTAGGCTTGAAGTCTACTGTTCCAGCAGTTGTCGTCATCTTCGAAACATCGTAACCAACAGTTTGGTTAGAAAGGCCCGGAGCTGAACGGAACTGAGGATAGAACTGCTTTACGAACGCTGACAAAGCAGCTGGTTCGATGTGGAGTTCCGAAGGAGAACCGAAGTTTTCCAACGCGATAACCGCGAGGCGTTCGATATCGTCTTGAGCGATAACGTTACCACCGAGGTCTTGTGCGATCGAAGCTGCGTCGCCGTAGCCTTCGAAGTCACCAGAGCGCATCAGAACATCTGCGTCGCCTTTTTTGAGCTGTTGCAAAAGACCCGACATTGCGATCGAGTTTTGTGGCAAATCAGCTGGCTGACCAGAGTTTGAACCATCGAGACGGTTAATGAAGTGAGCGTGACCCCAGTACATTTCGCGTTCAACGTTCTTCAGAAGGTGCATAGTACCTTCTTTAGCTTGTTGTGCAACGATGTCGCCAACAGTTGTACGAACCAATGTCATTTGGTGAGAGACTTTACGACGTGTACCGAAGAACACGATCTTTTGTCCGTCACGAACGTACGTCGAATCTTCTTCGATCGGCGCTCCACCTTCACCAATGTAAGGTGCAGAGTCAGAACCGTACGAAATCAAACGATTGTACTGTTCGAACAAGTTGTAAGCTTTGTCTACCGAAATAGCAGGCCACATTTTCAAGTTCTTCATGTCGAAAGTAACACTCTTAAGTGTTGCTTCGAGAGATTCTGCTTGAAGGACGCCACCGTAAGTGAGGTCCGTTGGTTTACCTGCGCCGCCGTAGCCAGCTGTGATTGCTTTGTTCAAGTTTTCGATGTCTGCTTGTGACACGAGACCTTGATCTAGCCCTGAAAGAATTTGATTAACTGAATCAGTCATCATTTTCGCATTCTCCTTTGATTACGAAATCTCGTATTTTTTAGCGATATGTTGAAGGTCTTGTCCCATTTCAGCTTTGGTGATGTCCAAAGAATCCACGCGAGTACCTGATTTTTTTAATTCAAATAGCTTAGAAGCTACTTGAGCTTTTGTGAGAGGTTCAGAAGCGCCTTCGTCTGCTGATTTCAACAGAGGAGTAGCGCGTGCAGTCATTCCTTTAGGAGCAACTGGCTGATCCGCGATCTTGTTAACAAGGTCGAGAATTGTAGACAGTTTTGCTTCAAGAGGAGCAACACGTTGTTCAACGAAGCTCTTCATCAGAGTTTCAGAATCTTCCAAAGACTTCTTCATGTCAGCAAGTTCAGCGAGTTCGCCAATAGCTTTACGCTCTTTAGCCTCGTGTTCTTCGCCGCCTTTAGCGTCTTTGTCTTTCTTCTTCTTGTCTTCGTCTTTGTCTTCTTTTTTGTCCATGTCTTCAGCTTTAGCGGCTGTTTCGTTCTCGCCTTTTGCAGCGGTCTCGTTTTCGCCTTTTTTAGCTTCGTCCATGTCTTTTTCTTTATCGTCTTCTTTGTCTTCTTTAGCATCTTCAGCTTTTTTAGCGTGAAGATCGCCATTAGAAGGCTTTCCGTCGATGCCGTCGCCCGGACCTTCGATCTTAATCTCAGAAGCCGCGAATCGTGATTTACGCAATTCGTCGAGTTCCATGAGAGTCTCATCGATAAGGTCTGTTAAGCTTTTAGTTAATTTGTTATCCACGATCGTCTCCTTTCGTCAATTGAATTGTTAAAATTACTGACCAAGGCCGATGATATCGCTGTGACCACGGATTGTGCCGAGGTCTGCTTGAGCATTGTCAAGCAACTGAATGTCGTTAGCGAGTGCAGCGCACATAGCCAAGACTTTAGCAGCAACAAGGCTGTCGACAAGCGTGTCTACCGAAGTAGCAGCTGCGCCAGAGATCGTTACTTTACCTGGGTTACCAACGCCAATTCCGAGGAATGGGCTTACAGTCGAGTCAACACCACCAACAACGGCAGGGCTGAAAACAGCGTTTGCATAACCGATAGTGAGATCGTTCGATCCATTTTCGATTACAACAGCGGTTTGACTCTCAGAATTAACTGTGAGTCCAAGCATTTTGGCGTTACGAGCCAGCTTGTGAAGAATAGCAGCAGAATTTGCCATGAGGGTTATCTCCTTTTAACTTTGAGTTTGAACTCAATATTGTTCTAATATACCACGTGCCTTTACTTAAACACGTAGCCGTTACTTCTTGTTACCTTGCATGGCACTAGCAAGCTTTTCGAAACTCATGCCATGACCACACTCCCTACATTTTACCTGGTGCTTTGAGTGGACTTGCTCTTTTCCACAATTATCACAACTAATATATTTTAAGCCAGGGCGACCCTGCTCTAAAGATTCAGTTTGAATGACTGCTCCACTTGTTGCTGAAGTAGGGGCTCCAGCTCCACCATATCCAGCAGTCATAGCTTTGCTAAGCGCCGGTTTTCGTTCTTGATTTTGAGGATTAAGCTTCTCGTAATGAGCCATTACTTCCTTAACATAAGGATTAGACTCGAACGATTTCTTTCCACCAGACTTGTATTGATTCCAAGAGCCTTTGAGACCATGAAGCCAAGCGTAAGCTGCTTGTTGGTCACTCTTAGTCTTGCCTTTATTGCGGTTATATAGAGATACCGCAAAGTCAGCATCAGCCTGTGGATCGCTATTAAATGCTTCAGTGAATGCCGCATGGTTCTTATGAACGTCTTTAGCAGCTTCTGCAAGCTTAGGGTATTTCTTAGCAAGCTCAGGATCTTTAGCGATAGCAAATGCAGCAGTGAGCGGCATCATACCGTAAGCACCACCAGCAGACATGCCTTCGTGCATCGATTTGCCTTTGCCACTACCGATGCCATAAAATTCATTGAGAACTTTACCGTCGATCTTAGGGTGCTTGAGGTTCTTGCCGCCCTGAGATTCGACAGCACCGATAGCACCGAGAAGCGGATACTTCTTCGACACATCAGCGTAAACAGATTCGTGTGTTGCTTTTGGCGTTGCAGCAGGTGTAGCCTGTTGTGCAGCGGCAGGAGCTTGAGGTTCTGGTGATTGAACTGCTGAAGGCGCCATGGCCATCGCAGCTCCCATACCAGCAGCAGCTAATGCGTTCTTAACGCCAGCTTTTTCAAGCTCTTCTTGCTTCAAAGCAGCCATCTGTTCTTTAATCTGTTCGAGATTATTATGGATTTTCTGCTTAAGAGCCTTCTCTAAGATCTGCTTCTTCGATGGAATCGTGATTTCTCCCTCGATACCGAGGTCCTTCATCAATTCAACGAGTTTAGTGAGGTTGTTCTGTACTTTCGTAGCAGACGCGTCACGAGCGATATGGCGGAATGATGGAACATTCGTCTCTGCCAAGTGCATTACGGATTTGATGAGTTGCATATCTGCTGCCTCATCATATTGCGACTTCTTCATTCCTGTTGGCTCAACGAGTGTGTTGTTGTTAGCCGGAGTGAATGTCAATGCAACTGAATGGATCTTTGTACGTGCGAGAAGTGTGGGATCGGAGATACCACGTGCGATAACGCCACCCTCAACTGAGGCTTTCAGCTGGAGAGGAGTGTCTGACTTGTGGATGTTACGAAGGATGGCAGCAGCAGCGCGTGCGTTAGGGTGATCCTCGTCATCATATAAATAGCCCTTAACGTAAACGAAAGGAGCTTTGACTTTGTCCCAGTAGTACTCGTGACGAGCATTATCGCAATCTTCTTTCTTGAAGATCTTCTTGGCGCCAGTAACTCGACCGATAGCATTGAAAAAGCCTTTGCCGTGGTTGTCATTAAGACGTCCACGACCAGCTTGCAATTCAGAGATATCAGCTCCTTCAACGGAGAGCATCTCGCCCTGGGTGTCCCGAAGCTGGGAGCCAGCAATCATGTCAATTTCAAGGGGTTTCTTAGCCATACCATAGATTATACTATGGAACTGAGTTGGATCTAGCGGTAGATCTTGTAGTCAGGGCTATCAGAGTCCATGACGACCTGTTCCCCGTTCTTCTTAAGTTCGGAGAAGGTACTGTGGTCTCGCATCTTGCCGAGAGCAGTCTTTTCAATCTTTTTAACTGTATCGACAGAGACGTTTAGAAGGGCAGCCAACTCTATATCAGAGACTGACTTTTCTGAAGTGAACTTAGCAAGATACTCAAAGAAACAATAATGAGCTAGTTGGTGGTCTACTGCCCAGGGACATCCGGGCAGTAGGGCCTCTTCTTCTTCAGTAAGCTCACGGCCTGCATTGCGAATTGCTTTTAGGCGCATCACGGCAAGCGGACACCAGCTGTCCGGCACTTCTTCGAGACGTCTAGGACATCTCTCGTCCATTTTGGAAGCTGGTGTATCTGACATTAGTGAGTGGCCTCAGCTTGAGCCTCGACCGGCGCTGGATTGCGAATTCCAAGGAGTTCAACAGTATGTTCGAGACCGTTGAGTTTTGCTTGAACCTTTGCACCAACTTTTTGACCAGTGAGAGCAGTAACCAAGTCTGGAACGCCAGATTCAGAGAGCTTGATGCGTGAACGCAAGATACCGCGGTCAGTTCCTTGCTCGTCTGTTGCAGACGTAGTGAATACCACCGTGCTGTCTGCGCCAACAACATCAGCGTTTACAAGATTATCTTTCACATCTTGTTTTGCTGCTGCTTCGTTGAAATCAACGAGGCGTTGTTGGTTAGCGAGGTTGTTGAGGTCGTCTTGGTTAAGACCTAACTGTTTTACAACCGCGTTGTACTTATATTGAAGTTCATAGAGCTGATTGAGAGCTGCACCAACGTCATCTGACATCGATTTAACGCTCTGCATCAATTGCTGAGTCATCATCTGAGAGATGCGACCAGCCATCGCTGTGTTTGCCAGCTCAGTTTTCAACTCTGAAAGTTGATCTTTCTTTGATCCCTGAGGCGGGACACGGAAACCTTTACTCATTAGTTAACTCCTTTATCGTTAGCTCTTTTATACATCAGTTTATAGAACTTAATCTCGTCTTGGGTCAAAGATAGTTCAGGGGAATCGCTGCCGCCGAGAAGTCGACCTAATTTAGCGTTCAGGAAGTGGCGGACTTCATTCTCAATGTCATCATAGATCAAACCCTTTGTTTTAAGGATTCTTTTTGAGAGGATATCGCTAACAGCGTTTGCAACTTCCAGCTTATGCTGTTCTGGGGACTTTCCCGGTGGATATTTAGCTCCCGTAGAAGATACAACAGGTTGCCCGTCGAGTACAGTTGTTGTGGTGTTCTTTCCATCAGATGTAACCTGCAATGTTTTAGTCTCCAGAGCTTCTGCTTTGTTTTGATCTACAAATGCCTGTGCATCTGGAAACTGCTTCAAGAATGTTTGGAGCGTTACTTTTTCAAATCCATATTGCTGCGCCATCGATGAATAGAGACCACGCGCTCGGGTGAACTGCGCGCGATCTAACGGTTCTTTATTGTCGACGCAACGTTGCCAATGGGCCTTAAGATCGTCGTCAGTCATCCAGATCCGTTGAACACCTACAGAAGCTTCTACTTCGCGAATAGCTTCGATCGCCTCTTCATCGAGGAGAGGCTTGCGACCGAAGATTTGTGGCCAGATCAATTCGCCATAATGAGTGCGGTCAAGGACGATGTCCTTGTTTGATCCAGAAGAAATAAGTTCAATAATGAACTGAAGGTAATCGTCAGCGTTCGTGCCCTTTGGTGGGGCAGACATGTGAATCTTCTCAAAGCCAATACTTTCAAAGTAATTGGCGATAGTAGATTTGCCTGTGCGATCTAAACCTTCGAGTAATACTACAGACATGTGATCTCCTATACGAGGAGATTATACAAAGAATGGTCGGAACTCTGCGATCATGTCCATGAGGGACTGATTGCTGATAATCTCTAGACGATATAGTACTCGGAGAACATGAATGTGGGCGAGATAGAAGTGGTTATCAACTATCTCGCCTCGGAATACGTAGAGATTACTCATCCATCTGATTAAGTGGATTTGCTACAACTTTGCCGCCGACATTGGACGCTTTGGTTGCGCCAAACTGTTTTGCGGAATCAAGAAGGGGATTTCCTTTGCCGTGAGCAACTGCGTCTGCAGCGGCTTGAGCTTTAAGTTGTTCCATCTCCATCTGATGCTTCTCAGTATCACGCTGGTGAGCTGCTTCTTTATGACCATGCTCTTGCTGTTGCATAGCAGCTTCTTGTTGTTGCTGCTGAGCTTCTTGCTGAGCTTGAGCCGCTTGTGCAGCTTCTTGTTTCTTAGCGTTATCGATAGCCAAGAGAGACTGTTGCCAGTTCATGAACATCGGATCGCCAGGAATGTATTGGAGTTCGCGACGCTCTGAAGCACCTTTGTCACCAAAGAAGAACTCACGGATCTCGCCACGAGTGTAGTTCTTCTCGACGAGAGCCCAGAACGCTTGGTTCATTGGGAGGTCAGCAGCCGGAGTCTTAATCTTCTCTTTCTGAGACTGTACAAGCAAGTCATTCATTGACTTCCACACAGTCATCTCAGCCTGCATCTGAGCGATCTCAGTTTGCGGCGTCTCATCAGTGTAGCCAGTGAAGATGAACTTATATTTATCAGCGATACCTTGGTCAATAGCAGGGAGGATCTCACCGTTGATGAGGTCTTCCATGTACATCAAGATAGGGTAAAGACCACGCTCACGCGAGTAAGCGATCTTGTACTCGTTATTTGATTGCTGCGCCGGCGACTTACCATTCGCTGAAACGAGATAGTCAAGTCCGATTTCTACGGGATCAATCTGGAACTGGGCACATAGAATACGCATCAAGTGGTTGTTGAAGTTGATGTATTCCATCTCCTTCGCCGAACCAGACATTGGTACCCATTGAACTTCATCAAGACCGGCAACAATCGGCGTTCTCCACGCGTGTTGTTGACCGGAGATGGTGTTGTAGAACTGACGACGGAAGTTCATTAACTGACCTTGCGTCACTGTTCCCTTCAAGTGAAGAACACCACGCGCAGCATAGCCATGGGTAAAGAAGTTAGAGTTGTAGTTCTCAACGTTCAAGTGATTGGTAACGTTGATGATTGCCATCTCCAAAGGAGAGTAGCAGTAGCCGTTCGAATCCGCGAAGTTCTGCGGATTGAAGTTCTTCCAGATAAGATCTTCGTCACCGAAGTAGTTCAACGGCTGCATATTGAAAGAGACCTGGACATATTTCCAGTAATCGTTCTCAGCTTGGTTGACAACTTGATCTGTACGTGGATCGTTGTTCGAAAGCGGCTGATGGTATGTTTGCTGAGCAGCAGCATCCATCTGTTTAATCTGTTCTTTAGATGCGCGCTTGTTTACTAAGTAAGTGTTCTCAGCTGGAAGCGGTCTGAAGCGGTGTAAGCCACCTTTACGTGTCTTAACCTTTTCGATCGCTACGTGACCAAATGTAAGAGCGTCGCGAACCGTAAGCTTCAGGAATTCACCGAAGAGCATGCGGTCTTCTGCAGGTACGTTCTCTTGACGACCACAGTGATACATGAAATCTTCAAGAGCTTGAATCTCTTGCATTTCATCTGGGCTGTATTCAGCGTTGTGATCTTTCTTTACGAAGCGGAAACCCATCTCATGGCGACGGTGTTCAGGGCGCGAAAAGCGAAGAAGGGTATCAACACGAGCTTGGATAATAGAGGAAACGAGCCAGTCACGAATCGACACTTCTTTGAGTGACTTGTTCGTGATGCGGGACATCTTGTGCTTGAAGTTAACGTTCTGACCGAACTGTTCGAAGTAAGGGTCATCGATGAGAGCCTTACGACCGATCATCTCGCCAGAGTTCTTCTCGGGGCCATCTGGGAGAACGTCGCCAGTATAAGCGCCTGTAACCATGTTACTAGGGGCTGATTGTGCAGGCTGATCTGCCTCTAAAGAGACACCGTCGGCCTTCAAGAGCTCGCCGATCTCGCCTTTTACTCTATTTTTGATCCAGTCATCATACCAAGCCAAAGTGCACCTCTATCTACCCATTCTACCTTAAAAGGACCATAAGAAGCCGCCCTGACTTCCGGTACCATCGTCATCGTCATCTAGCGCCGTCTTATTACCGATCTTTCCTAACTTAGAGGCATCTTGCTCATTCTGTTGGAAAGGGATACCGTTGCTAGCTGCAAATTCTGAGGCTGTGGGTGTACGGCTGAAAGAGCCGTTGCTGTCTTTAAGACTTTCTGCATTATCAAAGTCAAGTCCGCCCCCGAGAATGATGTTGGATTTGCCCAACAGCAAAGAGAGCGGATAACGAAGGGCGTCAAGCCAGTGATCGTTATCGGTATCCGGAACATCGGTTACGATGCCGGCCGCATCAGTCTTGTAGTGATACAGACTGAATTCGTTAACGATGTGCTGAGTTGTTTCCTTAGCCAGGAACAGCTTCGCTTCCATGCCCCCAGGGACCTTAAGAAGCTTTTTGATGACCTGGATACCAGACATAATCTCTGGCTTCTTGGCATCGTTAGCTACCGGGAGACCGGCCTTCTGCATCTCTTGAATAGCGCCTTGGTCAGCTTGGTCAGGAACATATAGCTGAACGCGGTACTTGAGATGGTACTTAGTCTTAATATGGTGGATCCATGTAGGAGTAGAGATCTGAGTCATACCGTCGGTCTTGACGATGTAGACGTTATCTCTCTTATCCATGAAGAAGAAGACTACCGTGTTAGGTGACGAGTATCCCCAGTCAATCCCTGCGTAGCAAGGGAGCTGCATCTCATGGCACTTCTTAACGAACTGGTCATGTGTACATTCGCCTGGGTAATCTTTACCCGTGAGGATGAACCACATTTGGTTCCAATCCTTCATGTGGGTCTTCTCGTCGAACTCGCGATAGATGATGCCTTCAACTGAAGGCTTCAAGTTCATGAGCTGAGCAAGCGCCCAGTCAGCTCCGCCGGTCTTAACCTTTTGAATTAAGTCGACATCAAGATTTTTAAGCATCGGCGACTTAGACGTTTGATTCTTAGCGTCTGTCAGACAGATAGAGAAGATAGGGCACTTTGCACAGCCGGTGTAGCCTTCGTGCATTGTGTAGTCTTTTTGCTTGACTTTATCTTTCATCATGTACTCAGCGTCTGTGAGTACTTCCATCTTGTCTTGGTTAACCCATAAAGGGATCTTCTCGGTACCAGAACGCTCGTCGGTGCAGCGCTCCATGAACTCGAATGCAGTCCAGCGACGAACTGTACGTCCTTCTGCTTCTGCGTTTTCGATCTGGCGGTTCATCAATCCGTAACGAGTCTTACGTGTTGAGATACCGACACGAAGCGCTTCTTTGCCGTTACGAGAGTCAAGCATACCGTTGATCTCGGCAAAGGCTTTAACACCTTCACCGGAAACGGTATCGATCTCATCGACAACCACTAAA
>Ga0068856_100002982_pt1 | contig 17330 bp, 6 predicted proteins | sample KBSCornC62_FD_66595 | JGI IMG/M metagenome (GOLD analysis project Ga0068856, IMG submission 66595) | Corn rhizosphere microbial communities from Kellogg Biological Station, Michigan, USA - KBS Corn C6-2 | ecosystem: Host-associated > Plants > Roots > Rhizosphere > Soil ...
GATTGGCAACCAATTACAGCACCTGCACCATCACGAATTTGCGCACCCCGGGTGTTTTCATCAGTTCTCCAACCAATTACCAACTGTATTACTCCGGAACTCCCATTGACGTCGTGGCAACCAGTTTTGATTACAATGGCATGGTTACCAATGTTCAAATTAGTTATGTTTTTAACGGAATAGCCAATGTCCTCGGGACGTGCACCAACTTTTTGCAAAGCACCGGTGTGGGTGTCATTACCAATGTGTTCAGCTTCAACTGGACGAATGCGCCTTTGGGCACCAACCAATTATTTGTTGTGGGCACCGACGATAACGGTCTGGTTTCAACTTCGGCCATCGTGGCCGCAGTGATCGTAAATCCTAACCCGGTGGTGCAAATCACCTCCCCCCTCAACCAGACTTTCCCCGCTTTCTCGAATATTCTGGTTTCCGCCACGGCTACTTCGTCGGTTCCTGGCATCACTATCAGCAACGTAGTGTTCAATATTGGCACGAACACAGCTGGAACCAATTTCCTGGGCTACGCCGCCACGCAGACCAACGGCTACTACCGGATCAATTGGTGGCCAAGTCATGGTGGCACCTATGTGCTGACGGCCCGTGCAACGGACAGTCAGGGAACTTTGATCATGTCGGTCCCGGTGACAAATAATGTCAGAAATCTACCGACGCTTGCAATCACCTCACCGGCTAATGGCGCATACTTTGGGATTTATCCCACAAACATTAGCATTGCGGCGTTTGCTTCGTCTGATTTCACCAACATCACCAAGGTTGTGTTTTATGAGAATGCAATCTTTCCAATTTGGACGAACTACGTCAATTCTCCGAGCACAAATACTTCAATCACCTGGCTTGGGGTGACTAATGGGACATACACATTACGGGCAGTGGCCACCGATGGTACCGGTGCAACTAGAAGTTCCACTAACATCACGATTTTTGTGGTCGCCAATCAGCCGCCAAGTGTATATGCCGGACCGGATCAAACCATCAACTTGTCGACGAATGCGCTCCAGTTGCCCGGAATGGTCATGGATGATGGCCTGCCGGCCAATCAATCACTAGTGATCGGCTGGGTCCAACTCAGCGGACCGACCGGAGCAACCCTAGCCTCTAGTAACCAACCGGTGACGTATGCGGCATTTACGAATGTCGGCGCCTATCAATTCGTGCTCTCCGGTAGCGATGGACAATACACTAACTACAGCACGAATACCATCACGATCCAAGATCCCAATCTTCCACCAATCCCTCATGCGGGCTCAAATCAAGTCTTTATTTTGCCGGCTCTCGATTCCACAAATCTGATCCAAAAAGTTATTACACTTGACATTCTGACAAATGTCCCGGGCTTAGCTGGTGGAATTGAGTATTATGCACCTTCAAACTGCGCAATCTTTTCGGGTTTTAATGACGGGCTGGATTACGACTGGGGAGCAGCGCTAACAGATACGCACTTATACCTTTTGCAAAATGATGGATCCACTTCCGATTTCATGACTATTAGCAACTCTTTGGCGGGTTGGTATAATGGGCGGATTGAAGGATACATAACTACAACTCGAGAAACCAAGGGGGGATTTCAGGTTGGCGAAATATTCTTTGGTAATGGAATAAACAACCATTGTGAGATTGTTCGTATCACACCGGATCGGGCTATTTATGGAAATCTAGGTGATAGTCATAATGCATGGTTGGTTTTGACAAACGAATCTGGAGATTTTATACCAGGTGTCATCTCAAGCATGTGTATTGATGAAACTGGAGTCTGGGGATGGAATCTAATGGTAATGGTAAAAAATGGTTCAGGGGCTGGAAGCGTTTGGCGTGTTGATTCAGCTGGAAACGCAAGTTTGGTTGCTTCTGGATTAAATGCTGAAGAAGGCATAGTCACTATACCGAATGATGTTGTAAAATATGGCCCATGGGCGGGACGTATATTGGTTGGTCGTGATGATTCTCCCATTTCAGCCATTGACACAAATGGAATCGTTGTGGAATACAGTTTAGGAATAGGCGCTGAAAATATTCACGTTATTAAACCAAATGAGAACATACTATGCGTAGCCGATCGCGACCCATCAATTTATGGAGCGTCAGCCTCAGAGTTTGTGGCCTCTGTTGGAGACATAGTTGTTGCATACGAGGGGGACCGATTATATCGCGTTCATTGGAATGGAAAAAGTTTTGAAAAACATGTGTTTAATAGCCAAAATAATGGGTGGGCCGAAGTAAGCTTTACTCCGCAACCTTTGGTTGGTTTAGCCACTAATTTTCTTCAATTAAGGGGCTCGGTCGAAGACGATGGACGGGTTAAAACTCCGACCGTCAATCTCTGGTCAAAAGCTAGCGGTGCTGGAGCCGTAACAATTGGCGATCCCGATTTAACGAATACCTATGCCATATTCTCTAACCCTGGCACAAACTATTTACGATTGACAGCAGATGACGGTCAATATGAGCGCTATGACGATCTGCGTGTTGATGTTATTCGTAACACGCGGCCGCAGGTGGATGCGGGAACGAATAGAGTCTTCTCCTCGACTAATGCAACTTTAGCAGGAATAGTAAAAGATGATGGGTGGCCGTCCAATTATCTCCTTATCTCGTGGAGCCTAATTGATGGGCCGAATGGTGGCAAGGTTGCAGAAAATGGCTGGGGCTGGAGTGAAATGGGTGTAAATGCTACTAACGTATTGATCTCAAATAGCGTCGCTTTTAATAAACCCGGAACCTATGTTCTCGGCTTGACCGCTGACGACGGGCAAGCGTCGACCACGGCCGAGGTCACGATTACGGTTGCCGCGACAAATATTTCCCTATCACCAATCTATGGCGCCACGACGATTACAAATAGTGATTATCAATTTGTCGCCAAGGTAGTCGATCAAGATGGATTCGCCGTTAGCAATACAGTGGTTCATTTCAGTGTGGATGGCGTAAACTCTGGATTTGAAACAAATGTGACGACAGATGTCAATGGCCTTGCAAGTATGGTGTATGCCGGAGCAAATCCCGGGCATGATATCGTAACCGCAAGTCTTGATGGCGTGATTCAAACTCCTCAAGCATATAAGGATTGGGCTGCCGCTATCACCTGCGGTTCGGCTTCATCACAGTTGTCATCGTCGCTTTTATCGCCGGAATGGCCAGCCAGCGATCCTCATTATGCAAATTATTTTATTTATCAGGCTGAGGCTGGAACAAATTTTACCATCGACTACGTGAATAATGGTTCGGCGGACGTCGCTTTGATATTGCGTGACTCCTCCAATAACATTGTTGCCGTGGATACAAGCGGGCATCTGACATATACCCCCACCAACAGCGAGGATTTTCTAATCGAAATCATCGATGCGGCAACAAACGAACCACTCTATTTTACAATTGCCTTGGCCTGCGGAACCGACACCACAACCTTGGGTTCTTATTATTCAATCCAAGTTTCCCTTAATGGGACGAATATACCAAATGGTGGAACAATATATTTCCCAGACACGAACCCGTTGCAAACAACTAATATAACTTTGTTGGTCAGCAATGCTGGCGCGGCGGATATTTCTATCCAGCAGATATTTACAAATGGAGACTTTACGCTTACCAATGACATTTCCTATAGCACTCTGCCTGTCAATGATGTGACGAATCTAGGGGTTAAATTCATGGCCACGACCAACGGAGTCGCGATCGGGCAATTAGCCATACAAAACACTGCCAGTGTGGGTGGTTACTATGTCGTATATCTTGTTGGATCTGCTTTTGCGTCCGGTGCTCCCCCAAGCATAGCCCTCGATTCATCAATCACAAACCAGATTTACTTTAGTCCCGCCACAATACCCATTTCTGCTTTTGTGACCAATGGAGTTGCGCCGGTGGATCACGTGGTTTTCCAATGGATGACCACGAATGGGCTGATTACCATCGGGATGGGGACAAATGTAGCCGATCATCTATGGACAACAAATTGGGTGGATGTGCCGGATGGCATCTATGCCATCACAGCCACGGCCGTGGATACAGACGGGCGCAGCACTGTAGCTGCTCTTCAAACACTGGTTGTCAAACCTTCCAACGGCAATCAGGCGCCAGAAGCGTTTCCGGATCAGCGCTATGTGCCAGCTAGGCGGCAAAATTATGTCCTGAACCCGCTGGGGAATGATACGGATCCAGATGGTGATTCCTTAAAGATTGTTGCTGTGGGAACCAATCATCTTTCAGGTGCCAGCCTGTCCATCATCAACAGTGGAACGTCGCTCAACTACAATGCGCCGGTGAACTTGCCTGCCGGGTCTGACTGGTTCAGCTATGAAATCAGTGATGGCCGGGGTGGATTCGCCTGGTCCTATGTGCAAATCGGCATTTACCCACCGGCAAAACCGGAGGTGGAGATTGTGGCCCCAGTGGATTCAAATTCGGCCAACAACCGATACGCGACCAATGCCGGTGCCGTGGTGCCAATCGTGGCGCAGGTTTCCCCGTATGCCTATGTGACGAATGTGGTGTTTTATTTGGGTGAGCAGGTCATTGGCATTGTCACCAACGGAAGCAACAGTTTCTACACGTTGACCAATTGGACGGCTGACTATTCCGCCTGTGGTTGCGGCATCAACGCCCAGGCAAATGACGCGTTTGGTCAGGTGGGTTCCTGCTGGCCTATCTATGTGGACGTGACAAATCAAACAACCATCAGTGGCAGTGGAAATCTGGTGGTCAAGCTTGACCAGTTCGTGGATGGCGAGTTAAACACCAATCAATTGCAAGGCGAGGTGGTGTTGGACAATGGAGTGACTTATCCGTATGTAAACGTAATTCGAAATGGTATTATTTCGCTCTACGGGCAGGCTAATCATGTTTTGGGAAGCAACGTGGTCTGGCAGTTGGGGCTCTATGACATCCATGACGGCTCGTTGGTTCGCGACCTCACTCCGCTACCCCGGCAAAATGCCAACGGGGCCAGAACCAATTCAGTTTATCCTGATCCCAATACCGACACCGGATTACTGGCTCCTGATTGCGACCTGACCACGATTCCCAATGGCATTTATGACTTGGTCTTGAGCGTGAGCGGTGGGCAGGTGCATAACGAGGTCACAAAACGCATCGGCCTGGATTCCAATCTCAAAATTGGTCAGTTCAGCTTTAGCCAGCAGGATTTGACGATTCCGGTCAATGGCATTCCGCTGACCGTGACCCGCACCTACAATTCGCTCAATTCCTTCAAGGGCGACTTTGGCTATGGCTGGACGTTTGCCATCAACAGCATGGATGTCTCAATTGACGAGACCAGAGAAGATGTTGAGGATAGTGCTGGCGAAGTATTTAGCCGCCGGACGGGTGGCGGGCGGGATGTGACCCTGACCCTGCCCAACGGTCAGCGGACGACTTTCTATTTTGATTTCGTATCGGGTGGCGGAGATTCCGGGGCGCTTTACAACGGGGTCTGGCGGGCGGCTCCAGGTGTAAAGGCCACCCTGACCACGCTCCAGCCAGCGCAAGGCGGTGGTTCCTGGGGCGATAATAGTTTGGTGACATTGTGGGGTTGGCCCAATCCTTACTGGCAATCAGCCGGGCCGGGGGTGGACATGGAAAACTATGATTTCCGTGGTTTTGTGCTCAGCAATTATGACGGCACCATCTATACGATCAGCCGTGAAGACTTGGGTGAACACGACATGAGCTTGAGCGGTGAGATCAACGACTTGGCGGGAGAAGATCAGGAGCAAGCTTATGGGCGTCCTTATCTTTCCCGAATCCAGCAGCGCAATGGAGACACCATTGACATCACTCCGACAACCGTCACGTTCACCTCCGCCAACGGCACGGCAACAAATCAGTTCACCATTCATCGCAACAGTGACGGCTTCATTGATGGCATAAGCGATCCCAACTCGGAAGTCGCCGGCGGACTACCCTATGCGGTGAAATATGACTACGACAGTGCCGAAAACCTGATTGCTGTGCAACGGTTGACTGACCGCAGTGGTGACGGAACGTATGTCACCAATTCCTTTGCCTACGGTAATCCGAATTTTCCGCATTACATCACGGCCATGTTTAATGGCGATGGCACGCAGGTGGCGAAGAATTTCTACGATGACAACGGCCGGTTGACTGCCGTGCAGGATGCCAATGGCAAGCTGACGCAGTATTTCCATAATCCTACCAATGACATGGAGATTGTCACCGACCGGTTGGGCAATACCAACACCTACGTTTACGATACGCGCGGCAACGTGACCATTGAAACAAATGCCTTGGGTCTGGCGACCTTCAACGCATACGACGGCAATAACAACCTGCTCCAAACCATTGATTCGGGAGACCATACGAATTCGTATGCCTATGACGACAATAATAATCGCACTCAAACAGTTGATGCGCTGAATCGCACCAACTCCTTCAGTTACGATGCTTTTGGCAACATGACCGGTCAGACCGATCCCTTGGGCAATGTGACGACCAATTATTATGATCCCACGACTGGCGATCGGCTCGGCTCGGCTCAACTGGATGCCCAAGGCCATACCAATTCCCAGTCGTCCTCGGTTTATGCGAACGGGCAGTTGTCGCAAACCAAGGATGCTCGCGGCAACACTACCTCATCCTTCTCCTATGACGTTTCCACGGGCTACTTAACCGGCACCACTGACGCGAACAACTTCACGCGGAATTTTGTCTATGACGCCAATGGCAACCAGACGAACAGTTCTTATGTTTGGACGAATGCCAGCGGTTCGCCAGTCACCGTCACCACCGCCACGATTTACGACGCCCAGGGCCGCGTGACGATGACGATTGACGCGGATGGCAACACCAACCAGACGTTCTACAACATCAATGGCAAGGTGGATCACACGATTGACAAGTTTGGCAATACGAACAGCTTCATCTACGATGCTCGGGGCAATGTCATCCAGAGCACCTCGGCGGATGGCACTATTACCCGCACGGCTTATGATGATGGTGGCCGGCCGTTCCTGACTTCAGATCGTAACCAGATCACCGGCACGCTCACACAATATGATGCCTTGGGCCGCGCCACCAATACCATCCGCAGGACTGGCGTGGTGGTCAACATCGAAGACGATCCTGCAAATCCAGGTGTGAAAATGAGCACAGTGGGTTCTCTGGGCACCGGTTATGCCACAAATTCCACTGTCTATCTGGCCAGTGGCTGGGTTTATTCCCGCACTGGGCCTGATTTCCAAACAACCATCTACGATTACTATCCGGACGGTCAGCTCAAGCAGGTGGTGGATCCGCTGAAAAACACTAATTCCTATGCCTATGACAATGCCGGTCGCCGGACAAACATGGTGGATGCGTTAGGTCGCAATATCCAGTCGTGCTATGATGCCGTGGGCCGGCAGGTGGCGACCATTTATCCGGACACCAGCTTCACCACGAACATCTATAATGACCTCGGTCAGCGCACGGGCGGGCAAGATCAAGCCCTGTTGCTGACGCAGTTTGCCTACGATGTCTCTGGTCAGTTGACCAATGTCATCAAGCCGACGGTGCTTGACCCGGAGAATGGCAATGCTTCGACGCCTCCGCAATGGTTCTATCAATACGACATGTATGGTCGTCTGGCGGTCAGCACGGATCCGAAGGGACGGACGAATACGTTCACGTATGACGCGCTGGGGCGGCAGTTGACGCACCGGCTGCCGCTGGGCCAGGTGGAGACGAATGTGTATGCGCCAAGCACGACAGCCGATCATCTCAAGGGGCAGTTGTGGAAGCAGTATGACTTCAAAGGCCAGTGGACGGAGTATAAATATGACAAGCTGGGCCGGGTGAAGGCCAAATACCTGTTTGCAGTCAATGCCACGGCAGCGTCCAACTCGGTGAGCTATGCCTACAACCAGTTGGGCCAAGTGACGAACATCACCGAGCGTTACGGCAGCGATGCAAGCTATGGCTACGCGTATTCGGGCGGCGGCAGTTCCGGCATGGCGGCCAGGTTCATGGCCACGGTGGGGCGGAACCCGAACGCTTCCGGCGGGGCGGTCGGGCTAATGCTCTTGGCGATGGCGATGATGATGATTCCGGCACAGCGACGCCGGCTGTGGGCGGAACTGGTGCTGGAGATTTACGACGAACAGGTGGAAGCATTCCGTGCCCTGTTTGGAAATACGTTCTTCCCGTGGTTGGCACGGACGCTGCGCGTGAAAGCAGCGCAGACATCTCGCTGTTTCCGCCATCCGCTATCCGCCATCCGCCATCCTCGCCGCATCAAGCTGCCCTCCTACGGTTGGCGGTTTGCCACGCTGATCACATTGGCGGCTATCATCGCCAACGAGCCGGGCATGGATTCGCTCTGGACGGCGCGTGCGGATTATTCGTATCCGAACAACAGCAGCACGGCGACAACGCGTTACACCTATTTTAGCTACGACAATGAGGGGCATCTGACCCAGGTGAACATGCCGGAAGGCGTGATCAATTACGGCTACGATCTGGCGACGGGCCGGCACACTGAGACGAACACCAAGAACTCCAATGTGCAATACGGTTACGACGAACTGGGCCGGCTGAAGACTGTCACCGTGACCAAGCGCAACGGCTCGACGCTCACCCCGGCGGAGGTGACCACCTACGGTTACGATGCCGTGGGCAACCGCAGTTCCGTGGCGTTGCCGAACGGCGTCACGACGACCTACCTGTATGACAGCCTGAACCGGATGACGAATCTGACTCATGTGGCAGGAGCGGTCTTGAACGCTAGCTACAGCTACAAACTGGATGCAACAGGCAGAAGGACGAATGCGGTGGAGGTGTTGTTGCAGGAGAGCGGTGGCGGATACCTGACGAACACGCTGGCGTGGGCGTATGACGGGCTGTATCGGTTGACGAACGAGGTGAGCGTGAGCAAGTCGGCGGGCGGGACGTATGCCTATACCAATGCGTTTGTGTATGACCTGGCCGGGAACCGGTTGCAGCAGGTGAAGACCGGTGCAAGCGTGACGACCATCACGAATCTCTACGACGCGAACGATGCGTTGCTGCGGGAAGTGACGAAGGTGGGCAGCACATTGACGGACACGAACAGCTACGCGTATGACGTGAACGGCTCGATGATTGGGAAAACCAATGCCACCGCCACGATGACCTACACCTACAACGTGGCGAACAAGCTGGACGGGGTTTATGACACGGGCGGCAGTTTGGTGGCGAGTTACCTGTATAACGACAGTGGTATCCGGGTGAGCCAGACGGCGAACGGCGGTCTCACGACGAAATATCTGGTGGATGCGAACAACCACACCGGCTACGCGCAGGTGCTGGAGGAATTCACGACGGCTGCCACGCCAAGCATGAGCTATGTGCTGGGCGATGAAACGCTGGCGCAATGCGGGACGACGGCCACGGCACCGAGCTACTTCCTGCCGGACGGCCACGGTAGCAACCGGCAACTGGCCGGCACCACCGGCAGCGTGACGCAACATTACACCTACGATGCGTATGGCACGATGCAAACTGGCAATGCGCAAGTGACGGCCTCCTCCTCCACGGCGGAAGTTGCGGCGGCGGACGACACTGACCGCATCACGAGCAAGCTCTACTGCGGCGAGCAGTATGACAAAAACCTCCAGATGTATAACTTGCGGGCGCGTTACTACAACCCAGGCAATGGCAGGTTTAATCAAAGGGATAAGTTTGCAGGACACAACGATGACCCACAAAGCCTGCATAAATACCTCTACTGTCATGGTGATCCGATAAATGGAATAGATCCAACTGGTTATGATTTAGTCGAGCAGTTGGCCGTAACGGCCATTAGTGGAATTATTAACGCTTTTCGATTTGTTACCAGTTTTGTGATAAAAAGGGTAAGCGAGAAGGCTTCGCTGATAATTTTTGGTATAGTCAGTGGATTCACAGCTGGATATCTAACCGGATTGTTTGTAGAGGGGCTTGGGCACGAAACAAATCCGCTACTGCTTGGTATTATAAGTGGAATTATTGGAGGGATAAAAGGATTGTTGTCCCCATTGACGATCCTTGAGTCTGCAATATATGGATTCGTAGCCACTGCAATCGGTAGCGCAGTTTACGATTTGCGTGAGCATGGAAGCATAGATTGGAAAAAAGCACTGATTGCAGGGTTGGTCGGTGCGGCTGCGGGGCTTGTCAGTGGGGTAGCAGAAGATCTTCTGACAGGAGCCGGCGTTAAATACTCCGTATTTGACAGTGCGGGAAATTTTGTCAAATTTATTCCGGCGGAAGAAGTAATCGACGCATTCGCAATAAACGGTGGTGCTTTTGTTGAGGATTTAATTCTTGCCTTTTTAGGTGTAATTCCAGAGGTTGCGTTCAAACACACAATTGGTGGAAAAAGCATAGAGCCTTTGATTGATAATCAGAAATGAATTTAGGAATCTGCAACAATTGTAAAAGACGAGAACAATTAGTTCATAACATGAACAATCCGTTTTCCAGCGAAAGATTCAACACTCCTTGTGTGTGTTTGCAATGTTGGCGTGAAAAAAATTGGCTCAACATGAAAATGTATTATTCATCAATATTATATGCGTTATTTCTCTTTTATGTGCCTTTGATGACTTTGTTGCTTTGGGTAATTCATCAGTTATGGTTGAAGGGAGATATTCACTCTGACACGCATAGTGCCTTTTGGGTTTTTATATTAATCCCATTAATTCTTTCGATTGGGTGCATTCCACAAATTATTACGAAGTTGTGGTTTATTTCCAAGTATGGTCCTCAACTTGAGGTTGCTTCTGGTGTGCGCAAACAAATTTGCAATCTTATTTCGGCAGGCACGTATGCGGTCTGCACTTTTACTGTTTTTATTGTGGTAGTGCGCGTGTTGTATGGACATCTATAAAATGAACTTCGCACGCCAGCTATAGCCTGGGCAGCCAAAACAAATTTGACCGGAATAAAATAAACCAAACCAGAAAGGAAGAAGTTAGATATGTCAGACCTGAACGATGCATTAAAGGACAGTTACATTGGGAAAGTGGCGGACGTGCTCAAGCCGTATAGCGCAGAACTGACCACGGCAGACTTTGAGCCCACCAGCCGCATCGACAACTAGCTCATGCGGGTGAGTTCATTTGACGGCATGGGCAAATTGGCCAAGCGGGCGCAGGACGAGCTGCTACCACGCAACACGCGCAGCACATTGGAATCAAATTGATCTGAAAGCCGTCAGCCCGTCTCGCATGAAACTGGCAGTGGCTAAATGGATTTGAAGAAATCTCAAATGAATAAAAAAATATTTTGCGCATCGATCGCAGTAATTCTCTGCCTGTTGCCGGGAGTCTCTCGCGCCCGGTATTTGAGCACAGCCACAGGCCGTTTTCAGACGATGGACACGTTTTCCGGAGACCAGGAAGATCCGCAGTCGCAGCACAAATATGGCTATGCGGGCAACGATCCCGTGGGCAACTCTGATCCGAGTGGCAAATCCTTCTTTGCTTTTGATGGAACTGGGAATACCCCTACGGAAACGGATGAAGGCGTTGTGTCTCCGACAAATGTCCGAAAGATGTTTGAAGCGTCTCTTGACCCACACCCGCACTATGAAATAGGCGTTGGCACGGGATTGCCCGGTTTGTCTTTGCCTGGACAGGCCTTTGGGGCGGGAATGGGGAGCCGTCTTCGGCAAGCCATGGGCGAATTGGAAGCGGATCGAAACCTTAACGACCGCCAAGTTGATATTGTTGGGTTCAGTCGCGGAGGCATCGAGGCAATCGAATTTGCCAACCGTATTGCAGACCAATATCCCGATGAAGTGATCCGGTTTGTCGGTCTTTACGACCCGGTTGGTTCAGTCGGACACCCTGGAGGTTTTGGTGGCTATCGTTTCACCTTGCCAGAGAATGTAATTCATTCAGCAGCAGCGATGGCGCAGGATGAAAATCGTCGCATGTTTCCAGGCACCGACGCAAACGCAGAAGTTACGCAGTGGTTTCATGGTGTGCATTCCGACATTGGTGGTGGTTTTAAAAACCACGATATAGCGGACGGAGTGTTGCTGTGGATGACGGGCCAAGCGCATTCAGCCGGTGTCTCAATAGATCTAAACCTAATTAAAAAATATGGATGGAATCCAAATCTAAACGGAAAGATAAACCGTAACCACGGGTTTACTAACTGGTTCAAGAGAAGCGGGGGGCGCTATGTTATTAGCGATGTTGGGTCATACACGTTTGACGGTCTATATTGAGACCTGTTTGAAATGAATTTACGACCTTTCTCATGGTTCTCGCTGGTGACCTCGATTTGCCTGGATTTCGAGAACGGGGAGGAATTCAAGGCTATGCCTATTTTAGGCAGGCTCTGAGGAAATATCATGCTGTTAATTTGGAACAACTGCCGAAAAAAAAGCGCTTTCATCAGTCTGGTTGGACTGGCACTGATGATAAACGCCTGTGCACAACCACGTATGCAAGCAAAGCTACAATACGACATCGGCTTCATGAACTATGCGGGGCAAAGGCTGGATAATGTAGCTGTTTATTATGGCAACACAGAGGTGGCCGCAAAAGGCGCATTAGTTAAAAGTGGTCGTGCGACCTATGGCTCGGTCACGATCCCGATTCCTTCGGAAGCGGAGGTGCGGTGGGACGAGGGTGGCAAGCATTACGCCGTCAAAGCCAAACTCGAAGGCGTGGTTCCAAAGAGTTTTGGAGATGATGGCACCATTTATTTTGTCATCAATACCAACGGCACGGTGGACGTAAAACCAATCAGATTTGGAGACACGGACGCGGTTGTCAAGCTGGAGAAGGCTGTGCATCCCGAAGGAGAATATCGGCTCGGCTTCGTCAATAAAACGGGACACGATCTCCAGGCCGTGTCGGTCTATTATGGCGACCAACAGGCTGGCATCGCTGGAAACATCTTGGCACGGGTGAAGGTGGGTTACTCAGACGCATTGGCGTTGCCGTTTCCTCCGGAAGCAGAAGTGCGATGGAAGGACGATGGCACGAATCATTCCGTGAAAGTGAAGCTGGAAGGCGTGGTTTCCAAGGGATACGCCGACGGAACCATTTTTTTTGTATTCAAGGATGATGATGCGGTGGAGGTAAAGTCGATTAAGTGGAGCGATAGCCAAGGGGTGGCCAAACTGGTGAAGTGATCCCGCTTTCTCATGCGCAAGAAGCCCTTTATTATTATTCTGGGAACTGCTTTGCTTCTGGGATTTTTGCTGGTCTGTTCAGGTGTTTACGTTTCAAAGTCCGCTTTTTCAAACCCGGCAAGGCGAATTGAGCAACCTGTCCAAGAAAAACAACATTTGCCAGGTGAAATTGGATTTGGCCAATTTCCACCCAGCACCGATGCTGAACGGGAATTGGAGAAAGCACTTCAAGGCGTGGATAGGGACATTGACCTGGCACTCGCGAATTGGCTCATCGTCGCGGATATTCCAGAGTTCAGCGACATGACACGCGAAGCGTATTTCGCGCAGTTGAACGCCATGACAGAACAGGTCCGTCGAGATATGAACAAGATGCAGGCCGCTGGTTATGCCGGAACAGATCCAAATAATCCGCAGACCCTCTGCCAACGCTTTTGCAGCGCCATCATCGGGCTGCACTTTTCCTATGTCGAAGAATTCCGCGCTGAAAATTTGACGGCGGCACAGATGGCTAAATTGTATGCCGACCCTGGCGATATTTTTCTGGCCGGACTGCTACGCACGCGGCAAGGTTCATGTGTTTCTATGCCGTTGATTTATTTGGTTATCGGCCAACGTCTCGGTATGCCGGTTCACTTGGTAGCCATTGGAAAACACTATTTCATTCGCTGGCAAGAGCCGGGCTATCGCATGAACATCGAGACAACCAGCGTTGAGAAAATTGCGATGACCGATAATGATTCGGTTTATTTGGAAGCCGAAGGCATTTCCTCCAACCAAATTTCTGGCAGTGACCTGCGCAACTTGAGCAATCGGGAAGTAGTTGGCGAACTATTCTATATCCGATCTTCCTACTGGCATGACAAAGGTGAAGAATTTGAAGCTTGGAGTCGTGATGCCCTTGTTCACGCCCATGAACTTGCGCCCGATGATCCTGCAATAAAAAACTTGTTTCAGAAGGTGTTTGGAACAAGGTAAACGTTTGCGCTTAAATGTTGTATACCGACAAAATTATTTATGTATATTTATTTGACGGATGACGGGTTGAATCTTAATCTGCCACCAGTTGGTGTAAAGTGAGGTAATGCAAAATTCAGTGGCGGGATATTGAAGATCGCCAATCAGGAGGAACAACTAGAAAGGAAATGGCAAATGAAAATCAGGTTGATTTGCATGGGTTCGGTTTTGGGCCGGCCGGCGGGTTCGCCGGGCGCAAGGACAGAGGGTTCTAGGGCATTTACCCTTATTGAATTGTTGGTGGTGATTGGCATTATCGCCATTCTGGCTGCGCTTTTGTTGCCGGCGCTGGCCAGCGCCAAAGAGAAGGCGCATTCCATCAATTGCGTCAGCAATTTAAAACAAATCGGCACGGGTGTAGCCATGTATGCCGATGACTCGAAACTTTATCCGCCGGGGCATGTGGCGGGCAAAACAGAGTGGGACTTGTGCGTGGGCACTTATGCAGGTGGCGTGAACGATCCACTGGCCATCGCCGCCCGCTCAAAGGTGTTCATGTGTCCTTCGGTTTCAGTGGGGGACAGCAGCATCTCCTTGAATTACTCGGCCAATCCAAATATTTGCAAGGAAATCACGGCCGGAGCGGGGCAGGTCAATGAATCACTGGTTCGGCGGGCGAATGAAATCATTGTTGCCGCTGACGCCATTCAATATACCTCGGACGGAAATTCGCACGCGATTTTCTGGGGCGTGCAGGACAGCGGCGGCACTCAAATTGACTTCGACAATGGAAATTCCGCAAATGCCGATCAACCTATCCTGCCGGGAGTGGATGCGGACAAGGTTTACAACGTGAGTGATTCCAACGGCTCGAACATTCGCTACCGGCACAATGTTGGCGCGAATTTTTTGTTTGCTGATTACCACGTTGAGCATGTGAAAAAGGGGAAGGTGCTGAACCGGAACTTTTACAAAAACTATTGAAAGTGGCCCGCTGGGGCATCAAAATCACGAAGCACGTTCAGTCATTAGAAAATCATTTAAATACTGACAAGAACAGTTTCCCGATGAAATTTTCTTGGCGGTGAAACTATTAACAAACTTCCCCGTGACCCAATGGGTTTTCAAAACGATACAATTTTGAGTGGCGTTACAATGACTGGGGTTAAGAAAATGCCGGTCAATAGTCAATGGCCGGAGGCGAGGGGCCGTTTTCTGTATGTGCGCGGCGAGCGGTTTTGGATCAAGGGAGTAACTTACGGGACCTTCAAGCCGAATGAAGACGGCGATCCATACCCGTCCAAAATACAGGTTCGCGACGACTTTGCCCGAATGCGTGAAGCGGGCATCAATACCATCCGCCTTTACACGCCTCCCCCCAACTGGCTTGCCGATGCCGCCCATGATGAGGGACTCTACATCATGGCCGACATGTGTTGGGGTTCGCGCAAATGTGAGCTGAACGAGGAACGTGCAAAACAACTGCATTCATGGCTTAAGTCCCACATGCGCCGGCTGGCGAATCATCCGGCGATGCTCCTGTATTCCATCGGCAATGAAATTCCGCCGCTCCTGGTGCGCTGGTATGGCACAAAACGCATTGAAGATTTTCTCCGGGCGCAGAACGATATTGTCAAAACCATCGCCCCGCATGCGCTCACCACTTACGTCAATCATCCCCCAACCGAATACCTGAACCTGTCGTTTCTCGATGTCATCTCCTACAACATCTATCTGGAACGCGAACCGGAACTGCGGGCTTACCTCGCGCGCCTGCAAACGCTCGCGCATGAAAAGCCGGTGATGCTTGGCGAGATGGGACTGGATTCAGTGCGCAACGGTGAAGAACAGCAGGCAGAATTTCTCGACTGGCAGGTTCGCGCCGCGTTTGAGAAAGGATTGTGCGGCGTGATGATTTACAGTTGGACGGATGAGTGGGGCATTTTCAAAGCCGACATCGAAGGCTGGGGATTTGGGATTACTGATGCACAGCGCCGCCCAAAGAAAGCATTCAAAACCGTTCAGCAAATTTATGCCAACAACCTTTACCGGGCGCGCAAGACGCCGTGGCCAAAAGTTTCCGTCGTCGTTTGCTGCTACAACGCCGCCACGACCCTTGAGGAATGCCTGCGCAGCCTCGACCGGCTCACGTATCCTGATTATGAAGTCATCGTCATAGACGACGGCTCCAGGGACGACACGCACCTGATTGCCGAAAAATACGAGACACGCTTGATCCGCGTCCCCAATGGCGGTCTCAGTCGGGCGCGCAACCTCGGCATCGAAGCATCGAGAGGGGAAATCGTGGCCTTTATTGACAGCGATGCCTACGCCGATCCCGACTGGCTTTATTACATGGTTTCCGCGCTGGAGGAACACAATGCGTCGGCAGTTGGAGGACCAAACCTCTCGCCGTTGCAAGATGGGTTTATCGCGCAATGCGTGGATCAGTCGCCCGGCAATCCGACGGCTGTCCTGATTGACAACGAACGCGCCGAGCACATTCCCGGCTGCAACATGGCGTATCGGAAAGACGTTTTCGATGTCGCCGGAAAATTTGACGCGCAACATCGCGCTGCCGGCGACGATGTTGACCTTTGCTGGCGCATCCTGATCACCAATCGGAAAATTGTTTACCATCCGAGCGCGGTTGTCTGGCATCACCGCCGCCCGACCATCCGCACCTATTTGCGCCAGCAAAAGGGTTATGGTTTTGCCGAAGCGCATCTGCAACGCCGTTATCCCGGTCGTTTCAATTTTTTTGGCTACCCGGTTTGGGAAGGTGGCGTCTATGACAGTGTTCATTCGCATCTTCGGCAACAGGGTTTGCCATTTATCTTTCGTCCGCGCATTTATCGGGGCTATTTTTGCGGGGCACAATTCCAAACTCTTTACCAGCCGTTTCTCACTTGGTGGTTTCAGATATTCTCAACCGCCGAATGGGCGGTGCTCACGCTCTGCACGGTGCTTTCCGGAATGCTCGCGCTGTGGTTCAGCACCAAATGGGTTGCATCCGGCCTTTTGGGGCTTGCCGGGCTGATGTTTTTTCTCAACCTCGGCACCTGCCTGCTCGCAGGCTGGCGTGCGGTCAACGTTAAGCAATGGACGGGCTGGAACTGCGCGCGGGGATTGTTTATTGTCACGCTGCTGCATATTGTTCAGCCGCTTGCACGCTTTGCCGGTCGTATCAAAGGCCGCTGGCACTTGCGCAACGAGCCGTTGGATTTCCCTGAGACCGATTTGCTGGCGGGCG
>Ga0068856_100002990_pt1 | contig 17297 bp, 16 predicted proteins | sample KBSCornC62_FD_66595 | JGI IMG/M metagenome (GOLD analysis project Ga0068856, IMG submission 66595) | Corn rhizosphere microbial communities from Kellogg Biological Station, Michigan, USA - KBS Corn C6-2 | ecosystem: Host-associated > Plants > Roots > Rhizosphere > Soil ...
GGCGGCATTCGCTGGCACAACAAACTGAAAGGCTACGGCCTCGGCCTCATCACCATTGCAGGGGAAGGCATTCCGCAAAATGCGATGGCCGGCGCCGAGAAGCGCCGACGCGATCAGGAACAAGCATCATCCGCTTCAGCGGCGTCTTCTACCGCTGCCTCCAGCTGAACTCTTTTCTGATCATCGCACCTTAGCTAGATTCAATGAACCAAATTGAAACAGCAAGGAATCCACGGCGAACTCGCTTATGGGTGTCGGCTCTCGTGATAATTACCGTCCTCGTGGCATCGGTGTTTCTCTTCTATCGTTTCAACCCGGTAAGCGCGGCAATCAGGCGAGCAGACACCGGCTTCAAAAAGGCCACCAACTCGCTCGATTCCGAAGCAATTCGGGCATGGGCTTTGGATTGTATTCGCAACCAATCGTCAAAGCGGCAGATTTCCGATTCCATGCCGAAGGAGCTGCGGGAGCTTTATGGAAGTCGACCGTATGTATCAATCGATGGATCTACTTTGTATTTATTTTGGGGAGGCGGATTCTTTGGTTGGAGCTTCCGTATTGGCAATACGAATGACGTCGTGCCTTATATTTCAGGCAATCCTGAATTCCCATATAACTTTGAATGGCGCCCCGGAATTTACTACACCCGAGAGGCAGCGTGGAAACTGCAATGAATCAAAAGACAACTTCTCCCCGTCCGACTCCCGACGCCCGCCCCTGGCTCGCCGCGCTCCTCATCATTGTCCTCGCCCTCGGAATCTTTCTGGCTCTCTACAGCCGTTCCGGCCGTTACTCCGAAGAAGTAAAAAAATCCCTCGCTGAAGCCGACGCTGGTTTTAAGAAGGCCACCAACACGATGGATCCGGAAGCCCTGCGAACCTGGGCGCTTGAAATCATACGCACCAATGCCACCATCAAAGACGTCACCAACTCCATCCCGCGCGAGATTCAAACCCTTTATCCAACGACGCCTCTTGCTGAAATCGGAGGCTCAGGTATAACGCTTAGTTGGGGCGGTGGTTTCTTCCACTGGGTTCTGTATATCGGCGCCACAAACGACATCCTTCCGTACATTTCGAAAAACCGGCAATATCCGTTTAATTTTGAGTGGTGTCCGGGTATTTATTACACACGCGAGGCCAATCAGGAGTTGCAATGAACTTTCTCTCGGCAATCGAGTCCAAACGCGACGGAAAAATCCTGTCGCCGGAAACGATCGAAAGGCTCATCCGCGACTTCACCGCTGGCAAAATTCCCGAATACCAAATGGCCGCCATGCTCATGGCCATTTATTTCCGCGGCCTCAACACCCAGGAAACCCGCGCGCTCACGCTGGCCATGCGGGATTCCGGCGATGCGTTGAAATTCCCCAAAGACAAACGCCCGCTCGTCGACAAACATTCCACCGGCGGCGTCGGCGATAAAGTTTCCCTCCCGCTCGCGCCCCTGCTCGCCTGCCTCGGATTCCGCGTTCCTATGATCTCCGGCCGCGGCCTCGGCATCACCGGCGGCACGCTCGACAAACTTGATTCCATTCCTGGCTTCAAAACCATTCTGCCCAAGGAACAAATCGTCGACATCGTGCAAAAAGTCGGCTGCGTCATTTGCGGGCAGACGGAGCGCATGGTGCCTGCGGATAAAAAACTCTACGCGTTGCGCGATGCCACCGGGAGTGTGCCGAGTATTCCGCTCATCGTTTCCTCCATCCTCTCCAAAAAACTCGCGGAAAATCTCGATGCCCTCGTGCTCGACGTGAAATTCGGTGCCGCCGCCTTCATGCAAACCAAAGCGGAGGCGCGCAAACTCGCCCGCGCCATGGTCGCGCTCGGCAACGAATGCGGCGTGAACACCCGCGCGATGCTGACGGACATGAATTCACCTGTCGGTCGCACAGCGGGCAATTGGCTCGAGGTGAAGGGGTCTGTGGAATGCTTGAACCTTGGCGCAGGAGTTCCGCCTGTCTCCATTTTTAGAAAAGAAAATAATAATAAGACCGGCAGGATGCCAGCCCCACGTTATGATCTGCGCGGACTGATCATTACCTGCGCCGCCCATCTGCTTCTTCAAACCCGCAAGGAAAAATCTTTGAAGGTCGCCCGAAAAGTGGCCGAGAACTGCCTCAACTCCGGCGCTCCCCGGGCCAAATGGGACGAAATGCTCATTGCCCAGGGCGCCGACCTGAAAGCTTTCAACGAAAAACTCAGCCTGGACCACACTGCGCCGGTCGTGCTCGAACTGAAATCTTCCAAGGCGGGTTTCATTTCCCGCTGCGATGCGCGCATCATCGGCGAAGTCGTCCGCGACCTCGGTGGCGGCCGACTTACCAAGGAATCGGCCATCAACTACGACGTCGGTGTCGACCGAATGTGGAAACCCGGCGAAGCCGTTCATCGCGGCGCCACCCTCGCGCGCATCCACGCAACCACCCCACTACAGGCTGCATCAGCAGCGGAACAATTGAAGACCGCGTTTGAAGTCCGGGCAAAATCCCATCGGGCCGCCCCTTTGGTTGCAGAAATCATCGAAAGCTGAAGCTTATCCGATCTTCTCCCAAATTTTGATTTCCGGAAACGCCACGCACAACTCCTCCACGCGCGGCAGCAACGCCTTTACATGCGCGCTCTTCAAATGCGCATCCAACGCGGCTTTGCTCGACCAGTTTTCGTGAAACAAAAATTTCGCCGGATCTTCCGGCGATTGATGCAAATCATAATTCACACACCCCGCCTCCTGACGCGTCGGCGCGAGCAACCCCATCAATGCCGCCCGCAACTCCGCCTCTTTTCCCGGGCGCGCCCGGAATGTGGCCACCACAGTGACGGTATTTTCGCTCATGTTTAGTTCAACGTTTTGAGAATCGCCTCCGCCGCCGCGCGCGGATTTTCCGCCGCATAAATCGGCCGTCCGATCACCAGCCAACTCGCGCCCGCGTCCATCGCTTGCCGCGGTGAAAGTGTGCGTTTTTGGTCATCCGCCTTTTCCGCTCCCGTGCGAATGCCAGGAATCACCAATTGCACATGCGACGGAAGTATCTGCCGCAACCCCGCCACTTCCAGCGGCGAGCAAACCAACCCGCGTAAACCGGACTTCACTGCCAGCGATGCCAACCGCTCTACCTGCTTCGCCAGATTCGCTTCCGCGCCGATTTCACTCAGCGTATTCGCGTCCATGCTCGTCAACACCGTCACGCCCAGCACCAGCGGCGCATTGCGCCCGGATTGCAGCGCGGTCTGTTGCGCGGACGCCTCCGCGGCCCGCATCATTTCCGAACCGCCACTGGCGTGAATCGTCAGCATCTGCACATCCAAGCGCGTCGCCGAAGCCACCGCCTTGGCAACCGTGTTGGGAATATCGTGAAATTTTAAATCGAGGAAAACCGCCGCTCCCGTGTCGCGAATGCGCCGCACCATTTCCGGCCCGGAGGCCGTGAACAATTCGCTGCCAATTTTGAAAGCACCCGCCGCCGGCGCCACCTCCCGCGCCAGGTTCAACGCCGCCTCTGCCGTGGGAACATCAAGCGCCACAATGATTGGATTTTGCACGCGGGAAATATCAAACGCCGAAGCGTGAAACAAAAGGCAAATTTGTCACCTTTAGGAGGATATGAATTTCATTTCCCGTTCCACCTTGTGATTGAAAATGACGAATGGAGTTGTTCAGTCCATCCGTCATTCGTCATTCGTCATTGCCACTACGGTGCCGACACCGCCCGATAAAATCGCTGCGAGCCCGCCACCGCGTTCGTATCCACAAAATCAAACGTTCCATCCGCCGCGGTGATGTTAGTGAAAATCGGCATCCACGTAACGAAGTCCGGCGAGGATTCAATCATGCAGGTGCGGTTCGCGCCGGAAGAAAGATGCAATTGAAACGACACGCCATCCACGCCCGGCGCCACTGCCAGATCGATCGGCGGACTCAGCGCCTTGTAAAGATTCAGCCGTCCCCCCGTCACACATTTACCCGCCAGCGCCGGAATCGGGTCGGTCGCTTTCAAAATGCGCGCGATGATTTGCTGATACGTTTCATCCGGATACTTCGCCATCATCAGCGCGCAAGCGCCCGAAACCATCGCCGCGGAGAAAGATGTGCCGGAAAGTCCTGCATTTTCGAATGAAAAAACATACTTGTTATCCGCCGAGGCTGACGTCGAACTCATCTGATTACCCGGCGCGCCGAGATCAACGCTCGAAGCGCCATAAGGAGAGCGCAAACCTAACTGATCATCAGGCGAGGTGGACAGAACCGAGATGATATTGTCCATCGGGTAACAGGCGGGATACTCGGGAAGAATCTCAACATCTGGATGCGGATTGAAAAAAGTTCCATTGCCGCAGGCCGCCACCAAAATGATGCCGTCATCGCGCAATGCCACGATCGCATTCGAGACCGCCGCCGAAGTATTCGTCGCGCTGAAACTCGCATTGATTACCCGCGCTCCGTTGGTCCGCGCATAATCCATACAGGCAATCACCGTGGAATCGCTTCCGTTGCCGGCGTTATCCAGGCATTTGCAAGCCATCATCTGGGCAGTCCATGCCACGCCGGTAATCCCCTTTCCATTGTTGCCGACAGCGCCCAGCACACCGGCAACCCAGGTGCCATGGCCGAAATCATCATTGGGATCGTTCGTCCCGGTAAACGCATTGAACCCATGGCCGCCGTCCACCGGGTTCACCCACATATTATCCGCCAAATCCTCGTGGGTGGCGCGAATGCCCGAATCCAGCACGGCGACCAGCACCTTCCCTCCGTCCGTCAACACGTCCCATGCTTGTGGCGCCTTGATGTCTGCGCCCGGCGTGCCGCCATTCTGCCCCGTGTTATTCAGCCACCATTCCGTCCCATCGAGATATAAAGGATCATTGGGGGCGGCGCAGGCATGCACGAAATAATCCGGTTCGGCAAATTCCACCAGGCCGCTCGCCCGGTATTTCGCAATCAGACTGGCAACGGTTTCACCTTTGGGAAGCCGCAACACCTGCACCCCGCCCATTTTCGGAAAACTCTTTACCACTTGTGATTGCCGCGCCGCGTGAAATTTCGCGAGAGATTGCGCGCTGACATCCTTTCTCGGTTGAACCAAAATCTGGTCGGTGCGGAAATCGCCCGCGGTCGAGACGACCTCACCGCACAATAGCGCGCAAAAAACCAAAACGGCCCAAAACAATGAACCGTGGAAGTTTTTCCCGAGGATGCTCACCCCTCCATGCCGACGCAAATTCCCACACATAAAACGCAACAGACCATTTCAAATCTCCGCCCGAAAGGGAAGCCATTTCGAAAAAACTTCGGCCTGCCGTTTTGCGTTCATTCAATCACGTGCTAGGTTGCTTTGGGGTATCCCGCGTTAGCAAACACTATGAAAAACACATTAGTTCTGGTAACGGATTTTGGAGGTTTCAAAGCCTTTCGTCTTGAAAATGATCACCCGCACAGCAGCCCAAGATTGGAATTGCTCGAGGAATACGAGGATGCCGAAGCGCATCGCCGTGTCGTCGATGAAGTCACCGACCAAGCTGGGCAATTTCGCCGAAAAATCGGCGGTCGCAGGGGCGCTGCTCGATCCGATGGTGAACAACACAATATGGCGCTCGAAAAACGCAAGCGCGGCGTGCGTAAACTCGCCGGCCGTCTCGATTCGTTGATGCAAGACCCCGAGATCGAGCAATGCTTCCTCGCCGCCAGCCGCGAAATCATGAACCCCTTGCTACAGGAATTGAGCCCGAATTCCCGTTCCAAAATCGGCATGAACATCCCCGCCGACCTCATGAAAGTGAGCAAAGCCGAGCTCCTCAGCAAATTTCAGGTTCGAGCGTGAGCTTGTCAGGGCCGCCGCATCTTAATTTCTCAAATCCAAATTTCTTCAAGGGCTATTTGGTTTGACATAAAAATCAGCATAATTAAAATGCGCTTAGCCACTTGCCCCAGCATCAAGTGGCTAAGCGGAATATTTTTTGGGTCTGGCTTCTGAAGGTTTGCCGGTTCACCACTGAAGTCATTTTGGCAAAATACGTTCTTCCGGTTTTCCTATAACGAGTTCCTTTCGGCTCGATTCTCACACGGATCTTCATGGAATCTTCGGAAATTAGATGCGTCTGCCCTGGTGAGCTTGTAACGCGGACATTCCTGTCTACGGTTCTGGCGGCTTTCCCGTCGCCAGTTCCTTTCTCAATTGAAACGCCGTTGCTGTTCATAACTTCGGTCGAAAGCCTATTGCAATTCAGCACGCCACCCCCCTACTCTCGCCGCCATGATCAAAACTGAGAAGACATCCGATCCGGAATTAAAGAGGCGGATCGAGGAGCTGATTCAATTTAAGGGCGGCGGGCACAACCAGGAAAGCGTCGCGGACATCATCGAAAGCGCGCTCAAGATTCTCACCGACATCGAGGACAGCGGCGACGTCAAAGTCATCCAGACCGCCTTGCGCGAATTGCGCTACGCCTTTCGCCTCTTCGCGCCTTACGCCGACTCACGCAAAGTCACCATTTTCGGTTCCGCGCGCACGCAACCAGCGAAGCTCGAATATCAACAAGCGGCGGAGTTCGGCAAAAAAATCGCGGAAGCGGGCTTCATGGTCATCACCGGCGCAGGCGGCGGCATTATGCAAGCCGGTCACGAAGGCGCCGGTCCCGAGAAGAGCTTCGGCGCCAACATCCGGCTGCCGTGGGAGCAAAGCGCCAACCCGGTCATTCGCGAGGACAAGAAACTCGTCACCTTCAAATATTTCTTCACGCGCAAACTCATTTTCATCCGCCATTCGGACGCCATTGTCCTGTTTCCCGGCGGATTCGGCACCATGGACGAAGGCTACGAGGCCCTCACGCTGATGCAAACCGGCAAAAGCCAACTCATGCCGCTCGTGCTCGTGGACCGCCCCGGCGGCACGTATTGGAAGACCTGGGACAAACACATTCGCGAACACCTGCTCCGCGACCAATTGATTTCTCCCGACGACCTCAATCTTTACAGAATCACGGACAACTCCGACGAGGCCGTAAAAATCATCACACGCTTCTATCGGAATTTCCATTCCAGCCGTTTCGTCAAAGACCTGTTCGTCATCCGTCTCAAACACGCGCCGACTGACACCGCGATTGACGCCATGAACGAGGATTTCGCCGACATTATGGTTGGCCCCAAAATCCAGAAAATCCAGCCCACACCAGAGGAACTGGAAGACGACGATCACGTTTCCCTTCCTCGCATCGCCTTTGGGTTCAATCGCCGCGATTACGGGCGGTTACGGCAGCTGTATGACGTCTTAAACAGCTTGTAATCACGACTCAAACGGTTGGCTCTTGCATTTCTCGGGGCGGATGGGGAGTCTACCCCATTCTTGGTCAGGCCGAATACGCAATAATTGACCGGCGGTAGTCGTATTTGTGAGCATTTCGAATAAGTTCAACCCGTTTGCCACCCGCGTACGCGCGGGTTTGAGCTATTCTTCGGAAAGCAGACGAATCTGGGGAATTTTATCACTACTTCTCGCCCTGGGCGCGCTTTGCAGCTCCTCTTTCGGGGCGCCCGCCGTAACTAACAACTCCCCCACGGCCGCGGAATTGAAGCAATTGAGCCTCGAAGCGCTCATGAATCAAGACGTCGCCGTCGTCACACGCCGTCCGGAAAAACTCCTCGAATCCCCCTCCGCCGTGCAGGTCATCACGGGCGAGGACATTCACCGCTCCGGCGCGACCAGTCTGCCCGAAGCATTGCGGCTCGCCTCCAATCTCGAAGTCGCGCAGGTGAACTCTCATGATTGGGCCATCAGCGCGCGCGGCTTCAACAACACGCTCGCGAACAAGCTTCTCGTCATGATCGACGGACGCAGCGTTTATACCCCGCTCGATGCCGGCGTGTTCTGGGACGCGCAGAGCGTCCTCTTGTCGGACATTGACCGCATCGAGGTGGTCAGCGGTCCCGGCGGCACACTGTGGGGTGCCAATGCCGTCAACGGCGTCATCAACATCGTCACCAAAAGCGCCCGCGACACCCAGGGCATGCTCGTGGAAGGCGGCGGCGGCTCTTTTCTGCAGGATTTCGGCGCTGTTCGTTACGGCGGCAGCAACGGCACCAATCTTTTTTACCGCGTTTATGCCCAGCGCTCCGACCGCGATGCCGCCTTGCTTCCGAGTGGAAAAACGGCGCCCGATTCCTGGGACATGAGCCAGGGTGGTTTCCGGCTGGATTGGTATCCCACTGAGGAAAATATTCTCACCGTCTCGGCGGATTCCTATGCCGGCAGTGAAAATACGACGCCCGGGAACACCTTTCTGGACGGCCAGAACCTTCTCGGTAGATTCACCCACACCTTCTCCGACACCTCCGATCTCAGCATCCAGGCCTATTTCGATCGCACCTGGCGCGATATTTCCCAATCTTTCGCCGAGGACTTGAAGACCTATGATTTCGATTTTCAATTCCGCTTCGGCCTCGGCTCGCGCCAAAGCATCACCTGGGGCGCCGGCTACCGCCTCATGCAGGACGAAGTGCAAAACACCGCGGCGCTCGCGTTCGTTCCGCCAAATCGCAACCTGCAACTCTTCAGCGGATTTATTCAGGATGAAGTCACGCTCGTTCCCGATCACCTAAAGCTCACTCTCGGCACCAAACTCGAACATAATGATTTCTCCGGCTTCGAAGCCCAACCCAGCGCGCGCCTTGCTTGGACGCCCACCGACCGCCACACCCTGTGGGCGGCCGTTTCCCGCGCGGTCCGCTCCCCCAGCCGCATCGATTCAGACTTCGAAGTGCCCGGCACCCCGCCCTTCGTGCTGGTCGGCGACAAAAATTTCCAATCCGAAACCGTCCTTGCCTACGAGGCCGGCTACCGCCTGCGCCCCGTGGATCGGGCCACGCTTTCACTCGCCACATTTTACAACGACTACAACAACCTGCGAAGCCTCGACGCCCTCAGTCCCACGAATTTTATCATTGGCAACGCTTTCAACGGCCAAACCTGGGGCGTAGAACTTTCCGGCACCTATCAGGTCGCCGACTGGTGGCGCCTGCGTGCGGGCTACACCTATTTGCACAAGGACCTCTGGCCCGCCAGCGCCAAAGCCGCCCCGAGCAGCCGCGAGGGCAATGACCCGGAACATCAGGCCATGCTCCAATCCATCCTGAACCTTCCCGCGCACTTCCAGCTCGATCTCACCGGTCGCTATATCGACTCGTTGCAGAATCCCCACGTGCCGGGCTACGTTTCCTTCGACGTGCGGCTCGCCTGGTGGTGGAAGAATAATTTGGAAATTTCGATTGTCGGACAAAACCTTTGGGACAATCAGCACCCGGAATTCGGCGCCGCGGCAACGCGTCAGGAAATTCCGCGAAGCGTTTTTGGGAAAGTGGCGTGGTGGTTCTAGCACGAATGAAACCCGGCAGGTCACATCATTCCTTAAACTCCCCCCCCTGCTCCGCCACGCACCGGCTTCCTGGCGGCCCGGGCGATTCGTCGCGAAATTCCTTCGATGTTCAGCGTTCGATGTTCGATGTTCGATGTTCCGTCCCTTTCCTCATTCTAATCGCCTTCGCCATTTTGATTCTAAGCATCGGTAACGCGGCGGCCCAGGTCTCCCGCGAGTACCAACTCAAAGCTGTCTTTCTCTACAATTTCGCTCAATTCGCCGATTGGCCCACCAATACTTTTGCCGAGACCAATTCACCGATTGTCATTGGCATTGTCGGGCCCGATCCGTTTGGGCCCGCCCTCGAGGAGACCATCCACGGCGAAACAGTGGCTGGCCATCCCTTGGCCGTGCGACATTATGCCCGGGCTGCGGACATCCAAACCTGCCACCTGTTGTTCATCTCCCAGCCGGCGATTCGGGAAGCCAATGAAATTCTCAATGCCGTGAAAGGGAAACCTGTTCTGACCGTTTCCGACCTCGACACCGCCGCGACCAGTCAAATCATGATTCGCTTTGTCGTGGAGAACAACAAGGTGCATTTCCGTATCAATGCGGAAGCCGCCCGCGCGGCCAACCTCACCCTCAGTTCCAAGCTACTGCGCGTTGCCGAAGGCACGCCTTCCGGGAGAGCCCAGCCGTGAAGCCTTCCAACCTCTCCATCAAACGGAAGATCATCTTCATCACGATGCTTACATCGATCATCGTTTTGACGGTGGCTGTGACGGCGTTCCTGACATACGACGTGACCACCTTCCGGGAATCACTGAGCCGCAGCATCACAACTCTCGGCCAGGTCGCCGGCGAAAACAGCTCCGGTTCGCTCGCGTTCAACAACGACAAAGACGCCGCAGACGTCCTGAATTCTCTCCGCTTTGAACCCCAGATCATAAAGGCCGCTCTCTACACCACCGACGGAAAGCTATTTGTTTCCTATCCCACGAACGCGCCCGCCACGGCGTTTCCTGACAAAGCGCCGTCAGTCGGCCACGTCTTTAAAAACGGCCACCTGTTCGTTTGCCTGCCCGCGTTCCGCGAAAATAACCTGAAAGGCTATCTCTATCTCGAAAGCGATCTGCGCTACTTCTACGACCGCGTCAAAATCTACGCCGCCATCGCCGCGCTCATCATGTTCGGCTCGGTCATCGTGGCGCTGGTGCTCGCCAACCGCCTGCAAAAGCGCCTCTCCGAACCGATCATCGCCCTCGCGGATACCGCCCGCATCGTCTCGGAACGGCGGGATTATTCCGTTCGCGCACCGAAATTGCCGCCGGACGAACTTGGCGTGCTCACCGATGCTTTCAATGAAATGCTCGCCCGCATCGAACACCACGCCATCACCAGCGCCTTCCTTTCCGCCATCGTCGAATCCTCCGATGACGCCATCATCGGCAAGGATTTGACCGGCAAAGTCGTCAGTTGGAACGCCGGCGCGGAACGTATGTTTGGCTACACCGCAGCGGAAATCGTCGGCACCTCCATCGAGCGGCTCCTCGCGCCCGACCGGCCGGACGAGGAACGCCGCATCCTCGAAAACGCCCGGCGCGGCGAAACGCACCTTTACGAAACCGTTCGCATTCGGAAAAACGGCACACCCGTTGATGTCTCCCTCTCAGTCTCTCCGATTCGCGATGCGCACGGCAGCATTGTCGGCGTATCATCCATCGCGCGCGACATCACCGAACGCAAACGTTTCGAGGATGAGATCCTTAAACTCAATGCCGAGCTCGAACACCGCGTTCAAATGCGCACTGCCGAATTAACCTCGGCCAACCAGGAACTCGAAGCGTTCACATATTCCGTCGCCCACGATTTGCGCGCGCCGCTGCGCCACATCGACGCTTTCACCCGCATTTTGCAGGAGGATTTCGCCGGCTCATTCCCGCCGGAAGCCGCTCAACTCCTCGAAACGATTCGCCGCGGCAGCGAAAACATGAGCCGCCTCGTCAATGACCTCCTCAATCTCGCCCACGTGGGCCGCCAGGAACTGAAACGCGAGCCGACTCCACTGAACACTCTCGTGGAGGAAGTCATCGCGGACTTGAAAGGTGAAGTCGCCGGACGCGACATCGAATGGAAAATCGCCAACCTGCCCACCATTGAAGGCGATCCCGGCCTGCTCAAGCAGGTCTTCGCGAACCTTCTTTCCAACGCCGCCAAATACTCCCGCCCGCGCGAACATGCCATCATCGAAATCGGCCTGCGCAAAATGAACGATGAAACCGTGCTCTTCATCCGCGACAACGGCGTCGGCTTCAACATGAAATACGCCGATAAACTGTTCGGCGTGTTCCAGCGCCTTCACCGCGCGGAGGAATTTGAGGGCACGGGCGTCGGTCTCGCCATCGTCGAGCGCGTCATCAAACGCCACGGCGGGCACATCTGGGCCGAATCCGAAGTCGACAAAGGCGCCACGTTCTACTTCACCCTCGATGGCCTCGACCGTCCCAAACCCACCCTCCCGCTGCGAGGCGCCATTTCTCCATCGACCAGGCGGGTGTAGCGCGGGTAGCTCGCCGGCGAGTCGATGAGTGCTTATGCCCAATGATTCGGGTTTTGTTTCAACATTTTTCTTACCGATTTAAACACCCAGACCAAAATTCTTCAGCCCGCCGCCTTTGGCACTGTCCCGGAGAAAAATAAAAAATCCGAAAACCTGCCCGTTTCCGCCTAAATTCACCTCCACAAACCCTCGGGAGCGCCGCATGGAACACCCTGTGCTAACCCGTTCCAAATGGTAAGCTTTTGCCAAATCGCGTGCAGTCAAACAGCCCCATTAGGGTTTTTGTTGCGTCCCGGTGACAATCCGGTTTCGAACCTGAAAAGGGCGTGCAAAAGCTGTGAAGTATGTTAATAACTTTGCTGATGTGGTGGCTTGCAAATGCTTGGAGGCCCCCTAAAGTCGCTACCGAATCTGTAGTTTACCAATCCAGTTAGCCGATCGCTGCAATATCGTAGTATTATGTCAGTTAAGAACGCATTTTGGAATCGAGAACGACGCTATTCCCGCGGCTTTACCCTCATTGAACTGCTCGTCGTCATCGCCATCATCGCCATCCTTGCGGCGATGCTTCTCCCCGCCTTGGCCAATGCCAAAGAGAAGGCCAAACGCGCCAGTTGCCTCTCCAATTTGAAACAATGGGGCCTCGCCGTCCAAATGTATTCTTCCGACAACAACGACATGGTCCCCACCGATGGAATGTCCGGCTCAGTCTATCACGTCAGTGGCGGTGGCCAATGGGGAACACCGAATCGATCAACGGTCGACGGAACACCGGATGATCCGTATGCATGGTTCAACGAATTACCTCCCTTCGTCGGCGAAAAAACGCTTAGCCAATACTACCATGATCCCGCCACGCTCGCTCCCAAGGACAAACTCCCGTTCCCCGGCGGAAAAGGAAAAATTTACGAATGCCCTTCCGCGATGATGACCGATGTGGACGTCGCGACTGTCACCGCCGCCGCCGGCAATTCCCTCGGCTTTTTCAGCTACGTGATGAATATCGATTTGAAACGTAGAGATCCCAATTACGGAACCGCGGATTGCTACACCTATCCCGAGATGCCTAAAGTCACCAAAGTTCCCAAGCCGACGGACACGGTCTTCATGTTCGACACCGTCTTCAATCCCACCACGGAGGTTGTCAATTCCTCGCCCCAATTCAATTCCGTCAACCCCGCCAATCGCTGGCGTAGCATGGCTTCACGGCATACCAAAGGCGGAATCATCAATTTCCTCGATGGCCACGCTGGTTTTTACAAAACCGATGCCGTCCAGGCGGGAGGAACCATGTCAGGCTCGGCGGCCGAACTGCCCGGAGCCCCTTTAATCTGGAATCCCGCATACCGTCTTCTAAAGCCCTGATCGTTCCCACCATTCGCACCGCAAATAACCGATATGAATCTGAAATCCATGAAACTGAAACTGCCCTTGGCCGGTCTCTCTGCCATACTATTAATGTCGCACTCGGCGTCCGCCGCCACCACGTTGGCCAAGTGGACATTTGAGACGCTGACTCTAAGCACCGCCAATACCAACAGCACACCGAACGGCTGGTGCACCAATATCGCCGCCGACATCGGCAGCGGCACTTTTTCCGCTTTTCATTTTCGCGCGGCGACCGCCGTCTACAGCACGCCTGCCGGCAACGGCTCGTCCAAATCGCTCAGCGTTAACAACTGGACGAACAGCCCCGCGGATTTCTTCCAATTCACCGCCAGCACCCTGGGATACGCCGAGATCGCCGTATCCTACGATCAGGTTGGCAGCGGCACCGGCCCCGGTAATTTCAATTTCCAATACAGCACCGACGGAGTGAACTTCACCACGTTCTCCAATTACACGCTCCTTTCTACCATCACCGGGTGGAGTGGCGGAGCGGCCAACCCAGGCTCGTCCTTCTCTTTCGACTTGAGTTCAGTGAGCGCGCTGACGAATCAAGCGATCGTTTATTTCCGCGTCGCAGACGGTTCAACCGCATCGGTCAGTGGCGGCACCGTAGGTGCCGGTGGCACCGACCGTATCGACAACGTCGCCGTGTTCGGCACCGTTCCGGGTCCCACCGTTGTGGTCGTGGACCCCATCAACACGAATGTCAATTTCGGTGATTCCGTCACGCTCAGCGCCACCGTAAACGGTTCGTCGCCCATTTATTATCAGTGGTATTATTTCACCAACGGTTCCACCACTACGAACGTCTTGAGCGATGGCCCGAACGGTTTTGGTCCCGGAACCATTTCGGGCTCCACGAATGCGAGCCTGACTTTGAGTTTCGTCGATACCAACCAGGCGGGAAATTATTTCGTTATTGCCACGAACTTTTTCGAGACGCCCGCCACCAGCCACGTCGCCACGTTGACGGTCAATGTCCGCGCTCCCATTGTCACTAACATCGCCTACTTGCATACCTTGCATGATGCAAATTATGCCCTCACCGATACGACCAACCTCTACCAAGTCGACGGCATTGTGATCACTTCCGGCAACGTGGTTTCATCCGGTGGCCAGTCAGCCTACTTCCAGGACGCTTCCGGCAGCGGCATGGATCTGTTTTTCTTCACCGGCACCGGCACTTACTCGCTGCCGAACATCGGCGATCACATCCGTGTCACCGGCCAGTTGAGCCAATTTAATGCCGCCCTCGAAATGCAGCTTACCGCCAACCCGGCGCATAAACTCGAGGTCCTTGATACTGGCAATCCGTTGCCCACGCCGAAATTCTTCGACTTCTCGAAAGGCGTTGATCCGAAAGTCATGGAAGGTTACCTCACCAACGGCACCACCGTGGTTCCGGCCTTGGAAGGTTCCTACGTGGTCATTTCCAACGTCTTTTTGGGTATCACCAATTCAGGCGGATTGCTGCAACCTGACCAGACCATCTTTTGCACCAACCTGACCGGTCAAAAGTTCTTCCTCCGCGTCCCGAATAACGTCGCCTCCCAGACCGCGTTGACAACGCTGCCGGGCACGTTCGCAACCTCCGTCCGCGGCGCCATGTCCCAGTTCCAAACCGGTGGCGGCGCCCTGACAAATCTCTACGCGATCTATTACGACCTGACCGCAAACATCGAAGTAGGCACCGCGCCAGTCATCCTGGTGAGCCCCAAGATCACCTCGATCAATATCACGGCGGATGGAATCGTCCTCTCCGGCACCAACAACAACGGCACCTCTGCCGGCAACTACGCCCTGCTGGTTACCACCAACCTGGCGCTACCCATTGGCAACTGGACCGCAGTTTCCACCCAGGCTTTCAAAGCTGACGGAACCTTGAGCATTACCAATCCGCTGGGCACCGACCCATCGAAGTACTACATGTTGCAAGCCCTGCCATAGGCGCTCGGGCAAATCAATTCGCGAAAGGGCGGCGCAGGCCGCCCTTTCTTTTTGCCTATTCATCGCGGGTTTGCTGAAATCTCCCCGCATGAACGCCGCCGTTTTCCTCGATCGCGATGGAACCCTGATCGCGGAGAAAAATTATCTCAGCAAAGTCGAGGATGTGTCTGTTTATCCGGGAGCGATTACCGCATTAAAACGTCTTCAGGACGCCGGCTTCAAATTATTCATCGTCTCGAACCAATCCGGCGTGGGCCGCGGTTACTTCACGATGGCGGACGTCGACTCCGTGAACCAGCACCTCGCCGGGCTTTTCCGCCAGGGCGGCGTGCGGTTCGAAAAAATTTACATTGCGCCTGAAGCCCCCGACCAACCCAGCCGTGGCCGCAAACCCTCGCCTCAGTTCCTCTTCGATGCCCGCGATGAATTCCACCTCGACCTCGCGCGCAGCTACGTCATTGGCGACAAACTCATCGATCTCGAATGCGGTTGGAATGCCAACGTGAAGAAAAGCCTGCTCGTCCGAACCGGCTACGGCGCCGAACTGGAGCGGACTGCGCCTGCCCAACTTCCCCGTGCCACGGTCGTAAACGATCTGCCGGCGGCCGCGGATTGGATTCTAAATGAGCTGAGATAAAGGCAGGTATTAAATGGTGGCCGTCCGCCAGGACATTTTGCGCTTGCCCCGGCGTGAACGTTGCGAAACCTTTTCACTATGAGAGCCTGTTTGAAAATGAAAAAGGGCGCGGCGGCAAAAGGTCTGCTCGAAAAACTTTTGTTCCTCCTGCCGCTGATCGGCGCCCTTGGCCTTGCGCACGGAGAAGACACTTCCGCCGTAAAAACCAACCTGGTAAACCTTCGCTCCGCAGGCAAACTCGAGGTCCTCACTCCGCGGGATTGGACGATGACTTTCACCAATGTTTCTCTGCCGGACAACCCCGTGCAGGTCGAATTCCACGCGCCCAGCAATTCCGTGGTCCTGCGCATCGATCTCCGTTGGGACGGATTTAACGGCCGCCCCGGCAGAGTCGCTCCCGCCGACATGGAACGCATGGTCAGCAACAACATCGTCGTCCAATACCTGCCCCGCCTCGTTGAAACCAACGTCACGCTTGAAAAACTCACCGGCCCTGACGTATCCGGAGTTTATGCCCGCATCACCGATGCCAAATGGAGTCCCCTTCGCGTCAACGATTATCCCAACATCGCCGAAGGAATGTTTCGCAGCCGGAATATCGTGGGCAATTTCGACATGCTCACCTTCGGCAAAGACGGCCCCGGATTCAAAGCGGGCTTGAAAATTCTGCAATCCGTGCGCCGAACGCCTTGACCATGCGCATCATCGGCATCATCCCCGCGCGTTATGCCTCCACGCGCTTTCCCGGAAAACCGCTGGCACTCATCGCCGGCAAATCGCTCATCCAACGCGTCGTCGAACGCTGCCAACAAGCGACCTCCCTCGCCGAAGTCGTCGTCGCTACGGATGACCCCCGCATCGCCGAGGCTGCCAAAAAATTTTGTCGCGTGGAAATGACCCGCGCGGATCATCCCAGCGGCTCCGACCGTATCGCCGAAGTCGCCCAACGCAACCAATGCGACGCCGTGGTCAACATCCAGGGCGATGAACCGTTAATCGATCCCGCCGTCATCGACGCCGTCGCCCGCGCACTTTGCAGAAGTTCCGCGCCTCAGAACCCGCTTCCGGCCTCGCCCAACGCTGGATCCACTTCTCCCTCTCCGCCACGAAGTGGGGGAGAGGGCCGGGGTGAGGTGGCTCTCAGGGCACAGGGGGAAAGCCAATTGGATGTTGGATGTTCGATGTTGGATGTTCGATGTTCCCCGGGCGAGGGGGCCGAAATGTCCACCGCCGCCACCCTGATCCGCAACCCCGAGGAATACGACAATCCCAACGTCGTAAAAGTCGTTGTCAATTCGGCAGGCCGGGCGTTATATTTTTCCCGGCGCACGATCCCGTATTTGCGCGAAGCCGCCAGTCGTTCGGTGAACGAACAGTTGGCGGCGTTTCCTTTTTTGAAGCACCTCGGCAT
>Ga0068856_100002993_pt1 | contig 17293 bp, 16 predicted proteins | sample KBSCornC62_FD_66595 | JGI IMG/M metagenome (GOLD analysis project Ga0068856, IMG submission 66595) | Corn rhizosphere microbial communities from Kellogg Biological Station, Michigan, USA - KBS Corn C6-2 | ecosystem: Host-associated > Plants > Roots > Rhizosphere > Soil ...
GGCGGCGGTGGCGGCGGGATGGGCACGCTGCAGGCCCTGCTCACCGAGCTGTCCGGGTTGAAGAAGCCGCGCGGGCTGGTCAACCGCTGGGGCCGGCGGGCACTCGGCATGCAGCCGAAGCCGCCGCCGAAGTACCGGATCCTCGTGATGATGGCGACGAACATGCCGGAGGCGCTGGACGAGGCGCTGCTCCGGCCGGGCCGCATCGACCGGATCTACAAGGTCGGCTACCCGAGCAAGGCCGGCCGGATCCGGACGTACCAGGGCTACTTCGACAAGGTCCCGAACGAGATCACCGCCGAGCAGCTGGACAAGCTGGCCACCATCACGCCGTACGCGACCGGCGCGACGATCAAGGACCTGGTGAACGAGGCGCTGATCACCGCGATCCGGGACGGCCGGAACACGATCACCTGGCCCGACGTGGTCAAGGCCAAGCAGCTCAAGGAGCTCGGGCCGCCCGAGGACGTCGAGTACATCGAGCGGGAGCGGCACGCGGTCGCCGTGCACGAGGCCTGCCACGCGATCGTCGCGTACCGGACCCGGCAGCACATGGAGATCGACCTGGCCACCATCGAGAAGGGCAGCGACTACCTCGGCATGGTGGCGAGCATCCCGCCGGAGGACCAGTTCACCCGCTGGCGGTCGGAGTTCGAGTCGGACATCCTCGTCTCGCTCGCCTCGCTGGCGGGGGAGCGGATGTTCTTCGACGGCGACTCCTCCTCCGGGGTGTCCGGCGACCTCGAGTCGGCGACCCAGGTGGCCTCGTTCATGGAGGGCTTCTGGGGGATGGGCTCGACCGTCTCGTCGTACTCGACCGCGCAGCGACTACAGGTCGGCAGCCCGGGCGGGCCGGGCAAGCGGGAGGGCGAGAAGCCCGAGGCGATGCTGCGCCGGGCCCTGGCCGACCGGATCGAGGACAAGCTCGGCGACCTGCTCGCCCGGGCCGAGGCGATCCTGGTCGAGAACCGGGCCCAGGTGCTCGCGCTCGCGCACGCGCTGGAGATCTACCGCACGCTCACCGGCGACGACGTCGAAGCGGTCATCGACGGCCGCGAGGGCGACATGGTCGACGGCACCGCCTACCGGGACAAGGAGTTCGCGGCGCGGCTCGAGGACTACCACGCCGCCGCCGTAGGCGCCCACCGCGGGCACAGCCGCATGCCGATCGCGCTGCCGCCGGGACGCTCCACAGTGGACGGCCCGGCGGAGGGTACGGCGGCGGAGGGTACGGCGGCGGCCACCGCATAGGCGCGCCGCCGGGGCGGCGCGCCTACCCTTGAGGTGTGGAGACGACCGAGCAGTGGCAGGGGGAGGACTACCAGGTCCGCCGGATCACCGGCAGCACCAGCACCAAGCCGTACCGGTGCCCGGGCTGCGACCAGCTGATCCGCCCGGTCACGCCGCACGTCGTCGCCTGGCCGCTGGCCGACCCCGAGGCCGGCGAGCGCCGGCACTGGCACACCGCCTGCTGGCGCGCCCGTGACCGGCGCGGAGCCAGGATGCAGCGGTCCCGCTCGGCCCCGCGGCACTGACCCGGGGCGTGCCCGACGTCGGTCGCGTCCCCCGCGGTACTGACGCCGGGCGTACCCGTCGGTAGGGTCGGCTCGTGTTCGATCTCACCGGCAAGACCGCTCTGATCACCGGCGGCTCCCGCGGCATCGGCGCCGCGATCGCGGCGGCGTTCGTCGCCGCCGGGGCGAAGGTCGCGCTCAACAGCCGTGGCGTTGAGCAGCTGCAGAAGACAGCCGACGAGGTCGGGGCGGCGGTCGTGCTGCCGGGCGACGTCACCGACGAACAGGCCGCCCGCGCCGTGGTCGCCGGCGCGATCGACGGGCTCGGCCAGCTCGACGTCGTCGTCAACAACGTCGGCGGCAACGGCGTGATGGTGCCGTTCCCGCAGCTGCGATTCCCGGGCTGGACCAAGGTGATGCGGCTCAACGTCGACTCGGCCGTGCACGTGCTGCAGGCGGCAGCGCCGCACCTGCTGGAGCGGCGGACCGGCTCGGTGATCAACGTGGCCAGCGTCGCCGGGCTGTCGGCCACCCCGGCCATGGCCCAGTACGGCGCGTCCAAGGCGGCGCTGATCTCCCTGACCCGCACGCTCGCGGTCGAGTGGGCCAGCACCGGCGTCCGGGTCAACGCGCTCTGCCCGGGCTGGACCGCCACCGACCTCAACCGCACCCTCTGGGAGAACGAGGAGATCTACGCCGGCCTCACCGCGACGATCCCGATGGGCCGGTGGGCCAAGGCCGAGGAGATGGCCGGGCCGGCGGTGTTCCTGGCCAGCGACGCGTCGTCGTTCATGACCGGGCAGACGCTCGTGGTCGACGGGGGCCAGACGGCGGCCTGAACCACCTCGCATAGGGTGGTCCGGTGCGCTACCGCCCGCTCGGCCGGTCCGGGCTCGTCGTCTCCGTGGTCGGCCTCGGCCTCAACAACGTCGGCCGGTCGATGGACGCGGCCGGGACCCGCAAGACGCTCGACGCCGCCCTCGACGCCGGCGTGACCCTGCTCGACACCGCCGACAGCTACGGCCGGCATCCGGGTGAGTCCGAGGAGATCCTCGGCGAGGTGCTCGGCCCCGACCGGGACCGGTTCGTGCTGGCCACCAAGTTCGGCGGGAACATGAAGGGCACCAACGGGCCGGACTGGGGCGCCCGCGGCTCGCGGCGATACGTGCGGATCGCGGTGGAGGCGTCGCTGCGCCGGCTGCGCACCGACCATGTCGACCTGCTGCAGTACCACAAGCCCGACGGCGTGACGCCGATCGAGGAGACCATCGCCGCGCTCGACGAGCTGGTCACCGCCGGGCTGGTGCGCTACGTCGGCTCGTCCAACCTCGCCGGCTGGCAGGTCGGCCAGGCCGACCAGCTGGCGACCGGCGCCGGGTCGACCAGGTTCGTCAGCGCGCAGAACGAGTACAGCCTGCTCGACCGGCGGGCCGAGGCCGAGCTCGTGCCGGCCTGCCAGGCGTACGGGGTCGGCCTGCTGCCGTTCTACCCGCTGGCCAACGGGCTGCTGACCGGCAAGTACACCCGCGACCAGGCACCGGTGGCCGGGACCAGGCTCGGCGACCGCCGCCGGGACGTCTACGACTCGGCCCCCTGGGACGTCGTCGAGGCGCTCCGGGCGTACGCGGACCGTCGCGGGCTGTCGATGCTCGACGTCGCGATCGGCGGTCTGGCCGCGCAGCCCGCCGTCGCCTCGGTCATCGCCGGGGCGACCTCGGCCGACCAGATGCGGGCGAACGCGGTCGCGGGGGAGTGGGAGCCGGACGAGCAGGATCTGGCCGAGCTGGACGAGATCGTCCCGCGCGGCACGCTCGCCGCCTGATCACTCCGGCCTCGGCGGCTCCTGCGCGGCCGGGTGCTGCTCGACCTCGCGCTCGACCGGGCGCTCGGCCCGCTGCTGCTCGGCAGGGTGCTGGTCGGGCTGGTGCTGTTCGTCGGGCCCGCTGACCGGGCCGCCGGTCATCGTCGCCAGCATCTCCCGGACGTTCTGCAGCTGCGCCTGCACGCTGTCGCGACGGCGCACCAGCGTGGCCAGCTCCCGCTCGACCTCGGCCCGCTGCCTGGTCGCCTTGCCGGTCGACTCGCTGACCAGCGTGTCGGCCTCGCGCCTGGCCGCGTCGAGGATCTGCGCGGCCCGCTGATCGCTCTCGGCGCGGTGCGCGTCCGCGTCCCGCTTGATCTGCTCGGCGGCTTCGTTCGTCTCGGTCAGCCGCCGCTCTCCGTCGGCCAGCCGGGCGGACAGCTCCTGCTCGGCCTGGTCGCGGCGGCGGGACAGGGTGGTCTCGAAGTCCTTCGCCGCCAGCGCGGCCTTGGCCCTGGCCTCCTCGAGCTCGCTGGCCGCCTCGGCCCGCACAGCCGCGGCGTCCTTGCCCGCCTCGGCCCGGAGCCCCTCGGCCTCGGTCAGCGCGGCCGCCCGGCGCTGGCCCGCCTCGCGGTCGGCCGCGGCGATGATCTCGCGTGCCTCCCGCTCGCCCTCGGCGCGCAGCCGCTTAGCGTCCTCCTCGGCCTTGGCCCGCACCCGGTCGCCGTGCGCGGCGGCCTCGGCGCGCAGGCTCATCGCCTCCTCCTCGGCGAGGCGCAGGATGTTCTCCACCCGGGCGCCGAGCCCCGCGTACGACGGCTCGAACTCCTCGACCCGGCGCTGGGCGGTCTGCAGCTCGATCTGCAGCTCCTCGAGCCGCTGCTCGAGCATGCCGACGCGGTCACCGGCCGACTCGCGCTCGTGCCGGAGCGTGGCCAGCTGGCTCTCGAGGCCGGCCAGGTAGTCGTCGACCTGCCGCCGGTCGTAGCCGCGCAACGCCACGTCGAAGCCGTGGTCGACGCCAAGGTCGTTCAGATAGCCGAGGTCGGTACGTTCGGACATCGCAATCCATCCTGCCCACGAGCAGTCGTCACTGTGAGTCCTGGCGTGGGACCAGGACCTCCCGCATGATCAGCTGAATTGCCGCCGTCGCCGGCACCGCCAGCAGCGCCCCCACGAACCCAAGCAGCGTACCGCCGATCAGCGCGCCGACGATGGCGGCTGCCGGGTTCACGTCCACCGATCGGCTCATCACCCGCGGGTAGATCAGGTAGTTCTCAACCTGCTGGTAGACGAGGAAGAAGATTCCCGTGGCGATGCCGACCGGCAGCGAGACGAAGAACGCAACGGTGGTCACGATCACCGCACCGATGGTCGCACCGATGAGTGGGATGACGTCGGTGAGCGTGACGATCAGCGCCAGGGCCAGCGGGTACGGGATGCCGAGTGAGCTGACCCAGACCAGCGAGGCGAGGCCGGCGATGAGGGCGACCACGACGGCGCCGGCGACGTACCCGCCGACCCGGTTGAGCACCTCGTCGCCGATCAGGCTGAACCGGGCCCGCCGGCTGCGCGGCACCAGCCGGTACGCGGTGCGCTTGATCGAGTTGAACGACGAGAGGAAGTAGAGCGTCAGGATCAGGACCGTCAGTGCCTTGAGCACGAAGCCGGCGACCAGCTGCGTCACGGTGACGACGTTGCCGGCGATCCGGGTGCCGAAATCTCCCGTCGTCACGTACTGGCTCAGCTTGTCGATGACCCCGAATCGCCGGTCGAGATCCCGGATCGTTCCGTTGCCCTGCAAGTCCTTCACGTAGTTCGGCACCGCGTCGACGAAGTTGGAGGCCTGGTTGATCACCGGCGGCAGCACGGCGTAGCCGAACAGCGCGAAGAACCCGAGCAGGCCGACGAACACGATCGCGACGGCGGCGCCGCGACGCATACCCGCGCGCTCCAGGCGGGACACGATCGGGTTGAGGCCGATCGCGAGGAACGCGGAGACGATGACCAGCACCAGCACCGAGCGGGCGCTGACCAGGGCCTGGTAGAGCAGGTAGGCGAAGCCGGCGCCGAGGGCACCGGCGAAGCCGATCCGGAACGGGGACCGCATGCTCATCGGCCGGCCGGGGCGGCCGAGCGGGAACCTCTCGTCGACGCCGGCTTCCTCAGCCCGGACCTCGTCGTCGACGCCGGGGTCACCCGGCCCGGTGCCGGCCGGCTCGGCCGGCTCCGTGGACGCGCCTGGGTGCGCGGCCGGCACGGTGCCGGCGCGCATGGCCCAGCGCATGGCCCAGCGCATGGCCTCGGGCGGGTGCGCGGCCGACGCGGTGCCGCCCGGCTCGGCCGGCTCCGTGGACGCGGCCGGCGCGGTGCCGGCCGGCTCGGCCGGGCGCGTGTCCTCGGGCGGGTGCGCGGACTCCGCCGCGGCCGCCGCCGCTTCCGCCTCCTCGGCCGCCTCGGCGGCCTGGGCCGCAGCCGCCTTGGCCCGCTCGGCCCGGTCCCGCGCCTGCGCGGCCCGTTCCCGCGCCGCGACCGCGTCCCGGCGCTCCCCGGCGCCGGTCGCCTCGTACCCGGCCGCGGGGGCGTCGACGGCCGGGCCGTCGGCGTCCGGAGGCGTGGCAGGGTGGCGCGGCCGGTCGACCCTCGTCCTGCCGGGCCGTTCGTCGCTCACGCCGCTCACCTCCCGCCGCTCCACCCGCTCACCCACTCGCGGGCAGCGTACGGCCAGGCCGAACGGCCCGACAGACAGCCTGTGTATGCCCTGTGCCGCTCGGTTCAGACCCGCGACTCAGTCGCGGTCGGGCCATTCCTCCAGCGACGCCGCCGCGGCGGCCGGCACCTGGTCGATGATCCCCCGGACGGCGGACAGCTGCCGGAGCACGGTCATCCGCACCTCGGCGAGCTCCTTGACCCGCTGGGCCGCCTCGGCGACCATCCGGTCCGCCTGCGCCTGGGCCGTCTCGACCCGATCGGCGGCCTCGGACTCGGACGTGCTCCGCCGCTCGTCGACCTCCCGGGCCAGGTCGGAGCGGCGCTGCTCGTCCGCCGCCAGCTCGCGGCTGCGCCGGTTGCGCAGGGTGATCTCGAAGTCCTCGGCGGCCTGGTTGCGCTTCGCCTCGGCCGCCTCGTCCGCCTGCCGCCGCCGCTCGTCCGTCTCCGCGGTCAGCCGGGCGAGCTCCTGGTTCACCGAGGCCGCCCTCGCCTCCGCCGCCGCGGTCAGCTCCGCGGACCGGGACTCCGCCTCGGCGAGCAGGGCCGCCGCCCTGGCCTCGGCGTCGCTGACCAGCTCGGTCGCCCGCCGGTCGGCGTCGGCGAGCAGTGACCGGCTCCGCTGCTCGGCGTCGGCGAGCTTCTCCGCGGTGCTGCGGTCGGCGGAGCTGAGCTTGCCCTGCAACTCGTTGTTGAGCTGCTCGAACCGCTTCTGGTGGTCCACCCGTTCCTGCTCGGCCTTGTGCCGGATCTCCGCGGCCTCTTCCTTGGCGAGCGCCAGCATGCCGCGGATCCGGTCGCTCACGCCGTCGAGGGACGGATCTCCGGTGGTGACCTGACCGAGCCGGGCGTGCAGCGCGTCGATCTCGTTGTGGGCCGCGGCGAGCTGGCCGGCCAGCTCGGTCAGGCGGGCCGCAACGGTGTCCCGCTCGGACACGGCTATGCGAAGGTCCGCCTCCAGCCGCTCCACGTGTTCGTGGACCTGATGGCGGTCATAGCCGCGCAGTACGACGTCGAAGCCGGTCGCCCCCTCCAGCAGGGGCAGGAGCTCGGTGTGCTGTTCGCGGCGGTCCATACGTCCCATGATCCCATCAACCACTTCCGCCGGGGCATGTCCATTGCGCTGCGGGTTCTCTTGCGGTGATGCCGCGGCCTCAGTGTGGTGACGGAGCCGGCTGGACCAGCTCGACCAGAACGCCGCCGGCATCCTTGGGGTGCACGAAGTTCACCAGCGAGCCGGCGGTTCCCCGGCGCGCCTTGTCGTACAGCATCCTGAGGCCGCGACCCCGCAGGGTCTCGGCAGCGGCCTCCACGTCCTCGACCGTGTACGCCACCTGCTGGAGGCCGGGGCCGCGCCGGTCGAGGAAGGTCGCGATCGTCGAGTCCGGCCGCAGCGGCGCCAGCAGTTGGATCCGCGTGGTGCCGTCGCCGACGGCGAGCATCGCCTCCCGGACGCCCTGTTCCTCGTTGACCTCCTCGTGCACGCTGGCCAGTCCGAACGCCTCGCCGTACCAGGCGATCGCCTCGTCCAGGTCGGGCACCGCGATGCCGACATGGTCTATGCCCAGGAACACAGTCGCGACCGTAACCCACGCCTCCGGGCCGGCGGTACCGTGCGAAGAAGGACCACACCGACGTGGAGGAGGCCTGCTGTGCCGGGTTCGGTGATCGTGGGCGGCGCGCGGACGCCGATGGGCAAGCTGCTGGGCGGCCTGCGCGACTTCTCCGGCACCGACCTCGGGGCGGTCGCGATCAGGGCGGCGCTGGAGCGCGCCGGGATCACCGGTGACCAGGTCGACTATGTCGTGCTGGGACAGGTGCTGCAGGCCGGTGCCGGGCAGATGCCGGCGCGGCAGGCGGCGGTCAAGGCCGGCGTCCCGATGAGCGTGCCGTCGCTGCTGGTCAACAAGGTCTGCCTGTCCGGGCTGGACGCGATCGCGCTGGCCGACCAGCTCATCGGGGCCGGCGAGTTCGAGGTCGTCGTGGCCGGCGGCATGGAGTCGATGACCAACGCGCCGCACGTGCTGCCCGCGCTGCGCAAGGGCCACAAGTACGGCGCGGTCGAGATGATCGACTCGATGGCGTACGACGGGCTGATCGACGCCTTCGACCACATCCCGATGGGCGAGTCCACCGACCGGTACAGCGAGCGGCTCGGGATCACCCGCGCCGAGCAGGACGAGTTCGCCGCCCGCTCGCACCAGCGGGCCGCGGCCGCGCAGAAGAACGGGCTGTTCGACGAGGAGATCGTGCCGGTGCAGGTGCCGCAGCGGCGCGGCGACCCGATCGAGATCCGCGAGGACGAGGGGATCCGCGGGGACACCACCGCCGAGGTGCTCGCCAAGCTGAAGCCGGCGTTCGGCGCGGACGGGACGATCACCGCCGGCAGCTCGTCGCCGATCTCCGACGGGGCGTGCGCGGTCGTGGTCATGTCACGGGCCGCGGCGGAGCGGCACGGGGCCACCGTGCTGGCCGAGATCGGCGCGTACGGCACGGTCGCCGGTCCGGACAACTCGCTGCACTCCCAGCCGTCGAACGCGATCCGGAAGGCGTTGGTCAAGGCCGGGCTCGACGTGTCCGCGCTCGACCTGGTCGAGATCAACGAGGCGTTCGCCGCGGTCGGCATCCAGTCCATGCGCGACCTCGGCATCGGACCGGAGAAGGTCAACGTCAACGGCGGTGCGATCGCGCTCGGCCACCCGATCGGGATGAGCGGTGCCCGGCTCGCGCTGCACCTGGCGCTCGAGCTGCGCCGGCGCGGCGGCGGTCTCGGTGCGGCCGCGCTGTGCGGCGGCGGCGGTCAGGGCGACGCGCTGCTGCTGAAGGTCTGAGCTACCTTTCGCGCGTGACCTCGACCCGGCGTGCCGCGGACGTCGAGACGCTCGTGGCCCGCGCCCGCGGGGGCGACGCGCGGTCGGTGGCCCGGCTGATCTCGCTGGTCGAGAACGACTCGCCGGCGCTGCGCGAGGTCGCGGCCGCGCTCGCGCCGCACACCGGCCGGGCCAGGGTGGTCGGGCTGACCGGGTCGCCCGGAGTCGGCAAGTCGACCACGACGTCGATGCTGGTACGTGCGCTGCGCGGGCAGGGGCAGCGGGTCGGGGTGCTCGCGGTCGACCCGTCCTCGCCGTTCTCCGGCGGGGCCCTGCTCGGCGACCGGGTGCGCATGCAGGACCACGCGACCGACGCCGGGGTGTTCATCCGGTCGATGGCCTCGCGCGGGCACCTCGGCGGGCTGGCCGCGGCGACGCCCCAGGCGTTGCGGGTGCTCGATGCGGCCGGGTGCGACGTGGTGCTGGTCGAGACCGTCGGCGTGGGTCAGGCGGAGGTGGAGGTCGCCTCGACGGCGGACACCACGCTGGTGTTGCTGGCGCCGGGGATGGGCGACGGGATCCAGGCCGCCAAGGCGGGCATCCTCGAGATCGCCGACGTGCTGGTGGTCAACAAGGCCGACCGGGACGGCGCCCAGCAGACCGTACGGGACCTCAAGGCGATGCTCGCGCTCGGCGGGCGGCACTCCGAGCCGGGCGCGTGGCGGCCCCCGATCGTCTCGACGGTCGCGTCCCGCGGTCGAGGCGTGGACGAGTTGCTGGCGGCGCTGGACAAGCACGCGGGCTGGCTGGAGCGCTCCGGTGAGGGGGCGCGGCGGCGGGTCGCCCGGGCGGCGGCGGAGGTGGAGGCGATCGCCGTCGCGGCACTGCGTGCCCGCATCGGCGATCTGCACGGATCCGAGGCACTCGAAACACTCGCCGCCCAGGTCGTCACCGGCACGCTCGACCCGTACGCCGCCGCCGACCAGCTCGTCGACACCCTGACCAACTGAGGCCGGCTGCTGTTGCCTCCGCCGAACCCTCAGGCGACGGCGGTGTCGGTGGTGGTGGTGACGGCGCGGACGAGGTCGTCGAGGGGGACCTCGAGCACGGCCGTGATGGCGGCGACCGTGAACAGCGCCGGCGTCGGCACCCCGCCGCGCTCGATCTTGCGGATCGTCTCCTCCGCCAGCCCGGACCGCGCGGCAAGCTCCCGCACCGGCATGTCGCCGCGGGCCCGGCGCAGCGCGGCCCCGAGCGCCAGCCCGCGCGCCCGCTCCAGCTCGCTCAACGCCTCCCGGACCACGACGGGATCGTACCCTACCGGCGATAACTATCCCGGGATAGTTGTACCGTGGTCGGCATGGAGCCCACCCTGCCGATCCGCACGCCCACCGAGCTCGACAGCATGCGCGCGGCCGGCCGGGTGGTCGCCGCGACGCTCGCCGCCGTCCGCGCCGAGGCCGCCCCCGGCATCCGGCTGCGCGACCTGGACGAGCTCGCCCGCACCTGTATCGCCGATGCCGGCGCCACGCCGTCCTTCCTCGGCTACCGCCCGACCTGGGCGCCGCGCGCGTACGACGGCGTGCTCTGCCTGTCGCCGAACGAGACCGTCGTGCACGGCCGGCCGAGCGGCCGCCGGCTCAGGGACGGCGACCTGCTCTCGGTCGACTGCGGCGCGATCGTCGACGGCTGGCACGGCGACGGCGCCGTCACCGTCCACATCGGACACGCGACGGAAGGCGACGGGCGGTTGCGCGAGGCGACCGAGCAGGCGCTGGCGGCGGGGATCGCGGCCGCCGTGCCCGGCGCGACCCTGCGCGAGGTCGCCGTGGCCATCGACGCCGTCGCCCGCCGGCACGGCTACGAGCACGTGCTCGACCACGGCGGCCACGGCATCGGCCGGCAGATGCACGAGAGCCCGTTCATCGCCAACGTTCCGACGGAGGAGGCCGGCTGGTTCACGCTGCGGCCGGGCAACACGGTCGCGCTGGAGCCGATGCTCGTCACCGGGGCCGGGCGGTACAAGCACAAGCGGGACGGCTGGGCGGTGGTCACCGTCGACGGCTCCCGGGCCGCGCACGCCGAGCACACGATCGTGGTCACCGAGGCCGGCGGGCAGCCACTGACCGTGATCTGAGCGGGCGGCCGCTGACCGTGATCTGAGCGGGCAGCGGTGAGACCCGGGGAGGTCCGCTGCCACGCCTCCCCGGGCCCCGTCCGGTGCCCCTACCTCAGACCGGTGTCCACCGCGGTGGTCAGGGTGCCGTCGTCGCCGTCGAGCTCCCAGACCATGACCCCGCCGAGACCCTTCTGCTTCACGTAGGCGGTCTTCTGCGCGATGACCGTCGGGTCGTCGTACGACCACCAGTTCGTGCCGTCGTACAGCCAGAGCGCGCCGGCCGCGGTGTCGCGGAACCGGGTCCCCGGCCGGTTCTTGAGCACCTTGTAGTCCTCGATGCCGGCCTCGAACGTGCCCGGGGCCGCGGTGCCGGCCTGGAACAGGCCGTTGTTGGCCGAGCCGACGCCGGTCCAGCCGCGGCCGTAGTAGGGCAGGCCGAGCAGCAGCTTCGACGCCGGCACCCCGGCCGAGGTGTACGAGCCGATCGCCAGGTCGCCGCTGAACTTCGCCGGCGAGGGATCGTTGGCCACCGGGAACAGGTTGGCCTGGTGCATGGTCGTGCCCTCCCACGCGCCGTGGAAGTCGTAGCCCTGGACGGTGGCCCAGTCCAGCGAGCTGAAGATCTGCGGCACCTCGAAGCCGGCCGCGATCTTGGCCGGGTCGGCCGGCAGGAACGCCGAGAGCGAGAAGTGCTTGCCCACGGTCGCGCCGTACGCGTCGAGCTGGCGGCGGAACTCGGCCATCAGCAGCGTGAAGTTCTGCTTGTCCTGCGGCCGGATCACGTTGCCGACGTTGCCCTCGGACCCCGGCCACTCCCAGTCGATGTCGATCCCGTCGAAGATGCCGGCCGCGGAGCCCGGGCCGCCGGACGGGTCGCCCTGCACGAGCGGCAGGTTGCCCTTGAGGAACATGTCGATGCAGGACGCGACCAGCGCCTGCCGGGAGGCCGCGGTCAGCGCCGCGTCGGAGAAGAACTTCGAGTACGTCCACCCTCCGATGGAGACCTGTACGGACAGGTTCGGGTACTTGGCCTTGAGCTCGCGGAGCTGGTTGAAGTTGCCCTTCAGCGGCTGGCTGAACGTGTCGGCGACGCCGCTGACCGACGAGGCCGCATCGAAGGTCTTCTGGTAGTCGGCGAACGCGTCGCCCTGCCCGGCCAGGTTGGCCTCGAAGCACTTTCCGTCCGAGCCGACGTTCTCGAACGCGTAGTTGATCGTGCTGAGCTTGCCGGCCATGGCCTGCGCGTCCAGCGTGTGCAGGGTGAAGTTGCGGCCGTAGATGCCCCACTGGGCGAAGTAGCCGACCTTGCGGGTGCCGCCGGGCGGCGGCGGAGGCGGGGGCGGCGGGGTTCCGCCGGCCGCGGTCGTCACGCTGATCGCGGCGCTGCGGGCGGAGGAGTTGCCCGCGGCGTCCCGGGCCGCGACCGTGAACGAGTACGCCGTGCTCGCGGTCAGCCCGGCCACCGTCGCCGAGGTGCCGGTCACCGAGGTCGCCAGGGCGCCGTCCCGGAACACGTCGTAGCCGGTGACGCCGACGTTGTCGGTCGACGCGGTCCAGGCCAGCGAGACCGAGCTCGACGTCGACCCGGTGGACCGCAGCCCGGCCGGGACCGTGGGTGCGGTGGTGTCGCCCGGCGGCGGGGGAGTGCCGCCGGCGGCACAGGAGCCGCCGTTGAGCAGGCAGTTGGCCGGCGCGACGAACGTGCCGGTGTAGCTGGCGTCGTAGCCGGGCAGGACCGCGGCGCCGGGCGCGATGGCGCCGTTCCAGGCGGCGTTGTGGACGGTGACGTGGGTGCCGGTCTGGGTGAACGTGCCCTCCCAGAGCGAGGTGATCAGGGCGCCCGCCGGCAGGTCGAACTCCAGCGTCCAGCTGGTGGTGGCCACCGTCCCCGCGTTGGCGACCCGGTACGAGGCCTCGTACCCGGTGCCCCAGTCGGAGGTCTTGGTGAAGGTGGCGGACAGGCCCCCGGCCGCCGAGGCGGACGCGGGGACGAGACAGAGACCGGCGACGACAAGGGCCGCTGCGATTCCCGCGGTCAGGTGCGCGCGACGTCGGAACATGGGGCTCCTCGAGACGTGGGCTGATCAGACGCGCGGCAGCGGCAAAGTGGACTAGACCAGACTAGACCAGTCACTGTCAATACCCTCGGCGAGTGCCCCCGAGTGCCCGCATGTCGGGTTCGTCGGGCGTGCGGAAGCCGGGGACGGGAGATCCTCCGTGCGCCCCACGGCGGTCGGCCGGCATGGCGGGAGGCCGGGCGTACGGGCACTCAGGGTGAGCCGGGCGGCGCGGGGTGCTCGGGGGCTCCCAGCCGAGGGTTCGGATACCGTCAGCACGTGGCCAAGCCGCTGGACCTGCCGTTCGACCCGATCGAGCGTGCCGGCGAGATCTGGGCCGAAACCTGGGGGCCGGCATCCGCCATGCGGGTGGCCACCTCGGTGATGCGTGTCCAGCAGATCCTGCTGGGCCGGTACGACGAGGTGCTGCGTCCGCACGGGCTCACGTTCGCCCGCTACGAGGTGCTCGTCCTGCTGCACTTCAGTCGGACCGGCGCGCTCCCGCTCAAGGTCATCGGCAGCCGGCTGATGGTGCACCCGACCAGCGTCACCAACGCGATCACCCGGCTGGTCGCGGCCGGGCTGGTCGAGCGGCTGGCCAACCCGCGGGACCGGCGTGGCGCCCTGGCCTCGATCACCGCGCACGGTCGCGAGGTCGCCGAGGCCGGCACTCGCGACCTCATGGCCATCGACTTCGGCCTCGGCGCACTGGACGAGCGGACCCGGGAGAGCGCGTTCGCCGCGCTGCGCGAGGTGCGCTCGGAGGCCGGCGACTTTCAGGAGAAGCCGCCGACCGAGACGGTCGAGTAACCGCCGGCGGTGTGACTCGTGCCCGTTCCTGTGGCCGGGATTAGTTGGACGTCCTAGTATTTTGGCGTGGACGACATCGAGGCCGGCCGCCGGCGCTGGCAGGAGCGGTACGACGCCTCCCGGAAGCGGGACGCAGACTTCACGACGCTGTCCGGCGTCGAGGTGCAGCCGGTCTACGGCCCGACCGGGCCCGTATCCGGCCTCGAGCGGATCGGCTGGCCCGGCGAGTTCCCGTACACCCGCGGGCTCTACCCGGCCGGCTACCGGGGCCGGCCGTGGACGATCCGGCAGTTCGCCGGCTTCGGCAACGCGCAGCAGACCAACGAGCGCTACAAGCTGATCCTGGCCGAGGGCGGCGGCGGCCTCTCGGTCGCGTTCGACATGCCGACGCTGATGGGCCGCGACTCCGACGACCCGCGCTCGCTCGGCGAGGTCGGCCACTGCGGCGTCGCCATCGACTCGGCCGCCGACATGGACGTGCTCTTCGACGGGATCCCGCTGGGCGATGTCACCACCTCGATGACGATCAGCGGCCCGGCGGTGCCGATCTTCTGCATGTACCTGGTGGCCGCCGAGCGGCAGGGCGTCCCGATCGGCCGCCTGGACGGGACGCTGCAGACCGACATCTTCAAGGAGTACATCGCGCAGAAGGAGTGGCTGTTCGAGCCCGAGCCGCACCTGCGGCTGATCGGGGACCTGATGGAGTTCTGCGCGGCCGAGATCCCGGCGTACAAGCCGCTGTCGGTATCCGGCTATCACATCCGGGAGGCCGGCTCGACCGCCGCCCAGGAGCTCGCGTTCACCCTCGCCGACGGGTTCGGGTACGTCGAGCTCGGCCTGTCCCGCGGGCTGGACGTGGAGAAGTTCGCGCCCGGACTCTCGTTCTTCTTCGACGCGCACATCGACTTCTTCGAGGAGATCGCCAAGTTCCGGGCGGCGCGGCGGATCTGGGCCCGCTGGATGCGGGACGAGTACGGCGCGAAGACGCCGCGGGCGCAGTGGCTGCGGTTCCACACCCAGACCGCCGGCGTCTCGCTGACCGCGCAGCAGCCGGACAACAACATCGTCCGGACCGCGATCGAGGCGTTCGCGGCCGTGCTCGGCGGGACCAACTCCCTGCACACCAACGCGCTCGACGAGGTGCTCGCGCTGCCCTCGGAGCGGGCCGCCCGGATCGCGCTGCGCACCCAGCAGGTGATCGCCGAGGAGACCGGCGCGGTCAACGTGGCCGACCCGCTCGGTGGCTCCTGGTACGTCGAGGCGCTCACCGACGAGCTCGAGCGGCAGGCCGAGCAGATCTTCGCCCGGATCCGGGAGATGGGCGGCGACGGGACGATGACCGCCGGGATCCTGCGCGGGATCGAGGACGGCTGGTTCACCGGCGAGATCGCCGAGGCCGCGTTCCAATACCAGCAGAAGCTGGAGAAGGGCGACAAGAAGGTCGTCGGCGTCAACACCAACGTGACCACCGACGAGCCGGAGCTCGAGATCCTGCGGATCTCGGGCGAGGTCGAGAAGGCGCAGGTCCGGGCGCTGGCCGAGCGCAATGCGGCCCGGGACGAGACCGCCGTCCGGGCCGCGCTGGCGGCGCTGGTCGAGGCCGCCCGGGGCGAGGCCAACCTGGTCCCGCCGATGCTCGCGGCCGCCCGGGTCGAGGCCACTCTGGGTGAGATCTGTGGCGCGCTGCGTGACGAGTGGGGCGCCTACACCGAGCCCGCCCGCTTCTGAGGCGTCCCTCCCCAAAAGCGGGGGATTAGCCGGTGCGCGGGCGGCGCGGGCCGGTCGCGCGACTACGCTGGGACGCATGCAACCTGGTCGTCCTTCCCGCGCCGCGTTGACCGGCGCTGTCGACTTGTCCGCCCTCCAGGCCCGCAACGAGGCCCGCGAGCGGGCCGATGCGCAGGCAGCCGCGCAGGCCCAGGCCGTCGCCGACGGCGAGAGCCCCGGCGAGCCGGTCACCGTCGTCGACGTCACCGAGGCCACCTTCCAGGCCGAGGTGCTCGACCGGTCGTTCCGGACGCCGGTGGTCCTCGACCTGTGGGCCGAGTGGTGCGGGCCGTGCAAGCAGCTCTCGCCGGTGCTGGAGCGGCTGGCGGCCGAGGCGCACGGGGCCTGGGTGCTGGCGAAGATCGACGTGGACGCCAACCCGGGGATCGCGCAGGCCCTGCGGGTGCAGGGGATCCCGGCGGTCAAGGCGGTCTTCCAGGGCCAGCTGCTCGGCGAGTTCGCCGGGGCGCTGCCGGAGGACCAGGTGCGGACCTTCCTCGACCAGGTCGTCGAGGTGACCGGGGCGGTGGAGCCGGCGGCCGACGGCTCGATCCCGGAGCCGGCCGAGCCGGAGGATCCGCGGGTGTTGTCGGCCGAGGAGGCCACCGCGCGGGGCGACTACGACGACGCCCTCGGGCAGTACGCGGCGATTCTCGCCGCCGAGCCGGAACACCCGCGCGCGACCGCCGCGATCCGCGAGGTCGAGCTGCTGCGACGGGTGGCCACGTCGGCGCCGGACGCGGTGGAGAAGGCCGACGCGGCCCCGGACGACGTCGACCTCGCGCTGGAGGCGGCTGACGTGCAGCTCGCCCGCGGCGAGGTGTCCAACGCGTTCGCGCGGGTGCTCGGGACGATCCGCGGCAGCAGCGGGCCGCAGCGCGAGCAGGCCCGGCTCCGGCTGGTCGAGCTGTTCAACGTGATCGGCAACGACGACCCGCGCGTGACCGCCGCCCGAAAGGAACTGGGCAAGGCGCTGTACTGACGGCAGGGTTGCCGGGGCGAAAGTCGGTTGCCGTCGTTGGTAGAGCTGGGCCGATGGGTTATCTCGTGTTCCCGACGGCGGCCGTCCGCGAGTCGTACCTCGCCGGGGAGCGGGTGAACTCCCAGGAGGAGGGCGCCGACCCCGGCTGGCTCGATCGGGCCGCCGCCGACTTCGACGGGTTCGTCGCGCGCGTTGCGGCGCCGAGCCGCCGGTGGGACGTGCCGGTCACCCAGCTCTGGTATGTGGACGGGACGACGTACATCGGCACGGTCATGATCCGGCACGAGCTGACGGCTGCCCTGGCCCGAACCGGCGGCCACATCGGCTACCACGTCGTACCGCCGCAGCGGCGGCGCGGCCACGCCCGCCGGATGGTCGCCGACGCGCTGGTGTTCTGCGCGCACTTCGGGCTGGACCGTGTCCTGGTCACCTGCGAGCAGACCAACGTCGCGTCCCGCAAGGTCATCGAGGCGACCGGCGGGTCGCCGGACGGGGTCGTCGACGGCCAGCTCCGCTACTGGATCCCGACGGCCGCCGACTAGGGCGTGTCTCCCAACTGCCTGGCGGCGCCGGCGACGCCCAGACGGCGACCGGCGGCGTTGTCGGGGATCGACCGATACAACCCCCGTATCGGCCGACCCCTCCGCCTTGCCGGACGCCGCCTGGACGCCGCCGGCATCCACCGCCAATTGGGAGACACGCCCTGGGCCGTGTCCGCCGACTC
>Ga0068856_100003001_pt1 | contig 17276 bp, 11 predicted proteins | sample KBSCornC62_FD_66595 | JGI IMG/M metagenome (GOLD analysis project Ga0068856, IMG submission 66595) | Corn rhizosphere microbial communities from Kellogg Biological Station, Michigan, USA - KBS Corn C6-2 | ecosystem: Host-associated > Plants > Roots > Rhizosphere > Soil ...
GAACAGCGATAGAACCAAGCTGTGCGAAAGGCCGTCGCTCGTGCGATACACACTGATTTCTCCATTACGGTAGCGGCTGATGCCGTCGTTGCTGCCGATCCATATGCTGCCGTCGGCGTCAGCCTCAAGAGAAGAAATTTCGCTGTCGGGCAAACCATCGCGAATGGTCCAGCGGCGAGACGAAGCAGGTGTAATTTGCACGAGGCCGGAGGAGGTACCGGCCCACACAGTACCATCTTTAGAGCACGTCAGAGCGGTCACGATTTCCCGCGGACCGAGGTTCGAATCCGAGTAGTGCTCGAATCGAGAGCCATTCCACGAGCTGAGTCCGAAATCAAGACCGGCGACCCAGCGCACGCCGGCGGACGATTCGCAGGTTTGCCGGACCGCGTTGCTCGGCAGGCCGTCAGCAGTTGTGAAGATGCGGGTCCGGCCAGCCGCATCTAAACGCACCAGGCCGCGCGCGGTACAAATCCAGATTTCGCCAGGCGTACCGGAAGCGAGGCAAAACGTATCGTTGCTGGGCAAGCGGTCCGGCGCGGTGAACCGGCGAAACGAACCATCCGGCTGGATGCGCACAACGCCCGAGCCAACGCTGGCGGCCCATAGATTTCCGGTGGAATCCTCGAGAAGCGCCCGCACCAAGCTGCGCGCCAAGCCGGCGGCAGGCGCATTGTCGATTTCGCGGAAATGAATCCCGTCGAAGCGAACCAAGCTGTCTTGCGTTCCCAGCCACAGGAAACCGTCATGCGTCTGCAGAATGGAATAAATCGTTGGCTGAAGAAGACCTTCTTCTTCTCCCCAAATGCGATGAGCGTATTGCGTGAGCGTCTTGTTCGGATCAAGCGCGTGCGCAGGTAGACATAGCAGCAAAACCAGCCCGGGCAGCGCGCTGCGAAATCTACTCACATTATGAAGCTACCGCAAATATGCCGGCTTCCGCTTAGCGTGCGCATATTATGCCGAATGGCAGGGAAAAAGCAAGCCATTCGGCAGTCGCGGCTGGATGGCCTAAGAGGGCATAGTCGTAGGGAATGTCCTCTGTCGACCCACAGCCGGAGAGGCCACGCAAAAGGCGATGGCCGATCTGGGCCGCCGCACTTCTGATTCTTCTTGGCGGCGGTTATCTGCTGTCGCAACGCTCGATGGCGCCGAAGAGTGGTGCGAAAGGCGCGAGTCCAGGTGGGAAAAATGCACGCGGGAGAAATGCACGCGGCGGCGGGGCGATACCGGTATCCATTTCAAAAGTTCGTAAAGGAAACATGGGCGTGTACATCAGCGCGCTCGGAACCGTCACACCGGTTTATACTGCGGCCATCACGAGCCGTGTGGCCGGCGAACTCGTCCAAATTCACTATCGCGAAGGCCAAATGGTTCACAAAGGGGACTTGCTTGCCGTGATCGACCCACGACCCTATCAGGCCGCCTACGAGCAAGCGCAAGGACAGCTTCAGCGCGATCAGGCGCTGCTACAGAACGCCCGGACCGACCTCGAACGCTATCGCTCCGCCTACGCGCAGCACGCTATTCCGGAACAGACAATGGCTACGCAGCAAGCTGCCGTGAATCAATACGAAGGCACAACCCGGCTGGACCAGGGCAATGCAGACGCAGCCAAGGTGAACCTGGACTATACCCACATCACGGCGCCCATCGATGGCCGCGTGGGTCTGCGATCGCTCGACCCGGGAAACAATGTCCAGGCCAACGGTACAGTCCCGCTGTTGACGATTACGCAAATTCAACCCATCACCGTGATTTTCACGATGGCGGAGGACTATATTCACGACGTCGTAACGCAAATGCGCGCCGGCCACACATTGCGGGTGGACGCCTACGACCGCGACAACGAAACTCACCTGGCGCAAGGCACCCTGCTGACTCTGGATAACCAAATCGACACCGGTACCGGAACAGTGCGTGTGCGAGCTTCGTTCTCCAACAGGGACTCACGACTGTTTCCCAACGAATTCGTAAACGCGCGTTTGCGGGTGAAAACTTTAACTGGTGTGAACATCATACCGACCGCAGCCATTCAGCGGAACAATGATGTTTCTTTTGTCTATGTCATCGAACCGGCCAAGAGCACCGTGCTCTCGCGAAACATTACCGTGGCAACCACCGATGGACTTCTGGCGGCAGTCACTGGCGTTATGCCGGACGAGATGGTCGTGACCGACGGCTTTGACAAGCTGCAGGACAACGTGAAAGTCGTGTCGCGGAAAGAGCCGTTGGCGGAGACTTCAAATCCATGAATCCATCGCGGCCATTTATCCTGCGGCCGATTGCAACGTCGCTGTTGATGGCGGCGATTCTGCTAATTGGCATTGTCGCGTATAAACAACTACCGGTCTCGGCCCTGCCGGAGGTCGACTATCCCACCATGCAGGTGGTGACATTCTATCCAGGCGCCAGCCCGGCTGTCACTGCCTCTGCGATCACCGCACCTCTCGAGCGGCAGCTCGGAGAGGTTCCCGGCCTGAATCAGATGCTGTCGACCAGCTCCGAAGGCGCTTCCGTCATTACGCTGCAGTTCGTCCTGAGTTTAAACATCGATGTGGCGGAGCAGGAAGTGCAGGCGGCCATCAACGCGGCGCAGACATTTTTGCCCGCCGACTTGCCTCTGCCGCCCATTTACAGCAAAACCAATCCCGCCGACGCGCCCATTCTGACTCTGGCCCTGACTTCGAAGAGTATGCCGCTCCAGCAGGTGGAAGATTACGCCGATACTCGGCTGGCGCAGAAAATTTCGCAGCTTTCCGGCGTCGGCGCGGTGACTATCAGCGGCGGCCGTAAGCCCGCTGTCCGGATCCAGGCGAATCCTACTCAGCTTGCCTCTTACGGACTCAACCTGGAAGATCTGCACGCTGCGTTGACGTCCACCAGCCTGGATTCGGCCAAGGGCAGTTTCGACGGCCCGCACCAGGGATACCAAATCAATGCCAACGATCAGTTGCTGACCGCAAAAGAATACAACCAGGTCGTCGTTGCCTATAAAAACGGCGCCCCCGTGATGCTCAACCAGGTTGCCAACGTTGTGGATGGCATCGAAAACAGCAAGCTCGCCGCCTGGATGAATAGGACTCTGGCAGTCATCGTCAATATCCAGCGCCAACCCGGCGCGAATATTATTCAGGTCGTCGATCGCGTCACCGCGTTGCTGCCGAAGCTGCGGGCGACCATTCCTTCGTCTATCACGCTCACCACGCTGGCAGACCGGACCATCACGGTACGAGCATCCGTGGAGGATGTCGAATTCGAGCTGATGGTTTGCATCGGCCTGGTGGTGATGGTCATCTTCCTTTTCCTGCGAAATCTGGCCGCCACCTTCATACCGAGCGTCGCGGTCCCGCTCTCGCTTGTCGGCACGTTCGCCGCCATGTATCTGCTTGGCTACAGCCTGAACAACCTGACGTTGATGGCCTTGACGATCTCGACCGGCTTTGTCGTGGACGACGCCATCGTCATGATCGAAAACATCATGCGGTACGTGGAACAGGGGGAGCGGCCTCTGCAAGCTGCGCTGAAGGGCGCCGAACAGATCGGCTTCACAATTGTTTCGTTGACCGTGTCGCTGATCGCCGTTCTCATTCCGCTCCTGTTTATGGGCGATATCACGGGTAGGCTATTCCGCGAATTCGCCGTTACACTGGCAGTCACAATTCTCATCTCGGCGGTCGTGTCTTTGACACTGACCCCAATGTTATGTGCCAAGCTCCTGCGCCATAAGAAAGACGCCGAGGAGGGGCGCTTTTACAAGGCTTCAGAAAAAGTATTTGAGAAGACCATAGCCTTCTATGGGAAAACTCTCACCTGGGTATTGAGATACCGCACCGCCACGCTGCTCGTTGCCGCCGGAACTCTGGTCGTGACGATCCTTCTGTATATTGCAATCCCCAAAGGATTTTTTCCGGTCCAGGACACTGGCCAAATTCAAGGTGTTTCGGAAGCTGATCAAAGTGTCTCGTTCAGCCAGATGTCCCGGCTGCAGCAGCGGCTGGCCGACGCCATATTGAAAGACCCCGCCGTCCAGAGTCTCTCTTCTTTTATCGGAGTGGATGGCACGAATACAACCTTGAACGCCGGCCGCATACAGATCAATCTCAAGCCCATCGCACAACGGGACGGCAGCGCTTCGGACATCATCCGGCGCCTTCAGCCGCAGTTAGCCAAGATCGATGGCATCACGCTTTATATGCAGCCGGTGCAGGATTTGAGCGTAGAGGATATTGTCAGCCGCACGCAGTATCAATACAGCATCGAGGATCCGAATCCGGAAGAATTATCGAAGTATGTCGGCCGCTTCGTAGCCCGCTTGAAGGAGCTGCCGGAACTCGCCGATGTCGCGAGCGATCTGCAGACGCACGGTTTGCAGGCCTCGCTTAGCATAGACCGGCAAACCGCCAGCCGCCTCGGTATCAGCACTCAGGATATCGATACAGCGCTCTACAACGCCTTCGGGCAGCGCCAGGTCTCCACCCTGTTCACGCAGCTCAATCAATACCACGTAATTTTGGAAGTCCAGCCTCAGTTTCAGACCCATCCTAAAAATCTGCACGATATTTACTTGAAGTCCGCAAATGGCACCCCGGTACCGCTGAGCGCATTCACGAGCTCTTCGAACTCTTCCATGCCGATTCTGATCAGCCATCTCGGCCAGTTCCCCGCCGCCACGGTTTCCTTCAATCTGGCGCTTGACGCGGCTCTCGGAGAAGCGGTGACCGCAATCCGGAAAGTCGAGAGGGAAATGCCCATACCCGCGGCAATGCAGACCTCCTTCCAAGGCACGGCAGAGGCCTTCGTGGCATCCCTCACTAACGAGCCGCTTCTGATTTTGGCCGCCCTGGTCACCGTCTATATCGTTTTGGGCGTGCTCTACGAGAGCTATATCCATCCGATCACGATTTTGTCGACATTGCCCTCAGCAGGTGTGGGAGCGCTGCTGGCGTTGATGGTGTGCGGTTCCGAATTGACAGTAGTGGCGATTATCGGAATTGTGCTGTTAATCGGCATCGTGAAGAAAAACGCCATCATGATGATCGACTTTGCGCTCGAAGCCGAGCGCGAAGAGGGCAAGAGTCCGTACGACGCCATTTTCCAGGCGTGCTTGCTGCGCTTCCGCCCCATTATGATGACGACCATGGCGGCTCTGCTGGGCGCTGTGCCGCTGGCATTCGGGCAGGGTACGGGATCGGAGCTGCGGCGTCCTCTCGGGATTACGATCATTGGCGGATTGCTGCTGAGTCAGCTCCTGACGCTTTACACCACGCCGGTAATTTATCTTTTCTTCGATAATCTGGCCGCGAGATTCAGCAAAGGTAAGAAACAGCAGCCGACCGAGTATGCGCCCGCGGCGGGAGATTAGCGGATGGGTCTATCGTCGCCGTTCATCAATCGCCCGGTCGCAACTGCGCTGCTCACCGCCGCCGTGGGACTTGCCGGGGCTGTGGCGTTCACGCAATTGCCTGTATCGCCCCTGCCGCAAGTGGATTTTCCGACGATTTCGGTGCAGGCTTCCCTGCCCGGCGCGAGTCCGGAGATCATGGCGTCGTCAGTTGCCACACCGCTCGAACGGCAATTCGGGCGAATCGCCGCGGTCACCGAAATGACTTCACAAAGCTCGCTCGGGCAAACGCGCGTCACATTGCAATTCGATTTGAACCGCAACGTGGACGCGGCCGCGCGCGATGTCGAAGCTGCCATCAATGTCGCACGCGGCTATCTGCCCACGGATCTGCCGGGCAACCCGACCTATCGCAAAGTGAACCCGGCGGACGCGCCCATTATGATTTTGGCGCTCACTTCCGATAAACTGCCGCCGCCGGCTCTGTACGATGCCGCCTCTACAATCTTGATGCAGCGGATTTCCCAAATCCGCGGCGTGGGCCAAGTCATGGCAGGAGGCAGTTCCGCGCCAGCCGTGCGTATTGATGTCAACCCGACGCAAATTAATCATTTCGGCCTGAGCCTCGAGAACGTACGCACGGCCATTGCCACACAAACCGCCAACCTCGCCAAAGGCAGTTTCTCCGATCAGAAAAGGACCTGGATGATCGGGGCGAACGACCAACTGTTCCAAGCCGCCGACTATGAACCGCTGTTGATCCGGTATAGAGATGGCGCCGCGGTGAAACTGCGCGACGTGGCGAACGTGACCGATTCCGTGCAGACTGTGCGCTCGCTCGGACTGGCCAACGGCAAACGCGCGGCGCTGTTGATCATTTTCCGGCAGCCGGGCGCCAACATTATCGAGACGGTGGACGGTATCAAGGCGGCGCTTCCGCAGTTGCATGCCTCTATCGATCCTTCCATCGATCTCGTCATCACGCTGGATCAGACCATCACAATCCGTGCTTCGGTGAACACAGTAGAGCGCACACTAGCTATTTCCGTGCTGCTCGTAATTCTGGTGGTATTTGTCTTTTTGCGGAACTGGCGCGCCACTCTTATACCGGCCGTCGCCGTGCCGGTCTCCATCATCGGCACTTGTGGCGCGATGTACCTGTGCGGGTTCAGCATCGACAACCTGTCGTTGATGGCGCTGACCATATCCACCGGGTTCGTGGTGGATGACGCCATTGTAGTGCTGGAAAATATCACTCGCTACCGCGAGAGCGGCATGACTGCTATGAACGCCGCGCGGGCTGGAGCCTCCGAAATTGGACCCACCGTCCTTTCAATCAGCATTTCGCTGGTATCTGTTTTCATTCCGATCCTGATGATGGGGGGCATAGTTGGCCGGCTTTTCCGTGAATTTGCGGTCATTCTCTCGGTCACCATCATGGTCTCGATGATGGTCTCCCTCACGACCACACCTACCATGTGCTCGCGACTGTTAAGCCAGGAAAGGGACCATGGCCGGCTCTATCTGGCCAGCGAAAGAGTTTTCCAATTTATTCTGAGAAGCTACGAGCGAAGTTTGCGCTGGGTGATGGAACATTCGGCAATCGTGCTGCTGATTGCGATTGCCACGTTGTGCTTCAACATCTACCTTTTTGTCATCGTTCCCAAAGGCTTTTTTCCGCAGCAGGACGGCGGCCGCCTCACCGGCAATTTTATGGGCGATCAGAGTATCTCATTCCAGGCGATGCAGGACAAGATCACTCGCCTGGCAGCCATCGTCCAGAAAGATCCCGGGGTACAAGCAGTGCAGGCTTTCAGCGGCGGCGGAGGCGGCACTACCACAAATACCGGCCGCTGTTTCGTGTCACTCAAGCCTCTCGCGGAGCGTGATGCCTCGGCCGATCAGATCATCGCCCGCCTGCGCCCGAAACTCAACTCGATTCCCGGGATATCGCTTTACCTGCAAGCGTCACAGGACCTGCGCGTGGGGGGCCGAAGCAGCGCCGCTCAATATCAGTACACAATTCAGAGCGACAACCTGGACGAGTTGACGCGTTGGTCACCCATCATTCTGAATGCGCTGCAAAAAATGCCTCAATTGACCGAAGTCAACAGCGATCAGCAGAACCATGGATTAGAAGCCAACCTGGTGATCGACCGTCCAACGGCCGCGCGAATGGGCGTCACACCGAAGGCGCTCGATAACGTGCTATATGACGCTTTCGGAGAGCGGGAAATCGCGCGCACGTTCACCTCCATGAACCAATACTACGTGATTATGGAGGTGAATCCGGTTTTCTGGCAGAATCCGGACGGTCTGAAGCAAGTCTACGCAGCTTCCGCCAGCGGCGCCCCGATTCCACTGGAGGCTTTCACGCACTTTCAACCTTCGACAGCGGCACTGACCGTGAATCACTCAGGCGTGTTTCCGTCCGTCACTATCTCTTTCAACCTGGCGCCTGATGTCGCGCTAGGACAGGCGGTGGACGCGATCAACCAAACCAGCCGCGATATCGGCGTGCCAACCACCATCAATACAAATTTCACGGGTACCGCCCAGGCTTTTCAAAGCTCGCTCGCCAACGAGCCACTCCTGATCGCTACCGCTCTCGCTGCCGTCTACATCGTGCTGGGCGTGCTCTATGAAAGTTTGATTCATCCGATTACGATTCTCTCCACGCTGCCTTCGGCGGGCGTGGGCGCCATCCTTGCACTCCTCATCACAAAGACGGATCTGAGCGTAATCGCGCTCATTGGCATCATTCTGTTGATCGGAATCGTGAAGAAGAATGCCATCATGATGATCGATTTCGCGCTCTCGGTGGAGCGGCGCGAGCGGAAGTCTCCCAAAGAAGCTGTTTTCCAGGCCTGTATGCTGCGCTTCCGCCCGATTATGATGACCACTATGGCGGCGCTGCTCGGCGGTCTTCCGCTGGCGCTAGGCCATGGAACAGGCTTCGAGCTGCGGCGGCCACTTGGTATCACCATCGTCGGCGGTCTGATTGTCAGCCAGGCCATGACCCTCTACACGACACCCGTGATTTACCTCTATATGGAGCGCTTCTCGAAATGGCTTCAGAAGTTACGGCACGGTGGTCTGCCCGAAGCGCCTGCCGAAGCGTTGGGGCCGGCCAGTTAGGAACTACATGCAGACGCACTATACGATCGTCGCCGAGCCGCATCCAACCGAGCGATCGGTAACTCTCGTGCTAAACGGCAAGTTTGAAGAAGGGGCCATTCGCGATCTGGAAACCAACATTTTGAAAGCGCGCGGTGCGCATCAGCATGTATACATCGATTTAAGCGAGGTAACTCTGGTCGATCGTAAAGCCGTTCAATATCTTTCCAGGCAGGCAAGCCAAAACGTGAAGCTGGTAAACTGCCCGATCTACCTCCGCCGCTGGATCACACAAGTAAGTGATGAAATCTAGAATTGACAGATTAGCGATCGCAGGTCTTCTCCTGCTTCTGTGCGCCTGCAATCCGGCTCCCAAGTATGCGAGGCCACCCGCGCCGACGCCGTCCGCATTCAAAGAAACACTTCCTCCCGGGTACAAAGAGGGAGCAGGCTGGAAGCTGGCCGAACCAGGCGACGATAAGATTCGCGCCAAATGGTGGGAGATGTATAACGACGCGCAACTCAACGCGCTCGAGGAACAGGTATCGATCTCAAACCAGACCATTGCCGCGGCCGAAGCGAATTTCCGCGCGGCTCGCGCATTAGTCGTCTCCGGCCGGGCGGCGTTGTTTCCGACCCTGAGCGCCGCTCCCAGCTACGCTAATTCCCGCACATCCGCTACGGCGCGGTCCTCCCGCGCGCCTATTACAACCACACTGAATACTTTTTCGATGCCGCTCGATCTCTCCTATACGGTCGATTTCTGGCATAGAATCAGGAACACTCTCGCTGCCAACACCTACTCGGCTCAAGCCAGCGCGGCGGACGTAGCTACAGCGCTGCTCAGCACGCAGGCCGAACTCGCGACAATTTATCTGCAACTGCGCGCTGTGGATATGCAGCGCAGAATTCTTACCGAGACTCTTGCGAACTATCGGCAAGCCCTCGATCTGACCACAACTCTTTATAAAACTGGAATCAATTCCGAACAGGAAGTCTCCCAGGCACAAACGCAGGTCAATGTGGCCACCGCGCAAACCACAGATTTGGGAGTCGCCAGAACGCAATACGAGCATGCTATTGCAACTCTCATAGGCAAGCCTGCTTCAAGCTTCACGTTAGACGCGGCGCCGTTTGCCGTCAACCCGCCTACGATACCGGTTGCGGTTCCATCTGCGCTGCTCGAGCGTCGTCCCGACGTTGCGGCATTAGAACGGCAGGTGGAAACGGCAAACGCGTTGATTGGCGTCGCACGCGCAGCCTACTATCCGAATCTCACACTCAGCGCCACTGCTGGATTTCAGACTTCCGACTTTACGCAGTGGTTCACCTGGCCGAGCCGGTTCTGGTCCGTCGGGCCCACGCTGTCTCAAACTTTATTCGACGCAGGTGCGCGCCGCGCGCTGAATGCTCAGGCGCAAGCGCAGTACGACGCCGCTGTGGCCAATTACCGCGAAACGGTGTTGACATCGTTCCAAGCGGTGGAAGACCAGCTAGCCGCCTTGCGTATTCTCTCGCAGGAAGCGGCGGAACAGCAGGCCGCTGTGGCTTCATCGACCCGCTATTTAGATCTCGCAAACACGCGTTTCCGGACTGGCGTCGATAGCTATTTAAACGTGGTCGCCGCGCAAACGTCGCTGCTGAACAACCGCCAAGTCGAGGTGGAGGTCCAGCTTCGCCAGATGACGGCAAGCGTAGCGCTAATTCTTGCGTTAGGTGGAGGCTGGGACAATTCACAGCTCCCGCAAATGAAAAATTTCGTCTCGCACTCCACATCGCCAAGTAGTGGGCCATAGTAGTGATATGAGCGGAAAACAAACCGGCGTCCTTCGGGAACAACTTCTTAGCGCTCTGAAGGGCGATCAATCGCATCTGGACTTTGCTTCCGCGATCGCAGATTTTCCCGATCGGTTATGCGGTGCGAAACCGCCCGGCGCGCCTCATACCGCCTGGCAATTACTCGAACACCTGCGCATCGCACAGCACGACATTCTCGAATTTTCGAGAAATCCGAAATATAAATCGCCGCAATGGCCGGAAGGTTATTGGCCGGCGGAAGAAGCACCCCCTGACGCGGACGCCTGGAATGCAAGCGTGAAAGCATTTCAAAAGGACTGGCGTACATTTTCGAAGCTAATCCAGGACGAAAAACAGGATCTTTTTCAGCCTTTCGCCCATAGCGAGGGACAAACTCTGCTGCGAGAAGCGCTGGTTCTTGCCGCGCACAACTCCTATCACTTGGGCCAATTCGTTTTTTTGAAAAAACTTTTGCTGGAGAAAGGCTGAATTGCCATCGTTTCACTCATAACGCAAGGCCATCAACGGATCGATTCGGGAAGCGCGGCGCGCCGGCCAATAGGCGGCCGCAGCAGCAACTCCAACTAGCAGCAAACTGGCGCCGATCAAGGTAACCGGATCGGCGCCTTTTAGTCCGAATAGCAGATTCTCCACCAGCCGGCCGCCAGCCATCACAGCCGCAATACCCACGGCCATCCCCATCCCAATCAGCAGCAGCATCTCGCGCAATACCGTCCAACGAACTTGCTCAGGCCGCGCGCCTAGCGCCAGGCGTATGCCCATTTCGGCGGTGCGCCCGGCGACGGCATACGACAGAACTCCATAAATTCCAATTGCGGCCAGGCAAATGGCAAGCAGGCCGAAGAACGTCGCCAGGCGCGCAACTAATTCTTCCGTTGTGAGCGTGCGGTCCACTAAATCGTCGAGCGTGGTGGCGGTAAGAACCGGAAGAGACGGAGAAACCTCTTTGATGACCTGACGAATGGCCGCTGCGTTGCGCGAAGTATGCACCGCAAGGTTCCGCAGAAGACTCGGAAATTGTGTGTACGGCAGGAAGACCAGCGGCGGCGTATCCTCGCGGATGCGATTGTAGGTGAAGTCGCGTACAACTCCGACAATCGTCGTTTCGGCGTTTGCGTCCGGGAAGCGGAAGCGCCGGCCTAGCGCGGGGGTCGCCGGGAAGAATTTGCGCGCGAAAACTTCGTTCACTATGGCCGTTTTCGGAGCCCCCAAGCTATCCTGCGGCCCAAACGTGCGGCCTGCGCGCAAGGGAATTCCCAGCGTCTCGAAATAATGCGGCGTAATGAAGTTACCGCGAACGATGTGGCCTGTCCGGTCACCGGAAATCTGGATGAAATTGCCCCAGATACCGCGGCTGTAGGCAACGCGCGACAAAGCCGCCGACAGAACGCCGGGCAGGCCCTCGATACGCTCCAGCAATCGATCGTAGAAGCTGTTAATTTGCGCTGGTTGATAGCCGGTTTGCCGCGGGTCGATCTCAAACATCAGCACATTCGCGCTTTTGAATCCCGGATCGAAACTATGAAGATTTTGGAGGCTGCGTACGAATGCGCCGGCGGCAACCAGCAGCAGCAGCGTCAAAGCAACCTGCGCCGCCACCAGCAGGCGACCGATGCGAAACTTCTTTCTGCCCTGCGCCTCTTTGATCGAGTAGTGCAATTCCGCGCGGGTTGCACTCACGGCCGGCGCAAGCCCGAAGAGAAGCCCGCTCGCAAGCGACACCAATGCCGTGAAACAAAGCACCGGTAGGTTTATTCCTGTTGCCAGCACAGGGAAAGGCGTATCGGAAACAAAACGCACTAGGGCGGCGCGTGCCCAAAAGGCAAATATGGTTCCGAGCGCTCCGCCGGAGATGGCGAGCACAAGGCTTTCTGTAAGAGTCTGCCGCAGGAGTCTCGCGCGATTGGCCCCGATCGCCGCGCGCACGGCCATTTCTTTTTGCCGCGCGGCAGCCCTCGCCAGCAACAGGTTGGCCAGATTCGCGCAGGCGATCAGCAATACTGCGCCGGTAAGCGCAAACAGAAACACAAGCGGCTCTGCGTAGCGCGCCCGCAGCGTTGAGATGCCTCGCGGAGCGGGATGCATTTCCACACGGGTTCGCGCGATGGCGTGCAGCCGTTCCGCCGCCGGCTGCGATCCGGCATAGTCGCGAAGGACCTGGCGAAAAATCACGTTTATGTTGACTTGGGCTTGCGCCTCGCTCACGCCGGGCCGCAAGCGGCCAAGCATCTGGAGACAAGAGAGCGCGCGGTCGTTGAGCCAGGAGCCTCTCGGATCTACGCTTGCTTCCGTCGCCAACGGAAGCCAAAATTCCGGCGCCGCGCCCACTTTCTCGCCGAAGAATCCACGCCGGGCGACTCCCACAATTTCAATTGCCACCGCGCTTTGAGGAGTTTTGCGGACGACAATCGTCTTTCCTATGGCATGAGGATCGCGAGCGAAGCGCCGCTCCCAATAGGAGTAGCTCAGAACCGCTACAGGCGGCGCATTGGGGCTGTCATCTTGCGGCCCGAATGTGCGTCCGGCCGCAGCAGGCACACCCAGAACAGCGAAATAATTTCCCGATACCAGCTTTGGCGTGGCCAGTTCCGGTTCCGCGCGATCGACCTCCACCAACATCCGATCGGCGTAACTCACAAATGCCGCCAGCCCGGAGAAGACTTGATTGCGCGTCTGAAACTCTCTATAGACGGGGTACGAAAACAGCAACCAATTGCCCGATGGCTCATCGTCGGTGCTGCCGCTCGACATTCCATCGCCCAATAACACAAGCTGGTCCGCTTCCTTCACGGGAAGGTTTTCGAGCATTACAGAATGGATGAGGCTGAAAATTGCTGTGTTCGCTCCGATGCCGAGAGCGAGAGATAAGACGGCCACGGCGGTCACGAGAGGATTGCGCCGCATGGCCCGCAAGGCATAGCGCACATCCTGGACGAGGCGTTCCATCGAAGTCCAGCCCCACATCTCGCGGGTGATCTCCTTGATGAGTGTCGTGTTGCCGAATGTGCGCCGCGCCGCTTGTGCGGCCTGCTTCGGCGGGAGGCCGGCGCCCTCCTGCTCCGCGCATTCGGCATCTAAGTGCGACCGGATCTCGCGTTCCAACTCTTGCTCGCGGAGTTTTCTGCGCCGCCAATCCCACATGTCAGGTCTCCTCAGCCGGCCACATCACGCTTGCAATGGCCGCGGCAAGCTGCTTCCATTTCGATTCCTCGGCGGCAAGCTGTTTTCTCCCGGCGGGCGTGAGCCGGTAGTACTTGAACTCGCGTTTCAGATCTTTACCGGCCGATTCCCATTTCGCCGATAGCCACCCTTTTCGCTCCAAGCGATGCAATGCGGGATACAGCGAGCCGTGCTCGATCTGGAGAACGTCGCTGGTGGTGCGTTGGATATGCTTGGCGATCTGGTGGCCGTGCGCGGGGCCAAATAAGAGAGTTCGCAAGATCAGCATGTCCAGCGTGCCCTGCAGGAGCTCAACCTTGCCGGGAGGGGTTTTAGATGCCATACTCGGTAGACATTCTACCAAGGTGGGCGGGCGCATGCGCCTAGAGAAGTAAGGACTAGCGGCGAACGGAGATCTTGCCGGGGGCTACCTGGTAGCCTTCATCGACGGCACACTTTTGCGCGATCGTTTGGAGGGCGTGGTCGTCGGCGTCTTTCGGTTCTTTGGCGTGGCGGCGGATCACCTCCGCACCTACTTCAATCCGAATCAGCCAGCGGCTCTTCTCGGCATCCCATGAAACTTCAACGCGATCGGCATCCATAGTGCAAGCGTCCTAAGATTCCGCCCGTCATTCTATCGCAAGAATTATTCATAGCGCAAAGACTGGGCTGGATCTACCCGGAGGGCCGCCTGACCGGTCCCGCGGTGGCGGCAATGGCGCTGAGGCTGAGAAAGAGTACGGCCGCGGCATAGCTCCAAGGATCGCTCGAGACGCCCGGCAATCCCACCTGCTAAACAGCACCCGCGTGCTGACACTCGCAGCCCTATTACTTCTAATTCTTCACAACAATTGCGAATTTCTGGAAGGGCCGCGCTCTTTCCTATCGTATCGAGCTTTGCCTTGGTGCGGTCCGGTAGCGGAGCGACCGTAGGCGGGCCGTCTACAGCAACGACAAGGACGAAAGTGGGAACCACAGTTGCAGCAGCGGCGGCGGGACTCGGGAGTCGCGATGTCGGGCGCGGCGAGTTCGACTCCGACTAGCCCTTAAGCCGGTTGAGCCGCACGCGCGCGAGTTCGAGCGTTTCCTCGTTCTTTGCAAAGCAAAAGCGGACCAGATTCCGGCCATTGGCTGGATCGCTGAAAAAACTGGAGCCAGGCACGGCCGCTACGCCGATTTCTTCGACAAGATGACGGCAGAAATCGATATCGTCGCGAAAATCGAAAGCATCGATCGCACACATAATGTAGTAAGCGCCCTTCGGGACGTAGCAGCGGAAACCGGCGCTCTCGAGAATCTCTAGCATCCGATCCCGCTTGACTTGATAGCCGGCGGCTAGTTCCGCGAAGTAACTATCTGGCATCGCGAGCGCCGCAACGCCGGCTTGCTGCAGCGGCGTAGGAGCGCCGACCGTCAAAAAATCGTGCACTTTGCGAATCGAAGCCGTCAGCTCCGGGGGCGCGATCACCCAGCCGACGCGCCATCCCGTGACCGAGAACGTCTTGCTTAGACTGTTCACTACGACCGAGCGCTCACGCGCGGCGGGGCCGAGGGTAATTGGCGGGACGTGGCGCTCGCCATCGAAAACAATGTGCTCGTATATTTCATCCGTTATGAGCAGCGTGTCGAACTCCTCACACAGTTCGGCCAGTGCCATTACTTCCTCACGCGAAAAGACACGGCCGGTGGGATTGTTCGGAGTATTGAGAATCACCGCTCGCGTGCGGGACCCGAAAGCCGATCGCAATTCGGCAGGATCGAACGTCCACTCCGGAGGCCGCAGGGCCACATAACGGCAAACAGCGCCGCTTAACTGCGAATCCGGCCAATAATTTTCGTAAAACGGCTCGAAGACGACCACTTCGTCACCCGGATTGAGCAATGCGAGCAAAGCGGCGATCATGCCCTCGGTAGCGCCGCAACAAACGGTAATTTCACGCTCCGGATCGATCTCGAGACCATAAAATCGCTGATAGGTTTCCGAGATGGCATTGCGCAGTGGCTTCAGGCCCCAGGTGATCGGGTATTGATTCCAGTCCTCAGCTATCGCTTGTTGAGCGGCCGCTTTGATTCGAGCAGGTGCAGGAAAATCCGGGAACCCTTGCGCAAGGTTCACTGCACCGTTTAATAGCGCCAGGCGGGTCATCTCGCGAATTACCGATTCGCGAAACTCTCCGATGCGGTCGCTCTGAAAACGGCGCTGCGCGGAAAGGGGCATGCAGCGATTTTAGCGAAGCAAGCGGTATCCCCGCGAAAGCGGCGGACCGGAGGCGTCTCCGCATCCATGAAATCTTTCCACGATACGCGTGTGAGCCCGCCAGCGGCCTCGAACAAGGAACTCGGTTTGGGTGAGCGGCCGCCGGCGATAGTCAAACGCACCCACGTCGAATCCCCAGGCGGCGAGTTGTTCGGCATCATCGCCTAGCCCGCAGCCAATTTTCAGCGCGCGTTTGCCCCCGCCGTCTAAAGCGAACAAATGCGGATTGGGAGCCAGATCCGCCCACTGCACGAGCGCCCAGTTTGTCCGCGCCTCCCGATAAAGAGGCTCAAACCATCCGAGCTGATTGCCACGCTCGATGAAGTTGCTGGCCAGTTCTCGAGCGCGCTCTCGCTGCGCCATTACTGTCTCCGTGTGTGCCGGCGCTTGGCCGGAGCAGGTTTGGAGTGATACACAGGCACATCCGGCGTCGCGCTTGCATAGAGACGCCGGTAAACATCAGCATTACGCAGCACGATCTGGATGTAGCCGCGCGTCTGGTGGAAAGGAACGGCTTCGATGAACTCGGCCGGTTCCCGGAAAGGACCCCAGGTGCGCCACGTGTTGGCTCGGCTGGGGCCTGCATTGTACGCGGCAAGCGCGATTTCCGGTTCTCCACCGTAGGAATTCAGCAGGTTTCGGAAATAATAGGTCCCCAACTGCAAATTGCGATCCGCGGTGAGCAATTGAGAGGTCCGCAAACGCCGAATGCCGAAATGCCGCGCGAGTTCGCGCCCGGTGGCGGGCATAATCTGCATCAATCCGTAGGCGTTTGCATAGGAAACTACTTTCACGTTGAATTCCGATTCCTGCCGTGTCAGCGCCGCTACCAGGAAGGGGTCCAACGATTGCGCCCGGCTATGACGCTCGATGGAAGCGCGATTCGGAATTGGAAAGGCAAGCTGCCAGAAATCGACGGGCGCCTGGTCGAGCGGCATGTATAAATAGTCGGGTGTGAAGTGTTTGATATAGCGTAGCGCCTGGTCGGGCGCGCCGCGCGCCGCAACGATCTTGGCAAGTTCAAAGGCGTACACGTTCGTCTGCTCGTCATCGTTTCCGCCGCCAAATTTTAGCTCATTCTCCGCCCAGTCGTTGAGGCCAGTCAGTTGCAGCAATTGCGCGCGGTCCAGCCGCTTGGCGACACTCGGCGAAGGCGCAAAACTCGGGAAAACTTCCCGCAATGGCCAAGCCACTCCGCGTAAGAACTCGAGCATGGGCGCGCTAGGCAGAGCCGCTTTTACAGCCGGTTCTTTCAAGCGATCCTGCGCCACAGTCGCGTAATACGTGTTGGGGAAACGGGCAATCAGTTCGTCGTAACAGGCCCGAGCGGCAGTGAAGTCCTTTTTACGCTCCGAGAGCCTGCCCAGAAAATAGAGTGCATCCGTCACGTCGCTGGATGCAGGAAATCGCTCAATGTAGGCGCGCAGCACGTCGAAAGAATCTGCCGCTTCTTTGCGATAGCTTTCGAACGCGACGCGCCAGTGGCACCATGCGGCTTTCGGATCGGAGCTGAAACTCGCGGCACAGGCCCGATAGAGCGGCAGATATGTCGAAGAATCATTCTGAGTGCGCGCCTGGTCG
>Ga0068856_100003007_pt1 | contig 17258 bp, 14 predicted proteins | sample KBSCornC62_FD_66595 | JGI IMG/M metagenome (GOLD analysis project Ga0068856, IMG submission 66595) | Corn rhizosphere microbial communities from Kellogg Biological Station, Michigan, USA - KBS Corn C6-2 | ecosystem: Host-associated > Plants > Roots > Rhizosphere > Soil ...
TGGCAGGCGAGTTTGACGAGGATGCTGCATACGCCCTCGCCAAAGCCTTGGGACTCGCTCCGGAACGCGTCGTTGCACTGGGAATCGGCGCCTACAAGCCCCGACCCGTCGGTATCGATGGTCTGCGGCAGATCTCGACGCCATTCGATGAAATGGTCGTGAATGCCTATCTGGTATGGGACCCGGTCTCGAGAGCGGGAGCGACATTCGACACGGGGTCGGATGCCGGCGATCTGCTGAATGCCGCCCACCACCTCGGGGTGAAGATCGAGCAGGCGTTCATTACGCATGCGCATGGCGACCATATCTACGATCTCGATCGGCTCGTCGAAAAATCGGGTGCGCGCGCATGGACGCCGCGCTTCGAGGATGTCGATGGTGCGGAGACGTTCATTCCTGGACACGAGTTTTCCATCGGTGATCTGCGGGTGGAGACACGACTCACCTGCGGCCATGCAAAGGGCGGGATCACTTACGTGATCCGCGGCCTCGCGCAGCCCGTAGCGGTGTGCGGAGACGCGCTCTTCGCCGGATCGATGGGCGGAGGCATGGTCTCCTATGCCGAGGCTCTGCGGACCAATCGCGAGGCGATCTTCTCTCTTCCCGACGAGACCATTCTCGCGCCCGGCCACGGCCCGCTCACCACGGTCGGCGAGCAACGTCGCGCAAATCCATTTTTCCCAAACGTGTGATGAGGGCCCACATCTGCCTGCCAAGCCTGCCACTCAAAGGAAATGGCAGGCGCCAGAAACACCCGGCATCGCCGGATTCGTCCTCGATGGTAGGGAAGCCGCGCCGCCGGATTCCGTAGATTTTCGGGGGGCGACGAAGCTCCTATATATAACGCGGACGATGAACTTTTTCGGCTAGCTCCTCCCGCCCTGCAAAATGCCTTCGCCGGAACAAAAATAAAAAACCTCCTCAAGGACAGACCATATGAACGAGCAAATCGGAATCGTCGGCGTCGGCCGAATGGGGGCGAACATGGCGCGCCGACTGAAGGAGGTCGGCTGCACGATCAGTGCCATTTATGATGTAAATGCATCCGCGGCCGAATCCATCGCGGCGGAACTGGGAACGACAGTCTGTCGCACGCGACGCGAGGTGACGGAGCGCTCCGACGTTATCCTCACGGTGGTTACCGACGATGCCGCCATGCGCTCAATATTTTCGGGGGAGGATTCGCTTCTGGAGGGTGCGACCGGCAAGATCTTCGTCAATTTCGCGACCGTCACCCCATCCGTGCATATCGACGTCGAATCCTCGGCCGCCAAGGCGGGTGCCGCCACGCTGGAGGCGTGCATGGCATCGAGCATCACGCAGGCGAGGGAGGGGACGCTTTATCTAATGGTCGGTGGAAATGCCGGGACGTTCGAGCGCGTCCGCCCGATCCTGGAGAAATTGAGCAGCTCCCTGCGCTACATCGGGCCGACCGGCACCGCGGCCAAAGTGAAGGCACTGGTGAACATGGTCATGAATATCAACACGGCCGGGCTCGCGGAAGGTCTCGCCCTGGGCGACGCACTCGGGCTGGATCTCGACATGCTTCGCGAGGTCTTCTCCCAAACCGGTGCAAACTCGCAGGTATTGAAGACGGATGGCGAAGACATGCAGCGCCGGGACCACGCCTGCTTTTTCTCCGCCGCCCACGCGGCCAAAGATTCCGGCATCGCCCTCGAGCTGGCGAGGGAGTCGGGTGTCGTCACCCCGCTGGCCGAAGCAGCAAAGGCGCAATACGACGCCATGGTGGCGGCAGGCCTCGGCGAACTCGACAAGTCCGGCATCGCCGAACTCACGTTCAAGTCCCGAAGGCCATTGCAGCCGCCCACCCCTTGAAGGGACCTTTATTTTTGAGTGTCCACCCGCTGAAACTGCGGTGCGGCTTCGGCGATAAACCGCTTCATAAGGTCCAGGGTTTGGTCTTCATTGAGTCCCCCTGGACTAAACCCGCGTAGTACGGGTGCGCTTACGATGATGTAAGCCCATCGATGAGTTTTGCTTGCGAAGAGCAGATCGTAATAGGTGCGGAATAGCCGTTCACTGTGCAGAGGGGTAAGCAGGGTCTTGCTGGCGAACCAGTAAAGATACAAAGAACGAAGAGTATGCTTTCTTCCGGAGGCGTCCTGCACGGGACGATCGATGATGAGACGCATGACATTCATGGTCGTGCCATCATTCAATTTTACAGGAAGGGTTCCTCCATTGATGATCGTCCATCCCTGGCCTCGCAGACAGGCTTCCGGCCGATGGATACTTCGGCGGTCTGATCCACTGAGCACAATTTCGCAGTGCAGTTCTTCTCCCGGTCCGTGAGAGTAAATTTTCTTTACGATCTGGGTGTCGTGCGGAAGCACCGTCTTCTCTGCCTCGGATGCATCCTCGGTTTTTCCTTTTAAACCCGCAGCGGTATCTGGAAGGTGCATGACCACTCCCGCCTCGGCTAAAGCGACGGGCGGCGGTGTGAAGTGGCAAATGGCCAATACGGCAAGTCCCAAGGCCAGGACGACGATTGCCCTCCACACCAGGGAGGTGGCGAAAGCACTGCCGGACTTTGGCAAACTCGCGATCATTTAATAGATGTCCTCATGCTTGAGGACTGGCTGCTTATCGGCTCCTGAAGATGTTCTTTCAGAAGGCATGGCCAGCCGCTTCAGGGCTTTCCATTTATCAATCCAGGTCCGGGGATGGAAATTGAGAATGGCACCCAGGCCCAGCATTCCTCCGAGCGCAACGATGAATACGAAATACCCGCAAAACATATGGAATGTTGAAGGGTTTTCGTCGGTTCCTATAGCCACCGGGGAGCCGAGCACCATTACGCCGACTGTCAGCATTAAAATGCGGGCCAGATTTCCGATGATCGCGAGGGGAATCGCGCCAAAGAAGAGAATAAGCCGCTTCCACCATACATCCATGACGATGTAGCCGTAGAGAGCGGATATCATGGCGAGGGCAAACAGCGAATGCATCCCGCTGCAAGGCTGTCCTACGTCGAGCTGAAATCGCTGACCTGTTGCCAGTCCGCAGAGCGGGTTCGATGCGGATTGGATGGAAGTGCCTACCTGTACCGCCGCCAGTCCCAGCACATTGAGTATGGAAGTGCTGAGATTGGACATCACGAGCCGCAATGGGAAGGCAACTTGATCGTCCAGGAAGAATAGCGGCCAACCGAATGCCAGAAATAGCCAAGGAAAGAAGAGAAGAGACATCCACCGCCACCCGGCAAGGAAGAGAATCACTCCCGCCATCAAAAACTGAAAGGATGCGAATGCCGAATAAATGTCGTCCAGACGATAACTTATCCAAAAGAGGGCGAAGCCGCAAAATAGGGGGCCGATTCCCCATATCGATGGTCGGATGGGTGTGGAGACCAGCTTGTCCCAAATTCTCCACACGAGCCAGATTTCGATCACTGGCACCAGAAAGCAATGGTTCCACTCTTCATAGCTCGAAAGGCGTACCCAGCTCTGCGCAAAGGTCAGATGCGGCCCATACGCCGTCAGGTACCCGAAGACGCCAAATAGCGCCACAAAAGCCCCGACAACGAGAGCAACGGCAGCAATACGAGCCGTGGACGGAATTTCTCGAAGCGTGGGAGAACCAGGTGTATATGGCACGAAAAGGAGTCTGGAAACCGGACGGGCACGCGAAGCTACGGCGCCATTACGGGGGGGGCAAGTGATTTTGCCATCCACAAGCGGGCAAAATGGGGCGGCATGTGAGCCGTCGGATACTTCCTGAGACAATATCCTTGATTCATGTATCCGGAGGGTTTTCTTTCCGCCGATGGTCAACCGATGTAACGCCCCTAGAGCCAACGTCCTTGGCATCGGAGTAAGTGCATGTAATTTGCCTGAAGCGACCAACCTCATCCTCGAGGCGATCCGTAGGGGAGAACATGGCTACATCACCGTGACGGGGGTGCATGGAGTGATGGAGGCCCAAAGGGATCCGGAACTCCGGCGAATTTTCAATTCTGCCTGGATGGTGACGCCCGATGGCATGCCCATGACATGGGTGGGCAGGCTTCAGGGGCATAAACAGATGGACCGTGTCTATGGTCCCGATCTCATGTTGGAGATCTTTCGTGCCAGCCAGGATGGGAGCGTGAGACATTTTTTTTATGGGGGAGTCGAGGGAGTCGCACAGCAGCTCGAGCGTGCGCTCACCGATCGTTTTCCCGGAGCCGTCGTCTGCGGGACATACACCCCTCCATTTCGCCCACTCAATAAAGAGGAAGAAGCCGCCCTCGCGGACATGGTGCGCACGGCCAAACCGCATATCATCTGGATCGGGCTGAGCACGCCGAAGCAGGACCGTTTCATGGCAGACCACCTTGGACGGCTCGAAGCAAACTTTATGATCGGCGTCGGCGCGGCATTCGACATGCATTCAGGCCGAATGAAGCAGGCACCGTATTGGATGCAGCGAAACGGATTGGAATGGCTGTTCCGATTGTTACAGGAGCCGAAGCGTCTTTGGCGCCGCTACGTTCTGAATAACCCGGTATTCATCCTTAAAACCATTGCCCAATTCCTCGGGGTCTACCGCCCTCGGCTGGATAGCTGATTTTGGCTTTGCAGAGTAGCTGGTGCAGTGCTCAGTTTGCAGTCCCTCAATGTCCCAGAAGTCCCTCATCGTAGTCACCGGCGCCGGCGGGTTCATCGGCGGTCACTTGGTTCGTTCTCTTCGCCAGCGGAGTGATGTACAAGTACGCGCCATCGATAAAAAACCGGTCCAGGAATGGTTTCAGGCCTTTGATGACGTCGATACCCGGGTTCTCGACCTGCAGGAGCTGGAAGCCTGTCGCGAGGCGGTGGCTGGCGCGGATGAGCTATATAACCTCGCTGCCGACATGGGAGGCATGGGCTTTATCGAACTCAACAAAGCGCTCTGCATGTTGAGCGTGCTCATCAACACCCACCTGCTCGTGGCCTCGCGCGATGCAGGCGTGCGACGGTTCTTTTTCTCTTCATCCGCATGCGTTTACGCGGCGGACAAACAAACCGATCCGAACGTTACCGCCCTCAAAGAATCCGACGCATATCCTGCGATGCCTGAGGACGGCTATGGCTGGGAGAAACTCTTCAGCGAGCGGATGTGTCGGCATTTCACGGAGGATTTCGGACTGGAGACCCGTATTGCCCGGTATCACAACGTCTACGGACCACACGGCACCTTCGAAGGCGGTCGCGAAAAAGCCCCTGCAGCGATTTGTCGCAAGGTGATCGAAGCGAAGCTCAGCAGAAATCACACCATTGAAATCTGGGGGGATGGAAGCCAGACCCGCAGCTTCCAATACATCGACGACTGTATCAAAGGAACGCGCATGCTGATGGACAGCAACTTTCGGGAGCCAATCAATCTCGGCAGCAGCGAACTGGTCTCGATCAATCAACTCGTGGATATCGTCGAAGAGATCGCAGGCATCCGATTGGAGCGGCGCTACAAGCTCGACGCGCCCAAAGGCGTCAACGGCCGCAACAGCGATAATACGCTTATACGCCAAGTTTTCGGTTGGGAACCATCCACCCGCCTCCGCGACGGTCTTGCGATCACGTATCGCTGGATTTACGAACAGATGACCACCGCTGAGAGTTTTCGAAGCAAGTAAGCCGCTATGACCTGAGTTTTTGGATATGATTCGCGTCGACTGGATATTAGCCCGATCGGCAATTCGTGGGACCATGGCCGTGGCTCTCTGGAGTCTTTGCTATATTATCCCTTCGAAGGTGCGCGCGGCCAGCCAGACAAGTGAACCCGCTGTCTACTATGTTGGAGTCCGAGGGGACCGAGCGATCGGTTCGGGAACATTGCGCGATCCCTACAATGGAAACACTCCGGAGCGAATATTTGCGATTTTTCACCACGCTCCAGACGGCGCAAAAATCGTCTTCGCCCCCGGTGTATATAACGTAGGCACGGGAATCGCTTTGGGAGACGGGAAATCGGTTACCATCCAGGGATCCGGCAGGACAAAGACAATTCTGCGTCTAGCTGCCAATTTGCCATCAGGCACATCACGCGCAGCTGTGGCGGGGGGAGTGGTATTGAATCTGTGGGCGACTGGAAGCGGTTTTACTCGAGATTCGTCGCTGAATATTTCCGATCTCACTTTGGATGCCAATGTCGGCGGCAGTCCTCGATCGACCAACTTCACGGCTGATGCCTTGCACACGAATTATCCTACCGTCTTGGTAGAGCGCGTGAATGTCATTGGCTGCGGGGGATCAGAAAATTATCCGACCGAATCATTTCATATCGCGGCTTGGTATCCGAATCCCGACAATTTGGAGACACGCATGTGGTCTTGGTACCAACGCTTTAATGACGTTCATGTGACTGTTTCATCGGGAGATGCTCATACTGCGACAGTTTTTGCAGTCGGCACCGCTACTGGCCAACCTCCAATAGTCCCTTCCAGCGGATATAGCATAGTCGAAAATTGCGTTTTTGATGTGGCATCGGATCAGGATGACACCTATGCAGTCGGATTAGGATCAAAGGATGGTACTTTTTTTCAAAACAATTTCATCATCGTACGGAATCGTGCCACTGCAATGAATTCCGACTCTTGGGATCATCGAGGCATATCGATTGAACGAAACAAATTTTATCTATTTGATAGGTCTTCAGGTATACGAATGGGATCCGGGCCTGATCCCGGGACATTTCGTGACGATTCCATTTGCGATAATCAGTTCTTTGTCGCCTCGTCGAAAGTCGCATTTGTTATCCAGTTGAATGGCATTACAAATATTAACATACAGGGGAATCACTTCTTATCTTCTCAAGAAGATAATGGCGTTATCGCTCCCATAGTGGTTTGCAACAAATACGCTCTCCATAAAAATAAAAATGTGGTAATCTGCGATAACTGGCTGGATACCAAACTCTTCCGATTTCCCATTGTTCAAATGGAAGGGGAGCCAAAAAGAGGGGTCATAAAGCTGTGTACTAATAACCGGAGCATTGATGGCACAGAGGGAGATGGTCCGTCAAACGGGCTAACTCGCGAATGTAATCAGGAGAAAGATGAAGCTTTAACGATTGCTTCCGCCGAAATGCAAATTTTGAATCCTAAAATTTCTGGTTTGAAGCTTCGACTTCCTGAAATTGCCGACTATCCGGACGGGCCGGACAAGACGATCATCGGCAAGCGTTTTTGTCTGGTGAATGATGGAAAATATTCGCTGCTTATTTGTAGCGGTGAAGGCGAAATGCTCTCGCAATTGATGCCGGGATGCGCCCTTTCTTTAATAGCCTTACCTTCTAAAACCTGGATTGCCCTAGATGGTGAATCCCCAACGGGTAGGGATCAATGAGTTTTTTTTCTAAGATGAGCCAGCAGGCCACCTGAAGAAATGAGCTCATTGAGGTGATGAGCAACTTCAGGCCATATTTCGGATACCTCCAGCTTGGATAGACAATACGGCTCTGCGAATCGGCAATAGTCGAAACAGGGCCTATGCGGGCAGATGTCTCGGATAACCACAAGGTTCCTAGGGGAATACGGTCGGAATCGAATCGGATCGGTGGGACCGAAGACGCTGATTACATTCACGCCGAGTGCATCCGCGATATGCGCCGGGGCACTGTCATTGCAGATCAACAAATCGCAATGCGAGATCGCTCCCACGAGATGCTCCAAATCGGTATTGTAGAGTGTGACGTCGGCGAGGTCTTCCAGATCGCCGCCATAGCCGTCTAGATCGGGAAATAGGAGGAGCGAGAATTGGTATTCCTTCCGAAGGCGGATAATTAGTTCGCGGAATTTATCTGTCGCCCAGCGACGTACGGGAATCCGGGCACCCGTGTGAAGACCAATGACAGGCTGATTTGCAGAGAGTTTGGAGAGAATGTCCAAGTTGGGATAGCTTCCCGACCGGAGGGCTGGTGGATATGTGATGGTACCGGGAAAGAGGTATTTCTGAAGGGCCATCCAATTCTCTGCCACCGGCCTGGGCTCGACAGGAGGGGAAAGAACATCCGTGAGGAAGACATTTGAGAAATGGGTCTTGAATCCTATCCGACGGCGAATCCCCATCAGCCACATGAGCATTTGATCACGAGGGTCGGGCCGCACTGATAAAACCACGTCGAAGTTACGCCTACGCAAACCATGAAAGTATGCGGCGAGGCTCTTCCAGTCCCATTTCCAGAGGTGATATTTGCCCCGAAACGCTGTCCAAGGCATGTCCGCCGTTACATACTCGACCTCCGGATAACTCGGAGAAAGCAATTTGGCACTGCCGGGTTTACACGCCACTGTGACGGACACGTTTTCTGCGCGCAATGCCTGGAGGAGCGGCGTCATAATGATGGCATCTCCCAGCCCCCAAAATTCGAGTATCAGTACATTCACAGTACTACGAGCTGGCTTTCAGTATTGAGTTGCAGATGCCCAGAACTTCAGCGGATGTCCAGTGCTTCATGCATGCAATTGGCTCTTCGATATTCGTGCAACGATTCAGCGGACGTATAGACCGCTCACAGCGGATGCACGGAAGAGTTTTGTCTTCGAGAATCACAGAATTTGGCGTGCGCCAAAATGGATCCCAAATTCTATGTGATGGTCCAGTTATAATTACTGAAGGGATGCCAAGTGCGGCTGCGACATGCATTGGGCCTGAATTGTTGCCAACGAAAATTTTCGCCCCACGAAGCAGGCCGGTGAGAGTCTTAAGGTCTCGTGCGGCGACAAAGTGGAGATTTGAAATATCTGACGCTGGTAATGTCGATGCAGAGTCGAGAATCAAGTAGACATTCCCATGCGCTGCCAAAGCCTTTGCTAATTCGACATAGCGATCGAATGGCCAGCGTTGGTAGAGTTGACTGGCCCCAGGGTGGAGGACGATATGGCCGTCGATTTGAGCACTGGGATCGACGAGATGCGACATGTCTGGCTTCGGAGGGACAAGAGATGGAGGCGAATGCCCAGTGGCCGAGCAAAAGGATTGAAAGAGTTTCCAATTCTGAACGGCCATACTTTCGTTTTCGACCAGTGGGAGAGAATGTGTGAGGCAGGGAAATGGGAGTAGGCTTTCGTAATGCCCTCCGATTCGTAACGGAGCCTTTGAATACGATGCGGCAATATGTGCAATATTTGGCTGGGCATGCGAAATTAGAACAGCATCAGGGCGAAAGGCGCTCAGAGTATTCAAAAATTTCAGCGCGCTTGCCGGGCGTCGCCAGAACGGGACATGGCGCTCACGGGCCGTTCGTAGGACAATAGCCCGAAATTTAGCTGAATCATAAAGATCGATCGCGACCTCACTGGTGAGAACGAGTATCTCCGCATTTGGTAGTAGCTCTCGAATTCCTTGTGCCACAGGGAGAAAAACCAGGTTATCCCCAAGATTAAGAATGTTAATGAGTGCAATTCGCATGAGATATATCGTTGAGGCGTAATTGCTCGACGAGAAGAGCTATTGGTTTCCGATATATTGAAGGGGGGGCCTCAAATGAAGAGCTTACTCAATGTAAGCGTGTTCCTCTTCGAGAATGTCAGACGACGAAATGTCACCATGCAAGTATACGCCCTGGTTTTCATCGCATGCGCGAATGCCCTCCATTACAGCCCATGTAAATAAAAGATTTGGGAAAACTGCGGCGACATCACCATAAACTGTCAAATAAACCAGTACACTCGCCGTGAGCGAGGCCAGGAAGGCTTGATAGCACCTCTTGAGAGCTTGGCTCTTCCATGGTACGTTGTTGAATCGAATCATTCGTCCCAAGATGGCGACGAGTAGCGCAATTCCGAGGATCAGGCCGAAGATTCCGAAAAGGAGAAGCAAGCTGAGATAGCCATTGTGATAAGCGCCTTCGATTAAAGCCCAGCTGATAGGATCCCAGGTGCCATCCCCCATTTTCGCTGCAACTAGGGCGTCCCCATCGAACGCCAGGCCTTTTCCAATCCAAAAATACTCAGGAATGTATTGAATGGCTGCCCGCCAGACATCCAACCTCCAATCGACGGTCTGATCTGCATCCCCGAGAGCTGCTGAAGATACATTAATGTTCGGGAGCCAACTTACGGCCCGTTGCATGCTGATCGGAAGGCTGTCGGAAACGGAGTAGATGATTCCGACCAGGACGAGAGCAACGAGGATGCTCGAAAATATTCGGGGCCCCGTCAGCGCCTTCTGATATATCGCCGCGAGAATTACTGTAAGGATAATCACCAATGTGATAAGTCGATAACCGCTGAGGAGCGACAGTGCGACAATTCCGAGAAAGACCAAAAGTGGAATAGGTTTGGCTTTAAATAGCTTGCTTGTATCCACGGTTGCCAGGAAAGCGATGATCATAAATCCGACGGAAAGCCCGGCAACCATCAGGCGACCGACGCCGCCACCTCCCGCTGCATCGCTAAGTTCTGTTCTTGTGCTTGCTTCGTCCAAATGAACAAAAAGAGTTACGAACGAAGCTCCAGTTTTCACGAACAGGATCTCGGCCAACAGACGCGTGAGAGACAGTGCACCCATGGTCACAATGGCAACCGGCCACCAATTTGCGGGCATGTTCACGCGCGGGAGTGCGAACACCAGCAGCGCACTGAGGAAGATTTCGATATACAGCCCGCCACCCCATAAATTGGAACCCAGAAAGCGAAAGCCGAATCCTCGAGCAATCCCGGTGATGAATACGATCAGGCAAAACCCAATCAACAGGATTTGAGAAAGAGGTATCTTATTGAGAGAAGCTCGGCCGAAAACCATTAGGAGACCAGCGATTCCGATCAGCGCGATTTGTGCGCCTTCCGCTAATCCAAATAGGTTCGGAAGTCCCGGTGCGGTCAGCCCACTGGCGAAAAGTGCCACCGCCGCGAACGTTGCGACTTTCGGAGTGGTGACCAGGAAGGTCACGCCGCTCAAAGCGACGATAAGACAAGGGATAATCAGATCTCCCAAGCCGATCATTACCCCAAGCGTTGTCGCCAGAAGAATGGCCCCAAGCGATAGGAGAAAGACGAGAATGCGATTGTCCATTAAGGGAAAATGACGGGGGACATGAGGTTCCTCCAGAATGCATCGTAGTTGTCCGCCATCATTTCAACCCGAAAGCAGTTTTCATATCGGGATCGTGCGGATGCACCGAGGATGAAACGCCTTTGGGGATGGATCAGTAGAACCTCGATTGCCTGCTGGGCGCCGATCTTGTCGCCTGCCGGAAAGAGTAGGCCGGTTTGGTCATGCGCGACAATCTCCGGAGCCCCACCGATATCGCTGGCAATTGCGGGGATGCCGGCACGCGCGGCTTCCAGCAGCACGGTAGGGTAGGGATCGAATGCGATCGACGGATGGAAGACCACGTCGATGCTGGAAAATATCTCGGCAGGAGTGCGCCGACCGTGGAAATGAACCTTCGATGGGAATCGGGTGAGCAGGGAATCGACAATCGGTTGAGTCTGGGCGGAGGTCGAACCGAAGAGATCCCATGTGATCGGTCGCGCTTCAAGGTCCTCCACGAGCGCCGCGACGATTTCGATGCCTTTCCAGACCTCATTGAGACCAAGGAAGCCAATCCTTAGTGGTGCATCGGCTTCCTGCGAGGGCGACGCGGGCGGCGCATCCGGCAGTCCATTTCGAATGACTGTCATCGGCACCGTCCAGCGCTCTCCAAGACAAATCTGATGCAGGGCTTCGCTGACCACTGCAAGACCTTTCATCCGGTTGCCCGCGGAACGAATGAGAAAACGCCGCAGGCCGCTATTCAAGCTGGATGTCGGGTCATCATGAAGCGTGCCGCATACGGGTATTCCGAGCCGTTTGCCGAGTGCGAGTCCCCATTCAAATCCTCGTGTGTGCCAGGCGTGCAGAACGTGACATTCCCGACTTCTTACCTTTTTGGCGTCGAAGGGCAGCCAAGCGAACAGGTTCCCGTGAGTCGAATTATCCGCCGAGCACCATGGCACAATCGGGATGCCTATCTGCCGCGCAGTTCTGACCGCGCTGGAGTCTTCTGGCGCGATGAGAAGCGAAACATTTCTACGCGCCGCCACGAGGAGATGATCGAGGACGCGTTCTGCTCCAAAGCCCTCTCCATGTGCACCGGAAAAAAGAATAATGCGGGGATTTTGCAAGGGGGCAACGTAGAAGTTTTTTTCTGGAAGGAAAATCTTTCCTGAAGGGTACTTTTGAACTCCTTGGAATTTCAGATATTTTAAGCGACTTCTCTGAGATTAGTAGCACTGGAAAGTTTGCCAGTCCCAAACCTCTAGCAAGATACCTTTACGCTCGATCTCGATATTTGATGAGCCTCTGAAAGAGGATCGGCCGGTGCACAAGCTGGAATACCCAGGCCGCATGCTCACGATTGGATCTATGCGAGTCCATCACTAATCCCCGGAAGGGATAGAGACCAGCCATTTGCTGATATCGACATTTTGGCCTGACATTAATTAAGTCGGTAAGCAATATAGCATTTCGGGAGCCCCATAAAGCGCTCGGTGAGGATTTTGCAGTCGGGAAAGAGCGATTGGAACTCGGCTTTTGTGAGAATCCGCGTTGTACGCATGCCCTCGTAGAAATCGGCCTTATCGCCTTTCCGGAGGATCTTGACGGGGCTTACTACAAGGACGAGCCGTCGTAATTTCCACCATGGAATCCAATGGACGAAGGGCATGAGGCAATGCGGCTCGATCGGAAAGGCGAAGGCGGGGGTTTGCACCCATAGTCGCTGGCCTACGCGACGGATTTCGTCTGCGAACCGGCGCTGTGCCGCGAGATCGCCCACGTGCTCAATGACTGAGTTCGAAAAAGCGATATCGTAGGCGCCATTGGGAAAAGGCAAATTGCAGCCATCGCCAATCATGGCTTTTACTGGAGGAGTCTGGTCGAGCGCATCGGGCTGGGGATAGGTATTGAGTGCATCGATGCGATTGATCTCCAAACCTGCGCCAGCCCAAAATCCAGGGCAGCCTCCGACATCGAGCACTGTCTCGTTGGCCCGAGGATTGACGAGCGCGATGAAGCGTTTCATCCGCCCGGGCCGCCAGATTTTGAAAATTTGATCGTAGATTTGGCTGACGATGTCGCTCATATGCGATTCGGAAATACCCGAAGCTCCATTCGAACGGGAGCGCTATTTTGATTCATTCGCAAAACACCTGCTTGGTACGACAGGGGGTAATAATAGGTCTTTTGCTTTAACATTCATATCGCGAATCCAAGAGAGGGTCGCTGCACACTCTATGATCCCTACAACTTGGTGATCACGATTTTCTTGGCAGGCGATTTTTTCCAGCCGACACGATCGTACGAACGAACGTAGATGACATTTACTCCAGAGTGCAGCTTTACGTGCAAAATGCAATGAGTGCCAGACAGGACATGGGGAGTCTCGTCCATGGCTCTATGAGTTCTCCCGCCCGGACGACAATCCACTTCTAGCCAGGGTCTGGAGACAGTCACCCTTAGCAAGATGGTATCTTGCGTTGTGCTGTAGGTGAACGGGCCCGAAACATGAGGCCTATCCGGTCGAGTGAATCGGATCGCCATAGGACCGACCGTTGGCATAGGCGTGGGAGTCGGAGTCGGCGTGGGAGTCGGCGTGGGAGTCGGCGTGGGAGTCGGCGTGGGAGTCGGCGTGGGAGTCGGTGTGGGAGTCGGTGTCGCTATAACGGACGGATCGAAAAGCTCGGCGGTCGCTAAAGGGATAGGGGAGCTGTACCGAGTGGTGAGAATTCCTCCAGCAACGAGCACTTCGCCATTTGCCAGGAGGGTTGCCGTATGTGCTTCTCTGGCGGCAGCCATCTGGTCCATTTTTGCCCAGCTTCCCAGTGCGGGATCATAAAGATCTGTGAACGAAACGGTAGCTCCGCTTCCAGAGTATGTCTGTCCTCCAGTCAGAAGGATTTGGCCCGTTCCAAGTAGCGTTGCAGCATGCACTGCACGCGCTGTGTCCAACGCAGACGTCAACACCCAGGATCCATTTTCTGGATCGTAAAGCTCTGCGGCAGCGATCGGCGGTTCGGCATAGCTGGAAGAAAAGCCTCCTACTGCGAGCACCTGGCCGGTGGCTAGTACCGTCGCGGTGAAATCCCCCCTTGCATAATTCATGCTGTCTGTCGCACTCCATGTCCCCGTCGTGGGATCGTAAAGTTCGGCAGTTTGAAGAAATCCGCTGGAATTTGAGCCGCCCGCAACAAGGACTTTTCCGTTGTGGAGAAGCTCTGCCACGGGCCCGCGCCTAGCTGCCGCCATGCTTCCCGTAATGTTCCATGTTCCCGTCGAAGGATCAAAAATTTCCGCACTGGCAAGATATCCGTCGTCCGGATTATACCCTCCCATTGCGAGGACCTTTCCATCAGGCAACAGAGTAGCAGCCAACCAGCTTCTACTTTTCTGAATAGTTCCGGTACTATTCCATGTCCCTGTAGTTGGATCGTAAATTTCTGCGGTAGGCAGGTATTCTCCGCTCAGACTGGAGAGTATGTTTCTACCACCCGCCGCGAGGACCCGGCCGTCGAGTAGTCGTACTGCTACAAAATTGGTTCTCGGCGTCGCCATACCGCCTGTCCGAATCCACGTCCCTGTCGGAGGGTCGAAAAGCTCTGCGCTGGAAAGCGCCGAGCTGACTTGATCTCCGCCCGCCACAAGCACCTGGCCATTGGCCAATAATGTCGCCGAATGATTCTCCCTCGCCTCAGCCATACTGCCAGTGGAGGTCCATGCGATCTGTCCAGCGGCAAAGGTCGAAGAAATCAGTGCGAGCGTAATCAATTGTACAAAAATCGCGATTCGCATGAGGACCCGCATCCTATTTTCTTAAGGCGGCATTTTGAAGGTCAAAAGTTCACACCTTTAAAGTCGTTATGGCAGAAAGTTTGATTCACAGAAGGAGTTTCGGCTTTTGGGTGACATCCCACCTATGTCGCAGTCTTACCGCCAAATTCTTTCATGATAATCCACGTCGATGAGTAGCATCCCGAATCCAATGGGCGGTTGACATCGAGGGATGACTTCGGCCAGATGCCTCTGCATGCAGGTCGTAATCACCACCATATTTCCTCCGACGGAGGGCGCTCGCAAACTGGCGGAGGGACTCGAGAAAGCTGGGCCGGAGGCGTCTCTCTGGGTAGTGGGCGACCGCAAGGGGCCGGAAAGCTACGATCTGCCGGCAACGCGGTTTTTTTCCATCGATGAGCAGAAAGGCCTCCCATTCCAACTCGCTCGATTGCTTCCTGAAAAGTCCTATACCCGAAAAAATCTCGGCTATCTCCTGGCCATGCGCGAGAAGCCAGCATGTATCGTCGAGACGGACGATGATAATATTCCGCGCGAAGATTTTTGGGAGACTCGATCGAGTTTATCCAATGCGCGCGAGGTAGGCCTCCAAGGCTGGTACAATGCATATCGATCATTCACGGAAACCAGGATCTGGCCTCGAGGCCTTCCGCTCGAAAAGCTGCAGGAGAGCTGGCAACGCGGAGACCTCGCCTCGGAAGCAACGACACCCGGTGAATCGCTGATCCAACAAGGGCTGGCCGACGAGAATCCGGATGTGGATGCGGTCTTCCGGCTTACGGCGGATCTGCCGATCTCGTTCGATCCCGCGCCGCCCGTACGGCTGACGGCAGGATGCTGGTGTCCGTTCAATAGTCAGAACACGACCTTTTTCCCTCAGGCGTTTCCGCTCCTGTATCTGCCTTCGCACTGTACGTTTCGGATGACAGATATCTGGCGATCATTTGTCGCGCAGCGCTGCCTGTGGAGTATGGGCTCGACACTATTGTTCTCGAAAGCCACGGTCTTCCAGCAGCGAAACGAGCACAACCTGCTCCGGGATTTCGAGGACGAAATTCCCGGCTATCTGCTCAACGACCGAATCCGAGAACTGCTGTCGCAGGTTTCTCTGAAGGAGGGACGAGAGACTGCTGTCGTATGCGAAAATCTGCGAAGGTGCTACGAGGCGCTGGTCCGTGAAAATATCGTGGCGACAGGGGAACTCGAACTCGTATCCGCCTGGATTGCGGATATCTCAGCGATCCTGGCGTAGACGGCTTTCGACCCGATTGGCCAGCGCGCCTACCTTTCGCCAGAATCCAGAAATCATCCGGGTCTGGATGGTTCGTAGGAGATTCCGTTCGCGTCGATGCTTCCTGAGGATTTCCTCTGCCGAAATTGTTCCACCGGCATTGAGTCGAATCTCGGGTAATGCCACATCGCGGAGGCCCCACTCAGCGGAATTGCGGGATTCTGGGCGGGTGACCTCGTCGACCCAGAATTTCCAATCGTTGTTTGGTAGAACTCCCTCATGAGCGGAGGCTCGGGTTGGATTGTGATCCAGATGAAGGGCCGCAATGTGATCGGCGACGTCGGGGGTGCGTCCGCCGCCATTCAGAAGATTCAAACGCCGGGCATTATTCGCATCGCTATGTCCCCACAGCTTCATTCCCTCTTCGCAACCGCCCACCGCGAACCACTGGTCCCGAGGCGCCAACTGGAAATCTCCCACCGACGAGAACCGCAGCCATTCTGGCTTATCCGTGGGGGGACGCATCCCCTGGCGTACGACCGCCTCGCAGAGCTTGGCGGTCCCCGCCACATCCATCCGATCAAGTTCCTGCCACTGCGGCGGCTCAATATTGCCTCGGGGGCAGAGGTAAAATTTCCGAGGAAGCTGGGATAGAAGCTGATGCATCGATCCGCTTGCGAGGGGCAGGAGCAGAATATCGCAGTTCGTCGAGAGGAGCCATTCGTTCCGGGGATTGCTTCGACGGATACCGACGTTGCGTGAAAGCTCATCGGAAAATGGCAGGGGAGTATCTCCGATCGCATCATGCATCTGCGCGCCGCTAATGCGGAAAATGCGCAATCGGCGGCGAGTTTCCGGCGTGAGGGTGTCCGCAATGGCCTCGGCTAGAGTGAGCTCGTGTTCGGGGGTATTGCAATCGACATAAACAATCTCGTCATCCGCGCCCTCGCAGAGAGAGCCAAAAAAATTGAGGCTGATTGCAGTCCGCTTGTGGAGATTGATGCCGTAATAGTCGTTCCGGCCGACGACGAGATAGGTGATCATGGAAGCAGGGTACGAAACCGCCGGGCAGCGCGATGTGCAAGCGCGGACGGTAGTTTGCGGAAGGCAAGAGAACGAACAGGAGCTATCCTGAGATCCGTCTCGACACGATCATTATGGGCGAGATGCTGCATTCGCGAGAACAGCTCATCTAGCTGGCGGGATACCACGACAGGCGAAGTCATTTGGTGGGCCGCAGACCAAGCTCCAATGCGCCGGGACGGCAGATCTGG
>Ga0068856_100003015_pt1 | contig 17242 bp, 13 predicted proteins | sample KBSCornC62_FD_66595 | JGI IMG/M metagenome (GOLD analysis project Ga0068856, IMG submission 66595) | Corn rhizosphere microbial communities from Kellogg Biological Station, Michigan, USA - KBS Corn C6-2 | ecosystem: Host-associated > Plants > Roots > Rhizosphere > Soil ...
GGAGAGGCAACACTAAGCCTTGGCGTAACGCTCGCTGTTTGGCTTCGAGCCGCTTAGTGCAAAGAATAAAATGTACAGATAACAAATTACGGGCAGGAAGAACGCATGATGAATGCCTATGTGATCGGCAATCCATCCCTGCGCCACCGGAATAATGGCGCCGCCCACGATTGCCATGATCATAATGCCCGAGCCATCTCCGGTGAGCGGTCCGAGTTCAGCCACGCCCAAAGTGAAGATGCTGGGAAACATGATCGAGTTGAAGAAGCCCACGAAGATAATGCTGTACATCGCGAAATGCCCCGACGTCAGCATCGAGATGGCCACCAACCCGGCTGCGCAGACAGCGCAAATGCCCAGCAATCCCCCCGTCTTCATTTTCTGCAGCAACGCCGATCCGATAAAACGTCCCACCATCGCCCCGCCCCAGTAGAAGGCCACAAAGCTCGCGGCGACCTTCTCGGTCAATCCTCCAATCTCGGGTTGAGCGAAATAGTTCACTAGGAAACTTCCGATCGACACTTCCGCACCAACATAAACAAAAATGGCGATCGCCCCGAAAATCAGGTTGGGATGTCTCCAGATCGAGTCGTCTACCTTTTGCCCGACTTTATGTTGCGCGTGTTCGATCTTCGGCAATTTGAAGCTGCCGATCGCCACCGCCAGCAGCACCAGAGCGATTCCCAGTCCTACATAAGGCGTCTTGACACTCGCGGCTTCATGTAAGCGGTAGGCCAGCGCGTCGGCTGGCGCCATCGCCCGGATCTCGTCCATTGTTTTGGGCGCCGAACTCAAGATCAGCAATGCGCCGAAAAAAGGCGCGAGGAACGTGCCCAGCGAGTTGAATGCCTGCGTCAAGTTCAGCCGGCTGGACGCTGTTTCCGGCTTGCCCAGCACGGTCACATACGGATTCGCCGCCACCTGCAAACAGGTAATACCGGCAGCTAGAACAATCAATGCACCTAAGAACAACGGATACGACGGAACACTGGCCGCCGGCACGAACAGGAATGCCCCCACGCCCATCGTAAGTAATCCCACTACCATGGAGCGTTGGTACCCAATTGCGTCAATGATCTTTGCCGAAGGTATCGAGAAGATGAAATATGCGCCGAAAAATGCGAATTGGATCAGCATGACCCGTGTGTAGTTCAGGTCAAAAATCGATTTCAAGTGTGGAACCAGAATGTCGTTCAGGCACGTAAGGAAGCCCCACATAAAGAAGAGCGTAGTAACGGTGGCCAGCGGGGCACCATAGCTCTGTCCGCGCGGTGCGGTAGTCGTGCTTGCTGCGGCATTAGGAGACGCGATCGCCATAAGTACCTTAAGACCCTTTAAGCGCTGTAGAGGTGCAGACGCCGCAATGATACATCGCCGGACCCCGCTCCTGCGCACTTTCTTTTCTCGAACCAGGCGCCTGAGGCCCTACAAAATCGTTTATCTACGGAGAGAAGCGCAACGGCGTTCACGCGACGCCGGCCACTTCCCGGACCCTTCGACCGGTGCAGGAAAGACCTGATATCTTTCCACTGCCGTGGGCATTAATGCTTAGAGTTTGTCGGCTCCTTCCGCAGTGCCGTCGCAGGCCCCAGGTGGACCCACTCTGCTCCCGCCTCGGCGCCGCCGTTCCCGCAAGTGGCTCTGGATCACCGGAATCGCCCTGCTGCTCCTCGCAGTCATTCTGATCTGCGTTCGCATTGCAATCTTACGTGCCGAGCCCATTCTCCGTACCAGGGTCATCGAAACACTCTCTACTCGTTTCAAGAGCCCTGTCGAGCTTGCAGAACTCCACGTTTCCATCGCGGCCGGCTTGCACGTGCAGGGAAAGGGACTCAAGATTTTCGGCACCACCGACCCCAATCCCTCCCAGGCAGGCGTACAGCCGCTGCTTGCCATCCGTGAGTTTCGTTTCAACACCCCACTCCGCGACTTGTTCCGCGAGCCCATGCGTGTCGATACGATTTACGTTGATGGCCTCAGCATGAACATCCCACCCAAGCAAAATCGGCAGCAGTTCGCCAATATGCGCCGCCGCGGCGGCAAGATGTCCATTGCCGTCAATCAGTTCCTGTGCACAGACACCAAGCTGGTCATTAATACTTTGAAGCCGGGCAAAGCGCCCCTCGTGTTCGACATCAGCAACCTGCATTTGATCGACATTGGTCCATCCAAGCCGCTGCAATTCCAAGCCACGCTCCTGAACCCCAAGCCGGTGGGAGACATTAAATCAACTGGCATGTTCGGTCCGCTCAACGAGACCAGTCCTCGCGACTCCGCCATAGTCGGCACCTACTCCTTCACCAATGCTGACCTGGGAACCCTGAAAGGAATTGGTGGGATTCTCTCCTCCACCGGCCAGTATGGCGGCACCTTGGGCCGCATCGAAGTCAACGGTCAAACCGACACGCCCGACTTTCGGGTGAACATCAGTGGCCACCCGGTTCCTCTGCACACCGATTTTCACGCCATTGTCGATGGCACCGATGGCGACACGTACCTCGAACCGGTGAAGGCGCGTGTTCTTCATTCCTCGTTCGTGGCCAGCGGCAAGGTCGAGCATCTTGAGAACGCGCCGGGCCGGAACATCCAGTTGCACGTCCAGATGTCCCATGCCGAAATCCAAGACCTCCTGATTCTCGGTGTGAGAACTGATCCTCCGATCATGTCCGGAGCAGTCGACATGACCACCGAACTCAACTTACATCCTGGTCCCGACGACATCGCCGATCGCCTGCAATTAAAAGGAAAATTCCATGTCTTGAACGGTCACTTCAGCAATGACAAGCTGCAAAAGAAAATTGACGATTTCAGCCTCCGCGGCATGGGGGAACCAAAGCTGATCAACAAAGCTCCCGAGATCGTGGTGCCAACCGATTTGCAGGGCACCTTCACCCTAAATCGCGGCATGCTGTCCTTTTCATTTCTCCACTTTGAGGTCCCTGGAACACATGCGGATATGAAAGGTCGGTACAGTCTGGATGGCAACACATTCGACTTCCACGGCAAGCTCAGGATGGACGCCAAGCTTTCCCAAATGACTACGGGTTGGAAGTCCATTCTTTTGAAGCCTGTCGATCCCTTTTTCCACAAAAACGGGGCTGGAACCGAGCTTCCCTTCAAAATCACCGGCACCCGCAGCGAACCCCATTTCGGCTTGGATTTCGGCTATGGCGGAAAAATTCCAACCGAGAAGCACCCTGAGGGCGGTGCCCGGGAATAGCGCCACAGGGCGTAATACCCAATACAGCATCTGGGGTATTGTTTGCTCACTTCGGGAAAAATACTTTTCGAATTAGAGACCAGTGAAAGGAAATCCGCTCCGCTGGATATAACGGGAGGACCATAATGCCGAACGAATCCTTACGACAGCTTTATGTCGAAGAACTACGAGATTTATACAATGCGGAGACGCAGTTAACCAAAGCCTTGCCCAAAATGGCAAAAGCCTCTTCCAATGACGAACTGCGCCAGGGCTTCGAAGAGCACCTGCGCCAGACCTCGGAGCACGTTTCACGTTTGGAGCAGATCTTTGAGATGCTGGGCGAAAAGCCCAGTGGCAAGAAATGCCTCGGTATGGAAGGTCTGGTAAAAGAGGGTGCTGAAACGATGAAAGAGGACTATGAAGGCGCACTCATGGACGCTGCGATCATCGGCGCTGCTCAGCGGGTTGAGCATTACGAGATTGCTGCCTATGGCACCGTCCGCGAGTTTGCCGAGTTGCTGGGAGAGGATGAGCACGTTTCCTTGCTAGAGGAAACCCTCGAAGAAGAGAAGCAGACGGACGAAAAGCTGACCCAGTTGGCTGAAGAGATAAATCCGCAGGCTCAACAGGGGAGTGAGGAAGAGGAGGAGTCAGAAACTCGCGGATCCGCTAAGAAGACCGGCAGCAGGTCTCGGCGCGCTGCCTGAAATTTTTCTCGTGGAAGGGCTCACCGCAGCCCTTCCACAATACTTTTTGGGCAGACATCCTTACTTTGATCATCTTTCGAAATCATCTCTCGCCTGACCTGTGCAAAATACTGCAATCACCTGATTCGCCGCGCCAATTTGCCCATATACGCTTCTTTGCGCAAGCCATCTGTCAGCGTGCTCGAAAAAGGACTACAACGTATGAAAAGGCGCCCACCCACGAATTCGTCTGATTCCTGCCTTGCGTGGCATTCGTTATATCAGGCAGCCCTTTTTGAAAGTGACCGCTCGAAGATCCCAAACAGAATCGATGCGGCGGAACGCGCCATCCTCGACCGCGTGAAGCAGCTCTTCCACATCGAGGGTGATCACATCGAAGAAGACCAGATTCTGGACGATGCGTTGTATGCGTTGCGCGCCCTACGGAACTGTGTCGTGCCCAATGTCAATGCCGCAGCCTAACCGCGGAGTTCGAACGCGATCGCAGGGGAAGGATGGAGAGGCGGTTGCTGCAGCGGTGCGGTTCTTTTCCTGAACGCGACAAATGCCGTAAGTAGAATCATTGCCAGCAGAAGTGCAACTCCCGCTATCGCAACTCTCCGCCCCGCCTTTGGATTGCCCGCAATCACGCCGGCAACTAAGATGCGCATCAACTGCTGGTATCAGCTAAGGTAAAAGCCTTAGAACTTCCTTGCAAGCAAACGACGCGCAGCCCTCAGCCAGACTTAAGCTCAGGGAACAAGCCTTATTGACATTGCATGGCGCTTGAGCTATTCAACTCGTCACCCGTGGCTCGGGGTTAAAATACAAACGTAATTTGCTGGTTGAACCTGGTTGTCGGATGGTCACCGGAAAGCCGGAAGGAGATATAGTGGCCACCATCGGCATCGCATCTACGCAGTTGACTCGTGATTTCCTCTCGGGCGGAGGTGAACTCGGCGCTCTGATGCGCTCCATGGATTGGTCGGGTACCGTACTCGGCCCAATCGATGGCTGGCCCCAAAGCCTTCGCACTTCCGTTAGCACTTGTCTTAACTCTCGTTTTGCAATCCTCGTGTGGTGGGGACCCGACCTCATCATGCTGTACAACGACGCCTACCGCGACATTATCGCCTCCAAGCATCCCGCTGCTCTGGGCAAACCCGGACGCGAATGCTGGCCGGAAGTCTGGGAGACGATCGGCCCCATGCTGGAAGGTGTCCTGCAACGCGGCGAAGCCACCTGGTCAGATGATTTACTTCTTTTGCTCGCTCGCCACGGTTACCCTGAGGAGTGCTACTTCACTTTTTCCTACAGCCCCATCAGCGATGAATCCGGCGGTGTAGGAGGCGTGTTCACGCCGGTAATGGAGACCACGGAGAGGGTGACCAATGAGCGCCGCTCCAACACCCTTCGCGAACTCGCCACGTCCAGCGCTGAGGTGAAATCCGAAGAGACCATGTGGGCGGTTGCTGCCGAGATCCTGGGCAAAAATCGTTATGACTTTTCGTTTTCTATTCTGTATGCCCTCTCTTCCGACCGCAACTACCTTCATCCGAAAAGCTGCAACGGCATTTTGCCCGATCATGTTCTTTGCAAGGGGTCAAAAGAGATAGCCCGGCTCGATTCGCCGCTGCTCAAAGCGGTGGGAGACGCTCTGCACACGGGCGCGATGGTTCTAGTCAATGAGGTCGAGCATTTGGATTTGCCGGTCGGAGTCTGGGGCATCCCTCCTGTCGAAGCCTTGGCTCTGCCGATTGTCTTCCCGGGACATCAATCCCCCTCCGCCTGCATTTTGCTCGGACTGAACGCTCGCAAGAAATTCGATCAGGATTACAGCTTATTTCTGGATATCTTGTCGCGGCAACTGGCCAGCAACTTGGCGGCTGCCCGTGCCCACGAAGAAGAAAGAAAGCGCCTCGAAATGCTCGCCGAATTGGATCGCGCGAAAACCGTTTTCTACTCCAACGTAAGCCACGAACTCCGCACTCCTTTGACCCTCATCCTGGGACCAGTCGAGGCCATGCTCGAGCGCTCTCGGCCGTCAGTTCTGGTCGAACGGAACGAATTGCAACTCGTCCATCGCAATAGCATGCGGCTGCTCAAATTGGTCAACACTCTGCTGGATTTCTCCAGAATCGAAGCGGGTCGCATCCGTGCCGTGTACGAGCCCACAGATTTGGCCGCGTTAACCGCCGACACGGCCAGCGCTTTCCGCTCCGCCATGGAGCAGGCTGGACTTGAATTCCATGTCCATTGCCCTCCGCTTGCGGAGCCTGGCTATGTCGACCGCGACATGTGGGAGAAGATCATCCTCAACCTGATCTCCAACGCCTTTAAGTTCACGCTCAAGGGGCATGTCACAGTTCGCCTAGCCGAAGGCTCAGAAAGAATCGAGCTGCGGGTTGAAGACACGGGGATGGGAATTCCCGAAGATCAGCAGTCTAAAGTCTTCGAACGGTTTCACCGCCTCGAAGGAGTACGCGGCAGAACCCATGAAGGCACCGGGATTGGGCTGGCGCTGGTTCAGGAACTCGTCAGATTGCACCACGGCTCCATCCGGGTGGAAAGTGCTGTCGGGAGAGGCAGCACCTTCGTAGTCTCTATTCCGAAAGGCCGTGCACATCTGCCTGAAGTCGATTCCCAAGCGCGCACGCTGAAGTCCACCGGAGTGTCCGCCTCGGCGTATGTCGAGGAAGCCCTGCGCTGGCTGCCCGAATCGGATAGCAACATTCAGGTGTCGCCGGTCTTCGCCTCCGACTCGGTGCAGGCGCCTCACCTGCAAACCACCACCGGCAGAATCCTCCTCGCCGATGACAACGCCGATATGCGCGGATATGTCCGCCGTTTGCTCGGTGATAACTACGAAGTGCGCGCCGTGTCGAATGGGGCCGAAGCCCTGGCCGAAATTCGCAGCCATCCTCCCGACCTCGTTCTCACCGATGTCATGATGCCCGGCCTGGATGGGTTCGGCTTGTTGCACGAGATTCGCGCGGACGAGTCTACGAAAACAATCCCGGTCATTCTGCTGTCAGCTCGCGCCGGCGAAGATGCACGCATTGAAGGCATGCAAGCCGGAGCCGACGATTACATGGTCAAGCCCTTCACCGCGAGGGAACTCCTCGCGCGGGTCGGCGCGCACCTCGCCATGGGACGCTTGCGCCGCGAAAGCGCGGAACACGAACGCGCTTTGCGCGCCGAGGCCGAAACTGCCCACCAGAGGACCGCCACCATTCTCGAAAGCATCAATGACTCCTTCTTCGCCCTCGACCGTGATTGGCGATTCACATACGCGAATCCGCCCGCCGAGCGCACATTGAACATGACTCGCGATCAGTTGGTCGGCCGCAATTTCTGGGACATCTTCCCGCTCAGTAAGGGCACCAATCTGGAAACGCAATTTTCTCGCGCTATGGCCGAGCGCGTTTCTGTCCACTTCGAGAACTACTACAAACCTTGGAAACGGTGGTACGAGATCCGGCTTTACCCTTCCGGAGACGGTGGAATTTCCGTCTTTTATCAGGACAGTACCGACCGCAAGCAAATCGAGGTTGCCCTGCAAGAAAGCCGTGAGGAACTTGAGCGCCGCGTAGAACAACGCACTTCGGAATTGCAACTCGCCAACCAGGAATTGCGCGAACTCTCTTCCCGTCTCCAGCAAATGCAGGATGAGGAACGCCGCCGTCTCGCCCGCGAATTGCACGACAGCGCCGGCCAGTTGCTCGCCGCCATCGCCATGAATATCGCCGTGGTGCAATCCGAAGCTCACAAGCTGAGTAAGGAAACCGCAGCCCGGGTCTCAGACAACGCCGCCATGGTGGATCAGTTGAGCACAGAGATCCGCACCCTTTCTCATCTCCTGCATCCTCCTCTTCTGGACGAGGTCGGTCTGTCTTCCGCGCTACGCTGGTATATAGAGGGGTTCGAACAGCGAAGCAAGATCTCCGCCAGTCTCGAAATGCCGGACCGGTTGGACCGCTACCCCGCAGAGATCGAAATCGCCATCTTCCGTGCTGTTCAGGAGTGTCTGACGAATATTCATCGCCACTCCGGCACTAGTACGTGCTCGATACGAGTTTTTCTCCAGCAGGGCAACTTGCACGTGGAGGTCCGGGATGAAGGAAAGGGAATTCCGCGCGAGAAGCGTGCCATGATCGCGAAATCCGGCGGGGGCGTAGGTCTCCGCGGCATGCAAGAGCGAATTCGCCAACTCGGCGGCACTCTAACCATCCGCTCCTCCGACGCAGGCACTGCAGTAGAAGTAATCCTGCCCATAGCTCAAGCGATAATCAGCCAAACCGAAGGCGCCGCCTGAACCGAAATCCTCCTCTATAAAGTCAAGCGGTCCCAATTCGGGAACACCACTCCGTCACCCTGCTCTGGGTTCTGCACAGGCAGGCACACCGAAGTTGTGACATCTGCCCTTGCGTTCCAGAGTCAGAATCCGAGATCATCGCGACAGCTGAGAGGCAAAGACTCCATCTACTCGGCGGCATTGACCGACAGGGGAATCGTTCCCAAGAATTCGGCGTGCAACAAGGGCCCGCGGTAGTCGGCTGCGTCAATTTTAGTTTCAACACAGTTTCCATATCCGACATGTTAGCCAAGACGGAATCGCGATGAAGGGAATGTACGGTTCCTCCGTACTGAGCCCCAAAGAAGTCAGCATCACCCGATTGGCTGCCGCTGGCTACAAGAACAAGGAAATCGCCCCTCGGGTGGCCACGACAGAACTGGTGATCAAGAACTATCTGCGAACCATCTTCGACAAGACCGGGATGAGCACTCGTCTGGAACTGGCACTGTGGTGGCTCTCCCGTCAGAATCTCTGTGAAGGATGTACACTTGTCTGCCCGAAAGTTGCGAATCAGATTTAGTACCCCTTTGTCCCTGCCGCACAAAGTCACGTACTGTTGCAAGTTTTGATTTACGGAACCCTTCCAAGAGACGAATCGTTACGCCTTTTCGCGGGTGCGCGCGATGCTGACGCAGTTCGGCGAGTTGCGCGTGTGAGTAGTTCGCTAAGCGCAATTTCAACCTAATGATTCCAGTAGATCGGCACGGGAGGGTTAGTTATGAGCTGGCCCCGGCTGCGAACGAGCTTTCGTCGTTCTTTTCCTCGTCCACGCTCCCCGTGACGTCCTGCACGAATTCGCGCCGGCGTTCCGGCCCTTTGCGTTCGATCTGGCGGACGCGGCGCGATGGCATCTGGCTGGGCTCCAGGCTCACGATGCGTCCTTCGCGCACTACGATCTGCGCCCGAAACCAGTCGGTGCGGAACATGCGTCCAGCGGCGTAGAAGGTCATCGACGCGGCCAGTGGTCCTTCGAATTCGTATCCCGTACACGACAGGATGCGCTTACCCATGTCCTGCGACCAGGTCATGCCGCCGACGAGCGGATCGTTCAGCCGGCAGCGCTCAAAGGGCATGGCGTGGGATAGCTTTCGCAGCTGCAGAAGTTGCAACAGGACTGATGTCTTCGCCAGGTTGGTCACGATCACGCGCGCTTCTTCAGACGAGACGCGTTCTAGCTTGATGTGCAGGTCGGGCGTCCACTCGCGCTCGAACTCTTCGCGCGCAAGTGCCAGGCCTTTGTCGGTGGCCTCGACATAGCGCAGCGTCGCCCGCGCCAGGATGATGCTGAAGAACGTGGTCACGATCGTGGCGATGACGGGGATGTAGCTGATCAGCGTGCCCCACGGGACACGGAACGAATTCACCATTTGCAGCGTGTGCATGAGAACCAGAAACTCCTGCGGACGCAATTAGGGAGGGCGACCGACGAGGATGAGTGTAGCCAGCCGAGCGTTGCCGCTCCAGATGCGGTTGGGGATGGGACGATGCGACGGAGAGTGTTACGACTTTCGTAACTCCTGTAAGCCTCACACCTCGGTCTTACCGAGGTTCGAAGTCAATTTGAGCTACTCCAGGACGCAGTCGTCGAGTTTCTTCTTGCCCCAATCGGCGGCCGCTTGCACGAAGGCCAGCACTACGGGATGCGGATTCTTTTCGGTCGACGATAGTTGCGGTTGGAACAACGTCGCCACGAAGAACCGATGCGAGGGCGATTCGATGGCGCGGATTTCGCCTTGCGGTCCACGCGCAACCACAGGGAATCCGGCCTCCATGGTGGTCCATTCGAAGTCGGGATTAATTTCAAAATTGCAGAAGAATTCTTCCGTAACTGTATCTTTATCCTTGCCGTAGAAGGACTGCAGGTAGGAGCCGGGACGAAGCCGGATCTCCGGCACAGCGCCCGAAAGTTTCGGCGCGTTGCCCTTGCGGTCAGGAACCGCGCAAGCAACCGGGTAAATAATGATGTTTTTCGATCCGGAATTGTTCTCGGCGCTGTCGGCGTCGGCGATGTTGAGCACGTGCCGCGCGAACTCGATGAAAGCGTATTGGAATCCGGCGCAAGTGCCGAGGTAGGGCCAATCGCGCCGGCGCGCGAACTCGATTCCTTTGAGCATTCCCTCGAAGCTCTTGAAGGGACTGCCCGGCGCACCCCAGAATCCGTCGAAGGACTCCAGCTTCTTTTCCGCGTCAGGTCGTGTCAGCGAGCGAGTGGGAATCCACTCGGATTCCACCGCCGTGCCGAGCTTGCTCGCGGCATGCTGCAACGCTTCATTCGTGGCGTGGTGCGAGCGGAATTCGGTGTTGAAGTCGCCCAGAATCCCTATGCGCACAGCGTCGCTCACGGGCTTGATTGTACTAGAGGGCGTGCGCGGGACTTGCGCGTCAAATACTTACCGCGGGGTTAGCACCGTGGTGCGTTTGCGAGTAATGCGGGCGCGGTGACTACCGAGTAAGGTCCACCACACTGAGGAGCACGTAAAGGCTGAGCAGGGCAAGCATGGGGCCGCCCCAGATCATGAGCGTGCATTTCCAGCCCAGGATGCGCCCGAGTTCCTGCCGGCTCCTCCAGGAGATCAGGAATGTCTGGTTGTGGTCGCCTTTCCTCAAGACCACCGGCGGACGTGGATCGAAGCCGTTTGGCGAGTCTTGACCGTTGTTCCACGAAGCAGGCTCGGTGAGGACTTGCACAGGAGATGTTAAGGCAGACGGAAGTCCCGCGGCGGCCCAGGCATTCGGATTCGAAATGCCAGCTTTCAGCAGCGCGGCTGCGATCTTCTGCTGCTGCGTCATCTCCGAGGTATTGCTTGGGCCTCCGGCGGAGGGCAGACGGACGACTTCATGCGACACGAGATCAGCCTCGGTGACGGCTGCGAGTTCGTCCCGTTCCGTAATGGAGGAGAGCGACAGGGGACGGAGCGAAAGAGAAAAAGTGCCGAGGCTTACCGAAGAGATCTGTAGATCGTCGCGAACCGGTTGTCGAGTGACCTCCACGCCGGTATTTTCCGCTATTGTTCCAAGGATAAAGAGAGCGTTCTTGGGCTTGATGCAGAATTCTTCCACTTTGATCTTGTTGTTGGTGACTACGCTGTGGCGAGCAAGGAAGGTGCGGACGCTTTCCGGCGCGGCTTCTTTGGCGGTGAAAAAGGAATCGCAAAATTCCTGTTCGAAATCGCGGTGCAGGTCGAGATCGGCACCGCGAGGATCGATGAGCAGGCGTCCGGTGTTGTCATCGACGAAAAAGGGAAGGTGCATGCATTCACCGGCGATTTTGACCCAGTGCTTGCTCTTGCCGCGCTGTTTCCATTCCCAGACCAGCGTCCGGTAGTAATAGCAGGGACGCGCGGTGATCGGAGCGACCATCGTGTAGGGACCAGTTGCAAGGCCGCTGATTTCTACCATGCCAATGGAAGCGCTCCGGATTTTCGAAAACGGAATTTCGAGGATCAGACGGCGGCGCTGGAGCAGCCTGAATCCGTAGAGGAAGAGGGCGATTCCGGCGCAGAAGCCGATCGCGCACCAGATGACCAGGCCGGTGGGGTCGGAGTTGCGGTGGATGAGGACTGACAGCAGCACTGGTGGAGACAGTTTCGTCTCGTGGTCAGGCTAGCGGAGCGGGCCAGAGCCCGCAGCTTACGTTGGTAATCGACGAGTTCGCCTTCGACCGAAGTCCAGGAGCAGGACACGGATCGGGCATAGGGCGCAGGATCACAATCAGCAGCCCTGAATATCTCCGCTCCGATTTATGCTTTCATTACTTTCCCGAAGGCCGTCTGGAACTTCGCCATCTCTTGCTGCGTCCCTACGGTAATTCGGACCCAGGTGGGCATGATGGGCCAGATGCGGCCTATCATGACGTTCTCCTTGCCCATGGCGTCGCGGACTTCCTGGCCCGGACGCTTCACGTCGACCATGAAGCAGTTGGATTCGGACGGGATGTAAGTGAAGCCGTTACGGTCGAGCCACTGGAATGTTTGCTGGCGGATGGTGGTGTTAATGTGGCGTCGTTCGGCAACCAATGAGGTATCCCGCAGGCTGGCCGTGGCGGCGACAACGCCAGTGATGGGCATGAAGTTGAATCCGCCGCGCTGCAGAACTCTTTTGGCCAGGTCGGGGCGCGCAATCAGCAGCCCGCAACGGATGCCGGCCATCCCATAAACCTTGGAGAAGGTGCGGAGGACAACAACGTCCTTGCCCGATTTCACCAGGTCGAGTGATGGCGGCGCGGCCTCGGTGAAGTGAATGTAGGCTTCGTCGATCAGAACGACGGAGTCGGCGGGCTTATTAGCGATGAGGTATTCGATATCGGAGCGCGGGGTTAGGGTTCCCGTGGGATTGTTGGGATTGCAGATGTAGAAGACGCCGGCGTCCGGTGCAGCGGCGAGCATGGCTTTCACATCATGGGCGTGCGCTTTTGTCAGGGGAACCTTTACCACGCGAGCGCCATTGTTCTCGGCGGTCATCATGCCGAGTTCAAAGCCGGGATCGGCGGTGACGTAAGTTTTTTGCGGGCTGGTAAAGGCCAGAACGCTGAGTGCGAGCGGAGGAGTGGAGCCGACCGTGGCGGTCACGTATTCGGGATCGAGACCTTCCATTTGAGCGAAGGTCTGCACGAGATCGTCCGTGAGATTGTCGGAGTAGCGCCCGCCCTGCGGGAGGATGCTGGCCATAGCGTCGCGGGCTGATTGCGACGGTCCCAGAGGATTCTCGTTGGAATCGATCATGACAGCGTCCGGCGAGTGAGGTTTGCGGCGCGAGGCTGCGGCCAGCATGGGTTCGCTCATGAACCGGAAGCTTGCGGCGGCTGTTGCGGCCGCGGAAAGGTGCAGGAAAGAACGGCGGGAGAAGCGTGGCATGCGGATCCTCCGAGTGGGGAGTTTGCAGCAGGAGCGCGGGAAAGTCAAAGGCAGGCTCTTCACTTTCAGAGTTCCGCGGCTTCCAAGACTCTGGTTACAAAGGATCGCTACTTCGCCTCTTTGCCTGCGTAATAGCCGGACCGGGCCTGGATTTTGTAGCCCTGCTTGGTTTTGATCTCGATCTTTCGGTAGGTGCCGTCCTTCTTTTCGTTGGTGGGGGTATAGCCGATGTTGTACTGGCTACGGAGCTCGGCCGCGATCTGGTCAAAGGCTTCACGCAGCTTGTCGAATTTGTTGCCGACATTGATGACCCGACCGCCGGTTTGCTCGGTTAGTTTGCGCATGTCGCCCTCTCCGGAGTAGCCGAAGCCGCCGTAGAATCCGCGGTCGGCGCAAAGCAAGACATACACGATTGCGTCGGCCTTTTGGGAAGCCTCAATCGCGTCCTGAAGTTTGAGCCGGCTGCCTTCGTCCTGGCCGTCGGTGAGGATGATCATGGCCTTGCGGCCGACTTCCTTGGCCAGCATGTCATGCGAGGAGAGATAGACCGCGTCATAAAGCAGCGTGCCGGGGGAATTTCCGCGCTGCGGGACCGGGCCCCCGCCCATCCCGGGGATGCCGCCGCTGCTGTAATCCGTATTAACCTTGGCCTTGTTCAAGGCGGCTTGCAAGCGATGATTGTCGCGGGTGAAGTCCTGCAGCAAGTCGACGGTAATGTCGAAGCTGATGACGAAGGCTTCGTCCTTATCGGTCAAAATTTGCCGCAGGAAAGCCCCGCCCACTTCTTTCTCCATATCGATGACGTTGCGCTGGCTGCCGCTGGAGTCGATCATCATCCCCAAGGTTAGGGGCAAGTTGGATTCGGGAGTGAAGTACTTGATGGTCTGAGGCTTGCCATCTTCGGCAATCTCAAAATCATTCTTATTTAGGTTGGGGATAAGGGTACCGTGCTTGTCTTTGACATTGAAAAAGAGCTGTACCACGTTGACATTGATCTTGAGTGTAGTAGTGGGTTCCTGGGAGTCGTCGGGCTGCCGACTACCCGATGGCGGCTGTTGGGCCTGGGTGGTTTGCGGCGCAGGCGCAGACTGAGACCGGGCGAGAGCTGCGACCACCAGAAGGCCGCAGGCAAAAATAGACACAAATCGCAGCTGGGACGGCAAAGATTTTGGCATCCGGGATTCCAGGGCCTTCTTTTGTTAGTCTAATCCTGAACCTTTAGATGCACCAAACGTGAACCTATTGGCATCCCACAAGGCAGCAGGAGCGGTTTTTCTAGGGCGAGGGACGTTATGACTGGGCAGAGTGGAACCAGAGAATGGGGTCAACGGGCAACTCGCGGGCTGTTAGTGATGGCGGTGGCCGCGGTCTTGGTGGTCCCGGCATCGCAAGCGCAGTCGAGCGCGGGACAGAATCCAGCCCAGCAGCCCTCTAATACCCAACCCGCACCCGATATACCCGACGCCCCCTCGACCGTGCAGCCGCCGCCGGCTAAGGTCGCACCCCCACCGGACGTTCCCCAAAACGAAAGTGGGCAATCCTCGAGTCAGCAGCCGGCTCAGGAGAAGCCGGCGCCTCCGCCCATGCCACCGGTGGAAACGATTCCTCCCGGAACGAAGGTCGAAAGTGGTCCACAACAGGGAACTGGACCTAAAAATCAGCTCAATCCCAATGAAGGCCTGTACACGATTCGGACTCCGGTCAACTTCGTGCTACTGCCCGTAATGGTGAAGAATAAAGACGGAGTGCGGGTCGATGGCTTGCTTTCGAAGGACTTTGAGGTTCTGGAGAACGGAAAGAAGCAGACATTGAGGTTCTTCACCAGTGATCCGTTTCTGCTGTCGGTAGCGGTTGTGCTCGATGTCGGCATGGCAGATGTCGCGTTACAGAAGGTAAACCAGACGTACTCGGCGCTGGTGGGGGCGTTCAGTCCGTACGACGAATTTGCGCTTTACACATACAGCAGCACGACTACGCGGGTCACAGACTTCACGGGGCGTCCCGAGAGACTTACGGCGGCACTGGACGCGATGAAACTGGTGCGCGGAGGGAGCTACGGTCCGCCAGTGATGGGCGGTCCGCTATCGAATCAGGGGCCGATTATTAATGGCATCCCGGTCGGAACCCAGGGACCGCCGCCGGTGATGACGCCTCCGAAAGAATCGCACGTGCTCAACGACGCAATCTTGCGGGCGGCGCTGGACCTGAGCAAACGCGATCGCACCCGGCGGAAGGTGATTTTCGTGATCAGTGACGGACGAGAGCGAGGCAGCCAAGCCAGTTATAGGGACGTGCTGAAATTGCTGGAGACGTACGGGATTCAGGTCAAGGCGGTGGTGCTCGACCAGGGCGCCTTGCCAGGCTACAAGCAGGTGGAGAAACTCCCCCACATATTCAGACAGGGATATGCCAACATTCTGCCGAGGTACTGCAACGCCACGGGTGGAGGAGATGTCTTTAGCGAACTATCACGCAACTCCATTGAAGAGGCATATGCGCAGATCACTTCGGAAGCACGAAACCAGTACACGCTGGGATATACACCGCAAGCGGTGGCCGGCAGTTCGGCGTACCGGAATGTCGAGGTGCTGGTGAATAAAAGGGGACTCTATATTTACACCAAGGCTGGGTATTATCCGGTGCCCACCGCGCGGTGACTGCCTCCAGAGCCAAAAAACCCACTTCTCGGCGACAATGCGCGCGAGAAATGGGGTACTTTCCGGCAGGGTTTCTATTGCTTGCACGGAAGCAAGAATCGTCACCCTGCCTAGTAAAAGCACTGAGAGACTGAATGGGACCCGACGTTCTGGCGACGGGGGTCACCTGAGTAACCTGTGTCGGGTACCCTCCGTATGATATAAAGACCGCGAGCCTCCAACAGACATTTGTGTGCGCGGCAAACCCCTTGAGGGTAGGCCCGAAATTTCGAGGAAAGCCTTGAGTTTCATCAACTTCGCAGCCCGCGAGATCAACTGCAAAATCGTGTACTACGGTGCGGGATTGGGCGGCAAGACGACCAATTTGCAGGTGATTTACCAGAAAACTGCGGACCAGCAGAAGGGCAAAATGATCTCGCTGGCCACCGAGACCGAGCGCACTCTGTTCTTCGACTTTCTACCGCTCGATCTTGGATCGGTGCGCGGGTTCAAGACTCGCATTCACCTTTACACCGTCCCCGGGCAGGTGTTCTATGACGCCAGCCGCAAGCTGATCTTGCGCGGCGTGGATGGAATCGTGTTCGTCGCGGATTCGCAGGAACAGCGCATGGACGCCAACGTCGAGGCGCTCGAGAATCTTATGTCGAACCTGAAGGAGCACGGGTACGACTTCAATAAGATTCCTTACGTGCTGCAGTTGAACAAGCGTGACCTGCCGAACATTCTTCCAGTAGAAATGCTTGCGACTGAGTTGCGGAAGAAGAATGAGGCAATTGTGGAGGCAGTCGCGTTCCAGGGGATTGGAGTTTTCGAGACTCTGAAAGAGATTGCCAAGCAGGTTCTTACGGAGTTAAAGGCAGGCTCGTAACGGCGGACCTTGGAACTTCGGGCCTCTAAGTTGAGCTCTTAGCTGTCATGCTTGGCATCTCGCTCTGCTTCCTTGGTCTGCACGACTGATCACGGAAGTTCTGGGACGACGAGACGGCGTCATCCTACAGCTTCGTTCCAGTCCACTACTCTTCTTTCTTTGCTGCTCTTGTGGGCTAAAAGCAGCGCTCGTTCGGTGCGCAGGATTTGGTCGGAAGGAACTTCCAGGGGAGCACCGTTCTCAATTGCGGCCCGCATATTCACGTAAAAGCCTCGGTAGTCCCCGCGTTCGGTTTTTATCTTCTTCGTTTCCCCATTGATCAGGCTCAGAGTGCCCCACTGGTTCTCCGGCTCTTCGCCCCAATGTTCTCCCCAATCGAGTCCGTCAGGATAGTTGGGGCTGCGCAGGATTTCTTCTTGCGGATCCATCCCGTACTTCACGAACGATCCTGCAGTTCCGTGCAAGAGCAGGTGATGGCTGGGCTTGTAGGCGATGATGCGGGCTTGGAGTAAGACGCGGGTGCGCGGGTATTCCATGACGACATCGAAAGCGTCATCGATTGTGGAGTCCTCGCGCTGGCAAAAGGCGGATGCCCAAATCGATTTCGGTTCGCCGAACA
>Ga0068856_100003017_pt1 | contig 17240 bp, 14 predicted proteins | sample KBSCornC62_FD_66595 | JGI IMG/M metagenome (GOLD analysis project Ga0068856, IMG submission 66595) | Corn rhizosphere microbial communities from Kellogg Biological Station, Michigan, USA - KBS Corn C6-2 | ecosystem: Host-associated > Plants > Roots > Rhizosphere > Soil ...
GCGTCCTCGATGCGCGGCGCGATCAGCTTGCGGCCGAGGCCGTGCACGTGTGCGACCAGCTGGCGCAGTTCCTCGCGCAGGTTCGCGTCGCGCAGGCCGTTGCCGATGTAGCGCGGCGCCAGTTTGACGAAGCTGACCGGCAGGTGATCGAGTACCTGCAGCGCGGTCTGGTTGGATTCGAACGCGGCGAGCGACAGCGTCACGCCCAGATCCTTGAGCGCGTCGATGAACTCGGTCACCTGGCGCAGGTGCGCGATCGCTTCGTTCAGGCGGAACTCGATCACGAGCTGTTCGCCGGCGAGACGCCGCGTTTCGAGCAGCTGGCGCAGCCAGCCGACGCGCTGCGGGTCGCACGCGGTCTGGATCGTCTGGCTGACGAACAATCGCACCGGCTTGCGCTGGCGCGCACGTTCGGCCAGCACCAGCAGGCAATGCGACAGCACCCAGCGGTCGATGTCCGCGGTCAGCCCCGCGCGCTCGGCCACCGGCAGGATGTCGCTCGCGGTATACAATTTGTCGCCGTCGCCGCGCAAGCGCAGCAGCGCCTGGAACTGTTCGTCCGGATCGCCCTGCAGCGACACGATCGGCTGGAACAGCAGCTGGAAATCCTCGGCCTTGAGCGCGTCGCGGATCAGCTGCGCCAGCGCTTCGTCCGCGTCGCTCGTCGCCTTGCGCGTCGCCGCGTGAAACACGCCGATGTGGTCCTGGCCCGGTGCGCGCGCGTCGGTCATCGCGCGCTCGGCCGCGTTCAGCATCGCGCCGGCGTCGCCCAGGCCCGCGGCGAAGGCACAGATGCCGAACGACAGCCCGACCGTCACGGTCTTGCCCTCGTGCTCGAAGACTTCGCGCGCGGTGCGCTCGCGCAGGCCGCGCGCGATTTCGCGCAGGCCGGCCTCGTCGCCGGCGTGCGCGAGCAGCACGAAATTCGTGTCGCCATAGCGCGTGGCCAGGTCTTTCGGGTCGATGTGCGAGGCGACGAACGCGCCGACCTGGTTGAGCAATGCGTCGAACGCAATCAGGCCGACGCGCTCGCGGATCTGGCCTGCGCCGTCGATCTCGATGTAGATCAGGCCGCCGCCGTGCTCGGCCGGTTCCTCGCGCGCAAGCAGTGCGTTGAGCCGGTCCAGCACGTGGGCGCGCTCGTACAGACCCGTGACCGGATCGCGCGGGTTCTGCGCCTTGGCGCGGCGGCCCAGCTGGCGTGCGCGGCGCGCGCGGTTCGTGACCGCGGAAATCAGGTGTTTCGGCCGGATCGGCTTGGACAGGAAATCGTCCCCGCCGGCGTTGAGCGCCTCGAAATGCTTTTCCTCGTCGTGCTCGCCGGACAGGAACACGATCGGTGTGGTGATGAACTCCTCGCGTTCGCGGATGATCGAGGTCAGCTCCATGCCGTCGCAGTTCGGCATGTACAGATCCATCAGGATCAGTTCCGGGCGGAATTCGGCGAGCTGGTCAAGCGCGGCCAGCGGATCGGTCACTGCGCACGTGGTCATGCCGGCCTTGCGCAGGATCGATTCGGCGAAAATCGCCTGTGAGCGGTCGTCCTCGACGATCAGTACGCGGAAGGGATCGGCCGATTCGGCGTCGAGCAGTTCGCCGATGCGCGTCATCACATCGCCCGACTGCGCCGGCAACTCGATGAACGCGTCCGCGCCCGCGCGCATCGCGCGCAGTCGCACGGACAGCTCGCCCGACGTCGAGAACGTGAGCAGCGCGAGCCGGTGGCTCAGGCGTGCACGCGCCGCCTTGATCAAGTCGCCGATCGTTTCCAGCGCGTCCTGGAAGGGCGCGTCGACCACGACCAGGTGCGGCGCGACCGCGGCGAGCATCTCCTTGAGCTCATCCACGCTGTCCAGCAGGGTGAGTTCGTAGTGCGCGGCTTCGAGTTTCTGATCCAGTTCGCAGGCGAGCGGGTTGCCGTCGCTCAGGTGATAGACCTTGCGTGTCTGCTGCGGCTGCAGCGCGGCCGGTGGCGTCTCCGTCGCGGTGCGTGCCGCGGGCTCGACGCGCGCAGTCGGCGCGGCAGCAGCCGGCGGCTCGGCCGGTGCGAATACCGGCGCGGCGGCAGGCTTGGGTGCGGCCACGGGCACGGTGGGTACCGCCGGCGCGGCTGCGCCGCTGGGCGGCGGCCCGAACCGTTTCCAGTATTCGGGCGGCGGCGTGACCTGCAATGCGTAACCGGTCGCGAGCGGCGTGGCGACGGTCAGTGCGGCTGCGGCCTGTTGCTGAGCGGGCTCGCCGTAGCGGCGCTCGTGCGCGGCGATCAGCGGTTCGATCTTCGCCAGATGCTGCGCGATCGCGTCGGTCTGGCCGGCGTTGGGGATGGAGACATTCTCGACGAACGGCGCGAGCATGCCTTCGAGCGAAAACAGGTATTCGCCGATGTCGAGCAAGCCGTAGCGGCCGCAGGCGCCGGCGAGGGTCTGTACCTCGCGGTACAGCAGCGACAACGCATTGATGTCCCAGCCCTGGGCGCACAAGCGCAGGCCGCGCTTACGCAGGGTGTCCAAGCGTTTGGGCAAATGCCGCAGGAAAGCCTGCCGCAGTTCCGCCGCCTGTTGCGTGTCTTCTTGCTTCTGCACCGGCTCGTGAGCCCCCGCCGATCGATGCGGAACTATACCAGTGCATCCGGCGAGCCTTCCACAGCGCTCGAAGTTTGTCGCTTAAACCCTTGATGCCGGCGGCGGATGTGCTTGTCTAGGGGCATCGGACGGCTGCCTCCCTCGCTGCCGTCATCCCGGCGAACGCCGGGATCCAGCGCCTTTTGCTCTGCACGCCGCAAAAACCGAAAGCCGCGTCACTGGATCCCGGCCTGCGCCGGTATGACGAGAAAAACCTCAGAACGGCTTGACGGTCGCCAGGATGGCGATCGCGATCAGGAACAGCGCCGGCACCTCGTTGAAAATGCGCAGCCAGCGCGCCGAATGCAGCACCCGGTCCGCGGCGAACGCACGCACCAGCCGCACCAGGTACAGGTGATAGCCGATCAGGCCCAGCACGAGCAGCAATTTGACGTGCAGCCAGCCCATCTTGAAGTACGCCGGCACCTGCATCAAGGTGGCCATGCCGAAAACCAGCGCGAGCACCCCGCCGATGTGCGTGATCATCAGCAGGCGCCGTTCCATCACCTTGAACTGCTCGCGCACGGCCGGCTCCGAGCTGTTGGCGTGGTAGATGAACAGACGCGGCAGGTAGAACAGGCCGGCGAACCAGGTCACCACGAAAACGATATGGAACGCCTTGGTCCAGAGCATGGCCGGCTCCTCGAGCAAAGCGGGCAGTATAGCCGCGGCTGCCGGGCCGCGCTTGACGCCCGGCGGAGCCGAGGGCTATAAGTCGCGACCCCGCCGGCTGCCGTCCGCGCCCCTGTCGAATGGTCCACGTTCCTCCGCCACCAATGCTCGTAGTGCGGCCGCACGATCCGCGGCGGCGCCGTCGCACCGTGCTGCTCGTCGGCGTGCTGTGGCTGCTGTCGCTCGGGCTCGCGCTGGTTGCGCTGCACCTGATGCAGGGCGAACTGGCGACGGTGGTCGATCACAGCGAACTGATCGCGGCGCAGAAGGACATCGAAACCCTGCGCCAGCAAAACGCGGCGCTGGAACGCGCCGGCCAGGTCGCGCGTGCCGCTAACGGCGACTTGCAGCAGACACTGCGCGACGACCGAGAACAGATCGCCGGCCTGCGCGCGGACCTGGCTTTCTTCAGCCGCCTGACCGGCGGCGCAGGCCGGCGCGAGGGCTTGAACGTGCACGGCGTGCGCGCGCAGCCGACCGACAAGGAGCGCGTCTACACGCTCACCGTCACGCTGACGCAGAACCTCAAGAGCGGCCAGGTCGCTGGCGGCCGCCTGCGCGTCAGCGTTGCGGGCGTGCGCGAAGGCAAGCTCTCGACCGTGCCGTGGAGCGAGCTCGCGCCGGACCAGGATGCCAACGGCTTGGCGTTTTCTTTCAAGTATTTCGAGCAGATTAAGGCGACCGTGATGCTGCCGTCCGGCTTCAATCCGAGCCGGGTGCGAGTGGAGGCGGACGCAGGGGGCGAGATGGGGAGGGCCGAGCAGGACTTCGCCTGGTCCGATGCGCTGAACGCACAGGAGGTTTCCGATGTTCAACAGCAACCGTAAAGACGGCCGCGCCGCGCCCGACGTGACCACCCTGATCGCCGCCGGCACGGAAATCCACGGCGACATCCAGTTCAAGGGCCGCCTGCACGTGGATGGCCTGGTCGAAGGCGCGATCCGCGGCGACGGCGATTCCATGCTGACCTTGTCCGAGCAGGCGCGCGTTACCGGCGAACTGACGGCGCCGCACATCGTGATCAACGGCGAAGTGACCGGCGACGTGACCGCGTTCGACCGGCTCGAGCTCGCCAGCAACGCGCGCGTGGAAGGCAACGTGTTCTACAAGGTGCTGGAGATGTCGGCCGGCGCGCGCATCAACGGCAAAATGGTGCATCGCCCGGACGCGCCGCGGCAATTGCCGAAGCCCGACGCGCAGGCGACCGCCGCCGTGGCCGCGGAATCGCAGGAAACCGCTTGAAAATCGGGCGTCGCGCCGCGATGTTCTCGCTGCCGCACGCGGACACGACCGTATGAACGAAACGCCCAGCTATCAAGACGCCCTCGACCAGCCGCTGTTGTTCTCCGACGCCGCCGCGCACAAGGTGCGCGAGCTGATCACCGAGGAGAACAACCCGAACCTGAAGCTGCGCGTGTACATCTCCGGCGGCGGCTGCTCGGGTTTCCAGTACGGATTCACGTTCGACGAGGCCAGCGCCGAGGACGACCTCGCGGTGGTCAAGGACGGCGTCACCCTGGTGGTCGATCCGCTCAGCCTGCAATACCTGATGGGCGCCGAGATCGACTACACAGAAAACCTGCACGGCGCCCAGTTCGTGATCCGCAACCCGAATGCGAAGACGACCTGCGGCTGCGGCTCGTCGTTCTCGATGTAAACCCCTCATGGCGCAGCCGGGCTATTCCTCCGCACGCAGCCGCGCCAATGCGTTCGGCACGCTCGAACTCGACCGCGCCAGCGAACACCGCGAAAACGCCGCACTGCTGACCGACCTGGCGCAGGCGCCGACCTCGCGCTACGTGCTGCTCGGCCCGGACGGGCGCGCGCTGGTCAGCGCCGACCGGCGCGGGTTGCGCGCTCTGGACGGCGCGATGCGCGCCGAGCTCGCGCTCGACGGCGACGCCACCTTCCTCGGTTCCGCCAACGGCAACCACTATTTCATGCTCACGCCGGCCGCGGCCGACGTGGAACGCGTCGCCGCCGCGAACGGCGACGTGCTGCTCGACCTGCGCAGCGCCGGCGCGACCCTCGCTGCGTTCGACGCCGGCCTGTTCGCCTACGCGCGCGGCATCGCGCACTGGCAGGCGCGCACGCGCTTCTGCACGCACTGCGGCGCGCCGCTTTCGCTCGAACACGGCGGGCACCGCGCGCGCTGCACCAATGCCGATTGCGGCCTGGAACATTTCCCGCGCACCGATCCGGCGATCATCGTGATCGTCAATCACCAGGGCCGCTGCCTGCTCGGGCGCGGCCCCCAGTGGCCGAAAGGGCGCTACTCCACGCTGGCCGGTTTCGTCGAACCGGGCGAGACGCTGGAAGACGCGGTGCGGCGCGAAGTGTTCGAGGAATCCGGCGTGCGCGTCGGCGAGTGCGACTACCACTCCTCGCAGCCGTGGCCGTTCCCGGCCTCGCTTATGCTCGGCTTCACCGCCGAAGCGGAAGATCCGAGCATCCGGCTCGGCGCGGAGCTGGCCGACGTGCGCTGGTTCAGCGTCGACGAACTGCTCGACGGCCTGCGCAACGGCACGCTGGGACTGTCCTCGCCGCTGTCCGTGTCCTACCGCCTGATCGAGCAGTGGCTGCGGCAGACCGCGGGGCTGGAGCTGTCCAGCCTGACGCGCGACGACCCGCTGTTCGGCCAGCGCCGCTGAGGCAGGCTTTCGGCCGCTTCGTTCCGCCCGGTAGAATCGGCGCATGGCCATTCGACTGATAGCGATCCTGCTGGTGCTGGCGTTGATCCGGTTCCTGCCCGAACTTGCGCGCTTGCGCCAGTTCGACGGCTGGAGCGCCTGGTACGAACGCGTAGCGCAGACCTCGGGTGCGGCGCCGCTGTTGTGCGTCGGCGGACCGGTCGCGATCGCGCTCATCGTGCAATGGGGCCTGCGCGGCATCCTGTTCGGCGCGGTATCGCTCGCGTTCGCCTGCGTGATCCTGTTCTACTGCTGGGGCCCGCGCGATCTCGAACGCGACGTCGAAGCGGTCGAGAAAGCCCCGGACAGCGCGCGCCGCGCGCAGGCCGCGCAGGCGCTGCTGCCGGACGGCCGCGTCGGCCCGCTCGCCTACGACGCCGAAAGCCTGGTCGCGGCCACGTTCGAGAGCGCGCTCAAGCGCTGGTTCGGCGTCCTGTTCTGGTTCGCGCTGCTCGGTCCGGCGGGAGCACTGCTGTACCGCCTGCTGCAGCTCGCTGCCTTCGCGCCCAACCTAGCCGAAGCGCGCGCCACATCCGATGCGCGCCGCGCGGCAAGCGTGATCGACTGGCTGCCGGCGCATTTCGTCGCGCTCGCGCTCGCGATCGTGTCGGATTTCGACGCCGTGCTGAAAAGCTGGCGCGACTGGCACGCCACGCGCGGCGACCGGTTCGAGCTCAATCCCGGATTTCTCGACGCGATCGCCCGCGCCAGCGTCGTTGCCGACGTGGCGCAGGACGAGGCGTATCGCGATCAGGACGCACACAGCCCGCTGGTCGCGCTGTCGGATGCGATGGTGCTGGTGAGGCGCGTGCTGATCGTGTGGTTGACGGTGATTTCGTTGCTGGTGCTGGGCGGGTGGTTTGGGTGAGGCGGCGCGCTTGCGCGATGCGTTGAAGCGCATCGCGCGCGGCGCCGAACGCCGCGAGCAGGAGCGGCCGGGTTGCTTGGCGAGCGCGTGACGCGCGAGCCTACGCTCAGCGAGCGTCAGCGAGCGGTTGAGCGTCAGCTGGCGCCGGTTGCCAAGGCAACGACGGTTTACGCCGCATCTCCGCGCAACTCCCGCACCTTCGCCTCCAGCACCTCGGCCGTCGCCTGTTCCGGCGGGATCGGCGCCGATGCCACCAATCCGATCTGCGAGCGAAAGCGCCGCGGCAGGCGTGCGCGATTCAGGAACGAATCCGCGCGGCTGAAGATGCTGCCCCACAACCCGCGCAGCGCCATCGGCACCACGGGTACCGGGCGTCGCTCCAGCGCGCGTTCCACGCCGGGACGGAAGCGCTGGATCTCGCCGTCACGCGTGATGCCGCCTTCCGGGAACACGACGACCAGGTGCCCGGCGGCGAGCTCGCGGTCGATTTCCTCGAACGCCTGCGCCAGGATCGCCGGATCTTCCTTCTGGCCCGCGATCGGGATCGCTTTTGCCGCGCGGAACAAGGGGCGCATCAGCGGCAGGTTGTAGATCTTGTAATACATGACGAAGCGCACGGGGCGCCGGATGGAGCCCAGGATGATCAGCGGATCCATGAAACTGACATGGTTGCATACCAGGAGCGCCGGACCCGTTTCCGGGACGTTCTCGAGACCTTCCGCGCGGATGCGGTACAGCGTGTTGATCAGGATCCAGTCGATGAAGCGCAGCAGGAACTCGGGCACCAATGTGTAGATGTATACCGCGACCGCGGCGTTGAGCAGCGCGGTGACGAGGAACAACTGCGGAATGCTGAAGCCGGCGGTGTTCAGCAAAACGCCGGAGAGCAGCGACGCGACCACCATGAACAGTGCATTCATGATGTTGTTGCCGGCGATGATGCGCGACAGCTGGCTGCGCTCGGCGCGGCTTTGCACCAGCGCGAACAGCGGGACGATGTAGAAACCGGCGAACACGCCGAGCACGGTCAGGTCGAACGCGATGCGCCAGCTGCCCGGCTCGTGCAGCCAGGCGAGCGGACCGAGTCCCGCCGCGACGACTTTCAACGGACGCGCGAAATACAGATCCATGCCGAACAACGTCAGCCCGATGGAGCCGAACGGCACCAGGCCGATTTCCACCTTGTGGCCGGACAATCGCTCGCACAGCAGCGAACCGACGCCGGTTCCGATCGAGAACAACGCGAGCGCCAGCACCTGCACGCCATCGCTGCCGCCGAGATAGAACTTCGTATAGTTTGGCAGCTGCGCCGTGAACACGAGACCGAAAAACCAGAACCAGGATATGCCGAGCACCGCGTTGAACACGGTGCGGTCGGCGGCGACGAAGCCGAGCGCGCGCCAACTTTCGCCGAACAGGTTCCAGTTGAACTTGAGCTGCGGTGCGGTCGCCGGCGCGGGCGGGATCGCGTGCGCCACGCCGTAGCCGGCGACGGCGATGCACAGCACCGCGATCGCCGCCAGTTTCGGACCGGCATCGCCGCCCGCGGCAATCAGCGAGCCGCCCAGCAGCAGGCCGATCAGGATCGCCATCGACGTGGCCATTTCCACCAGGCCGTTGCCGCCGACCAGCTCCTGTTCGTGCAAGGTCTGCGGCAGGATTGCGTACTTGATCGGACCGAACAGCGTCGAGTGCAGGCCCATCAGGAACAGCACCGCCAGCAGCAGGTTGGCGTCGTAATGGAGGAAGCCCCAGGCGGCGATCGCCATGGCCACAATTTCGAACAGCTTGACGAAGCGGATCACGCGCGTTTTTTCGAGCTTTTCGGCGATCTGCCCGGCCGACGCCGAAAACAGCAGAAAAGGCAGGATGAACAGCGCCGGGGCGAAATTCGAGTACGCGGTCACCTGCGCTTCGGTCAAACCCATGTGATAGCTGATCAGCACGACGGTCGCGTTGCGGAACACGTTGTCGTTCAGCGCGCCCGAGGCCTGGGTCAGAAAAAACGGCAGGAAACGCCGTTCGCGCAACAAGCGGAACTGATTCTGCTGCTGGGTCATGCTCGCTTCCCCGAACCGAACCTGAGCGTAGCAAACGCGGGTGTCGCTTAGCGACTGGCCGCGGGCGGGTCGGGCGGCTACACTGCGGGCTCTCGTGGCCGGCCTGCCGCCGGCCCGTACCGCATCGCCGCTGCGCCGCACCGGCGCGCATCCACCGCCGCCGGCGCCGCCGCGGCCCAAACGAAGTGTCCCGTCCGCATGACCCGATTCCTGCCTGTCCTGATCCGCCGCAGCGCGTGCGCGCTGGCATTGGCGCTGCCCTTGTTCGTCGCGGCCGAAGCGCTGGTCAAGCCGCTGCCGACGCCCGACGAGTCGAAGCTTTCGGCCGAGGCGAAGAAAGAACTCGACGACGCGCGTGCGGCGTTCGACAAGGTCAAGGTGAACCTGGTCGGCGACGACCTGGCCGCGGCGTACGCGCTGGCCGGCGCGGCCTACGCGCGCGCCGGGTTCAACGACGTCGCCGCGATCGCGTTCTACGACGCCTCGCAACTCGCGCCGAAGGACGGCCGCTGGATGTACCTGCGCGGCGTGATCGCGCGCGAGCTGAAACAGACGGCCGACGCACGCGCGGATTTCGAAGCGGCGCTGGCGATCGACCAGCTCTACCTGCCGATTCGCATGCGGCTGGCGGACACGCTCGAGGCGCAGGGCGACCTCGACGGTGCACGCAAGCTGCTCGAAGCCGGCCTCGAGAAATTCAAGAACCAGAGCTCGCTGTTCGCGATGCTCGGCCGCATGGAAGTGAAACAGAAGCGCTACGACGCAGCGATCCAGCATCTGAGCGAAGCGCTCAAGCTCGAACCGACGGCGCTCGCGATCAACGCCGACCTCGCCGCCGCGTACACCGGCAAGGGCGACACGGCCGCGGCGCAGGCGGCGCAGGCGAAAGCGGGTCCGGGCCAGCCGAGCCTGGCCGATCCGCTCGTCGCGGGCATTTATCAGCACGGTCCGTCGCTGCACGGCACGCCGCTGGAACAGGCCAAGCAGCTGGTCGCCGCCGCGCAGCTCGGTCCGGCGCGCGAAAAAACCGACGAGGCCCTGAAAGCGAATCCGGACGACGTCGAAGCGCTCGCGCTCGCGGCGCGGCTGGACGCGCTGCTCGGCAAGAAGGAACTCGCGCAGAACGAAATCGGCCGCGCGCTGAAGCTCAAGCCGGACAGCGCCACCGCGAACCTGTCGCAAGGCGTGGTGTACGAATTCGCCGGCGACGATGCCGCGGCCTACGCCGCGTACCAGAAGAGCGTCCGGCTGGATGCCAAAGTGGCCGATGTGCAACTGCTGCTCGCCCATGCCGAGATGCGCCGCGGACATCCGACTGAAGCGCTCGAACACTACCGCCAGCTCGCAGCGCTGACCAGCGAAACGCCCGAATTGACCGCGAGCATGGTGGCCGCGCAGGTCACCGCCGGACATTGCGCCGACGCCCTCGCGCACGTCAACGAACTGCTGGCCAAGCGCTCGCAGGACGGGGACCTGATGCAGATATTCGTGCGCCTGGCGAGCACCTGCCCGGCGGCGAAGCCGCAGGAGCGCAGCATGGCGCTCGACTACGGCGCGGCCTTGTACAAGCAGCGCCCGAATGCGGCGTTCAGCTCCGCCCTGGCGCTGGCCGAAGCGGCCAACGGCAAGTTCGACGAAGCGCAGAAATTCCAGGCCAAGGCGATCTACGAGGCCGTGCGCGTCGGCAACAAGGAGCTGGCCGACATGTACCGCACCACCATGAAACAGTTCGACGCGAAACAGGTGCCCGACAAGCCCTGGCCGGCGGATCACCCGTATTTCAAGCCGGGACGCCTGGTTTCCGCGGACGCCGCACCTGACAAATAAACCAGGTCCCGCGGCGTTGCCAAGCCGCGGGTTTTTGCGTCACCATGGCCGCCGATGTCCACCTGGCGTGCCCGCTGGTCCGGCTGGTTCGGCAAGTCGCAGAAGTCGGCTGCCGCGACGGGCGTCGTCTGGAACCTGCGCGTGGAGCGCGAACGCGGTGCGGTCGGGCGTTTGAACGACCGCCTGGAACAAACGCTGCGCCCGAGCGTTCCCGACGCTGCCCTGCGCTCGCTGCAGGTCGCACTGGACGAGCTGCTGACCAACGTGATCATGCACGCGCGCCAGGCCTCCGGCCCGATCGAACTGCGCCTGGCCCGTTCCGCGCGCACGCTGGACGCGGAGATCAGCTATCTTGCCGACCCATTCGATCCGACCCGCGTCAAGGAACGGCCCAGGCCGACCAGCATCGAGGATTCCGAGATCGGCGGCGTCGGCGTGCCGCTGGTGCGCGCCCTGATGGACGAGTTCCGGCACGAGTATGTCGACGGGCGCAACGTGGTGTATTTGCGCAAGAAGTGCTGAAGCGCTTCCCAGGCTGTCACTCCCGCCTGCGCGGGAATGACATATCCGGGAGGCGACGGTACGCGCGGCGTTGCCTCAGCGCCCCACCGCCTGGTGCCCGATGTCGCGCCGGTAGAACATGCCGTCGTACTTGATCTGCGCCGCCGCCGCATAGGCGTGCGACTGTGCTGCCTCGATCGTCGCGCCGAGCGCGCACACGGTCATCACGCGCCCGCCGTTGCTGACCACGCGTCCGTCGCCATCGAATCGCGTGGCGGCGTGGAAGACTTTCACCTCCGGGCCGAACGCACGGTCGTGGCCGCTGATCGCGTCCCCGGTGCGCACCTTGCCGGGATAGCCTTGCGCGGCGAGCACCACGCCGAGCGCGCAGCGCGCGTCCCAGGACACGCTGATGCGGTCCAGGCGTCCGTCGAGCGCGGCGTCGATGAGGTCGACCAGGTCGGTTTTCAGGCGCATCAGGATCGGCTGCGTTTCCGGGTCGCCCAGGCGCACGTTGAACTCGATCACGTGCGGCTGGCCGTTGGCGTCGATCATCAGCCCGGCGTACAGGAATCCGATGAACGGCGCACCTTCCGCGGCCATGCCCGCGAGCGTCGGTTCGATGATGTCGCGCATCACGCGTGCATCGACTTCGGGCGTGACCACCGGCGCGGGCGAATACGCGCCCATGCCGCCGGTGTTCGGACCGAAGTCGCCGTCGTCGCGGCGCTTGTGGTCCTGGCTGGTGGCGAGCGGCAGTGCGCGGCGGCCGTCGCACAGCACGATGTAGCTCGCTTCCTCGCCGCGCAGGAAGTCCTCGATCACCACCCGCGCCGATGCATCGCCGAGCACGCGCGCGCCGAGCATGTCGTGCAGCGCCTGTTCCGCGTCGGCCAGGGTCAGCGCGACGACCACGCCTTTGCCGGCGGCGAGGCCGTCAGCCTTGATCACGATCGGCGCGCCGCGCTTGCGCACGTAGGCGAGCGCCTGGTTGATCTCGTCGAACGTGGCGTGGCGCGCCGTCGGGATGTTGTGGCGCGCGAGGAAATCCTTGGCGAAGGATTTCGAGCCCTCGAGCTGCGCCGCGATCTTGCGCGGTCCGAAACAACGCAAGCCTTCGTTGCGGAAACGATCGACCACGCCATCGACCAGCGGCGCTTCGGGCCCGACCACGGTCAGCGCCACCTGTTCGGTTTTCGCCAGCTGCAGCAGCCCGTCGATGTCGTGCAGCGCGACGTTCGCATTGCGCACGCCGGATTCGAGCGCGGTGCCGGCATTTCCCGGCGCGACGATCACTTCGCTGACACGCGGCGACTGGCGCAGCTTCCACGCCAGCGCATGTTCGCGGCCGCCGGAGCCGATGACGAGAATTTTCATGCTTGCTCCTGGGTCACTTGTTCGGTCGGCAGAGCGTGGCGCGAAGCGCGGATGAGTGTTCGGAGTTGCGCCGACGTCGCGGCGACGACGAACCCTCATCCGCCCCTGCGGGGCACCTTCTCCCGACGGGAGAAGGAAGAATCGAATTCAGTGGCGGAAGTGGCGCACACCCGTGAACACCATTGCCATGCCGTGTTCGTCCGCGGCGGCGATCACTTCGGCGTCGCGCATCGAGCCGCCGGGCTGGATCACCGCGCGGATACCGGCGGCGGCAGCAGCGTCGATGCCGTCGCGGAACGGGAAGAACGCGTCCGAGGCCATCACGCTGCCCTTGACCGCCAGGCCCGCTTCCTCGGCCTTGAGCGCGGCGATCTTGGCGCTGATCACGCGGCTCATCTGGCCGGCGCCGATGCCGATCGTGCGGCCCGATCGCGCGTAGACGATCGCATTCGACTTGACGTACATCGCCACGTGCCAGGCGAACAGCAGGTCGCGCAGCTGGTCCGCATCGGGAACGATCTTGGAGACGACTTTCAGATCCGACAGCAGCAGCGTGTCGCGATCGGCGTCCTGCACCAGCAGGCCGTGCGCGATGCGTTTGAAATCCCACGACGGCGCCGGCTGCTCCGGCCACTGGCCGGTGGCGAGCACGCGCACGTTCGGTTTTTTCGCGAACGCGGCAAGCGCGTCGGGCTCGATCTCCGGCGCGAGCACGACTTCGACGAACTGGCGTTCGAGCACCTGCCGCGCGGTGGCCGCATCGAGCGGCTGGTTGAACGCGATGATGCCGCCGAATGCGGACACCGGGTCGGTCGCGTACGCGCGGTCGTAGGCTTCGAACGCGGTCGTGCCGAGTGCGACGCCGCACGGGTTCGCGTGCTTGACGATCACGCACGCCGGCGCCTTGTGGAACGCCTTGACGCATTCGAGCGCGGCGTCGGCGTCGGCGATGTTGTTGAACGACAGCTCCTTGCCGGCGAGCACGCGCGCGCTCGCGATCACGCCCGGCGGCGTGCCGCGCTCGACGTAGAGTGCGCCGTTCTGGTGCGGATTTTCGCCGTAGCGCAGTACCGCCTGGCGCTCGTACGACAGGTGCAGCGTGGGCGGGAACTGGTCCGCGTCGTCGCCCTGCGTGCGCGCGCCGAGCCAGTTGGCGACCGCGCCGTCGTAGCGCGCGGTGTGCGCATACACTTTCGCCGCGAGCTTGCGCCGCAGCTGCAGCTTCGTGCCCTTGTCCTCGCGCAGCGCCCGCAGCACGTCGTAATAGTCGGACGGATCGACCACGGCCGCGACGTGCTCGTGGTTTTTCGCCGCCGCGCGCAGCATCGCCGGGCCGCCGATGTCGATGTTCTCGATCGCTTCCGCCATGCTGCAGTCGGGCGACGCGGTCGTCTGTTCGAACGGATACAGGTTCACCACGAGCAGGTCGATCGGCTCGATGCCGTGCTGCGCCATCACCGCGTCGTCGGTGCCGCGCCGGCCGAGCAGGCCGCCGTGGATGCGCGGGTGCAGCGTCTTGACGCGGCCGTCCATGATCTCGGGAAAGCCGGTGATTTCGCTCACGTCGTGCACGTCGATGCCGGCCTGGCGCAGCGCGCGGGCGGTGCCGCCGGTCGAGAGCAGGCGGACGCCGAGCGCATCCAAGCCGCGCGCGAAATCGATCAGTCCGGTCTTGTCGGAGACGCTCAGCAGCGCGCGCCGGACCGGTACCAGGGAAGCATCGAACATGGGGCTTTCCGACGTCGGGGGACGCGAATTATAGCGGCGCGCCGGCAGCGGCGCATTGTTCGGCCGAAGGGTGCGCGCGCGAAACGGCCGGCGCCGGCTCAGCCCAGCTTGCGCGTCGCGAGCTTCTTGCGCAGCGTGGCGCGGTTGATGCCGAGCGCCGCGGCGGCCTTGCTTTGATTGCCGCCGGCCCAGCCGAGTACTTCGCGCAGCAGCGGCACTTCGACTTCGTGCAGGACGAGGTCGTACAGGCCTTCAGGCATCTGCGAATCGAGATCGCTCAAGTAGCGCTTGACCGCGCGCGCGACACACTCGCGCAGCGCCGGCTGCAGAGCGCTTTCACCCGACGAATCGGCGTGCAGGACGGGAACGGCATTCACGACGCGAACAACCTCGGGGTGCAGCACTTGACGTTGGTTCCTGGCTTCCATGCGGGACCGCCGGAAACAACCCAGGGCTCGGCGGGGCAGCGAGTCTAGCGCCAAGTCGACGCCGGCGCCAGCGCGCTGCAGCATGTCGCAATTGCGTGCCGAAAAGCGTTGCTGCCGATCACAGGAATTTGAATTCGAACGCGACCGCGTTCTTGCCGGGATCGGCCACTTCGAACACGAGCGCGGCGGTCGCGCCTGGCGCCATGCCGGCGGCGAGACTGCGACTGTCGCCCAGATATTCCTGCGGCTGGAAGCGGCGCATCGCGATGCGGTTCTCGTCCAGATCCGACAGCGTGATCTCCACCGCCGGGAACGCCTGCGCGAAATCCGCGTCGTTGCGCAGCGTGGCGGAAATGATCAGTGCGTTCTTGACCGACGGATGCGGCCGGATGTCGCGCGACAGAAGTTCGAGCTGCGCGGTGGCGTGGCGCAGCGGCAAGCGGCAGCCGAACGCGCCGCAGGTGCGATCGAGCCACGGCCGCACCAGCGCATCGTCGAGCAGCTGCGCGCGTTCGGCGTAACCGAGCTCGGCCAACAGGCTGAGCAGCAGCACGCAGCTGCCGACGACCCAGGGCCAGTTGCGCGTCTGCGGGCCGCGGTGTGCGCTACGCGCGAACGCCGGCGTCGACGGCCGTTTTGCCGCGGCGCTGGCCGCGGCGGCGGACGCGCCCGGGCGGCGCGGGCGCTCATCCGGATCGAACAGCGTGGCTTGATCGCGCGTGCCTGCGGCCGATGCGTTGCGCGTCGGACGCAGCGCCGGCACCGACAGCTGCGGCGGCGCTGCGCCGGCGCCCGGATGACCGGCGAGCTGCTGGAACGGCTCGTCCGGCAACTGGTCGGTGAGCGAGCGCAGCATGTCGAACACCGCCGCACAATGCCCGCAGCGCGCGCTGCCGTGGCCTTCGGCCAGCGTCGCGGCGCCGACCTTGTAGACCGTCAGGCATTCGGGGCATTGCGTGTACATGCGGCGATTGTAGCGGGGTTTACGCGCCGCGCACGCCGTCGATGCGCAGCCAGTCTTCGCGCTGCGTCACGGCCAGGTCGCGGAAACCGGCCGCGGCATAGCGCGCGAGCAGCTCCGCCTGCTGCCCGTCCAGGATCCCGGACAGCGCCAGCCGCCCGCCCGGCACCAGGTTCGCGGCGAACTGCGGTGCAAGCTCGCCGAGCGGTCCGGCGAGAATGTTCGCCACCAGCACGTCCGCCTGCATTTGTGGAAAATGCTGCGGAAGATACAAATCCAGCCGCTCCGCGACGGCGTTGCGCGCGGCGTTGTCGCGGCTCGCGTCGAGCGCCTGCGCGTCATTGTCGACACCGGCGACGCGCGCCGCGCCGAGTTTCAGCGCCGCGATCGCGAGCACGCCCGAACCGCAGCCGAAGTCGATCACGGTCTTGCCGGCGAGGTCCGCGCCGTCGAGCCATTCCAGGCACAGCGCCGTGGTCGGGTGCGTGCCGCTGCCGAATGCGAGGCCGGGATCCAGCCGCACCACGACCGCCTCGGTGTCGTGCGCCGGCGGCTCGATGTTCCAGGGATAAATCCACAGGCGCCGGCCGAAACGCATCGGCTGGTAGGTGTCCATCCAGGCGCGCGTCCAGTCCTGGTCTTCGACCGTGCGGAACGCGAGCTGCTCCGGCGCGAGATCGCCGACCAGATCCGCCAGCGCATGCGCGAGTCCGGCGTGGTCGGTGTCGAGCGGGAACAGCGCCTGCAGCGTCAGCGTCTGCCACAGCGGCGTCTCGCCGACCCCGGGTTCGAAGATGGCGCGTTCGTCCGGCGTGTCGGCGTCGGCGTCGGACAGCGTGACCGCGAGCGCGCCGAGGTCTTCCAACGCCGATTCGACCTGCGCCTGTTGTTCGGCGCGCAGCGTGACGCAGAGTTCGAGCCAGGCCATGCGCGCTCAGCCGAGGTTGATGTTCTTCTCGCGCTGTTCGGCGATGCGCTTTTCGAGGTAGTGGATGTTCTGCCCGCCGCTGGCGAAGCCGGCGTCGGACAGGATGCGCTGCTGCAGCGGCACGTTGGTCTTGACGCCTTCGATCACCATCTCGCCGAGCGCGATGCGCATGCGCGCGATCGCGGTCGCGCGGTCGCGGCCGTGCACGATCAGCTTGCCGATCATCGAATCGTAGTTCGGCGGGATGCGGTAGCCGTCGTAGATGTGCGTGTCCACGCGCACGCCGGGTCCGCCGGCGGCGAGAAAGCGGCGCACGGTGCCGGGCGAGGGCATGAAGGTGTCCGGGTCCTCGGCGTTGATGCGGCACTCGATCGCGTGGCCGTTGAGCTTGATGTCGGACTGGCGCAGCGAGAGTTTCTCGCCGGCAGCGATCAGCAGCTGCTCGCGCACCAGATCCACGCCGGTGATCAGTTCCGTCACCGGATGCTCGACCTGGATGCGCGTATTCATTTCGATGAAATAGAACTGCCCGTTCTCGAACAGGAATTCGAACGTACCCGCGCCGCGATAACCGATGCG
>Ga0068856_100003018_pt1 | contig 17240 bp, 16 predicted proteins | sample KBSCornC62_FD_66595 | JGI IMG/M metagenome (GOLD analysis project Ga0068856, IMG submission 66595) | Corn rhizosphere microbial communities from Kellogg Biological Station, Michigan, USA - KBS Corn C6-2 | ecosystem: Host-associated > Plants > Roots > Rhizosphere > Soil ...
AGCCCTCGTAAATTGAGCCTCATGCAACTGCTGCACCCGGCAAATCTCGGCCAGAAATTTCAGGTGCTCCATGGACGAAGGAAGTAAATAGAGCGCGATCCAGAAACGATGCGCGCTGCGTCCGCCGCCCTGGGAGCGCGGACATGCTTGTCCACCTGTTCTAACTCGGTCGAAGGCCCTGCATGCAAACGCGCGATCCTCTCGGCGAGCAAACCTTCTTACAACGCACCCGCGCTAGCCATCGAACCACCCGGTCCCTGATTTGCCCCAGCAACTTGACGCCACAACGCGGCTGATCGATCGCGCAAAAGCACTTTGGCTTTCTCCACCTCGGCTTCGCGCGCGAGACGGTTTGCTTCCGCGATCCGCGCCAAGTCGTCGAGGTTGTAAACGAAAACGTTTTCGAGCTCGCCCACCGCTGGCTCAACATCGCGGGGCATGGCCAAATCGATAAAAAAGAGAGGCTGCGCGCGACGCTTCTTCATCGCCGCCGAGGTGTCTTGCGCCCGCACCACCGCCGTCGGAGCGGCCGTTGAACACACGACGATGTCGTATTCGAAAAGGTGATGCGGCACGTGCTCGAAGGGAAGCGCACGGGCATCGAAGGTCTGCGCCAAATCCATCGCCCGTTCGATGTGGCGGCTGGCAACGGTCAGGCTCGCGGCGCCTCGGCTCTGGAATGCCTTGGCGGTTTTTTCGCCGATTTCCCCCGCGCCGAGCAGAAGGATTTTCGTGTCGGTGAGTTTACCGAAAATCTTCTGCGCGAGATCCACGGCCACGTTGGCCACACTGATCTGGCCTTCGGTGATCGCGGTGTTGGTGCGAATGTACTTCGCATGCTGAAAGTTTTTCTGGAAGAGCCGGTTCAAAAGAGGCCCCGCGCTCCGACGCTTTTGCGCATCGGCATAGGCGGTCTTCACTTGGCCGAGGATTTCCGTTTCCCCAAGCATCTGCGAGTCCAAGCCCGAAGAAACCTCGAGCAAATGTTCCACCACCGGGACGCCTGTCGCGTATTCACGGATCGCGCGAAACTCCGCCACCGGAAAACTTTGGAAGGCGCAGAACTCGTTTTCCAGCGTTTCCGCGGTCACTCCGCCTTCGGCTACACCATAAAACTCGACCCGATTGCAGGTGTTCAGCACCGCAAATTCGCGCAAGCCTGGCAACGCACCGAGTTTCTCGCAAAACTGCTCCATCTTATTAGCGGTCAGCGCCAATTTTTCGCGCAACTCAAGCGGCGTGCGATGGTGGCTGACGCCAAGGAAAAAGAGCGTGGGGCCGGAGATCTCGCTCATGGCGTTTGCACCGTCGCAGGCCGCGGCAGAGGACGGCGGCTAGAATTGACCGGCCCCAGCGAGACCAGAGCTGCAGCAAACAACCAGACGCAGACCCAAGCCATGCGCTTGGCCACCAGTACGCTGCGCCAGCGCAAAGTTAACGTCACCAGATACGCCACGAACACGGCAACCGTCGTCAGAATTTTCGCCGAATCAACCGTCGCCGTATCCTGAATCCAATACACACTGCCCATCACGACGGAGGTGCCCATTAAGAGGACGCCCGCGCCCAACAGTCGAAACCCGATGTGGTCGAGTTCGATGATCGACGGCAGAAACGAAAAGAATCCGCTCAGGTGTTGATGCTTCAGGCTGAAGACCTGCAGCAGGTACATAATCGAGGTCAGCGCGAGCAACGCGAAGACACCATAGCTAAAAAGGGCCAGCGCTGCGTGCAACTCTATCCAGTGGTTTCCGTGAAACACATCCACGCGATGGACATTGTCCCATTTTCCGACGGATAACGAAATCACCGTGAGTGTCGCCGCGAGGCAGGACGTGAAGTACCCGAGCAGACTCAGGCGAAATGTCGCCCCGATGACTAAGTAGAGGGTGATCGCAGACCAAGCGGTGAATTGAAAAATCTCGAACGTGTTTCCAATCGGGCAGCCATGCACAGCGGCACCGCGAATATACAGTCCGATCGTTTGCAGAACGTAGCCAATCGCGACAACCGCGTACATCAATGCTCGCGATTGACGCTTTTGGGTCAGCGCGCCGAACGTGCCGAGAGCGAAGCCCGCCAGGTAAAAAGCGGCTGCGAACCAAATCCAGGTGCGATCGACAAACGGAAGCATGAATTAGAACGGTTAGCCTGCAGGAAGCCGCCGCGCGGCGCAAGTCGGAGATGGTGGAGGCGTAGAAACGACTCCACTCCTCGATCATCGCGCAATCGTTAGCCGCGGCTTTTTTTGCGGAACGTCGGATCTTAGTCTACAACATCTTGCCCCTCCGCCGACTCGTAGCTGCGCGTCTTAACGCGCGGACCTGGCGCCAGAATAATAACTCGCGACGCTTCGCGGATTGCGACGTCGCATCCGCGCGTCAAGACGCGCAGCTACGGGAGTGCGTCCAAGCCACTCGACACGTCGCATCAACTGGGCCGGGTTAAAACATCCCCCGCCTACCCCAACTGCTTGGCCACCCAGGCTGCCGCATCGGCTTCCGCTGGCTGCCGCAAGATGCTTCGCAACTCGACCGCGTCGGCCTTGGTCCGCGTTCGCCGATCCAGATTCTGAATACACGCCCTCAATTCCTTTGCCAAAACCGCCGGCGTCGCGGCGCCTTGAATGTACTCGGGGTACATCGCTCGATTCAGCAGTAAATTAGCGATGCCGATGAAGGGTACTTTGACCAAACGCCGACCGATGAAATACGTGAAAGGATGGGCTCGATAGACAATGGCCCCGGGAATTCCCGCAAGCGCACAATGCATCGACATCGTGCCGGAACTCGTCAGCACGGCCGAAGCGCGGATCGGCGCCGCCTCGCCATTTTCCCGGGGCATCGGTCTGAGCTCCACGGCCGCGGGCGGGCGCGCCGCGCGCAAGACCTGCGCCACTGTTTCGCTCGGATAAAGCACGATGGAGGGACGTTCCTGGAACTCACGGTAGCCCGCGAGCATGACGGGAAAGATCCGGCTCACCGCCTGCTTGCGGCTTCCAGGCAATAAGAGCACGGGCCCCGCCGGGTCATACTCCACGGGCGAGCGGTAGTCGTCCGCGACAAACGGATGCCCGACGAATGAAGCCTCCAACGAGGTGTCCGCGTAAGACTGGACCTCAAATGGGAATATAACCGCAAGCGCATCGAGGTGCTTCGCCATCGTGAAACGCCGTCCGCCTTTCCAAGCCCAAATCTGCGGACTAATATAAAACAATGTTTTCACCGCACCGCCTCCACGTTGCGAAATGCCTTTTTCGAAAAGCATTTTCGCAAGACGCAAATTGAACCCGGGATAGTCTACAAAGCAGACCGCCCTCGGTCTGTACTCGCGAATCCACGCCACAGTCTGATCGAGCAACCGAGTGAAAAAAGAAAGGTTTCGAACGACTTCGACAAAACCGACGACCGACGAATGCGTCAGATCGAAAAGCAACTGCGCCCCCGCCGCCGCCAGCTCAGGGCCGCCAAGCGCGGCAATCCCTAACGCTGGTTGTGAGTCACGGAGGCGCCGCACCAACTTGGCCGCATGCTGATCGCCGGAGTGCTCACCGGCGATGATCAACAAATCAACCCGACCCGTGGCCGGTGGCAGAAGTTGAACTGTGGCGGCCGTGGTCACCGTCGAAGCGTTGGCTGGGTGAAGTTAAACAAAGACGCGGCGCGGAGAATCAGCGTTTGTTCGCTTGGCGAATCTGCTCGGTAATCGTGATCGCGACTTCGAGCGCCGTCTTGCCGAGCGCGGCACCGACCTTGGGTTGTTTCGCTTGCGCCACGCTGTCGAGAAAGTGCGCCAACTCCAAGGCGAGCGGCTCGCCTTTTTCCAGAGGCACCGGCTCGATCGGCACCGCGGTCAGATCTCCCGGCTTGATCGCACCGGCCATCAACTTTCCGGCGTACTCCAACATCCCGGTCTTGCGCACGAGATGGCCGCTTTGGTTCATGAAATCGAAGGAGAAGTAGCCAGAAGGTTGAAAGACCCGAATTTCACGCACCTTCTTCATGCTCATCCGGCTCGTGCTCAGGTTCGCGACGCAGCCGTTGGCGAACTCGAGACGCGAGTTGGCGATGTCCTCGGTCTTCGAAAGCAAGTTCACGCCCACGCTGTCGATCCGGACGATCGGCGACTTCACGAGTTCAAGGACGATGCCGATGTCATGGATCATCAGATCCAATACGACACCGACTTCGGTGCCGCGCGGCGTAAACGGAGCCAGCCGTTCGGCCGAGATAAATTTCGGCTCGCGCACTTCTTTTTCCAAAAAGCCCATCACCGGATTGAAGTGCTCGATGTGGCCAACTTGAACCAAGGTCCCGGCCGCTTGCGCAGCGGCGAGAACCTGTTCGGCTTCCGCCATCGACGCGCAAAGCGGTTTCTCAATCAAAAGATGACAACCCTTGGCCAGCAAAGGCAGAGCGACTTCGGCATGTCGGTCTGTCGGCACCACGACCGAAATCGCATCGCAAGCTTCTCCGAGTTCTTCGAGCGTGGCGAACCGGCGGCAGTTAAAGCGCGCGCAGATTTCCGCGGCTCGCGCATCGTTCATTTCGAAAATCCCCGTGAGCTCGGCCGTGGGAAGCGACGCGTAAATGCGCGCATGATGTTGCCCGAGCGAACCGACGCCAGCGACGCCGCATTTTATTTTGGGATTCGACATAAAAAATTTCGCGGTTTCAGCGCACCGCCTGATCGTCCTCTCGCAACTGCCCATCGTGCAGCAGCCAATGCCGCGCGGTCTTGCGGGCGTGCCCGAGGTTGTGGGTGACCAGGACCAGCGCGGTGCTGGTTTCAGCACAGAGCTTGAGCAACAAATCGATCACGGCATCGCCGGTGTGCTCATCGAGATTCCCCGTCGGCTCGTCGGCCAGTACGAGTGGAGGCTGATTCATCAACGCGCGGGCAAGCGCGACGCGTTGCCGTTCACCGCCAGAAAGTTGGCTGGGCAAATGGTGACCGCGTTCCCTCAGGCCAACCTGATCTAAAAGCATCCGAGCGCGCGTTGTCTCCACTGCACCAATACGGCCGATCATCCGCCGCGCCATCAGCACGTTTTGCAGGGCATCCAATTCCGGGATGAGATAAAACGATTGGAAAACGATTCCGAGGTACGTGGCCCGTCGGGTCGCGCTCGTATCCTTGGAGTCGCCCCAGAAGATCTCGCCCGTGTCGGGCTGATCGAGTCCCGCGAGCAAGTTGAGCAAAGTCGATTTACCCGAGCCCGATTCGCCGCGAATGCTGACGCTTTCGCCCGCCGCGACGGTAAAATCGATGCCCTTGAGCACTCCGATTTTCCGATCGCCGCTCGGATAAGTCTTGCTCAGTTGCCGAGCGGAAAGAATGGGAGCGTTACTCACTGCGAAGCGCCTCCACCGGTTTGAGTTTCGCGGCGCGCCACGCCGGCAGCAAGCCGGCGAGCGTCGAAACCAAAATCGACGCCACCACGATCTTGACCACATCCGACGCGTCCGTGTGTGACGGCAAACGACTAAACTGGTAAAACCGCCGCAGGACCTCCTCACGCTGACTCGCGCGCGCGATGCCGAGGACAATATCGTTGCGAAACGCGAGCATCACAAAACCAAAAACCAAGCCCACGATCGTTCCGACCGTGCCGATGAGCAGGCCTTGAAAACAGAAACAGGCCGCAATCTGTCGTGTGCGTCCGCCGAGCGCACTGAGGATGCCAATCTCCCGAGTTTTCCGGACCACCGAGATCAACAGCGAACTCGCCACCGAAAATCCGGCGACGATGACGATGAACAGGAGCAGGAAAAAAATCATGTTCTTCTCCAACTGCAACACCCAGAGGAAATCGGAAAACGTATCCATCCAGGAAAACGCCTGTAACGGTGGCGTAAGTACGGCGTTAATTCGTTCCGCCGCCTCGTCTTCGTCCAAGCCAGGCTGAATCCGGACATTGATCCCGTGGGCCGCGTGCCCGAGCCCATAAAGATCTTGGGCCAGCCGCAGGGTGCAATAGACCGTGCTGCTATCGAGCTGTTGATGGCCAATTTCCAAAATGCCGACGACCTTCACTTCGCGCGGCAGAAACAGTTCGTCGCTCTTCAGTTTCTCGAACAACAGCGGCGAGTAAATTTGCAGCGTCGTTCCCACCCCCGCCTGCAGCGAGCGCGCCAACTCCGAACTGAGAATCACGCTGTCGTCATCCAGATCGTCCAACGAGCCGATGCGAATATAGCGGCGCAGGTTGACCACGTCTTCGACCGTCGACAGATCCAGCCCACGCATCTCGGGATAGGCGGGGCGATTCTCCGCTTCGACGCCAACGACCCCGGCCGCGTAAGGAGTCGCCGCGATTACTCCGCGGACTTTTTTGACCTGGGCGACAACGTCTTCGTAACGCGAGATCAACTGCGGGCTTTTGATCTGAACTTCACCTTCCGTATCCGTGACCATGCGACGGATGTCGGTGTGAAAGCCCGTCATCACGCTCATCACGATCAACAACACTGCCACGCCCAACGCCACGCCCGTAATCGAAATGAGCGTAAAAAACGAAATCCGTTTCCCCGTCGGGAAAAGGTGTTTCAGCGCAAGGTACAGAGGCCACATGATGCGCCCGCGCGACGCGGGCTAGTGCAGAGTGATGAATGAAGAAGGATGAATGAGAAGGCTGAAAGAAGAGATGCGGAACGCTAAATTTGAAACGATTGCGTCTGCTTAGGGCCGTAGCCTTCGCGGCAGGATTCATCATTCTGCATTCTTCACTCTACACTCTTCATTAGGCACCTTGCCGCCGTAACTGCGGATACAAAATCACGTCGCGGATGCTCTCCGCTCCGGTCAGCAGAATCACGAGTCGATCGATGCCGATGCCCATGCCGCCCGCGGGAGGCATGCCGTGCTCGAGGGCGCGCAGAAAATCTTCGTCGATGTTCTGCTTCTCTTCGCCGGCCTGCGCTTCGAACATCTCGCGCTGCACGAACGGATCGTTCTGCTCCGAATAGGCCGGCGCCACTTCCATGCCGCCGATGCAAAGTTCGAAAACATCGATCGTCGATTCGTCTCCCACCGTAATCTTTGCCAACGGGCACAGCTCCTTCGGCAGGTGTGTGACGAAGGTCGGTTGTATCAGATTCGGTTCGATCTTCTTCGAGAAGACTTCGTTGGTCACCTCATAGTCTTCCCACGCGGGATTGATGGAGAGACCGAGCGCTTCCGCCTTCGCGATTTTTTCAGCCTTCGAACGTTCGAACCACTGCGCATCGCCGGTGGTTTCGCGGATGAGATCCTTGTACTTCACTTCCCGCCATTCGCCGGCGAAGTTGATCACTTGGCCGCTGGCGGCGTGCTTGATCTCACTCGTGCCGAGGATGTCCCGGCAAAGCGAAGTCAAGAGATCGCGCACCAGGGTCATCATGCCGCGATAGTCGCTATAGGCCTGATAGACCTCGAGCATGGTGAATTCGGGATTGTGACGGCGCGAGATCCCCTCGTTGCGGAAGTTGCGGCCAATTTCAAAGACGCGGTCGAAACCCGCGACGAGCATGCGCTTGAGATAAAGCTCGAGCGAGATGCGCAAAACAAAATCCATCCCTAACGCATTGTGATGAGTCGTAAACGGCTTCGCCGCAGCTCCGCCGGCCACGTTTTGCAGCACCGGCGTTTCCACTTCGAGAAATTGGCGATCTTCCAAAAAGCGCCGGATATGAGATACGATGCGAGAGCGGAGTTGAAGACGTTGGCGCGACTCCGTGTTGACGATCAGATCGAGATAACGTTGACGATAAACTTGCTCTGGATCGGTTAGGCCGTGCCACTTTTCCGGGAGTGGATGAAGCGACTTCGAGACCAGCGTAAAGCGCTCGACGCGTACCGTTATTTCGCCGCTCTTGGTTTTGAAGAGCGTACCGGTGGCGCCAATGATGTCGCCGATATCCAGCTTCTTGAACGCGACATAAGCGTCGTCGCCGACAACGTCCTTCTTCAGATAAAGTTGAATCTGCCCCTGCTGATCGAGAATCTTGACGAACTGGCTTTTGCCCATGTCGCGAATCACGACGAGGCGGCCCGCCACCGTCACGGTCACGGCGTTGTCCTGGCCATCGACATACGCGCGGATCGCGTCGGCGGAAAAATGCGTCGTGGAGACATTGGCGCGAAACGGGTCCTGGCCGGCAGCGCGCAAATCCTGCAGCTTCTTCAGCCGTACCGCGTATTGATCGTGCGTAATCTCGGTCGGAATGTCACTCATGGAACCGGCAACCGTGGCGCGGCCCGAGCCGAGGCGCAAACTCTAATCCTGAAACGCAGCCAGGATGTAGTAGGCTAAAGCCAGCACGCCCACGCCGAAAACACCCAGCCAACGCGCCGCGCCGAGCGTTTCGACAAAACCACGCCGCACGAAGTCACCCAACGCGAGAAAAAGCCCGAGAACGAAGAGCTCGCGCAATCCCCGCAGCGCATCGGCGACGCGCAACGCTCCAAAAATCCCCGACATTTTCGCAAGGTGCTGCGCCTCCAATCGCCTGCGATGCTCTTGCGCGCGCGAAGAGACCTGGCGGTGGTTGTCCTTGGTTGACGGATACGTCGCTCTCACACTCCAAAAGGCCGATTCATCCGAAACACTCGCTGGCGCGGGCACACCTTCGCAAGAAGGCACGGCAAACGAATGCGATGATCCAAACGGAGGTGTGCTCGCGCTGCGCGAAACGAAAGGAACCTGTGAAGATCGAGAAGGCGGCACATGGCGGATCGGCGGACGGCTATCGCGAAGACCCAGCCGCTGCTTCAACATCAATTCCGATTTACTGACCCGGATTTTTGGCCAGATCGGATGATCGCAGATAGAAATAAATTTTCCGGACTCGTCGACCCACACCTCCGAGATTTCGGTGAGGATTCCAACTTCGGCGAGTGCCTTCAGACCATGGTCACTCAAAGGACCGCGCACTTGCCCGTCCTCCGTGCGAATCCGCCAACGCGGACGATCTTCTTCTCGAAGATCAGAAATGATCCGAAACGGTTTCCTCGATTCTGATTCTTTCATACCCCCGCCTTCCTCTCAAACAAGTTGATCCCCGCCGTGCACATAACGATCAGTCCGAGCAATACGCCGATTGTCATGACCATATTCCAGCGCAACTGCCCGAGGGCTGAGAACCGAAAGGCATGGCCGTGATATGAACTGCCTCGGGGTTGCCAAAAATTATAAAACGAACGCATCCCTTGTTGGAGACGCGCCACCCAAACCATGCGCGACTCCGTTTCGTCATCCAGCGGCGCTTTGGGCTGAGCAAACTCGCGATTCTCCGTCACCGTTTTCTCAAACACTTTTTGCAGAACCTGCGTGCGAGCCGGGGAGCCGTCCCAGAGTATCTCGTTCCGCTCGGCAAAGTGCTGCATCGCCTCGCGGTTGCCCGAAAATTCCTCCCACGTCATCGCTTCCGGTTTGATCGAAAGATTCAAACCATGACTGAAATAGGCGCTGATTGCCCCCATCGCCAAAATACCCCACAGTGTGCGCAAAGGATGTCTCACCTTGTTAAAATTTAGGTAAAACTAGGACGCAAACTGCCGCCTGCATGCAAATGCAAATTAAGTACACCAGCGTTACCCCGTGGAATGAAGCAAGTTAAAGCGCAAATGTTCTGCAGGGACGTCAGGCCGCCTTGCAAAAGGGACAGGCAACACTCTCGCCTGCTGGTGCGTTCCTAAATGGACCCACTTGAAATAATCCATTGGGGCCGAACCAGCTATGAATCGGCTCGCGCGCAGCAGGAAGCCCGCGTGCTCGCTCGGATTGGAGGCGAAAAGGCGGATGCGCTTATTTTCACCGAGCACGAGCCTGTTTACACGCTCGGCCTTCGCGCCGGATCAGAGACTCATCTGGTTTGGGATGAGGCAGCGCGCGCTAAAGAGGGCATCGATGTCGCAAAAACGAACCGCGGCGGCGACATAACCTACCACGGTCCAGGACAGATCGTGGGCTATCCGATCGTGAGCCTTGATCGGCATCGTGACTTGCACGCGTACCTTCGTTTGTTGGAGCAGGTTTTAATTGATTCAGTGGCGACGTTCGGGCTGCAGGCCGAACGTCGCGAAGGAAAAACGGGCATCTGGATTGGGCCGCGCAAAATCGCAGCCATCGGTGTCGCGGTGCGGCGATGGGTCGCTTATCACGGCTTCGCGCTCAACGTGAACGTGAACCTGCATCACTTCAGCGGCATCGTGCCCTGCGGTATCTCCGCCAGCGACGGCACGGTCACCTCGATGCAAGCGGAGCTCAGCGGGCGCGTGGACGAAGCTGCGGTGATGGCGGCGCTCGCGGCTGAGTTCACGAAACAGTTCGAACGATTTTAACCAAACTCAGTGAAGCCGGTTGCCCATCAGCGCCGGAAAACGAGATCGTCCACATCCAATCTTTTGATTGGCACTCGCCACTGACCTGCGCTTGATTGGCCAACCTTCATGGAGACTTCGCGTAAACCTTCCTGGCTCCGCGCTAAACTGCCTTCCGGCCCGGGCTACACCGCGGTGCGCAAGCTTGTCGACGAACACAAGCTCCACACGGTTTGCCAGAGCGCGCAGTGTCCGAATTTGGGGGAGTGTTGGTCGCGCGGCACAGCGACAGTGATGATTTTGGGCAACATCTGCACGCGCTCCTGCAATTTTTGCGCCGTGCAAACAGGTCGGCCGACCGAACTCGATCTCGGTGAACCGGCGCGCGTGGCCGAGGCCGTCGCGAAGATGCGCCTGAAGCACTGCGTGATCACAAGTGTGGCGCGGGATGAGTTGAAGGATGGCGGCGCCGGCGTTTGGGCGGCTACGATTCGTGCGGTCCGTCACCGGAATCCGAATACAGCGATCGAAGTCCTCGTGCCCGACTTCAAAGGCGTCACCGAGCACGTCGACATCGTCCTCGATGCGAAGCCGGACATTTTCAACCACAATGTGGAAACGGTCGAGCGCCTGCAAAAACCGGTTCGCGTGCAAGCTCGCTACGACCGCAGTCGTTCCGTGCTCAGGCATGCAAAAAGCCGCGGTTTCACGATCAAGACGGGCATCATGCTCGGCCTAGGCGAGGAGCAAACGGAAGTTGAACAGACGTTGCGCGATCTGGTTTCAGATTGCGTCGATATTCTGACGATCGGCCAGTACCTGCAGCCGAGTCCTCAACACCTGCCCATCTCGCGGTGGGTCCATCCGGACGAGTTTGCCCATTGGAAAAAATTCGGCTTGGAGCTCGGCTTCGGGGTGATTGAAAGCGGCGCGTTGGTGCGGTCGAGCTATCATGCGGATGAGCAATCCCAGCGTTACACCGGTATCGAGCACCTGAATACGGACTTTTCCGCTGAGCTGGCGTCGACGGTTAACGGCGCCGAATAAAAAACGTCCCGCCGAGGATCAGCATGGCGATATTCGGGACCCAAGCGGCCTGGATCGGGTCAAGCACGCCGCGGCTACCGAGCACGGTCGCAAACTTTTGGACCACGAAGTAGAGCACGAAAAGACCGATCGATTTCGAAACACCGACCGCGGGATTTACGCGGACCCCTGTGACCGCAAACGGGATCGCAATGGCGATAATGATCAGCGGCGAGAGCGTGTCGGCCAGTAAGCCGTAGTACCGGACGGCATACAGCGTCACCTTCGGATTCTCTTCGATTTTGAAATAGTCGATGATGCGTTGCAGCTCGAAGAACGAGAGGTTGGAGGGTTTCAAATCGAAGATCAGCATCAGCTTCGGATCTTCGGTGTAGTTGACCTTCGTTTTCTCGTCGAACGCGACCGTCCGCGTGATATCACCCGTCTCCGGATCGAGCCAAGTCTCGCGACCATTCCAGAAAACCCAGCAGTTTTTCTGGACGTCGAATGTCGCTTCGCGCGCCGCGAGGCGGGTCTTTTCTTTGCGTCTCGAATCCAGTTCCGAGATGGTCACCCCGTATGCGCGCGCGGAAAAGCGATTGTAGCGGTTGATGAACCAGATGCGGCCTTGGCGTTGGTTGTCGAAGGTCACGGCGCGGGTCAGGCCGGCGTGATTTTGATCCACATGTTGCGCTTCGAACTCGTAATCGAGTTGATCGGTGATCGAGCGCGAACGCTCGACGGACCAAGGAACCACGCTGGCATTGAGCCACCAGACCAGACCGCAGATAAAAATACCAGCGACCCAAATGGAACGCGTGATGCGAAAGAGACTCATGCCGGCGACGCGCATGGCCGTGATCTCGTTGTTGCGGTGCATCTGGCCGAGCGCGTAGAGCAACGAGACCAGCAGCACGATTGGAATAACGATGGCGAGGAAGCTCGGAACTTTGACCGCGAGCAGCAGCAAAGTATCGGCGAGCGTGGCGCCATGTTCGAGCAGATCGTGGAGATCTTCGTAAAGCGTCTGCATGACGATGAGCCCAAGCGTCGCGCCCATCGCCAGAGCGAGAATCTTGAGCCATTCGCGCAGAACGTATCGATCGAGCAGGTTCAACGCCTCGTTTAAGTGATTTCGCCCCGCGCTTGGCGAGGTCGGATTTTTCGGCGGCCCCCCAAGAGCTTCAGGAGTTCCCCGCTTTGCAGCGTGTCCCCAACTTCCGGTGCCTGTCCCCCTTGTTGCCTATCCCCAATGCCGGCCCCCCTGGGAGCGCGGACATTCTTGTCCGCTGCGTCGTCATCAAGCAAAGGCGCCAGCCCAAGCCGGATGCGCGTTCTTGCTTCCCCTCAATTCTTGCCTGTCCCCATTTCGCGCGTCCCATTCGCGCCCGATTTTTAGCCTGTCCCTATTCCCCACTGCGTTTGGCCCCCATTTGTTGCCTGTCCCCATCTTTGCAGCCTGTCCCTAATGGCGGTATTCCCAATAGCGGCATTTTTGCCTGTCCCCAACTCCGGCGCTCGGGCCGCGCAAAGTACTGCGGAACAAACTATGCTGTGATGGGCACTTGCACCTGCACAGTTTGGTTGAAACGGCGCGCACTGTCTCTTTGTGTGCTCCGCCCCGACCCCACCGCCGCTTATGTCTTTGCTTCGTCATTCTCTTTTCGCCGCCTTGTCTGGCGCACTCTTCGCCACCGCCCTTCAGGCCGATATCAAAGTCGGGGAAGTTGCTTCGCTCACGGGCAAGGAAGCCGCGTTCGGCCAGTCCTCGCACCACGGCACGGTGCTCGCGATCGAAGAACTCAACGCCGCCGGCGGGGTCCTCGGCGAAAAGTTGAATCTCATCACCGAGGATAACGAGTCGAAGGCCGGCGAATCCGTCACCGCGGCGAAAAAGCTCATCGCTCGCGATAAAGTCATTTCCTTGCTCGGCGAGGTCGCCTCCTCGCGATCCCTAGAAATCGCGCCGGTCGCACAAGCCTTCCACATCCCGATGATTTCGCCTTCGTCAACCAATCCGAAGGTCACCGAAATCGGAAACTACATTTTCCGCGTTTGCTTCATCGATCCGTTCCAAGGGACCGCGATGTCGAAATTCGCCCGCGATACGCTGAAGGTCCACCGGGTCGGTATGCTGAGCTCGGTTTCGTCAGCCTACAGTGTGGGGCTCGCAAAATATTTTAAGGAAAACTTCCTCGCGAACGGCGGCACGATCGCCATCGAGCAAAAATATTCCGAGGGCGATAAAGACTTCAACGCCCAGCTCACCGCGATCAAAGCCGCCAATGTCCAAGCGATTTTCGTTCCCGGCTATTATACGGAAGCCGCCCTCATTTCGAAACAAGCGCGCGCCCTCGGCCTGACCGTTCCGCTCTTCGGCGGCGATGGCTGGGAAGCTCCACAGCTCACCGAAATTGGCGGGGATGCGGTTAACGGTATCTATTACTCAACCCATTACTCGCCGGAAAATACTTCGCCCGCCGTGACTGCCTTCATCGCCAAATTCAAAAAGCGCTGGAACGACGAAACCCCCGACGCCATGGCCGCCCTCGGCTACGACTCGGCAGAAATTTTGGCCGATGCGATCAAGCGCGCCGGCTCCACCAAAGCCGTCGCCATTCGAAACGCCCTCGCGCAAACGAAAAACTTTCCCGGCATCACCGGCAACATCACGATCGACGCCGACCGCAACGCGACTAAAGCCGCCGTCGTCATCACGATCAAAGACGGCAAACCGAAATTCGTCGAAACGATCGCGCCCTAATCGGCGCTGCGCACCGAGTGATGAATGAAGAGTGAAGAATGCAGAATGGAACAGGCTTGGGGTTGATTGGTGCGCCATGCGCGCCAACTCTTCAGTCAGTCGGACACTGTTCAGTCGCAGGATCTCCTCTTTCGTATTCATCATTCCTCATTCCTCATCCTTCATTAGCCCGCGCGGCGCGGGCGTAACATGACCGAGTTTCTTCAGCAGCTCCTCAATGGTCTCTCGCTCGGCGCCATCTACGCGTTGCTCGCGCTCGGCTATACGATGGTCTACGGCGTGCTGCGCTTTATCAACTTCGCCCACGCCGATGTCTTCATGGTCGGAGCGTTTGTCGGCAATTACCTCGGCCAACGCGTTCCGGCCGGAACGTTCTGGGGCGCCGCCGTCGTGTTGCTCGGCGCGATGACGGTTTGCGCGGTTCTGGGCATGCTGATCGAACGGCTCGCATACCGGCCCTTGCGCGATTCCCCCACGCTCAATGTCCTCATCACCGCGATTGGTGTGTCCTTGCTTCTTGAATACACCGGCCAAGTGGTTTTCGGCGCCGCTCCAAAACCGTTTCCTTCCGTCTTGCCTAGCCGGATGTTTCACTTCGGCTCCGTCGAAATATCGAGCAACCAGGTCGTGGTCATCGCACTCTCCGCCGTGCTGCTCGTCGGTCTTCGACTCTTTGTCCAGCGCACCAAAATCGGCCTCGCCATGCGCGCTGTTTCGCTCAATCGCCAAGCCGCTCAGCTTGTCGGCGTAAATCCAAACGTCATCATTGCCGTCACCTTCGCGATCGGATCCGCCCTGGCCGGCGCAGGCGGCGTGCTCTACGCGAGCAACTACCCGTCAATCGATCCGCTCATGGGGGTGATGCCTGGCCTCAAAGCCTTCGTCGCAGCCGTGCTCGGCGGGATCGGCAACATTCCGGGCGCCGCGCTCGGCGGTCTCCTCCTCGGCGTGCTCGAAACCTTCGTCGGCGGCAGTCAATTTTCCACCTACAAAGACGCGATCGCCTTCGGCGTGCTGATCGCGATTCTGCTCTTCCGCCCCACCGGTCTGCTCGGCCGAGCCACGGTCGAAAAAGTCTAACGCCATGCGCTACGCTCCGCATCTCGCCTTGGCGTTCGCGCTGCTCGCAGCGGGATTGATTAACCACTTCGCCGACTCGATCGATCCGTACATCCTCGATGTCGCGACCAACGTCGGAATCAATGTCATCCTCGCGGTTAGTCTGAATTTGGTTAATGGATACACGGGTCAATTCTCCCTCGGTCACGCCGGGTTCATGTCGGTCGGCGCCTACCTATCGGCCGCGGTGAGTCTTTTCGCCGGACCGCATCTACTCGGCGACTCGCCTTCGTTCTGGGCGCAGAACGTTTTCTTCCTCGGTGCGCTGGTTGCAGGCGGGCTTGGGGCCGCGCTGGCGGGCGCCGTCGTAGGTATTCCGTCACTGCGATTACGCGGTGACTATCTGGCGCTGGTTACGCTGGGCTTCGGCGAAATCATTCGTGTCATTCTGCAAAATCTCGACGTCGTCGGCGGCGCGCTCGGACTCAACGCGATCCCTTATTTCACCAATATTTTCTGGGTCGTCACCTGGGCGGCGGTTACGATTTTTGTTGTTCTCTGTTTGGTCAACTCGACCTACGGGCGGGGTTTTTTGGCCACTCACGACGATGAGATCGCCGCCGCCTCCATCGGTCTCAATTCCACTCGCTACAAAATCGTCGCCTTCGTCATCGGCGCGTTCTTTGCGGGAATCGCCGGCGGGCTTTATGGTCATTTCAAGATGACGATCACGCCGACGGGTTTCGATTTCACCAAGAGCATCGAAATTGTAGTCATGGTGATCCTCGGCGGCATGGGGCAAACGCTCGGCGTTGTGCTGGCCGCGATTCTTCTCACTCTGCTCCCCGAGTTTCTTCGTCCCGTCGCCGAGTATCGCATGATTATTTACTCCGCGTTGCTCATCCTGCTCATGCTGATGCGGCCACAGGGCTTGTTTTATCTCCGGCCCAAACGCGCGGCTCTGAAATAGTTTTCCCATGCCCCCGCCGCTCCTCCAACTCGACCACGCGACCATCCGCTTTGGCGGCGTCACTGCGGTCAACGCGGTGGACTTCAGTATGCTCGAGGGTGAGCTGTGCGGCCTCATCGGGCCGAATGGCGCAGGTAAAACCACGCTCTTCAATCTGATCACCGGCCTCTATGCCCCGACCGAAGGAACGGTTAACTTCGCCGGGCAATCGATTCTCCATCTGCGCCCGCATCAAGTCGCCGGCCTGGGCATCGCTCGCACGTTCCAAAATATCCGTCTCTTTGCTCATCTCAGCGTGCTCGACCACGTGCGTGTGGCCGAAAATCTGCACCGCGGTTTCAGTCCGCTCCAGTCGTTGATTCGCCTCAACCGTTTCCACCGCGAAGAACGACTCATCGCCGAGCGCGCCGATGCGTTGCTGGAACTTTTCGGCCTCGGCGCCCATCGCAACGATCTCGCGATCAGCCTGCCCTACGGCGAACAGCGCCGACTCGAAATTGTCCGCGCTCTCGCAACGAAACCGAAGCTGCTGTTACTCGACGAGCCCGCCGCGGGCATGACCGCCGTCGAAAAGGAAGCGCTGGTCCAACTGATTCAGCGCGTCCACCGCGATTTCGCGGTGACCATTCTCCTTGTCGAGCACTCGATGAAGGTCGTGATGGGGGTATGTCAACGAATCGCCGTCCTCGACTACGGCGTGAAGATTGCCGAAGGCACGCCCGCGGAAATCCAAAAAAACCCCAAGGTCATCGAGGCCTACCTCGGGGAAGATCAGGCGACCAATCTGGCTCATCACTGACGTTAATTGACATGCTTCGTGTTGAAAACCTTTCGGTCAGCTATGGCGCGATCCGCGCGGTCTGCGATGTGTCCTTCCACGTCGACGCTGGAGAAATTGTCACACTGGTCGGTTCGAACGGCGCGGGAAAGTCCACCACCTTGCGCGCCATCTCCGGCCTCTTGCGCGCCGCTGGCGGCATCGTGGAATTCGCGGGAGAAAATATTCTGCGGCTCGCGCCTCACCAAATCGTTAACCGCGGCCTTTGCCAAGTTCCCGAAGGTCGAATGATCTTCGGCAATATCACCGTCGACGAAAACTTGGCGATGGGCGCCTACCTC
>Ga0068856_100003020_pt1 | contig 17239 bp, 22 predicted proteins | sample KBSCornC62_FD_66595 | JGI IMG/M metagenome (GOLD analysis project Ga0068856, IMG submission 66595) | Corn rhizosphere microbial communities from Kellogg Biological Station, Michigan, USA - KBS Corn C6-2 | ecosystem: Host-associated > Plants > Roots > Rhizosphere > Soil ...
AAATCACGCCATGCGCGTAGACGAATTTCACGATGCTCACAGCTTTCTTGAACGTGCGCGCCGGTTTTTGTTCAAGGATGAAATCCGTCACAATTTGCTTCTGAGCGCGACCCTCACACTCTCGAAAACCTCGACCCGAAAAATTCTCTTTCTATCGGCCGACCAGGGCGCGGCTCTTCGTGCACCGAATAACCGCTGGATCCTTTGCGCGGATCATCTTGAAACCGCCTCGGCCCTAGCTGAAAAAGTCCAAGACTCTCGCTCCGTGATTTTGCCGACTGAGTTCGCTCACCTTTTTGCCGGCCACGGAACCGAACAAAACTTCATGACCTTAAAACGGCTTTCGAAACTCGAGCCTTCGGCCGGCCTTTTGAGACCCGCGCAGACCAAAGATTTGAAACAGGTGACAACCTGGTCTCAGCAATTTGCCCTTGAGCAGAATCTCGACGAGTCGCCAAAAGAAGCCGCCGAAAGCATTCAAAAGTATCTTGATAACAAGCAACTCTTCGTTTGGGAGAACGCCCAGCGGCTGACGGCTATGGCCGTTGTCGGCGGCCTAACGCCGAAGTCCGGTCGCCTCAGCATGGTTTACACCGATCCCGCGGCGAGAGAAAAAGGCTACGCGAGCACGCTCGTCCACCGCCTCTCGCACCGCCTTCTTCAAGACGGCCGCACACCGGTCTTGTTCGCCGATGCCGCAAACGCCACTACAAAACATGTTTACGAGAAACTCGGATTTAAAATTCTAACTTCGTTTACGGAGTTGAAGACCCGCGGCTTTAAGACGCTGGAGTCGACGGCTCAAGAGTCACAATCACGGGATAGTGATCTGAAGCCAAAAGTCGCTTCTCGTTAAGATTACGCGGCACGAGCATCGTCATTCCATGCTCATCTTTAAAACGGTAGACCCAGGTTTCGGGTTTTGAAACGCGCGGAAACAGCGCGGGCGGAATAAAGATATAATCAAGTTGCTTGTTCAGGCCTACGCGGTTCCGAGAACTCGAGAGCTGCATATGCGTGTAGCGTTCGTCGATAGACACTTCAGCAATTTCCAATACGTCTTTCAATGGTGAGCGCGCATACAAACCCTCAAACTCAGAATCCGGCGACGGAAGCGCGGCTTTACCATTGAAATCGCCGGTTAAGATGATTGGAACTTCTCCGCCAAATTCCTGATCGAGCTCACCGTAAATCGTGACGAGCTTTTCAAGTTCAGCGCGGCGCCGGTCACGGCCTCCCGGGTCCACGCGCAACCGATCAAGCTGCGACTTCAAATGAACGAGCAAGACAATGCAAACGGGCTTCTCACCGTCTTCGTAAATCCGGAGCTCGAGCACATCGCGCGAAAACTTGTGCGACGAAAGCTTCGCCGAACGCAAATTTCCGTATCCCGTTTCCTGGGACTGCACTTCGTGTGGATAAAGAAAATCGATCGCTCGATTTTTATGAGAAAACAGATCGTATTTAAACGGCAGCGTCTTTCGAACGAGATAACCGAGATCGATTCCGCGATCCGAGTTTCCTTCGATCAAATGAACCGAATAGGCGTCGTTCAAGAAAAGTCTTGAGAAGTTCGCGAGAGATTCCACTCCGCCAACTTCGCAAAGCATCAGAATGTCGGGATTGATATCGAGAACTGCGCGCGCCAACGACCGCACGTGTTCAATCGGCTTGTTGCCGACCGTCGACGACGTGAGCTTCTGCCATTCTTTTTCAGAAAGCGTTGAAAGATCCTGACCTTGAAAATGATCGAGGTAGAGGAAGAGATTCTCAACGTTGAATTCAACCAGCCTGAGGCGATTTGATGCGAAGTAACTCACCCGATTCATCTTAGCGGCGCGCGCGGCGCGCGCCTAGGCTAATTCGATGGGTCATTTCGTGTAAGCGGCAATGATCGCGTCGTACTGTGCTTTCATGTCAGCGGCCGCATTTGCATCAATCGATGATAAGTAAGAGACATACGCTTGCTGCATGTTCGCTTGCGAGATGCCTTTCGCGAATCCAACCGTCGAATACCCGTATTGATTGTACGAAACCGCCGAAGGGTTTGAGACTTGGTAACACTGCTGTTGAAGTCCGTAAGCCGTCATCACGTTCACGCACTGAATATAGGAGCTAGCTGCGCTCGTTGAGGTTGTTCCCGAACCCGCGCTCGATCCAGTATAGGTCGCCGTCGGGTACGACTGATTCTGCGGAGTTTGAGAGTACAGAGGTGCATCGGGAGCTTGCGTCGAGCATCCTGACGCCAAAACCGCCGAGAGAATCAATGCCGCTAAGAGAGCGAAGAAGTGCGATTGATTGTTGTTCATGTGAACCCCCTGTTACCTGTCTTAAAGGCAACGAAGGTGCCAGGCGAGCGACCCACCATTTCGACTTCAACTCGAACGGCGTCTCGAGTGCCACGACGCGTACGCGGCCGTCCAAAAAGTCGACGTCTCAAAATGAGACGAACGGCGGTACAAAAAGAAAAGGGCGCCGCATAGGCGCCCTTCTGATGAGAGCTTATCGCCCCCTCAAGCTTTCACGCCAACGGCGCGATTACTTCTTCTTTTTACCTTTGTCAGCGCCTGCTGCTGGAGCTGCGGCTGCTGGCTTGATATCGAGAAGTTCAACGTCGAACAACAAAGTTGAATTCGGTGGGATACCTGGGCGGCCTTGAGGACCGTAAGCGAGTTTCGAAGGGATCGCGAGGTTGTAGCGAGCGCCTTTTTTCATGAGTTTCAACGCTTCTGTCCAACCTGGGATCACGCCGTTGACTGGGAACTCAGCCGGCTCGTTGCGATCGCGCGACGAATCGAATTTTTCGCCAGTGATGAGAGTTCCTGTGTAGTGAACTTTCACTGTGTCGTTATCTTTTGGAGATTCGCCCGAACCTTCAGTGACCGCTTGGTACTGGAGACCCGAAGCTGTTTCTTTCCAGCCTGCTTTTTGTTTATTAGCCGCGAGGAACTCTTCGCCCTTCTTCTCGTTAACTTGGGCTTGCTCCATCGCTTTCTTCATCGCGCCTTCTTGCATCGTCTGAAGCGCTTTCTGCATTTCTTCCGGTTTCAGCTTCGAGTCTTTGTTGTCCATCGCATCGTTCATGCCCGCAACGAGCGAAGGAACAACGACGTCAGCGTTCTGCATCTTCAAGCTCTTACCGATCTGCTGTCCGATCGCGTAGCTTGCTTTTTCTTGATCGGTGTTGAGTTTCGCTTTTTTCTCACATCCGAAGAGTCCGACGATCGCTACTGCGCCGAGGACTAAGGCTTGCTTCTTCAAAGTCATTTCACTTCTCCCTAATTGGATCATCACGGATGATCATCTACGATGTGTCATTTGATGACGTTTACGTTAAGAAGTGTAATGCAACCGAATGCGTTGTCACGAAATCCTTAGCGATTTCGGACTTTCATGCATCTAGCCAAAGGGCCTGACTCAGCGAGCAACGACTTCGGTCAGAAGATCCGACATCTCGACGGCCGGGTAACGACCTCTTCCGCCCGAGATAAAGTAGTCCCAATTATTTGAATAGGTTGAAAGGTAATCGCGCGCCGGAATTTGGCGGACGAACAATGGCTCACTTAAATGAGTCACGGCCATGGGCCCCTTTTCCCACATCGCGGCAGCGTATGACACGACTGACACAACGTCGGGGTGGGATGTGAAATCGAGATCGAGCAAACGACCGTCGATTTCAAGAACGACATGAAAGCTCCACTCGCGGGCCGGCTGTCCGTCGTCGGCCGGGCGAGCGACGCGAGGATGAATAACGCCTTCGGAACCATCTTGATTAGGCAAGATGTACCAAACGTACGCATGCGAGAGATCGACGTGGGCCTGATCGAGGCGTTTCAGTAAATTGAAGACGTTTGTGGGACACCAGAGCGAGCGATAGTTCGCGGGCCAACCGAAGCGGCGCGATTCGTTTTTGAAAACAAATGAAAGAACGGCTTCGAGCTTCTCATCTTCGGTCGAATAACTGGAAACGTGAACCGAGGGATCCACCTCGGCTCGCGCAGCCGGCGCCAAGAAAACCAATAAAAGAAGAAGGAGAAGCGAACGCATCGCTCTCCTTCTATCCGCACCGGAGGGGAAACCGCAAATTTCACCGGGGCCAAGGGCGCGTAAATTGTCCTCACCTTGCAGGTTTTCCACGCCTTCAGAGACAATTAAGCATTGCTCACGATCTGGGGCTCGGCCCTAGTTTCGCACTGTTGAGGCACCGGCAGACGTTTCTTTAGGAGACCACATGAAAAACATGCCGTTGCAGTTCTTAAAACTCGTGATGTCACTGACTGTCCTGAGTTTGGCTGTCCTGAGTTTGGCCGCCCTGACCCCTTCGGCACACGCTGAATCGGTCAAGGCCGACCCGATGGCTGCAAAAGGCTGCATGCCGCGCGCTTCGGTTGCCGACGCGGAAGCCGCCATTCACCGCTTCAACTTGAGCACCGTCAACGCCCGCCCTCAAGAAATTCAAACCCTCGGCACCGCTTTGATCTGGATTGAAAAATTAAACGACGGCCGCCCGCTCAGCCGCGCGATTCCTGCAGCCGGCTACGCTTACAACTTTCAAAGTGCGGTCATGAATTCACATCAGGCGGATAACGAAATTCGCGTGAATCGAAACGGCGACAAAAACTACGGCGAAAACGTTGCGCAGCTCGTTCATGAACTCGGACACTTGATCGGAAATCGCGATCCGCAAGCGAAAGTCGATCCCGATCACAATGCGTACGCGGAATACTACGACTTCGTCGGCCCCCGTTACTGTGTGGTTTCGTCTTACTCCGACGACAATCACCACGAACAGTTCGCTGAAGTCTTCGCGGCCTTTGTCACGCGCCCGGAGCTTCTGAAGAACAATCCCTCACCGGCGTGCAAAAAGGCTTACCAGTTTTTCGCGACTAAGATTTTCTCGAATGCGGGACCGACGGTTCTACGTTGCTTGAACCGTCAATCAACGCTTGAGAAGTTGACGCACTAAATACTTAAGCGTTCGGTCACTCGACTGGTTCATTCCCCGTCGCCGACCGGATGTTCGAGAAGCCACGTGCGCAAGATCGCCTTTTTCGCCTCGTCTAGAATGAACCGCAAGCGATCGCGCTGAAGTCCCGTTGGATCAACTAAAACGCACTTCACATAAATCGTCGTGCCGCTCTCGTTTTCGAGGCGAGCGGTGAAAGAACTCACATTGCTCGGCGGGAGCTTATCTTCAAGTCTCATTCCGCCCAGGGAAATATCGGCGGTGTAAGAGGTGAACGGCTGACCTTCGATTTCCATATCGACGCGATATTGTTGTTTGAAGCGACGGTGTTCGCGACTGTCTTGTACGGTCGAGTTATCGAGATCGATTCCGCCCGCTTGCTCTTGCAAATCGAACTCGGCGATTCGACGTTCTTCTTCCGCGCGACGTCGGTCTTCCTCGTTCGGAACCGCAGGGTAAGTGAAAGGGAGGGCGGAGACTTCGCGAATATAATCGTTCGCGCTTTCAAAATCGCTCACCGGCATCCATCGAGTTTTTCCGGTATGCCAAAGCATCCAGTATCCGCGCGTCTTAGGATCTTCAGCTGCGATGATCTTCCAAGCCTGTTCGGCGGTCAGATAATCGATTTGGATGTGTGAGCGTTCGTTGTAGAGCGACCACATAACGAACGCGGGTTTGTTGTCTTCCGACACCGATCAATCTCCGCTTGAATTAGACTATGAGGGACGAGGATCAGGTCTCAACAACAATTTTTCGTTCAAGGGCGAAGCCGCGTGCGAGGAGCCGCCTCTTACGGTGCTTGAGTCCACGTGTGCGTCGAGTTTACGACCGTTATTGAGGTATCTTGAGTCAACAGTTTGGCCGGCAAGAACAGTGACTGGTTTGCGGTTTGAGCAAACGTCGAGTTGCTGATCGTCGAGGACTTTTGCGCGAATTCTAGCATATCCTTCGCGATGACCGACACGTTGGTTGTCCCGGCACTTAACTGCACGGACTGATTGATGACAGAGCTATCAACCGTACTTGTTCCACTAACGGCGTCGAATAGGAACTGCGAAAAGTTGTCGCCATTTGGCATGTCGATTTTGGCAATCGTAGAGGCTCGCAACTGACTCAAATTCGAGTCCGTTACGGCTCCGATTTGGCAAAGCCAGATCATTTCCGAGAGCCCGCCGATACCGATATCGACGGATTCTGTTAGATTTATGTTTTTCAGGATACTGTGGTCGCGGGCATGGATCGAATAAAGCACTAAGCGGTTGTCGCCACCCGAACGAACATAAGTTCCTTTCAAATTATATTTCAGTTCGAGATTCGTAACGGTGCTGCCTGAAAAGTTTAATGCATTCACCGACACGGCCCCGATCGGGTTGGCAGGCAAAGTGGATATATCCGAAGTGATTTCGAGCTTTAAGTTGTCCAACTTCGAATTTACGAAACTTGTGCCGTCGATTGCTTGGTGGCTGTTATTGCAACCCCGAGTTGGGTCACAATCGATGGCGATGTTTTTAATCGTAAAACCATTGCCGAAAATCACCACGTTGGAGAGCTTCGGCGGAAGGCTCTGACCAGCAAGGTCGATATCGTTGATCAGTGAGTAGGTTGTCGAGCTCGAGATGCTGGCCACATCGCCAGCGGTCTTCAGCTGAATTGGAGATGGTGTTGGAACAGGAGACGCCGTTGGAACAGCAGACGATGGCGTCGATTGCGAGCCGTTCGATTGTCCAAGACTACCAATTGCGGAATCTTCGGCGGCAGTAGGGCTGAACCTTCCGCAGTTCTGGAAACCGAGAACGGTCAAAGATGCAAAACAACCAACTGCAAATAACTTGCGCTTCGCGATTCGCAAATTCGTCACTCCCACGGTGCACGCAATGTTCGAATAATCCGTTTGGGTTTAGATTAACAATAAATGGGACCAATTTTGGTAAATTGCGCTCTGGCGCCCCAAATTGAAACAATAGCGAGGGCCTAAAATACCCGAGACAGGACTTGAACCTGCATGCCGAAGCACCAGATCCTAAGTCTGGCGTGTCTACCAATTCCACCACTCGGGCTCAAATGGAACAGCTAACGTAACTCACTAAAACTAGCGTGTCCACTCGCAGGTCGCAGTGACAAATCGCAGCCTGGCTCGGAACTCCTGACAATCGAGCGCCCCATTAACCGACTTTAGCGTGGCTAAGGGCTTGCACGGCCATTCTGCGACTTAAATCACAATCCGGAGGCCCCGTGCTTAAAAAATCCCTACTTGTTCTCGCCATTCTTGCGACCGCTGGTCTTGCCCATGCCGATGACTCTTCGTTCCCGAAGATCGACGTGAAAGGCATCAACCCAGGTCCGATGTCGAAAGACCAATCGATTACTTTCTACGGTAAAAACGCGGGCGACTTTTTCAATATGCTCCCGCACTCGCAGTCGGTTGAGCCGGCTTGGGATAAAATCGACGCGAAAGTAAATCGCGAACTCATGATCGTCAGCAACGGCCACAACCTTCTGATCACGTGCTCGAAAGGCAAAGTTGATTACGATACGAAAAAAGTGACATTGAATCCGCAAGGCACCGAGTGCAAAGTCACACTTGATGTCGACAATGAAGGCGATTCATTTGATTTCAAACCCGTCGACGTTCTCGCTCCAAAATCGCCGGCGAAAAAGTAAGTTTCCGGAGGGCTCATGACTCGATTAAAGTGGGTCCTCTTTATTCTTGCGTGGCTTTTGGTGGCTGCGATTTCCATCCGCAGCCACTACGACATTCGCGACGTCCACAGCATGAACTGGGACATCGCGCTCATGCTGTCTCCCTACGGATTTATCCACAACTTCATCCTCGATTCAGCGAACTACTTGCGTCCCTACTACGACGTCGCCGCTCAACGTGGTGACTTGTTCAAAGACCCAGTTCTTGGCGCCCTTGTTATCACGTCAGTCGCCGTCGCTTGCGCGGGTCTCTTCGTCGTTCGCCGGAGCCGCACCCCGTGATCTGGCACTATCTCTACACGTTCGCGCAGACAAACTTTCTCGAACTTCCTTTTTACTACTTAGTGCTCCGTCGCCGCGTCGACTTTCGCACGTGCTTACTCGTCGTGACGTTCGGAAATCTGCTCACTCATCCGCTAGTCTTCTTTGGCTTTCTCGGCTCGTCGCGCTCTTACTTTGCTTCCACTCTCTCCGCTGAAGTTTTCGCTCCCGTCGTCGAAGCGATCGTGATCGCGCTCGCCACTCGCGCAAGCTGGAAGCAAGCCTTCGGAGCCTCTCTTCTCTCGAACTTCATTTCATGGCAAATCGCGCCGATCGTGACCTATGCCCTCTTCTTCTAAGACTGTGGAGCTGAAAGTTTACGTTCAACCAGGTGGGCGAAAGTCCGAGTTTCTCGGGGAGCACGGCGATGCGATCAAGATTCGAATCGCGGCTCCGCCCGTCGACGGGGCCGCAAATGAAGAGCTCATCCGCTTCCTCGCCGAACACTACGGCGTTCGGCGAAGCGCGATCGAAATTTTGAGCGGACACACTTCGCGCAACAAACGCGTTCGCATCAACAAGTAGGATAACGCATTCGACCTACGTTCGATTCAGGGAAAATGGACAAGCAGTCGGCCCCACGGTAACGTTCCGAAACGAAAAAAGGGCGCCGCGAAGGCACCCTTTTCTCTCGAATCTGTGAACCGAGAACCGTGAACTGAGAACCGAGTTTACTTCTTCTCAGTGATCAACTTGCGGTAGTCAGCAACGCGCATCAAGTTTGCGAGTTCTTTTTCAGTGTCCATCTCGATGCGGATGAGCCAGCCGTTGTTCATCGGATCGTCATTCAACGCGCCCGGATCTTCGAGAAGAGCCGTGTTCACTTCGATGACCGTACCCGAAACCGGTGCGTACAAGTCAGATGCCGCTTTCACCGATTCAACGACGCCGAACGATTCGCCTTGGTTTACTTTTTGACCTTCTTCAGGAAGCTCAACGTAAACGACTTCGCCGAGTTGTTCTTGCGCGAATTCAGTGACGCCGATCGTGACGATGTTTTCGTCGACCTGAGCCCACTCGTGATCTTTTGTGTAATAGAAATCTTCTGGCAAAGCGTATGTAGTCGACATGAAAGAGCTCCCTTATTTCTTCTTTTGTTCGCTTGTGGCCGCACGGGTTAAACCCGACTCCACAAACGGTGTTGCCACCACGCGAGCTTTCGCCCCGCGACCGCGAACATCCAAGTAAACCGTCTTTCCGATTTCGGCGTAAGCCGCATCGATGTAGGCGATCCCGATTGGAAGGCCGGAACTTGGTGACAACGTCCCACTAGTTACTCGGCCAATTTTGTTGGTGTCAAACGAATCGGGTCCCGAGTGCACAGTAAATCCCTGGCGAGGGATTCCGCGGTCTTCCAGGACGATTCCAACGAGCTTTTGGCGCAGGCCCTTCTCTTTGGCCGCCAGGATTTTCGCTTTGCCGATGAAATCTTTAGCAGCCGGTTTTACGACCCAGCCCAATCCCGCTTCATACGGGTTTGTCGTGTCGTCGATCTCGTTTCCGTAAAGCGAGTACTTCATTTCGGTACGGAGGGTGTCGCGCGCGCCAAGACCGATCGGCTGAACGCCTAAATCCTGACCTTTTTGAATCAACGCCTGCCAAAGATTCGCAGCCTGATCGTTGCGAACAAAGATCTCGGCTCCGTCTTCGCCAGTGTAACCCGTGCGCGCGAGAATCGTTGTCGTTCCGTTGAAAGTAAACTCGCGGTGGCCGTTACGAGGAACTTCCGCCACGCCTGCACCCAACACACGCTTCATCAACTCGATCGCTTTCGGGCCTTGCACCGCGATTTGCGACCACATCGACGATTCGTTCACCACTTCGGCACCACGATTGTTCTTTACGACGTACGCGAAATCTTTGTCGGCATTCGAAGCGTTCACGCAAAGGAGATAATCTTCGCCCGGCTGCATGCAGTAGATGAAAAGATCGTCGACGATGCCGCCGTCTTCGTTCGGGAAAAGTGAGTACTGCGCTTCGCCGGCTTTCAATTTCGAGACGTCGTTCGTCGTGATCCACTGCAAAGTCTCAAGCGACTTTGGACCCTTCACGCGAATCTCGCCCATGTGGCTGACGTCGAAAAGTCCGACGTGCTCGCGAACGGCCAAGTGCTCTTCTTTGAGACCCTTGTACTGAACCGGCATGTACCAGCCAGCAAATGGAACCATCTTTGCGCCCGAGGCTTCGTGCGTTGCACGGAGATGAGTTTCCTGGAGCTTTTCGTCAGTTGCGTGAGCCATCTTGGAGTCCTTTGTTTTTCGCCCCGCAGTTTCGAATTCGAAGGCGAGCAAGTCACTGATTTTTGACCTGATTTTTCAAACCGTGCGCCGCATTTCGTCATCTTTCCGTGTCTAAAAAACAGTCAAACTCGGTAAATGCGACTTGGCGGTGGCCCCTAGCTTGCTCTTCTCACAATTGCTTAGGGAGAACCGATGGTTCGCGCCTTGTTTGCCACAGTTTGCTTGCCCCTCCTCGTTCTGGCTTTCAGTGCCTGCGGGAAGCCCTACGCGCCTAAGCAATTCGACGCTTCGACCAAGGATTTCACCGGCGCGACCAATTCCAAAGGCACCCCGTACACGGGCGCTTCAGATTCTTCTGATCTCGAACTTTTGAAACAGGCCATCGACCCGACACCGAAACCGAATCTCGATCTCGCGGCTTCGATCAAAGCGGTCTCGATTACGCGCTTGGATCTGGCCGGCAACCCCGTCTCCGCCGCACCGGCAAAACTGGATCTCAAAATCACTTTCGGTACGAAAGTGGCGAACTACGCCCCCGTCTTGAATGCTTCGCATGAAGCTGCGGCTGTTTCTTCGAGCGACTCAGATGCGAAATTGAACGTTCGTTGTTTAGACGGAGACTGCACTTCGGTTGAAGTGAAGCTCTCGCAAGGAACGAGCGAAGCAGGTTTCATTTACCGGCTCCGTCCCGTGACGGTTGAAATCCTCGGCCCTTTCGCCGTCGGTGCGGCACCGACCGGGAAACTCGATCGCATCTCGACTTTGATTTCGGCCGAGAAAGCTCCCCTTTTGGTGACAACCGAAGTGGCGTGGGGACCGGCGATGTTCGAACTTCGCTCCGGCGACGTTGGCGCCTCCGGTGATCTTGTCGCGACCGGAGGCGACGAAGAGAACATTTCAATTCGCGTGAAAGACGAACCTTCGATTCAAGGGCGTCTTCTCGGCAACTCGAACCACGGCGATCTTTTACTTCGCGTGACCGACGGGGCCGCGTGGGCCTTCATGCGCGTGCGCTTGCCGGTAGCGCCAACTGGTGCGGGTGCCGTTTCGCCTGATGACGGCGACACGTCGACTCCAGCTCCTCCAGACGACACACCGGTCGGCGACCGGTATATTCCGTACGATCCGGCTAACCCGATCACCGCTTTTTTCCAGCGCGATAAAACAAATCCGGTTGTTCAAGATGCGATTCGCAATTTCGCTAGCGGTAAGCGCATGCACGATTTCCTAACCGGCGCGCGACCGAATCTGCCTGTGGTACTTCGTGATTTGGCGACTCAACAAATTCCGCCCGAGTTTCTCTTCATCACGTACGTTGAATCGGGTTATTTCAACAACAATTACGAGATCGCAGTTTCGAGCGCGAAAGCCGTCGGTCCTTGGCAGTTCATGCTCGACACGGGACGCGGGCTCGGACTGAAAACATTCGAACCTTCGGTTGTGAAATCGCGAGTCGTGAACGGAAAGCAGATGTACCGTTTCGCCGCCAACCCGTGCGATGAGCGAGGCGACCTCGACAAATCGACGATCGCGGCCGCTAAATATCTGCGAAAACTTCTCGATACGTTTAGGCACGATCCGAAACTCGCCGTCATGGCCTACAACTTGGGTGCGGGCGGATTAAATCGCCGCTTGAACTGCATCAACGAAAAACAAAACGGGGCCTCGGCTTGCTCGGGCTCGATCAAGCCTCTTCAAGAATACGATGCGGCTCGTTTGGATTACTGGGAGATTCGCCGCCTGAACGCGGCTCCTAAAGAATCGATCGATTATGTTCCACGCTTTTTGGCCGCGCAGTTCGTCGGCCGCGCGCCATCGGCTTACGGGATCACCGTCGACACGTCGTTTGCGACACCGGCGCCTGCGTTGCCGGCGTCATGTTCTTCGAAGTGATCGCTTCTCCGCGAGAGTGAGCGTGTTTTCCATCAACATCTGAATTGTCATCGGCCCCACTCCGCCCGGTACTGGCGTCGCAGCTTGAACGTTGAGTTCTTTGAAGCGAACGTCGCCGAACACTTTGTTCTCAGAGTTGCGATGAATCCCGACGTCGATCACGATCGCGTCAGGAGAAAAATCGTCAGCGCCTAAGAACTGCGGTCTTCCCGCGGCGACGACGACGATATCGGCATCGAGCGTGTGCTTGCGGAGATTCTTTGTTTTCGAGTGAGCGATCGTCACGGTCGCGTCAGCATCGAGCAGAAGTTGCGCCATCGGTTTTCCAACGATGTTACTACGACCGACGACCGTCACACGTTTTCCCGCCGGCGAGATTTTGTAGTGCTCGAGAATTTTCATCACACCGTAAGGAGTGCACGGAGCCACGCGCTTTCTTCCGGCGAGGAGGAGGCCGAGATTTCCCGTCGTCAATCCGTCAGGATCTTTTTCGGGGTGAATCGCTTCAACGATCGTGTTCGTGTCGATGTGTTTCGGAAGTGGAAGCTGAACGAGAATTCCGTCGACATTGGGATCGTCGTTAAGCTTCGCCACGATTTTTAAGAGATCGGCTTGGCTCGTGGATTCAGGAAGTTCGAGGTGCGACGACTCCATCCCGAGTTCGGTCGTCGTTTTGACCTTGTTCTTTACGTAGACTTGGCTGGCGGGGTCGGCCCCGACGATCACCACGGCTAGGCCGGGTTTGCGGCCATGCGTGTTTGTAAAATGAGCGATTTTGTCTTTAAGGACCGCGCGACGGGCTTCAGCGACAACTTTGCCATCTAGACGAAGCATAGGGCCTGCCTTGTTGGAGATTAGGTTCATTATATTCGGAGATGGGCGCTGTGGCCAGGTTTGCGGCCGGGTTGACTTCAGGCGTCTTCAGCGCGTAAGTTCTCGGCATGTCGAAAAAAACTGAAAAAGTAAAGCTCTCCAAAGACGGTTCCTCGATCGACTTCGTAGCGTCGGACAATTTACCGACTTCGACGAAGAAATTCCGTCAATCGCCTGAGATCGAAGGCTTCTACCGCTTCATTTACGAGAACGATTTGCGCCAAGAGGCCGTCGGGGTTCTTGATACGATTCTCATGCGTCGTCGCGAAGAGCGCGATGCGACTGCAGTGACGACGAAGCAAGCCAAGAAACGCTGATTCGGTTGGCGGTTAGCTGACCCTGTTTCTGTTTGGGTTGGCGGTTTCTGTTTTTGATTGTTCGTTATGGTTTAGAGTTATTTGTGCGGGACGCCTGGCTTTTGCCGGGCGTTTTGCTTTTGGGCGTGTTGCGCTTTTGTGGGTGGCTTTTCTCTGCTTTGTGTCCGAGCTGCTTTTCGATTGTCCGGGGTTCGGATTCTCTTTTGTGCGGTTTGTGGGTTTGTTTGAAATGAGTTGAGCGCGTTGTTTGCTTAGCCCTCTGGTCAACGGAGGGTTTGATCGTGACTCAATCTAAAAATCCAATTGCTAATGAACGGGGCCAGGGCCTCATTGAATATCTTGTGATTGTTGCGCTCATGGGAGTTGCGACGATTGCGATCGTACGTGTGATGGGACAAACGGTTTCTCAGCGCTTCGCGACCATCACGTCGACGCTTCAAGGAAAAAGCAAAACCTATAACGACGCTGAAATCACGGCGTCCTCGCTTAAGAAGCATGACCTCGGAGATTTCTTTGAAGGTTCGGCCGATAAGGGCGGTAAGGGCGCAAAGCGCGGCGCTGATCAGTGATGCGGGCGCTGGAGAACGAACGAGGCTTTGCGCTCGTTGAGAGTATCGGCACGCTTGTCTTCGCCTCGCTCGCATTGGGCGGAGGGTTGATTGTCGTGTACGTCTCCTTCGCACATCAATGGTTGAAGCACGCGGCTTATGAGACTTCGATTTGTCTTTCAACGCCCGCGATCGTGTCGACATGTGAACGAGGTCTCCGCGATTCGACTTCTCGCGCACTTCCTGTGGGCTCCATCGAAAAAGTTTATCTCTCCCGGAGCCGAACGAACGTCAAAACTCGGTTTCATTGGCGTCTCAACAATGAAATCGTGCTGGCCGTTGAAGACGTTCGTTCGGTTCCACTTCTTGGAAAGTTATGAATAGAGAAAGTGGATTTGGAACCGTCGAATTTCTCGCGCTCATGCCGCTTCTTCTGAGCGTACTCGCAACGATCGCGGGCGCTTCGCTTTTGTTTAAAGCAAATTCCCATCTTCGACATGAGTGTCGCGTGAGTGTTTTGAACTCGCAGCGCACGGTTGCCGAAAAGCTTCGAGCGCTGATCAAAATGAACCCGCGTGCTCAAGCGCTGCGAGCGGAGGCGGCGGCGGCACAGGCCGAACTCGAAGCGAGCGCTGCCATTCCGGGTGCACTCCCCGCTGCGGAGGCAAACCTGTTACGCGTGCGACTTGAGCGGATTGCGTTTGCAGCGGCCCAACAGGCGCTAATCCAGCAAGCGCGAGGACTTTCGTTTGCGGCCCCCTTACGAGCGAGAAGTGCCGTGATGGAGGGACTTGTTAAAGAGACACACGAAAACAAAGTGGCAACTCCGCCCGTGAGGTCATCATCACGTCCTGGCCGGTTTAGCGTTATCGCGACACCAGAAGGCGACCTGACGCCCGATTACAATCCGTCTCCGACGTTTGTGAAGGATCAAGTCGTCGACGTGGATGTAACCGTTGAAGTTGGATCTCTACTACCGGATTGGCTCCGCAAACTCCTCCCGACTGGAGGATTGGAAATCAGCAGTCACTGCCAAGCCACGATTGAGAAACAGGAGGAAACATGGATCGAAACACTGAACGCGGTCAGATGATGATTGAAACGCTCGTCCTCGTTTTGATGTTTGCCGGGCTTTTTTTAATTGCCGTGGGACTGACCGAAAACGGTGAGCGCGCCGAAAGCTCCTACCGGTTCCACAAAACTTCAGAAGGGTTTCGCCGATGACTCATTTCTTTCGCAAACTTTTACCTGAGCAGAGAAAGCAACTTTTCCTCGCGGTCGCGCTGTGTGTAGCCGCGGGACTCATCGCATTCATTTGGGACCAACGCCTCACTGACGCTCAAGCGGCGACGACGCGGCCGGAGCCCGAGTCCGTAGAGGATGCGGCGACCTACATTCCCGATGGCTTCGTTCTCGTCCCGATTGAAGTGGCTAATTTCGAATCCCTGGATTCGATCTTGGGCCGATTCGGCGTCGTCGATTTGTTCGTCGGTTCCGACGATCCGAGAGTGAAGCCGCGTAAGCTTGCGGAGCACGTCAAGATTTTGCGTGCTCCCCTGAATCCAAGTCATTTCGCGGTCCTCGTTCCAGACAATGAGTCTCAAAAAATCGTCGCGTACTCAGGTGCGCTGACCGTCGTCGTTCAGAATCCGAAAAAATCGGGCCCGGTCCTTGTAAAGCCGGACACCGCGAAGCCGAAGCACCGGTCTCGCGTGATCGTGGAGGTTCCGAATGTTAGTTAAATGCGCTTTTTTCCTCTTAGTGGGCCCAGTCGTGGCAATGGCCAAGCCACTTCCGTCTGTCGTGCGCGGAGTTGTGGTGACAACACCGGGTCTCAATACCAGTGAAGCGAAGTCATACGCGACTCAAAACGATCGTTATTTGCTTTCGGATTATCTCGAGACGACACGGCCTGGTGACGACCACGAACAAATGCTCAAGAGCAAACTTGAGCGCGCGCAGCGAGCTTGGCTCGGTGGAGACATCGAAGCTGCACGCGCGGAATTTCGCGCGCTGACGGAATTGAGTCTGAAAGCGGATTGGCGAGATTCGCAACGAGAGGTATTGCAAACGGCTTATCTTCGGTTAGCTCAAACGGCCGAGAGCACGACCGAGCGTAGCGGGTGGCTTGAGTCGGCCGCCCGCCTTTACGGCGACCTCACTCCGGTTTCTGACCTTTTTCCACCGCCGTTAATGACTGAGTACGAATCGGTGAAAGACCATCTGACAAAGACAGAAATTGTTTTTGGCGATGTCTTTCCTGATTCTCGCTACGTTCTTGTCGACGGTCGAAAAATCGAAATCTCCACGCAGCCTCGTTTGCAAATCTCCGCAGGGCTTCATCGTTTAACGGCGCTCTCCGATTCTCATGAACCGGTCACCGAATTTATGACCGCGGCTCAACTTCGGGTGTTGCGTCTTTCGCCCCCGGTCTTGACCGAAGGGACCTGCGACGGTGCAAAAATTCGTTCACGAAGTGCAGTCCCTTCGAATATCGATGTCGAAATTTATTCTGGAGCGACATGCCCGACGAAAAAATTCGAGTCGGCGCTGAATGAGGGCCGCCTGATCACAGCCGGACCTAATGCGTTCGGACCGGGCGCGCCGCAAGTTCGCGCTAAAGACCACACTTGGCTTTGGATAGCGGGCGCAGCCGTTGTCGCCGGCGCAGCGTATGCGTTCGCGAATCAACACGAGTCAGCGCCGCAAGCGACCCACCGCTCGGGATATTGATTAGTTAAAAAAGAAAAAGGCCTCCGCGAGGAAGCCTTTTTCGAATTCGCGTTTTAGGTTTCGATCAACGAGTGTTCGTTGGAACCGACATCGTCGAAGGCATGATTGTCGACGCTGGGCTGACAGTTAAACCTGAAATGCCCGTCGAGTAAGGATACGCGTATGGATAGCTGCTTGACCCCGTGAACCCGCCTGCAAATCCGCTCGCGAATCCGCCGACTCCATAAGACGGATACGAGCTGTAACCGCCGTAACCACCGTAGCCTCCATAGCCGCCGAATCCGCCGTAACCACCGAATCCGCCATAACCGCCCATGCCAGACTGGAGAAGCTGCATCTGTTGTTGCGCTCCCAGCATTTGGTTCACGAGTTGGCCGTATTGCATTTGAACGCCCGAGTAATTTCCAGCTGCGCGCGCGGCTGCTTCAGCTTGCAATCCCATGTAGCCACCAGAGAGACCCATGTAACCGCCGCCCATGCCAGCGTAGCCGCCAGGGAATCCGCCACCGAATCCACCTGGGTAAGCTCCGCCACCGAAGCCGCCCGGATAACCGCCTGCGATTCCGCCGAGGAGACCGCCACCGATCGAACCGTATCCACCGATGCCGCCGTAGCCGCCTGGGAATCCGCCGCCCATGCCGCCCGGGT
>Ga0068856_100003021_pt1 | contig 17235 bp, 15 predicted proteins | sample KBSCornC62_FD_66595 | JGI IMG/M metagenome (GOLD analysis project Ga0068856, IMG submission 66595) | Corn rhizosphere microbial communities from Kellogg Biological Station, Michigan, USA - KBS Corn C6-2 | ecosystem: Host-associated > Plants > Roots > Rhizosphere > Soil ...
AGGCAGTAAGTCCACCCCAGCGAGTGCTTCGAAGCCGCACAGCAGCACGCCGGCTCACACGACCGGCAGCAGCACTCCGCCGCCCAAAGGCATACTGACCACAGCTGCCGCCGACGCATCGGCGTATACAGCCCTGCACAGTACAGACTGCAACGTCTTTCCGCCAAAGCATACCGGACTCGCTCGTTCCGCTTCGCCGGAGCTCCGCAAGCTTGCCGAGTATGAGCAGCTCTGCAACGGCGCCGTGGCTGCACGCACCTCCATTTTCGTGCCCACACCCTCCACGGCCGCACAAGCCCAGGCAAGCGCACAAGCGGTCGCTACCGAGCTAAAAGCGTACTCACAGGCTGGCATTCCACCACTGGTTTTTATGGAACCGACCGACCCGAACGGTCACGGTCTTGACCTTACGCAATTCGCGAACGGTGCGTACGACACGGCGCTCACCACATACTTTCAGGCGCTACAAAGCGCCAGCATCACTAGTACGAGCATGGGTATGTGGGTATATTTGCCGGAGGATAATCTGCCGGTTTGGAGCACAACCGATCCCGATACGTATGCGGCAGTAGTTACCAAAATGGCACAGTTGCAGAAGCAGTATTTTCCCGGTAGCCTGGCGAGCGTTATGCTCGACAGCCAGTCGTATGCGCCAGGCGCCAGCTGGGGCAATGGCAGCTACACCAGCCTGATGCCGTACGTACAGAACATACCACACGGCCTTATTGACAGCTTCGGCCTGCAAGGTTTCCCATGGGCAGCACCCGCCAATCAGCCACAAGAAGGCTCGCTGTACGACCCTAAAATCTACCTTCGCACCGACCTGGCTGTGCAAGCTGCGCGCACACTCGGTATAAACGACATATGGTTCAATACCGGCACCTTTGCGCAAATGTACGCCGGACAATCCGGCAAAAGCGTGGTCAATACACCCGTCCAGCGTCAGCAGATGCTTGAGCAAATCGTGCAACTGTCCCAGCAAGTCAAAGCCCAAGGCTTCACGGTTGCCATACATCTGTTTTCACAAAATAAGACAAACTTGACCGAAGGCACCGACTGGTCGTACTGGCGAACTACTCCAAGCGACACATCGCACACAGCCGTCTTTACCACATTCGCCCACAGCGCCACCACAGCCGGCATCCCCCTCTGGCTGTATGATACGCAGTGAAATATTTTCGGACCTTGACTGGCAGCCTAATAGAATTGTTTGCGGATTCTTCCGAGCGCGTATGGCGTTGCCCGTTCTAGGACTTCGGCAAAATACGGGTCATCCCGTAATGCTCTTAGCTGGTTGAGTGTCATCCCGCCACTGCCTTCTTCCACAAATGCCATCATCCGATCGCTAATCTCTTCTACTTGCCCCAGGTCATAGCCTGCACTTAATAAATCCTGAAACATAAGCGGATGATCACCCACGGCTTCAAGCAAGCCTTCGTACAGATCTACTGGTGGTTGCTCGGGACTCATCATAATATTCACATTATAACACTTATAGTTTTTATTGTCAATTTAACTCACATTCAAGCCCGGCCGCCAGGCATACCATACTGTAATATTGACGTTTGCAGAAATTAATTTATATTATGTACTGGCTCACAACACGAGCACTCCATATGGAGTAACGACTTCTCAAGAAGAGGTGAGGTTCAGTGGCAAACGCCACCGGCCCTTCGACCGCAAGGACGAGCGTCAAGATCATCGAGGCAGCGCCCGGCTCAGCCCGGCTCCGCGGCCGCCAGCTCATCGTCGTTCGCGGCACCTTGGTGCCCGCGGAATTCGACATCATCGTCGCCCCGCCGTATCAGCGCCAGCTAATGGTTTCGACAGGCAAGCAAGACGAGCTGGTCGAAGCACTCAGCCCGACCGACGGGATCGGCATCCCCGACGATCTCCTGCTATGCTGTCGAACGACAGCATACCGGGCGATAGGCGCTGGCGAGATCCTGATCGACACTGACGCACTGTACATCCTCGACGGACTGCAGCGCTACGGCGCCGCGATGGTTCGCCGCCGTCAGGGTTGGCCAACCGAACCGTTCGGCGTCAAGATCCTGCTGGGTACCGACGAGGAGCTGGAAGAGCGGCTGTTCTACCAGGTGAACCGGCTGCAGACGAAGGTCGCAACCGACGTTCACCTGCGCAATGCTGCCAGCAACGCGGCCTGCGTCGCGCTTCGCAAGATGTCCGAAAACACCCCGGGCTTTCCCGATGTGAAGTGGGACCAGGCGCGCGGCAGCGGCGAGAAGATCACCGCACACATGCTGTACGAGATCGCGATCATGCTGCACGGCTACGCCCAGAACCGGCCGTTCGAAGGCATCCTCGAAGCGCTAGAGGAGCTCACCGACCGGATCGGCACCGACCGGCTGGTCACGAACGTCCGGCACTTCTTCGACTACGTTCACCGGTGCTTCGATGGAACCGACATGGAACCATACCGGTGGCGTGTGGATATGCTGCGCGGACTCGCCCGATACTTCTCGGAGTACGAGAACTTCTGGAGTGGCGAGAACCTGATGGTCCGCAAGCCCGACGTCGAGAAGCTGCGCGGCACCAAGTGGGACGAGATAATCGAAGCACTGCGACAGAGCAATGCGAGCGCCGCAGTCACCCGTGCGTTTATACGCCAGAAGCAGCGGCGTCGCGGGGCCGAGCTGCAGCCGCGCGTCCAAAACCGCTAGCAGCGTAGGAAAGTAGGATCATGCACCGCATGCTGGAAAGTGAGCGACGGTTCGTCGGGACTACCGAGGAATGCTTCACTCACTTCATCAACCAGTTCCCCGGGCTGGAGGCAGCACGGCTCCTCGCGGAGTTCTGCTTCCCTGGCATCGCTCCGGCCAACGCCTTCGCGAACCTTGAGAAGGTTCTGGCGTGGCAGATGGGCAAGTTCTTCCCGGGAGGAGACGCGCTGCTTCGGCTGCGCTGCTTCCTGCACCTCACGGGTAGATACGATGTCGTCGAGTTCAAAAGACTCAACGGCGACGCCCAGACGCTCGCACTCACCGTCGCGGTCGGTCTAGCTAAGCCCAAGGAGGTGGAGCAAAGACTCGGCTACGACGCACCTTCGCGGCCCCAACCCCAAGGCCTGTGGCGCATCCTTGTTCAAGGGCAAGGTGGCTACGCACAGCCAGTGGAGGAAAACATCCGTGCGCTGAACGCAGAGCTGGAAGCCGACCGCATCACCCAGATACAGACATGGCAGACGTCCATCGAGCGGCTCTATGAGGCAGCCGAACCGGCACAAGCACAGACAGCACTGCCGGTACCGGCAGTGACACCAGAAGTAGCAGCTGCATTCGTCCGCCAGATCGCGGCAACAACCGCTCTCGGCAATGCGATCCGCGGCAACCCCGAGGCAACACAAGCCGTCGTCCTGGCAACTCGCGGCGGAAGTGACATTCGGGAGCTCATAAGTCTGCTTGAGTCCTTCTCTTGACCTAAGGAGTTCGAGCAGCACCCGTGTTGTAGGCTAAGCCCAGGCCACAAACCTGGCTGACTGCGTGGGAGCATCCCACAAGTTGCGCCCACGCAGTCATAGTCCATTTTTAACTACGTTCGTTTTATTGCTAATAAATGTCAGTTTTTTATTCCACGCTTAAAGCAGCACGAGCAGTAAACTGACAACATCTGCCAAACTGGTGTATGAAAATGTAACCAGCTACGGACTACTCAAGCCGTACGGGCCGACTTAGTCTAGCTCCACGGCTCGTACTCGGCCACTCCGTCAGGCAGCGGCAATACTTCGCCCCGCGAGTTGCATGCGTAGTTCCTGCCCGAAGGCAGCTTCCACACCTGTACGTCGGGGTCGGGGCGGGTAAGCTTCCAGCGTGGCGGGAGTTTCTTCCGGCCAGCCGTAACATCGTCCGCGATGCGGGCAAGTTCAGCCATGGGCGTAGCTTCATCCATTTGTTGCCTCCTGTTGGAGACTCTCGCACTTTTATGCACGAGCTGGCCGTAAATGAACAGAGACCTTGTGTCAGGTGGTTGCCAGTGTGACCACAAAACTATATCTGATGCGTCTCGCTCAGGATATATCTATTACAGATTGGTGCCCTCGAGTCAAGGAGAAGACGACAAGCTGCTACAGCTGGGTTTTGATCTCGGACATGGCCTGAGCCATGGTAACGGCAGTGACGCCACTGTTCTTAACGGCGGCCATTTGCGCGTCAAAGTCGGCTGGCAGTGTGTTGTCGACGCTATCTACCGGCGAAGTACTGACTTCGTGGTACACCAGAATCAGCCAAGTGTTGGTAGCGGCAGCTTCCTGCAGCCAACCCTGCACATCGGCAGTTGTCGTAGAGCTGGTGACGTTCTGTACATACAGGTTCATGGCGTTGAAGTTGTTTTTGCCATTGTAGCCGGTGAGGGTGGTGCGGTATGTCTGGTAGTATTTGGCCGCGTCAGTCGTAACTTGTGTGTTAAATGCACCGTACGGCGCCGCGTAATCTTTTACGTTCATGCCAAGCAGTTTTTGCAAGGTGGCCTGTGAATTCTTAAGCTCGGTGTCCTGCTGCGTAGCCGTGAGCGTAGTGAGGTCCGGGTGGTCGACCGAGTGCGAACCGACCTCTACGTTGTCGCCGTACAGCGATTTCACCTGGGCGGAGGTCATGTACAGCGGCTGGTCCAGGTAGCTGGAGATGATGTAGGCGGTAGCCGGCAGCTTGTACTTCTGCAGCACCGGTACGCCGTTGGTGTAGAAGTTGGTAAAGCCATCGTCGTCGGTAATGCTGACCAGCGGACGCTTAAACCCCTGATACTTAAACGTACTCAAGCTGAAGTCATCGGTCTGCACATAGCCGACCGAGTAGATGTCGTGGTAAATCTGGACCGATACAGCGCCGGCCGGAGCGGTAAACTGAATGTCGAACTTCGTCCAGCTATTCGGACTATTAAATGCCGTGCCCAAGTACAAGTACTGCTGTGAGCCGTCGGCCATGGTTACGGTTGCGTCGAGCTCACTTGAGGTGTTTGCTTTGTACCAGTCGCTGAAGTCATACATCTGGCCGCCGGTGATCGGCGAAGCCGCTGCCGGCACCCAGTAGGCCGCACCGCTAGTGAAGGCTGTAATCTGTGCTTTGGCACTGTGCGCGCCGGTGTGGCCCCCGCTAACATACGTGTAGCCGGCAGTGTTCGTGCCCCAGCCGCCGGTGTTCCAGCTGGCAGGCAATTTGGTATTGGTCTGACTAGCCGTCTCGAAGGACGGGTTGGCGATCAGGTTCGAGGTAGCCGCAGCATTGTTAACTGTTACCTGAACGGCGTTGGAGGTAATCGGCGTGCCGGTAGTCGGCGTCAAAATAGCCTTGAGCGTGTGTGTACCGTTCGAAGTAGTGGCAGTGTTCCAGGCGAACTGCCATGGCGCTGCCGTGATGGGGCCTCCCAGGTTTTGGCCGTCGAGCTGCATTTGGATACTCTTGATGCCAGTGGTCTGGTTTGGCGCAAGCGTAACCTGCACGCCACCACTCACGGTAGCGTTGTTAGACGGAGCGGTAATACTGACCGCCGTCGGAGCCGGCTGCGACGCTGCAGACACCAGCGATGCATCGTCAGTTTGGAGTGAGCCGACGCCGGCAATCAGGTGTAGGACCGTGACAAACTTGGCGGTTGCCGGTGTGGTAAACGTTGCCGTTGCCTGTGTCCAGTCGCTGGCCGCGACCGGATCGGCCGGTTCTACGTAGGTGTAGTTGCCGTTACCGTCGTCGAAGCGCACCACCAGGCTACTCGCGATGGTCGATTTGTAATAATCGGTGAACGTATACTGCATGTTCGGCTGCACAGCCACTGGGTTGAAGTACCACTTGGCATCGCCATCGGTGTAGCTGGTAATCTGCACCTTAGCACTGTTTGTGCCGGTGTGGCCGTCGTTCGTAACGTAGCTAAAGTTTGCAGTGTTTGCGCCCCAGTTGTCGGTCTGCCAGCCAGCCGGCGCAGTGCCGTTCGCCGTTTCCATGGACGGGTTGGCGATCAGGTTGTCACCTGTCGGAGGGGGAGTCTGTACGGGGGTAGCCTGGGTAGTCAGGCTGAAATCGTCGGTTGTCAGACTACCAGCCGTCGGCAGAATGTGCCATACAGAGACTTTTACTTCGTTAGCCGGTATGGTCAGGTTAAAGGTGTTCTGCTGCCAGTCAGTACTTGGCTGCACGGTACCGAGATAGTTGTAGGTTACGGCTCCGCTGGCGTCGGTGTAGACGGCGTCCAGCTGGGTTGCTACGGTTGCTTTGGAATAATCAGTGTACGTGTATGCTTGGCCGCTGGTGACCGCCACTGGGTCGGGCATCCATTTGGCGTCCCCATCGGTGCGGGTCGTGGCAGTAACGTTCAATGCGTCTTTGCCGGTGTGCGCATTGCTATTGACAGAAAGTACTGCGTCGCTGGTGCCCCAAGTATTGGAAGTCCAGTTGGTTGGGTTACCAGAAGCATCCAGGGTCTCCACCGAAGGGTTGGTAATAAGGTTAACCGCGTCGGCGTGCGCACGGTGCACGCCAAGGGGCAGCAGCATACCGCCCAACAGGGCGAGCGCCATCAGTAACGATACAAAACGTCTCATACGTAAGAACACCTCTTTTCTTACGTATTATATTACCACTACAAATACAATTTGTCAATTTACTGTGGAAATAAACTAAAGGACTTTACGCTGCCTCCGGACTGCCGGATTCAGGTGGTATTTCGTCGGGTTCGCCGTCTGGACCATCGCCAAGTACATTATCTATTTCGAGCAGCATTGCAAGCGCCAAGTCGCCCACTTTGGCCGTGACTTCGTTTACCTCGCCTGGCATTTCGTCGGGCATCTCTTCCTCACGACGCCGAGTGGTGGTTTGTTTCTGCTCAAAGATTTTCCTTGCCATGATATCCCCGGATCTTTCCTCAGATTAGGCGCAGACTATACATGCTGCGCCCTGTCATTAGAATTGTAAGATATTTAACAGCCCATGGCAACGCCATCTGCGTTCTGATGTAAGCTAGGCAGTGACTGGTTCAAGCACCGCTGTGCGCTTTGGAGATTCCCAGGCGTGCTGGGTCTTTTGCCCTTTGCGGGCCATGTTCCAGGCCCGGAACAGACCCCAGAACGCCATATACGTCCAGAATACGGTCATCAGTGGCAAAAACACCCCAACGAGCGCCAGCATGGGCCGCTTGAGCCGAATGGCACCAACAATGCCAAATACGAAACATATGGCGAAGCCCCAGGTAGCCGAGGATACAAGGCCAAAGCGAATGGCGACCGGTATTGGCAGTAGCGTGTCGAGCCACGAAAAGATGTTGACCGCAGCAATACGTGGCACACCGCCGCCAAATCCGTAAATACTCATCACCTGGCCATTGCCAGTGGTCCAGCGCAACCACTGTTTCTTTACCGCCTTAAACTCTTCCGGCACCATTGTGAGGAACTGTGCCGAATGCTTGGAGTAATACCGTATGCGGAAACCGTTTGCGCGAGCTCGAAACAGACCTTCTGTGTCCTCGGTAATGCTATGAGAAATTTCCAAAATGATAACTTTGCCAGCCTCGTAGCTGTACATTACGGAAGCACCTGACATCCAAAGCCGGGCCCGGAAAAAATCCTGCACACGCTTTGAAACGGCGTTAATAAGCCAGTAGTCAAGTTCCTGCACCAAGCCAAGCAGCGAAGTGGTTTTAACAACTTCAACACGGATATCTACCATGTCGGCTTTGCCGGTGCGGATCATGTCGAGCGGGCCAGTCAAGTCACCAGAGAGTGTGTCGTCGTCGGTCTGTACAATGATGCAGTTGTGCGGGAGTATCCAAAAACCGGCGCGAAGCGCCTTTGCCTTGCCGACATTCCGTTTCAGGTGCAGCACTTCGCCGCCGAGCTTTTCAACATTGTCGAATACCTGGCGCGATTCCGCGTCATCGGAACCGTCGTCTACGACTACAACCCGTGATGCGCCGCCTTTAAACAGTGAGCGCACGGTTGCTTCGAGCGCCGGAACCGGGTTCTTAGATGCAATCAGGCCGATAAGCGGCGCATTTTCCGATTGGCTCATGGTTCTTGTACCTCTGGCTACGGGGTTTCGGAATAAGAAACTGCGTAAACTCCTAAACCTGAAAAAACTCGCACAAACCCATCCCCTTTCATATAAAAGAGGTGCATTCCCACGGTCCCCAGGCATACTAGTTTTATGTACAAGCATTATTTTAGCATAAAATAAGCGTTAGGTCAATAGATTGATCATCACACAATACATTGACCAATTTTGCAACATATCCTACAATGATGCACTTCCATGGGTACCGTATTTGTCGATTCCCCAGAACAGATCAGAATGGTTCGTGCGCAAGCCGAACAGATTGAACTTACTCCTGACTTCTTGTCGTATCTCGGCGACATAGCAGTTGGCATGGAGCCGGAAGAGCTTACTGCACGGTTGCGCGCCAACAGTCGGGGCATCGCCATGACCAGGTATAACTATGCATATCGCATTGGCGACGAGATAGTGTATGAGTCGAGACGTGTTAACGAAACACAAAAGAAGGTGCTACAAGCAGATGAACGCTTGCGCACCACTATCAACACTAGAGGCAGGCAATCGGCTGACTATAGCAGTTACGCCAGCGACATTGTCAGTGGTAAATTAAGCGATTCACAAGAACTGAACGCACGGTTGCGAGCCAACAGTCGAAACGTTGCCATGGGCAGTGACGGCTACACCTATCGTAAAGATGACGAGACTGTGTACGAATTGCGGCGCGTGCGCAGCGAGCAGGCAGTAGCACTTCGCGAGCTACTGGACAGGACTCAAACGTCCGAAAAGAACGATCGCTACATTGCAGACCTCTCCTCTTTTTACCGTGACCTGAACGATGGCAATGCGCCGGCTACTACTGAAGAGCTGAACGCACGGCTCCGAGCGAACGATCGTGGATACGCCATGGACAGCAACGGCTTTATCTACCGCATTGACGGCGAATATGTACGGGAATATCGACGTGTACGCAGCAACGACGCACGACTGCTCAAAGCCGACTTTGCCGCCACCCAGGAAGTTCAAGGGAAGAACACGAATGCCGCCAATTTCCAGAGTTTCTTCGCGGATATATTAAGGGGCCGGATATCCTCACGAGAGGAGTTAAATGCACGACTGCGCGCCAACAACCTCGGATATGCTATGGGGAGCGACGGATTCACGTACCGCCTTGACGGTGAGAACGTGCGGGAGACGAGGCGCGTCGGCCAAGAGAGCAGAAAGTTGCTGAGCACCTTGTTCGCGGCACTGCAGGCGTGTGGGCAATACCGTGAAGTCGTCGCACAGGCGTTACTGAGCGGAGGGGACGGACAACAGGTTCTGCGCGATATGGATAAGCAGTATATGTCATCTATGACCGATGCAGATGCCAGGACTATGAGTACTCAGCGCACCGCCGCCAATGAAATCTGTCAGGCATGGCGCCGTGGAGCAGCCGACGTGCGGATAACACAGGCGATCATCGATCAAAAAGGCGACATCAAAGAAGTTTTCCCTTTGATTCGCGACGACCTCGAGGAAGACATAGTAGACCGACAACGCAAAGAATCCCTGACCACACTCTGCTACCAGCGTAGGCGTGTTGATTTTAGTGCCAGTATCCTCGCCACACTGAGTGACCCGAACGTCGATATCGATGATCTGCTTGGTAGAATTAACGAATTCAGAGGCTCACCCGACCCCAAAGACCGCGAACGGGCAGATGAGTTGACCTGCTATATTTACGAAACTGAGGTGGCACGTGACATTGCCCGGCTTGCGGCGACCATTGCGTTGAACCCGCGCGACCCAGACCCAGCCGTAGCCGTCCAGGGTAATCTTAAATTCCGGCCAACTGTTACGGGATTTGAGTATAACGACATACTCCAGACCCGGCTCCAGAGTCTGGAAAACCTCCGTCTGGTAAGCACCGAGGCAGGCGTTGACGCTGCAACCAGTTTTGTCGTCCAGAACTTCGATGCCGCTACGCCTGCCTCGATTCTGGAAGCTATAAACGACATATCCAGCCGCCTACAGAGCACAGAAGGCGCGGAAGCACTCCTGGAGTACTACAAACTCTACCTTGCCAATCGACGCACACTGCGCAGCGGAGACTACGAGCAGGTCTTCAGTGCCGAGGTCACCGCGCTCCGCAAAGCTCTCGGCGGTGACTATAACTTCAACGAAGGGCTGGACACCAATCTGCCGGCCGCCAAGAAGCTGGCGTCACATTTCTCAGATGTCATCCTTCCACTGTTCCAAAGTTTGCGCGGTGAGCCCGGTTTCCAGGATATTATGGAAAGTTTCACAAGCGGCCAACAGCCCGGTAATCGCGAGCCTCGCAGCCGCTTCACGCTTGACGTTGACCGCCTTGCCGCACAGCGCAACCTGACTGAGAACGAGATTGCATATTTGAAAAGCGTCCAGGCGCTCAGTGCGTTCAATCCGTACATGGTGGCGATTGCAAATGCCAACCCGGGTCTGGCTTTTGCCTATCTTGAGTCATACTTCACCGAACTGAGCGGCGCGACACTGGACAAATGGTTCGCTCCCGGTCAGGAGACACCGTATATTCCACTGCTGCAAGTCGGTACCGGGCCGAACGGCTTGGCATCGCTCGGGGAGATTATGCGCAAGTGTCCCGAACTCATCGGCAATATGGCAGTCATAGACGAAAATGGCTTCCCCAGTGGCCCGTTTGGTATACCAAAGGGCGAGGCATGGGACTTAAACAGCGCGAATAGCAGCGGCTTTGATGCAGTCACCCTGCCCGATCTCCCCACAGAAGAGCTTACAGGCAAGCGTATTCGCGATTATGGCAGTCCGACGCGCTGGTTCCCGGGAGAGCGCAACGCGGACAGCAACACCCGCCCAGGCAGCATTAACACAACTGTCGACTATCTGCCGTCACCGGATGTCATTTCGGACGGACGCTACCCGAATAATGAAGACCTTTCGCTTATTCTCCAGCTGCAAACGGCAATGCTAGCTGAAAATCTGATGCTTAAAACGAAGTTACTGGGCATCGAAGAAATGCCCGAAGGATCCAAGGGATTGTACCGTGCCTGGATACTGACCACGGATACCGCCGGTACCAAGCGGGTCGTTGATGTGCTAACCGACGGCGTAATCACGAGTAGCGGTCTGGGCGAGAAGAGCTACGGGTTTAGCCTGGAGGGTTCACGCGCCGAAACTGTACTCATGAAACAGCCGAATACCGGCTTCCCGAAGATATCGACCACACTTGAGGCATTCAAAGCGCTTGCCAGCAAAGAGGCAAAGGCGCCCATCCCCGGTGAAACTATCGTGATATACGGCAACGGCAACTCAACCGATACACTGGTCGAATACCTGGGCGGTCTGTTTGAAAGCAAGAACCCGGTGGTTCGCAATATCCGCAAGATATACGTCGTCGGCGATGGACAGTTCAGCCGCCGCCCACGGTACGCGCAGATCTCCGACCTTCGCGCCCGCAACGGCCGCGAAGGCCTGGTAGAGGTCGTCGAGGCCCGAGTTGGTGATATCGACTCTGTCGACCCTGATAGCGCCAGCGGTAAACTCCGGCTCTTCGATACGAACGGCAACATTATAAACGATGCCAACGGCGCTGAAATTAACGGTGACCATGTCATTGCCGCCACCGGCTTCCGACCGCAGCTCACACGAATTTTCAAAAATATGGGCGTCGTTAAAGAAACGCCTGCCGGCCCGCGTCTTGATACAAAACCAGTGGTACTGCCGACTAATCCGAACGTTGCCGTCGCTGAAACCATTGACGATCGCAAAGAGTTGCTACTGGTCGGTACCGCATCAAATCCCGCCTCTTTCAAAGTCGCAGATAAGCTACTCCAACTACCACGCCAGTCCCGCGAAGCGCTGCTGCGTAACGGCGCAGAAAACGCGGTTGTTATCGGGTTCCGTGCTCCGGATACACAAGCAGCCGTCAGGCTTTATCTTGAGCAAAATCCGGAGCTTGCAGCAAAACGAGCCAGCGCCGGATCGACCCTTGGACGACACGCACGAGTACTCATCGATCCCGGCCGACTCACACCGGTGGGTAGTAGCTTCGCGTTTGATACCGGCCTGGCCGACAGTGATTTACCGCCACTACGCCGTGACGTTGCATCCGGCTCGGAAACACTCGGCCCATTATTGCTCCGTAATCTTGCGCCCGTTAAGCTGGTTGGCGTGAGCCAAAACGCCACCTACTCCCTTAAGCTGGACATGAACGGTAAAACCGCAATTACCACCGACACTGTCGTGCCAACAGATGTGCTCAGGCTCGTGGCAAATAGCACGACCAACCCATATTTCCAGGCGTATGCACGAAACGCGCTGCGATTGCGTCGCGGCTCAAACTCCGTAGAGATCAAGCTCCGATTTAACAACGGCCGCCTCTCGTTTAAAGACAGCTACGTGCAGGCAGCTTGACCCGAAACTTGAATACGTCCTGCGGCCGCAAGTAAGAAATCGTGTGATTCTGGGCACAGACAAAGCAGTGCCGCCCATACATACTGAAAACATGTCCGATGACATGGAGAAAACGCTTACAAAAAATACGTGAACGGAGGGGCGAGATGCGTTTATTTGACCGCAAAACAGCCGGAAGTCAGCTCGCACAAACACTCAGTCAATACTCTGGGGGCAATACCGTTGTGCTCGCCCTGCCCCGCGGCGGTGCTGTCATTGGAGCCGAGATAGCCAAAACACTCCGCGCACCGCTTGATCTTGTCCTGGTATGCAAGCTCGCACATCCCGCCTTTCCCGAATACGCTATTGGTGCGCTCGCCGAGGGAATGCCAGCAATCTACGGCCACTCAGCAACCGAGCGGCTTGACGACGAATTGCGTGAAACCACCGAAAAGAACGCGCGGCGGCTTATTGCCTGGCGCCGCAAACGGTACTTTGGTTTTACTGACAGTTACCACCATCCAACGCTTCGTGGCAAGGTAGCCATAATTGCCGACGATGGCATTGCCACCGGTTTTACCATGCAGGCTGCAGTGATGGCTGTACGCGCCCAGCAGGCTCATGCAATTATCGCTGCCGCGCCCATAGCCTCACCCGAAGGCATTTCCCGGCTTGGCAGTAGCGTAGACGGGCTTGCAACCCTGCTTGACCCCGACAGCTTTATGGGAGCTGTTGGCATGCATTACATTCGCTTTCCACAGATCGATGATGAAACCGTAATGAAGCTATTAGAAGGGAGTCAACGCCATGCTACAACGCGACATGTCACTGCCATCCATCCGTAAACTCAAGAAATTAGCCGAATGGGACGGACCGTTTCCAATGAAAAGTTATCGTATCGTCATCGGCGCCGACCGATTCGGCTTCGACGAAGATACAATGGAGTTTCTAAAACGTTTTCCACACAACACGATTTTTGCGAGTCGCGACGACTTTCTGCAGCGATGCCAAGATCTTCGGGAAGCCATCCGCGCCAAGCGCACCCAAGCCCCCTTGTGACACCGCTCACAGCCTGAGCAGACGCGGCAGAGTATAAGTGGAAATGTAAACGTAAGATTGGGGGGCATATGGGAAATCTGATCGTTATGAGCTTCAAAACAGAGGACGGAGCACCGTCGTTCTTAAACAAGGTGGAAGATCTGCAAAAGGAGGGTTTGCTGCATCTACAGGACGCGGCGACAGCAATTCGGCACGAAAACGGCAAGGTTAAAGTAAAGCAGGCCAACAACCTCGTCGGGGCGGGCGCACTGGGCGGCGCGTTCTGGGGCATGCTGTTCGGACTGCTGTTCTTTGTACCATTTCTGGGCATGGCCGTGGGTGCGGCCACCGGAGCACTGTTCGGCAAGGCCGGAGACTATGGCATAAACGATGACTTTATTAAGCGGGTCAGCGCTGCAATACAGCCTGGCATGTCAGCGGTTTTCCTGCTGGTAAGCGACACGCAGGTGGATAAAGTGGTTGATGCGCTGAAACCTTATGGCGGCGAAATCATCCACACTTCTCTGTCAACCAAGGAAGAGGAGCAGCTGAAAGAGGCATTTGCCCCTGCCTAAAGACACCGTGAACGCGTATGCAAGGAGCCTCCACGCCCGCAGAGCCGATTAGATACACCGCGCTCCCTTATTCGGCGGCCCCTCAGTACGTGACCCGGGAAAGCATCGAAACGTAACAGAGGGAGCGGAGCATGCAAACAACACACGCAACAAGACCGACAATGTGGAACGGCTGGCTGAATTTTGCCAGCTACATGATGATGATCGCAGGCGGCTTCGAGCTGATTGCCGGCCTGGCCGCGCTGTTCCAGCACACGGTGTACTTAGTGACCGAAAATAACCTGTTCGCTTTCAGTTTTACACAGTGGGGTATTGTGCACATTGCGCTCGGACTCATTATGTTCACTGCAGGCATTTCGCTGCTAGCCGGAAAAATGTGGGGTCGAATCGTGGGCGTCATACTGGCCTCGCTCAGTGCGATTGCCAATTTTGCGTTCATCGACGCCTACCCGTGGTGGTCACTGGCGATTATAGCCATTGACGTACTTGTCATTTACGCCATTATCGTGCATGGCAGTGGACTGAGAGAAGAGTGATTGGCTGAGCAGCAATTAACGTAACTGACCGAAAGGGCTGTACATATGGCTCAGCGTCCCGCCAACACAACACCGGAAATCAGTACCGAACGGCGCCTTACTGTAATCATACGGGTCACGCTGCTTTCGGCACTGACGACGCTTGGCTGTTTGGCCGTTGTTGCCTTTACTATTACGCACTGGCTGGAGAATCACGTACTAGACCCGGACGCATGGGTCGCCACCGTTGCACCGCTGCCGCAACACACGGTCGTCAATGATGCGCTGAGCAGTTATATAACCGGCCTGGTCTTTACGAACGTCAACGTCGAACAGGAGATTCAGAACGTGCTGCCTCCAAAAGCGGCATTTATCGCCGGACCGCTGAGCGACCAGCTGCGTACACTTACCACAAAAGTAAGTAAGCGTGTTATTGCAAGTGATAACTTTCGCACCATATGGGAAGCCGCCAATCGGCTGGCTATGACACGTCTGGTCGCCAATGCCCGCTCCCCAAACCCACCCAGTGGCAGCAAACTTAACCAGGTGTTCAACGTAGACCTTTCGGGCATCAGGACAACACTGGCAGACAAACTCGGCACCAGCGCCAACGCGCTACCGGCCTTGCAGCCTCAGTCGCACCGCAAATTCGCCATCGGCGCAAACCTACAGACCAAACGCGAACGGCTGTGGCAATACATTCGCACGGCTGATTTACTCGAAGTTGTATTGCCATCCGTGGTTGGCGCCGCATTTTTAGGTGCGCTCGCCTTGGCCCGCGACCGCCGCAGAACATTACTAGTCATTGCACTCACAACCATCGTACTGTTGCTGCTCGAGCAGATAAGTCTGAAGGCGCTCCGCCAGAGTGTGCTGGACCAGGTAAAACATGCCGAGTACCGCCAGGCGGTTGGCTACATATACGATACGATTACTGCCGCACTGCGATCATTCGTCTTTACGCTGCTTATCCCCTGCGTACTCATCGTAGTCGCCTGCGTGCTTGCCAGTCCCGCCAAGTGGGCAGTAGCGCTGCGACAGCAAGTCGGGCACACACTTTCGTTCTTGCGACCGGTAGTTCACTATTGGCATCTGGTAAGAGAGCGCACGCAGCAATACCGTTTCGTAATCTGGGGTGTTATAGCCATGCTGCTGCTGATCTGGCTGGCATTTATCGCTCAGATTGATGCCCGCACGGTTATTCGCGACGTACTTATCGCCATCAGCCTCACAGAGCTGGTGTATATTATTGCCCAGCCACGACCGCACACCACTGTGTGACAGCCATCACATGCACAAAGCATGCCGCAGCGGTATCCTACATACATAAACAGGGGAGGTGCATATGGGATTGTACGGACCGATGGGACCTGGTGGTTTCCGCAGGCGGGGACGCCGGCGTGGGCTGGTTGTAGGTGCGGCGGTTGGCGCGGCCGCAGCCAGGCACTCAAATAAGAAACAGCCCGACGAAGCAGCCGGTGACACGCCCGACTACGAGACAGAGCTGAACGAATTGGCATCACTTAAAGCCAAGAACCTCATAACCGACGAGGAATACGATGCAAAGCGTAAGCAGATTCTCGGACTCTAGGCAGCTCGCGGAGAAGCCATGAGCAGCCTGGACGACCAGGAGGAATTCGACCACCTGGCCACAGAGCGATCTGAGATCATTCGAAATTATCGTATTATCGCTGCCGCCAGTGTTCTGGTGCTTTTCATCGGAGCCGCATTTTTCCACCATAACGAGCACTGGAGCTGGCTAAACGCCTTTTATTTCTGCACTATTACTCTAACCACCGTAGGATACGGCGATCTCGTTCCCAAAACGGACGCCGGTAAGCTGTTTGACATATTTTATGTGATTGTCGGCATCGGTATTCTGGCGGCACTTGCAAACACCATGATAAAGAACGTTGCGGCCCGCCGTCAGTACCGCCGGGCTAAAGGGCAGCCAATTCACCGAAAATTGTGATATATATAACATATTTTCATGCATGCGAGGTGCGATAATCAGAGTTAGAACCGCTAGCTTACAGAGAGGGCGAGATGGAAAAGCTCAATCGAATCGTTCAGCTGGCACCCGTGGGGAGACAGCGGGAGTGAGTAATTCGGCCCGTACAGCTGTACCGGCCGTTTTTATGTATATAGGGTGGCGACAACGTCCCATGCCGTTACCTTCCGATCATGTTTTTCCACGTGTATTTTCTGTGCTGTCTCTGACCGGGGCAGACGGACTTAATTACGAGGGGAGGGCTGCAATCGTACATACCTGAACTTTTTACAAGAAACAAACACAGGTGAACTCATACGGACAATTCAACTCAGGAGAAAATATATGGAAGCAGAAACCATGTGGGGGCTCAGTATTGCAGAAGGTATCGTCGCCGTGCTATTTGGCATAGCAGCAGTCTTCTGGCCCGGACTAACCATTGTTACTTTACTGTACTTGTTTGCGGCTTTTGTGCTGGTAAGTGGCATCGTAAACCTGATAACCGGCGTGTTTCATAGCGGACACGGCGCGGGTTCGTGGTTTTTGAAGGTGCTGCTGGCTATTGTCCAAATCGGCATTGGCATTTACCTGCTCCGTCACCCACACGTCAGTTTTGCGGCGTTCATACTACTAATAGGGTTTGCATTAATTATCCGCGGCGTATTTGATGTTGTTGCGGCGTTCGTTGACGACATGGGCGCAGCAGCGCGTACCATGTACGTAATTGCGGGGGTCCTGGC
>Ga0068856_100003026_pt1 | contig 17223 bp, 12 predicted proteins | sample KBSCornC62_FD_66595 | JGI IMG/M metagenome (GOLD analysis project Ga0068856, IMG submission 66595) | Corn rhizosphere microbial communities from Kellogg Biological Station, Michigan, USA - KBS Corn C6-2 | ecosystem: Host-associated > Plants > Roots > Rhizosphere > Soil ...
AGGTAGATATAGAGCACCTGATCTTATCGCTCATCGAATCCCCAAACTCGGATGCAGGGCGTATTTTCGACTACTTTGGCTTGGATCTAGCTCAAGTCGCCTCAGCCAGCAATACATCATTGAATAAGCGCGTTTCCGGTATTGTACAGGCACCCACGTTTGCAAGCCGTTTGATTCAATTGTTCAGCTCGGCATGGGCGCTTGCTTCTCTGGAATTCCAAGCGACTGAGATCCGGTCGGCGATGTTAGCCCTCGCCCTTGTACAGGCGGAAAGACCAGAGGTTCTGTCACAAATCCTTTCGAAAGAGTGGCTGAAGCTGACCACTCCGAAACTAAGGACATGTTTGCCGGAATTATTGAGCGCCAGTGAGGGAATATCGAAGTTGCAACCCTCAGCCGAAAAGCCTGGAACACCAGCGTTGGGGCAATTCACAGTCGATTTAACCGCCGCAGCCCGCGCCGGAGCTGTCGATCCTGTGTTTGGCCGGGAAATGGAGATCCGGCTCGTTATCGATATTCTGTCGCGGCGACGTCAAAACAATCCGATCCTGATTGGTGAGCCCGGTGTCGGCAAAACGGCAATAGTGGAGGGCTTCGCGTTGAGGATCGCGTCCGGCAATGTCCCGCCAGCTTTGCAGGGAATGACGGTGCGAACTCTGGATCTCGGACTGCTGCTTGCCGGCGCATCGATGAGAGGTGAATTTGAGAATCGCCTGAAAGCGGTGATGAACGAGGTTCAGTCGTCGATCACTCCGCTGGTTCTGTTTATCGACGAGGCGCACATGCTAATCGGCGGTGCCGCTCAAACGGACGCGGCAAATCTGCTGAAGCCGGCGCTGGCCCGTGGAGATCTTCGCACGATAGCGGCAACAACACATGCCGAATACCGGAAATACTTCGAAAAGGACGCTGCGTTGGCGCGCCGTTTTCAGGTAGTGCCGGTAGAAGAGCCAAGTGAAGACCTGGCGATTCAAATGTTGCGGCCTCTTGTTCCTATATTGGAGCGGCATCACGGCGTTCGGCTCCTTGATGAGGCCGTGCAAGCCTCGGTACGACTTTCGAAACGCTACATTATGGGACGGCAACTCCCGGACAAAGCCGTGGGCTTACTCGATTCCGCTTGCGCGCGTGTTTCGGCAGCGCAAATGGCGACGCCGCCGCAACTGGAAGATTGCCAGCATCACATAGTTTTAGTCGAAGCAGAAATTCACTCACTTCAGCGCGAAAACGCAGCACGGGACACGCACGAAGAACGTCTCTCGGGACTCTACGACGATCTGGCGAGCGCAGAGACGCAATTGGCCGATCTCGAAGACCGCTGCCGCGAAGAAAAACGGCTCGTCGCTCGTTCTATTCAACTTCGAAGGGAGGTGGAAGAGTCAGACAACGAAGAGTCAAGACTTCTAAAAGAAACGGATGATAAACGTTCTGAACTTGGGTGCATTGAGGCACAATTAAAGACCGTGCAGGGTGAGTCTCCGATGGTTCCGGCGGTCGTAGACGCTCGCGTGATCGCTGAGATCGTCGCCGGCCAGACAGGCATCCCGATGGGACGCATGTTGGGCAGCGAGATTCACAATGTTCTGAATCTGCGAAATCTATTGGCGGAACGTATTTTGGGTCAGGACCACGCTCTCGATGTAATTGCTCGCAGAGTTGTCAGCGCGCGAGCACAAATTGAAGATCCTAACCGGCCAACGGGTGTATTTTTGCTTGCCGGACCTAGCGGCGTAGGAAAGACAGAGACAGCATTGGCTCTCGCCGATATTCTGTATGGCGGTGAGCGCAACGCTGTCGTCCACAATATGTCCGAATATCAAGAGGCACATTCCGTCTCGGGGCTGAAAGGCGCGCCGCCCGGTTACGTGGGTTATGACGAGGGCGGTGCTCTCACCGAGAGCATACGACGACGTCCCTACTGTGTGCTCTTACTTGACGAAATGGAAAAGGCTCACGCGGACGTAATCGAGCTTTTCTATCAGATCTTTGATAAAGGCACTTTGGAAGATGCGCAAGGCCGGCGTGTAGACTTTCGAAATACTCTGATCCTTATGACGTCAAATGCCGGTGCTGAGCTGATTCAAGAGTTATGCCTTGAATCAGCGCCACCGCCACCGCCAGAACACCTCACGGAGGCACTCGGTCAAGAGCTGAGACAGATTTTCACACCGGCATTCTTGAGCCGCTTGATTGTCGTACCGTATTACCCTATACAGCACGCCACACTGCGCCATATCGTAGAGCTAAAAATGGAGAAACTGTGCCAAAGATTGGAAAAATCACATAAGATTTCGTTGTGCTACGGCGAAACGCTAGTAGAGGAAATTGCGCGCCAATGCGTGGAGCGCCGGAGCTTTCAGAAAGATAGTGGCGCACGTAATATAGACCATGTCCTCACCGAAACGTTGATTCCCGATATTTCCGAGCGTTTGCTAATGGCGATGGCCGATCGCCGCCGTATTAACGAAATCCATGTCGAGACGGGAGGCGCAAAAGGCTTCCGTTATTACATTGAATAATTCAGTTAGCGGCTACTGTGCGTATCACGGGTTGCAGATCATAAGAACGCTGAAGTTCGGCGACGATCTGCGAGGCGCTGTCCCAATCTTGATAAGGGCCCAGCCATACAACGTGCCACGCTTCTTGATCAACGTTCGACTGGCCGATGCTGATGGGACCGAAACCTTGTTGTTTTAGAGTCTCGGTCAAACGTTGAGCGCGAACTAGCTCAAGAAAGGAGGCAACCTGTACAGAAAGGCGCAGGGATACAGGACCGTCCTTGTTCGCCTGACTCGCATTCAGTCCCGCGGAAGAAACTTTTTCCGCTCCCGGTGGAGCGGATGAGACCGGAGCGGCTTTAGCTTTGGAATCGGCGCGATTCTGTTCAGACGCAGATTTCCGCCGGCCGGGAACCACCATCTTGGAAGTCCGCAATGCCACGCCTGGTTTTACAAGCATTCCCGTCACAATGCCGGCGCCATATAAAAGTAGTCCGCTGAAAAACAGACAACCCAGCAAGATAATAAGCCGTTTCTTAGTAATCGCAAAATCAAGTGACTCGGTCATGGAATTTCCACCGTGCCCTGGCCGGGGCTTGTAATCTGAATCACTCCACCCCATGCACACATGAGCTTCGAGCTATTGTTGAGCGCCGGCATGTTAGCAATCAACACTGTAGGAGATCCGGGAGCCCATGGCGCAGGGACCAGGGGCACACAAGGCATCGGCGTCAAGACTCCTAATGCGGCAGCAGTGGCCGCGGCAACTGTAGGATTCGCAACCGAATTACACACGCCAAACGGAGGAACGTTGACGATAGGCGCCGAGTCCATAATGTTAGCGGCGGGCGTGCCAGTCAATGTACGATTGGCGGGAAGTACAACCAACGACGATGGAGCAGCGCCAAAGCTACATTGCATCATTGCTCCCATACATACCTGCATTGCCATAAGCAAAACTCCTTTGAATCGCAGTTAATTGATCTTCACCATGCCGCCCTTCACGGTCAGCATTCCTCCGCCGTCTACAGTCTGGGACGCAGACGCCTTATTCGTCAGTGTTGTTCCTGCCTCATTAGTCATGTCGGTTCCCGATTTATTGGTGAGCGATGTTCCCGCTTGATTCTCAAACGTCGTCCCTGACTTAATCGATACGGACCCCGATGCTTCTATGCTGATGTTCCCGGATACTTTCAGCGTGAAGTTGCCACTGACGTCCGAGCTGAAATTGGCCTTATTCGTGTGAGCTTCATCACCAGTCACGCTCAATGTGCGTTTTCCATTGATCGTGAGCGTCTCGTCTTTCGTCACAGTGGACGTATGACAGTTCAATACGGTCACGTTTAAGTCTTTTTGCGCCTGCAGAAAAACTTCTTCCGATCCCGCTTTGTCTTCAAATCGGAACTCGTTAAATCCTGAACCACCCTTGGATGAATTGGTCTTGATGGTGCTTTTGGTTTGATCGTCAGGCAACGTATATGGAACTGTCTGTCCGGCGTTGAAGACAGATCCGATGACAATAGGCCTGTCTGGATTGCCTTCGAAGAACGTAACAACAACTTCCTGCCCAATCCGCGGGATGCTGATGCTTCCCCATTGTTTTCCGGCCCATGCAGATGCAACCCTTATCCAACAGGAGGCCGTCTCATCCTGAGCACTGCTCTGATCCCAATAGAATTTGACCTTGATACGACCATATTGATCAGTCCAAATCTCTTCGCCCGATTTGCCCACTACCAAGGCCGGGTGCGATCCCGGAATCGATGGGCGTGGAGTTCGAGTTGCCGGACGGTAGGTTGCGCTGGCGGGAAACGCCTCAAAAGAGTTTGTGTATTCCGTCGGAGTGCCGCTAACCTGCAGGGAACTGACCACATAATCGCCATTTAGATCGGCTCGATAATGCCCACTCATGGTGAACTTGACGCCCGCCGCCAAGCCCCGGACGCGGCCGGCGCCGGTCAAGAGCTTTGCCGGAAGTTCCAGGGCTGACAGACGAATTCCCGCGATGGTTTCTCCCTGACTTTGTTTTGAATGTAGACCAGGGAAATCATAGATCGAGCGACTAGTATCGGAACCGCTGACGGTTGCAAGAAGGTCGGTATCGGGCGTCAAAAAGCTGTAATCGTCAACCTTGTATTGCCCTGGCGTCACCGTCTGTACCGAGCTGCATTCGGTAATGACGTCGTCTGCGACCCAATCTCCCGGATCTCCTGCGTAGCGCGCGGCGGTCACCCCTGGACAGGCGCTCCAACTGGTGGAATCGTCCGCCAGGATCATCGTATGCGACGAGGTGTCATGACTGAAAAAATAAAACATGCCTTCTTCTTCCATCAGGCGGGAGACGAAAGCAAATGCTGTTTCGCGATACTGGACACAAAATTCACGCGGCTGATAGGTTGCAGTCAACTTGTCTTGAAAGTTCGAGAAACCCAAGTCAGAAAAGACCTTCTTCACAATGTCCGGCGTAGACATGTTCTGAAAAATCTGACAATTCGCGCTCAACGTGAGAAGCCACAACCACGGATAGACGTCAGCAACATAGTAAGTAAACCGCCGGTCGCGGCCAGCCTGGGCAAATCGGCCGACAATTCCGTTCACATAGCGACTTCTACCTGAGGACAGCGGGATCTGAAGCGTCACTTTTTTTCCGACAATGTCGTCGAAGCTGAGGGATGAATCTTCCGAGAAGAGTTTCAACCGGTAATGAAACATTCCGGATAGCTCCTCTTCCCCTTCATAGCTCTGAACCAGCAGTTTGTCTTGTCCAAGCGGCGTTGTGATCTGGACCGGAAGAGATGTTTGCGAGAATGTGGTGGCCATATCAAGGATTGAGTTGCGTACGGGCCGCCACATCGGGACCGGAATAGGGCTTCTCGAGAAGCCATGAAGTATGTCCCAATCGCGAATTTCCCAACCAAGATAGGGGAACTTCCGCGGACCGAAGCACCAATGTTATTTCAACTTTGAATTTTGTGCCAAGGTAAAAGCTGCACAAACTGGACAGTTCGCGATGCGCCGATCGACCCGGCAAGAATGAAAGATATTCCTCTCGCGACAGCGGCCCGACAGTAAGCGTCACCCTTCCGGCTTGATCCCATGCGCGCTTGCCTAAAGCGGCTCCATCTCCAAGTATTTGATTGCGTCCTTGGGCGCCGAGGGCCGTCCACTGCTCAGGATCCAGTGGACGCCATAATCCGGTGAACTGCTTTACACGAATTTGCACGCCAAAATAATCCGTGAGCAACTGCTCTAATCCAACCGCGGATCGAACCTGGCGGCCTAGCAACCCGGCATAGTGCAAAAGCGTTCGATCCGGCACGCCCAGGCGGTTCCGTAGTGGCTTGGGACCAAGTCCAACAATCGAAAAGAGATAGCGTGAGAGTTGTCCTTCGTGCGGTGAGCGTGCCGTGAGCGCGGCGTCATGCGCCTGGCGAACGCGGTATAGCAGCCATACAAGGCGATGATTAAAGATGTCCAAAAACTCAGCGGCGGCAAAATCCTTTCGCGCGGTTGCCGCCATGATCATCTCGCTATAAGGCGCAGGTAGGGGGCCCAACGCTCCAGCCAATCCAAGGAAATTGACCGTCATGCGAACTGGCGCATCTTGCGTATCGATCGCCTGTATCTCACTGGCGGGAAAATCGAATCCGATGCGGGACCGGAAACGGAGAAACGTCGCGTCGTCGCTTGCCAGTTCGCCCGCAACGCGACGATAGATCGCTTCTATCAGCCGCACCGCCTGATAAAACTCGAAGCGATATGGCTCCTTGATCAACCAATCTTGGACCGAATGTTCCTTTTGCCAACCGTATCCCGTGGTCGTCATTTATTCGAGTCCATGTCGAGGGGAGGATCGTTGCAATTGCATCTGTGCATGTAGCTGGGAAGATCGACTGGATCCCGCACTCTTATGCAAGCCTTTAAGAACCGCCTCAAATGGAAAAAAGCGATCCATCGGAAGACCAGCCTGCTCTGCGTGATCCGGATCCGGCCGATAGTTACCGCTGCCGTTGCTCCACCAACTCAACCTTCCATTGTCAAAAGATGCTTCACCGGCATAAATCACCGGCTTCCCTTCCGCAAGAACCGGATGCCTGTATGTCGAATGCAGAAGCGTTTCTCCACTGCCCATACGGACAAAAACATATTTCGCGTTCGGCACATAGTGCCCATGCTGCCCTTTTCGGTGAAGTCGAAAATTATCAAAAAATGATTCCAGCCGAAAAATCTGACGACGGTCCACTGGAATTGCAGCCGCAGGATTAAGGTTTGGATAAATCCTTGGTTGGCGCGTCACAAATAATCCCCAAGCCGCCTTTACAGCACCGACCCACGCCCCGCCAGCGGCGGCCAACGCATCCATTCCTCTTCTCGATTCACGCGCCGCGCCACGAGTTGTGTGAACGAATCAATTGACGCGTACATCGCCAAAAAATGACGTAACACTGTGGCAAATAAGAATGCACCGCCTCCGACGTAAAGGGATTCATCAAACGTTAGAGTCACTTCAGTACCCGCACAAAACCCGCGCCATGCATCTTTGCCAATACGAAGTGTCGTCCCGCGAGTGGCCATGTCGCGAATTCCCTGAATCTGCTGATAATGCGAAGGCTGATCCCCGAAGCAGTAAAGACGCAACATTTCCTGGAAACCATCGCGTCCTTCCGTTCCACTGAGCGAAAGATAATTTAACGAGAGATTTGAAATCAGTTGCCAAACAGTTGGCCCGCCCAGAGGCGGATAGACAGGCGGCGTTGGCCGATTCAAGCAGACAACCGTAACCGGGCCCACGTCCTCCATCTGAAGCTTTGCTCCTGGCGGAATTTGGGTGGCTAACCATCTATTGGTGCAAAGAGTGTGGGCGAAGATAACTTCGTTGGGCGGCGACGACGGCTGGAAATCCAGATCGAGAAACGAAAGATATACGTCCGTCCCGGGCAGGTCTTCACGGCCTGTAGGCATCCGGCGGCTTTGCCAATAGGTCTGCGAAGTTCGACCATTACCGGCATGCCGAAAAGAATAAAACGGCTGATATTGGCGTGTCTCTTCCAGTGGATTCATCGAACCGGAAACACTGACAATCGAATGAATCTCGGTTGTGTGCTCACGGCGGATATCGGGAACCAGCCGATAGTAAAGCTGCCGCTGATCCAGACGAACCGGCTCTGTGGTTCGCGGAAATAGATTTGCAATCGGTACGCACCCCAGAGCGAATGTCTCATTCGAGAGATGCAGCCGTTGCCGTGGGGCGCTTTTTAATAAAAACAGGACGTCAAATACTTTGTCCGATGAGTGCCGGCCAAGGCCATTCAGGTCGACAAAGAGAAACTTCTCGGGAAATTGAAAATACTCTTGAATCAGCCTATATCCTGGATGAGCATGAGACGGATAGGGAAGTATGTCGTCATCATCCGCAAAGCCAACAGGGGTAAGGGCGGAAGTGGCCAGGGGCACGGGCTTGCCACTGCCCTCCGGCACAAGCATAATTCCCGCTAGAGCCGAGAATAACAACTCATAGAGGATATAGGCAGGGCCGGCATGACGATCGAGATAGAAGCGAAGGGTATCGAGTTCAAGGCCCGCAAGAGAGCCGACGGACGCACCGATACGTAAACGCAGAACGCTCGCCACCCTAGGATCGGAAGCTAGAAAGTCGTATTTCGCCGGTGGTTCAACCGCCGTTTCGAGAATCTCCACGGGCCACATCGTCACCGGATAACAAGTACGAAACCGGCATGTCACGCCTTGCGAGCCATAGGCGAACAGCGATGTGTGTTTCGGAACGAGATGTCCCGTCGTAAACTTACCGCGCTGCGCGTCGATCTCAAATCGCGCGATTGCCGTGGGCGGAATAGGCTGGGTGAGCTGCGGGTACAGAATTCCCAGCAGAGAGGAGGTAATTTGAGGGAATTCGGCATCCATCTCATGCCGGATGCGGCCGGTTAATAGCGCAAACGATTCAATAAGCCGTTCGACGTGAGGATCAGCCGGATGGCCGTCCTGTAGATCGAGACGATCGGCGACCTTGGGGTAGTTGCGTGCAAATTCCCGGCCCATCGACCGTAAATAAGTGAGTTCTTCGGTGTAATAACGAAGCAGACCATCATCCAACTTCATATGGAGGGACCGCCTGATCTGTATCGCTCAAAAGAGCTTGATTACCACGTAGATACAGCTCGAGTGGAAAACATACCGGTTCGGGTATGACGCCGATCATGACCTTCGCGTCCATCTGTCCGATTACTTTCCGTAGATCGGATGGATCCGCCTGCAGGACCACTCGCGGATTCAAAAGACGAGGCTCAAACGACTGAATTGCATGCGTAAGGCGTTTCGCGAGAGCCTCGATTTCCAGGGTGTCTGCGGCGCTCAGGTGAGAAAAATCAGCTATGCCGTAATCTACGACGCTAAGCCTCGGCGCGCTAGCTCGATGATTGGGAGCAACACGTGTATTTAATAGCCGGCTGATTTCCCGACGAACGGAGGCTACGACCTCCCCCGTATTCTGCATTCGAAATGGCTCCTGAGACGCGACGGAATCGAGAGGGGACCCCGTTAACCTCTCAAAGAGAGGCGCTCGGAGTCCCGGAGAAGGTCGTGGCTCGCGTTCTAGCTTGCGCTGTTCGTGGCCAGATTCCATGTAGCGGAAGCGTTGCCCGAATCAGATATGTCTGACTTTTGCGCCGCATACGTCCAGGCTATTTTGGTGTAGTTGAAGGTTACAGTCTCTTGTGGCTTGCCGCCGCCGCCGCCACCGACAGAGATGGACGAAACCAGCGCGTTCGTCAACTCGTAGATGAAGATCTTGGTGACCTTGCCATTGTCATTCTGGCCAATCGTGACCTTGACTGTAGGAATCGGTTTCGCCTGATTGCAAAAATCCACCAGTTGGCAACTGGAAAGATCTTGATATTTTGTTACGGTGAAGTCCTGATGATTGGGCTTACCGGAGGTCCGTTTCGTGTTGCTTTGATCACCCGTGATCTGTTGTGCAACACCATGGCTATAAGAAAGCAACTCAATCATCTGAGCATAGTCAGTAAGCTGGCTTTCCCCGTTAATTTTGGCTGAACTGCAGTCTAGAATCAATACGTCCATTTGGAATGTCTCCTTTCATGTGTGGCCACTACGATGAATATGCCAGTCATAACTAACCTACCGGCGGCGGCAATTCCGCGACCAATCGAATAGAGACCGTCAGCTCATCTAACTGAAAATGCGGCTTCAGAAAGGCCACTGCCTTGTAGCAGCCCGGCTTGCCCGGCATATCACTCACATCTACACGAGCTTCGCGCAGCGGAAACCGCGCTTTTACGACCTGTGGAGCGTCGTCGTTTAGCAACACATATTGGCTGATCCAGGTATTCAAATAGGCTGCGACGTTCTCGCGCGTCATGAAGCTGCCGATCTTATCGCGCATAATTACCTTCAGATAATGCGCAAAACGGGAAGCAGCGAGAATATAGGGGAGCATGCTCGAAACCCGAGCGTTGGCGCTCGCCGAGTCCGTATTGTAAAGCTTCGGCTTATTTGTCGTCTGTCCACCGAAAAAGGCTGCGTAGTCAGTGCCCTTGCAGTGACACAGAGCAAGGAAACCCAGATCGTTTAATTCCTTTTCACGCCGATCCGTAATCGCTATTTCGGTTGGGCATTTCAAGTCGATGTCGCCCGATTGTGTCTGGAACGTATGAGCAGGTAAACCTTCCACCAGGCCGCCCCCTTCTACGCCACGAATTGCGGCACACCATTTGTACATGGAGAAGGCGTCTGTAATCCTCTGACCCAGCATGAAGGCCGAATTGCCCCACAAATACTTGCTATTGTCGGTTCCGTCTACGTCTTCCTTGAAATCGAATCCATCCACAGGCACCGTGTCGGGACCGTACGGAAGGCGGAGAAGGACGTGCGGCAGCGTCAGAATCACATAGCGGGAATCTTCACTTTCCCGAAAGGAACGCCACTTGATCAGTTCGGTGGATTCAAAGGATTTGGCGAGATCTCGAGGCGTGTTCATCTCCCCAAAGGAGTCCCAGTCAAAAAGCTTGGGGCTCGCCGCCGCGATGAACGGCGCGTGGGCGGCCGCGGCCACGCCGGACATCTTCTCAAGCATAGACATGTCCTGCGGATGGCGCCCAAACTCAAAATCGCCAATCAGAAAGCTGTACGGATTACCGCCGAACGTGCCGTACTCTTTTTCGTAGATTTGCTTGAACATCACGCTCTGGTCGAATTCCGGAGCCTTCTCCATATCGTTGAGAAGTTCTTTCTTAGTGATGTTCAAAACCCGAATTTTGAGCTGAGTACCGGTTTCGGAGTTCATGACGAGATGGTTCAGCCCGCGCCACGACGCCTCAAGACCTTGAAATGCCGGATCGTGCATAACGGCATTCAATTGATCGCTGATTGCCTGGTCGATGTGCGCAATGCGCCCTTTGATACCGGCAACCGTATCGTTCTGAACCGTCATTCCCTCGGCAAGGACCTGATTGACAAATTCTCCGACTAAGTCTTGCGCATGTGGCCGCTGAGTGACATCGCGCGCCATGCGTCCTTCCTGAACAATGCGATCGAGCAGCGACATCTGTGTAGCAACAGGTAACGATGTGCCCGTGGTTTCCGTAGTAACTGTATTCTCTTGCTCAGGCATTTACTTTTGCCTCCGTAGTCACTGCCGCCTGCAACTGCTTCAAATCGTCGGTGTTTGCAGCGATTTGCTGGAGGAACGAGTCTAACGCATCATTGCCGTCCAACTTTCCAATCAGGTCGTTCAGACGTTGCCGCGCCTCAAACAGTTTGCGAAGCGGTTCGATCTGTTGGAGCACATTAAGAGGCGAAAAGTCCTCCAACTCCTTGAACTTCAGCTCCACGTTCAGTTTGGCGTCTGGATCCTTGACCAAGGTATTGCTGACTCGAAGCGCCAAACGAGGCTCACAAGCACCCAACACCTGATTAAAATTATCGCGATCTATTTCTACAAACTTTCGATCACGGAGTCGCGGAAGCGGCTCGGCAGGATTACCTGAAAGATCGGCGAGGACGCCGACAACCAGAGGTAATTCCTTCTTCAATATTGCGCCGCCGATTTCGACGTCGTACGTAATCTGCACGCGTGGAGGGCGTACGCGATCCAGTTTGTGCTGAAGACTTTCTGGCATGATTGTTTTTTACCTTATGGAGAGTTGACGAATAATGCTATTACTTAAGTGGACTTTCTGTGCTTTTCTCTGTTAATTATTTGGGTCTTTGTGACGGCTGTAGATCCAGCAATGTATATATTTCCGTTAGCTCACCTGTGTTGCGGACTAAGTCAGCAAGAAGCTCGTGAAGAGGCATACTTCCCCACGTGACAGCTCTAGATACCAAATACGGCACCGGGCTATGCGGTTCGCTGCGTATCAGAAAGTCGGCGACCTCAGCGAGAACTTGATAAGCCTCTGCTCGAGTTCGGATACGCGACAGCGGGAGCCCATTTATCTGTTCCGGATGATCCATTGAACTCTCTGCCATAAACTCCTCACGCCCTCGGCCTGAAGGATGAGCTACCTCGCCTCGCTGTTGAATGATTCCCGTAGCAAATGCGGCTATGGCTTCGCCTACATTTCGCACTAGAACGAATCCTGGCGAGTCACTACCCAGCTTTTCGTCTAGAAAAGCGTCCAGTTGTCCGCAGCAGACGAGCAGCCTCTTAACCGCGGCGAGCAAGAAATGAAATTGCCGAGTTGGCGTTAGCAGTACGCTTTGCTGAAAACGGGCTAAGCTGACGCCGCCGCTGAATTCGGTCCCATCTTGTCTCGTATCTGAGTTGCCCGCCTGGCACGCCATCTCCCAATCACTCCACGTAAAGCGGGATATGTCGTCGGACTCGGGTGCCGTGATTGCGAGCAACTTCAATTCGAGGGAAATCTTTTGATTGATCCACACCAGTGGCGCAATACGAAACTCGATATCGGTGTTTTCGATGCGGGAATGTAGTTCATTCCAAAACTTCTCACATAAGGCATGAATTACCTCGAAGCCGACCGCCGCACCCGAAAACCCGTGCTGCTTTAACCATGCTTCGAGAAGCCAGGACGCAATCTGAAGATCTTTCGATCGGGTTTCCAGCAATTTCAGGCAAAGCCCTTCGACGGCCGGCCAATCTGCACGTTTCTGTTCGTATTTCCAGACACCCTGGGGAAGGGTTGCATCGTCTTCGCGGCGCAGTGCACGAATTTGATCGTATACAGGATCGTATCGAAGACTCTCTCCAGTGGAGTTATCAGCACTGATGGGAGACAGAAGCCTGTCGATGTCAAACCGAAAATCAGATTCGAGTGTCGTCATTATCTCATCGGGCGGAGGCAATATCGTGAAGAGCTGAAATTTGCGGCGCTCTCTGCGGAAAGGTGGCGATAGGAATTTGGCGCGGCTCTTTCGGTCCCGTCGCCTGCGCCGCTAGTCGAAGAAATACGACCGTCTTTCCGCTTGCTTGTGCTATTGCAGTACGCGGGCCACTAAGCGCCGTAGGAATGGCAAAGCGAATGATTCCGGTTGATTTTGCGATGTTGACGCCAAAGTCGGCGTCCAATCCGGGATGATTGCGCAGCAAGGTAAAAAGAGCCCACGGATCGTGCGCCTCATAAGTCACCGTCAAGCCGTCTACCTTGCCGTCGGGGTTTGCCACTGGTGTCTCCGGAGAATCTTTTGCGAAGCGAAGCGAGACGCGTACCGGGTTTCCCCACGCCCATCGCAGACCTCTGACAGGATCGGGATATTTTGCGATTTGGTCCCCGGTCTGAAACTCCCAATCGATAATGTGATCCCCTCCAATTTCTCCCGCACGATTGGCGCGAAAAGTAATGGGCGAATCGACAAACAATTTTCCATCTTTAAGTCCTTCCGCAAACATCTGACGCAATGCTTCCGATTGTTCGACAAACTCGAGCACATCACTATAGTTAGATTGTTTCCGCAGATAGGTCAGAAGACCTGGACCAATCTGTTCTTCCGCCTGAAGAAACTGAACGGTATCATTAGGATCCGCTTCCTGCACGTCCGGGGTAGCAGGCACGGGACCAAATGGAAATTTTCCGGCCAGCCGCTGGTTAAAAAATTCGGCAATCTGTTCGGTATAGGTTGCAAGAAGAAGCTCGGAGCAGCGTCTCGCCGCCTCGCTCTGTAAGCTTGCCTTTCGTAACAAGAAGACGTCACTACCTCGGCTCAATCCCGTGGCCGATTGACAACCCTCCGCCGGTGTGATTTTGTCGAAATTGGTACGAATAAAGGATTCTAACGACGCGACGGCATTGCCAGGCTTCTTCGCCTCATAATCCTTTATGTCCTGGATAATGCCCGGCCATTTCTCAAATCCCACGGGCCCGGGCAGTCCGCGACTGTGAAGGTACTGGGATAAGGGCTCTATATAGTTGAATGCAATACCTTTGATTCGATCGTGCTCGCGCGCCAGATATGCTTCCAGATCCTCAGCATTCTCAGCGCTATAACTCGCTAAGGAAAGTGGCTTTGAGCCGTCCCAGCGCTGCAAGCTCCCGGCCGCCGGAGCATAAAACGCACTGGATGGAAATATGCTATCGATGCGCGTAGCGAGTGAAAGCGCTTCTTGAGTAAGCATCAGGTTCAAGTCAGTGCGCGGCTTCGCCGTGCCCGCGGCTAACCAGCTTTGCAGTTGTGCGAGCACCGGAACGGCTTCCTGAAAACTTTGAATCTTCACCTGAAGTAATGACGGGTCGTTACTGTCGCCACTCACCGCTTCCCGCGAACGGTCCACAGCTTGTAGAACGGATGCATTTAGTCCGTTCTGAGCCACCGCATACACGCTACTGCGAAGAGCCGAGGGAAGAAGCGGCAATCGATCGTGAACAAACTTATCGAATGAGTCTTTTAATTGTGCTGCATGAGCAAGAGAAGCCTTATTCCACAGAACCCCTGACCCCTTCGCGGCAGGTGCGGTCGCAACATCTGCCTCTGCCATGAAATCTTGCGACAACAACGCATTGAGGGTAGCGGATAACGCTAACACCGGTGTGCTCACATGAATGTCGGCGCCGCTCAGATTCAAAATAGCTCCAGCGGCATCGGAGTCTTCAGCAAGCAGAGTCTCTTTCAACTTTGCAAATGCGATGCTGCCCTGGCGATTCATCGCGGCAATGTATTCCGGATTAACAAATGGCTCGGCCGCCAATCGTTGCGATAGGACGGGAAAGTCAGAAGGATTAAACGCAGTCTGACGCAGCCACCCGAATGAGCCACTCGCCAGCAACCCATCAAGACGTCTTACGTCATCGATAAGGTTTTTCAAATCCTCTCGCGAGGCTTGTTCACCCGACTGCAAATTGTCGATCTCGGTTGCAACATTTCCAGTCAGATCGGGAAGAGGGTTGTTCTTCTCAAACCAGCTTGTGAAGAAGTTTTCCAGACGCGAAGCTGTAATTTTCGCGGCACAATCCGTTAAGCGATTGTTTTCCGTCGCGCCGACTGGCGGTCCTACGGCTTGTCGGAGAGCACGTTGATAGTAAGGATTATGCCGAAAGCGATTCTCATCTTCGAGATCGCGCCCCAGCAGATATTCGAATAACCGATTTAGATCGGTGAATTCTCCTCTTCCCGTTCCGCGAAAGAGGTCATATCGGCGTATGGCATCGCGCAGCGCGTCGTACTCTCGCAACGATTTATCCAATTGCTGATATTCGAGATCGTCACTAACGGTCAAGCGAGCAAGCGCATCCACTTCATTAGGCAACGTTTGTTCGGCCGCTGGCACGGAGAGGCAATTCCCGATCTGCGCATTCGCCTTCATATCGAGCGCGTTACGAAAGGCGGGGAGTATCTCTCTACTAAACGAATCCGCTAGTGCAGAGGAAACGCTGGTATCGATCGGATCCCGCCAGGAGGCAGGCAAAAAGAGTGCCCGAAACCCGTGTGCATCTAAAACGCCAAGAGTATCCACCAGTTCATAGGCAGTTTCGACGGAAACAGGCCTAGAAGCGAGAGTTGGTTCTTGGATACGTGCGGAAAGGATGTCAAGTAATCCTTCGAAACGATGCTCCCTGAGATAGGCCAGCCGATTGTAGGCAACTGTTGTTCCAATTCCTAACGCAATGATTAAGGTGGCGAACACGGCTTGTGCGGAGATAAGCGTCCGATTCCGCAACCGTCTCATTCGCCCGACCGGACGAGCAATTCGGCTTTCCGGAAAAACCTTTAGGTCGAAGAGATCGCGCGTAAAAGCGATTCGCGGACGAAAGCTTGCAATGGCCGACGGTGAGAGGACGAGATCGACTATTGAAGAATTGGCGGCAGAACCCGTTCCCGGCTGAAATCGCCGATTGCCGCCCGACACGTCCCCGCAAAAATAAATACCTCGGAGGAAATTCGGATCAACATATGTGGTTTCGCGAAAGATCTCCGTTAGGTAGGTTCGCAGCGGTCCTCGCAGCCGATCGAGTTCCAGAGGAAATAAGAATAAATTATCGGCAGCATTCACCGGACGATTCGCGAAGATACGAATCTGTAGGCGGCGCAATCCTTCTCGAAGTTCGTCGAAGGCTTCGTCCACCCAGGTCGGTTGAAACGCCGTTTCGAGCGTATTTGGATTTGACCAGCCAAATAGATCACATTCGCGATCCGGATTGATTTCGGCGTGGAAGCTTTCAAAACCACGAATATGATCACACTTGGTCACGACAACATAGATCGGAACAACCATGGCAAGGACGTTTTGCAGGTGATCGAGTTTCGTGCGAATGGCGCCGGCGCGAATTTCGCGTTCAGCGTTCTCCGTATCGGCGTCTTTCTCCAGTTCTGGAGCAGGAACGAACAGGACAATGCCATCGATGGGGCGATAAGGGCGATGCCGGCCGAGCAGCCGCAGGAAACGATTCCAATTGCTGTCCGTTGTTGCCCGTTGTGCATTATTGAAAAAGAAGGCGCCGGGAACATCGATAAGAGCTCCACCAGAGAGAAAACGCCACTCGACCGAAAGAGCGGGATCATGACCGAAGATAGAGCTATCGGTCTCCAGTTGAGTGAGTAGTGTCGTTTTTCCTGCGCTCGGTTCACCCAACGCTAAGATCCACGGTGCGCGGTATTGGTAGTCATTTCCAGGAATTTTGGATTGCAGAATCGAAAGTGAGGACCGAAACTCTTTTACGAGCTGTGCGGATGCGACCTGCGGGCCACCCCGTGTGTCCGTTTTGCGACGACTTCGAAAGAACAAGAATGCACCGACCGCTATTGAGAGTGCAGCCCCGATTAGCAGTACGATCAGCACGAGGATCAGCTTAGAATCGGGCGACAAGTTTGCTCCTCACTTACCCGTTCCTGTTGCAGCCTGAGCTATTGCCACGCACGAGGAATTAAAACGGCAGAGTTTCTCGTTCAAATCGCGCGTGAGATTCCACCAAAGCACCTGTGCTAGCAGCAACCAAACTGCTACGACACCGCCGCATGCCCAGAGCCATCGTCGTGGGGAGGGCATACGATCCGACACGCCCATCTGAATCGTATTGCGATAAGCAGCAGGAAAGATACGTTCGACGGATCGCGCAATCTCCGAATCGTGGCGCGATATGAATGAGAACAGTCGCGCACGATAAGAGTCGAGAATTGGCTCGTGCGCAGTACCCCAATATTTACCGCGAAAGCCCAGTGACAGGGCCATCAGATAAACGATTGCGAGTTCTGCCGCCGCCTCGTCTTCCCGTCTGAGCAATGTTTCGAGACGGCG
>Ga0068856_100003028_pt1 | contig 17209 bp, 18 predicted proteins | sample KBSCornC62_FD_66595 | JGI IMG/M metagenome (GOLD analysis project Ga0068856, IMG submission 66595) | Corn rhizosphere microbial communities from Kellogg Biological Station, Michigan, USA - KBS Corn C6-2 | ecosystem: Host-associated > Plants > Roots > Rhizosphere > Soil ...
TCGGGCTTCAGGATTTCCTCGAGCCGCTCCTTCGACAGCAGCTTCTTCTCGAGCACGAGTTCGGCGACGCTTCGTCCCGTCGTCAGCGCTTCCTGCGCGACCTGCGTCGCGTTCGCGTAGCCGATGTACGGATTGAGCGCCGTGACGATGCCGATCGAATGCTCGACGAGCGAGCGCATCCGGTCGCGGTTCGCAGTGATCCCCTTGACGCAACGATTCGCGAGCGTGAGGCAGCCGTTCGTCAAGTGGGTGACGCTCTTGAAGAGGCTGTGCGCGATGATCGGCTCGAACGCGTTGAGCTGAAGCTGGCCCGCCTCGGCGGCGAAGCTCACGGTCACGTCGTTGCCGATCACCTCGAACGCGATTTGGTTGACGACCTCGGGAATCACCGGATTCACCTTGCCCGGCATGATGCTCGAGCCCGCCTGCATCGGCGGCAGGTTGATCTCGCCGAGTCCCGCGCGCGGCCCGCTCGACAGGAGGCGCAGGTCGTTGCAGCTCTTCGACAGCTTGACTGCGACGCGCTTCAGCACGCCGGAGAGCTGGACGAACGATCCGCAGTCCTGCGTCGCCTCGATCAGGTTAGGCGATGTGATCAACGGAATGCCGGTGATCTCGGAAAGCCGCCGGCAGACGAGCGCGGCGTATTCGGGATGCGCGTTGATGCCGGTGCCGATCGCGGTCGCGCCGAGGTTGATCTCGCGGATCAGCATCGCGGCCTCCTTGAGCCGCTCCTCGTCCTCGCCGAGCATCACCGCGTACGTCGAGAACTCCTGGCCGAGCGTCATCGGCACCGCATCCTGCAATTGCGTGCGGCCCATCTTCAGGACGTCGGCGAACTCGGTCGCCTTCGCCTCGAACGCGCGGCGCAGCGTCGCCATCGCGTCGACCAGCCGGAAGATGCCGAAGTAGGCGGCAACCTTGAGCGCCGTCGGATAGACGTCGTTCGTGCTCTGGCTCATGTTGACCTGCTCGTTCGGATGCAGGTACTGGTATTCGCCTTTCCGGTGGCCCATCAGCTCGAGCGCGAGGTTCGCGATGACCTCGTTCGCGTTCATGTTCGTCGACGTGCCCGCGCCGCCCTGGATCACGTCGACGACGAACTGGTCGTGCAGCTTGCCGTGTCGGATCTCACCGCACGCGGCGACGATCGCGTCGCACTGCGCCTTGTCGAGCAGGCCGAGCTCGTTGTTCGCGCGCGCGGCCGCCTCCTTGATGCACGCGAGCGCGCGAATCAGGTCCGGATAGATCGAGATCGCGTTGCCGGTGATCGGAAAGTTCTCGACGGCGCGCAGCGTATGCACGCCGTAGTACGCGTCGGCGGGCACCGCACGGTCGCCGAGCAGGTCGTGCTCGATTCGCGTTGCGCCGGCCTGCGTGGCGCCGGTACTTTTCGTGACAGCCTCGTGAGCCGTTTGCATCGTGCCTCTCTGTCCTCGCGGGAATGATCAGTCGGAATCACGCACCGTCATTCGGTCGGCTGCCCCATCGTTTCGAAGATCGAGACGAGCTGCGGGCTCATCGCGATGCCGAGAGTGCGTCCCGACGGCAGCTTGCGCTCGAACCATTGCTCGTAGAGTCTCGCGAGCTCGCGCGACCCGGCGAGATCTTCGAACGTCCGCTTCACGAGCGCCGCAAAGTCCGGGTCGTTCTTGCGGAACATGAGCCCGTACGGATCATAGGACAGGTAATCCGGCAGCACGCTGTAGTCGCCGCGATGCCCGGATTCGGCGGCCTGCGCGTAGAGCAGCACGTCATCGCCGGCCCACGCGTCGACCTTGCCGGCCGCGAGCGCCGCGAATGACTGGTCGTGATCGCGAAACGCGACGGCCTTGATGCCGAGCTGCTCGCGCGCATTGATGGATTTGATCGCGGCCTCGTTCGTCGTGCCTTCGGTCACGGCAACGCTGCGGCCCGCGAGATCGCGATACGAGCGGAAACGGCTGCCGCGTCTTACCATGACCTTCGTGCCGCTGACGAAGAAGATCGGCGAGAACGCGACCTGCTTCTGGCGCTCGGTGTTGTTCGTCGTCGAGCCGCATTCGAGATCGACCGTGCCGTCGACGACGAGCGGAATGCGCGTTTGCGTATTCACCGGAACGTATTTGACGCTGATCGCGTCGCTGCCGAGCTCGGCCTTGATCGCTTCGACCATCGCGAGGCAGAGGTCGATCGAATAGCCGATGGGCGTGTGCCCGGGTCCGAGATACGAGAACGGGATCGAGGCGTCCCGGTAACCGATCGCCACCGTACCGGTCGAGCGGATCTTGGCAAGCGTGCCGGACACGCGCGCGACGCCGGCGGATTCCTGGGAGACGGCGGACGTCGCAAAGAGCGCGAGCGCACAACCGACAAGGAGGGCAACCGCCTGGGCAACGCCGCGTGGGCACGACATCGGTCTCGCAGGACGACGCATCATGATGAACTCCGCCCGTCGTGGGCCTCTCGCGCCTATGCGGCTGCCGGCGCGATGAGCCCCACGTCGGCGTTGACTTGGGCTTCGCCGACGCGTTCGGGGCGAAGCTCGCCTTCCCACTTGGCGACGACGGCAGTCGCGATGCTGTTGCCGACGACGTTGGTTGCCGAGCGTCCCATGTCGAGGAACTGGTCGATGCCCATGATCAGCAGCAAGCCCGCCTCGGGAATATTGAACGTGGCGAGCGTCGCGGCGATCACGACGAGGGACGCGCGCGGCACGCCGGCCATGCCCTTGCTCGTCACCATGAGGATCAGGAGCATCGTTATCTGCTGCGTGAGGTTGAGCTCGATCTTGTAGGCCTGGGCGATGAAGATCGTCGCGAACGTGCAGTACATCATCGAGCCGTCGAGGTTGAACGAGTAGCCGAGCGGCAGCACGAAGCTCGTGATCTTCGGGTTCGCACCGAAGCGCTCGAGCTGTTCGAGCGTCTTCGGGTATGCGGCCTCGCTGCTCGCCGTGCTGAACGCGAGCATGATCGGCTCCTTGATCAAGGAGAGCAGCCGCCCTATGCGCGGTCCGACGAAGATGAACCCTGCGAGCGCCAGCAGGCACCACAGGATCAGGATGCCCAGGTAGAACTCGCCCATGAATTTTCCGTATGTCCACAGGATGCCGAGGCCCTGCGTGGTGACGATCGATGCGATCGCGGCAAACACGGCGATCGGGGCGAGCCCCATCACATAGGCGGTCACTTTGAGCATCACGTGCGAGACCTGCTCGACCCAGTCGACGACCGCCTTGGCGCGGTCGCCGAACGATGCCGCGGCGGCACCGAAGAACACCGAGAAGATGACGATCTGCAGGATCTCGTTGTTCGCCATCGCCTCGAACACGCTGCGCGGTACGAGGTGCGTGACGAACTCCTTCAGCGACAGCGACGCGGTTTTCAGGTTCGTCGACGCGCCGACGTCGGGCAACGGGAGGCTCAGCGAATCGCCGGGACGCAGCGCGTTGACCAGCGCGAGGCCGAGAAGCAGCGACATCAGCGACGCGCTGACGAACCAACCCATCGTCTTGACACCGATGCGACCGACGGCCTTGCCGTCGCCCATGTGCGCAATGCCGACGACGAGCGTGGAGAATACGAGCGGCGCGATGATCATCTTGATCAGGCGCAGGAAGACATCCGTCATGAGCGAGATGTATGCCGCGACGGTGTTCGCCGCCGCCGGTGTGGGCAGCAGCATGTGGCACATGTAGCCCACGGCGATGCCCGCCACCATCGCAACCAGGATCCACGTCGTCAGCTTGCGTCTCATGAGGTGCTCCCTCGAAGATCGATGCCACGGCGCAGCCGGCTGGACGCCGATTGCGGGCCTGTACCCTGTTCGGGATGCTAGTCCGCCACGTTGAACAAATCAAACGTACGGTGGCGGAACAGTGAGCGCAAAATGGGCGTTCCTGCAGAACCTGTCCGCCAAGGAGACCTCGACATGGTTTTCAAGATGTTCGTTCGCGCCGCGTCGCTTCTGACGACGCTCGGCGTCGTGCCGGCCGCGCATGGCCAGTTCATGCTCGCGAGTCCTGATTTCCAGCCGGGCGGCACGCTCGCCGACGAGCAGGCCTACGACGGCATGGGCTGCACGGGGAAGAACGTGTCGCCCGCGTTGCGCTGGTCCGGCGCACCGGCCGGCACGAAAAGCTTCGCGCTGCTGTTGCACGACCCCGACGCGCCCACCGGCGGTGCCGGATGGTGGCACTGGATCGCCTACGACATACCGGCGACGACGAGCGAGCTTCGGAAAGGCGCCGGCAAGCCCGATGGCTCGGCGATGCCCGCCGGCGCGAAGAGCGTCGCCAACGACTACGGCACGCCGGGCTACGGCGGTCCCTGCCCGCCCGAAGGCGACAAGCCGCATCGCTACGTGTTCACGCTTTACGCGCTGTCGGTCGACAAGCTCGAGTTGCCGACCGGCGCGCACGCGCCGGTCGTCGGCTTCGTCGTCAACGGCAAGACGATCGGAAAGGCGTCGATTACCGGGATGTACGGGAGGCCGCGGAAATAGGCGTCGCGAACTATTGCCCCTTTCCCTGCCACAACGCGAGCACGGCGCCCGACGGGTCGCGAATCACGCTCATCGTTCCGTACTCGCCGACCTCCATCACGTCCTGCAGCACCGTTGCGCCGAGCGACTTCGCCTGCTGCGTCTTCGCGCGCACGTCGTCGACGCCGACGTACGCGAGCCAATGCGGCGGCGCCGACGTGTCGTTCATCATCCCGCCGCCGACACCTTCGCCGACGCCGATCATCGTGTAACTTCCGCCGCCTGGCATCGGCATGTCCTTCAAGTCCCAGCCGAACAAGCCCTCGTAGAACTTGCGTGCCTTCGGCAGATCCTTCGTATGCAGTTCGACGTGCACGAACGGGTTGGCCATCGCGATCTCCTTGCGGAATGGAACGAACAGGCAGTTTACGCTGGCACGAGGCGCAGACGCGTGATCTCCGACGGCGCGCCGAGCCGCTGCGGCGGCCCCCAGTAGCCAGTGCCGCGGCTCGTATAGACCCACAGCCTGCCGAGCCGCGCGAGACCGGCCGTGAACGGCTGCTGGAACCGGACGAAGAACGTCCAGGGCAGGAACTGGCCGCCATGCGTATGACCCGAGAGCTGCAGATCGAAGCCCGCCTTCGCCGCGGCGAGCGCCGAGCGCGGCTGATGCGCGAGCAAGAGCTTCATCGCCGACGTCGGCGCGCCTGCGATCGCGCGCGCCGGATCGCTGCGGTGCGACGGTTCGAAGTGGTGCGCGGAAGGATCGGTAACGCCGGCGACGACGACGTGCGCGCCGTCGTGATCGAGCACGACGTGCTCGTTCAGCAGAACGTTCACGCCGAGGCGGCGCAACTCGCCGATCCACGGATGGACGCCGGAGTAGTACTCGTGGTTGCCGGTGACGAAATAGGCACCGTGACGCGCTGCGATCCGCGCGAGTGGCGCCGTGTGCTGCGAAAGCTGCCGCACGCTGCCGTCGACCAGATCGCCGGTGATCGCGACCAGGTCCGCCTCGAGGCCGTTCACGACGTCGACGATCGCCTCGACGTGCTCGCGTGCGATCGTCGGTCCGACGTGCACGTCGGTGATCTGGGCGATCGTGAAGCCGGCGAGCGACGGATGCAGCGACGCGATCGGCACGTCGACCGTGCGCACCTTCGCGACGCGCCGTGCATTGCCATAGCCGATCAGCGTTGCGATCGCCGTAACGATCGGCACGGCGACCGCGCTCCAGCGGGCGTAGTCGGCGACCGGGACGATACCCGGCAACAACGCCGCAAGCGCGAGTGTCACCACGAGGCCGACATCGCGCAGCGCCGTGAGCACGAACAGCGTCGAGAAGGCTCCGAGCGCGACGAGCCCAGCCCACATCAGCGTCTTCGCGCGTCCGGACACGACAGCACGCCTTCGATTGAATCCGTACGGGATCAGCGATGCCGACGCAAGCAGCACGGCGGCTCCGGTGGCGACGCCGGCAATGCCGAACGGCAGGTCCGGCAGCAGCCGCACGCCGACGTAGACGTGGAGCAGCCACAGGACGAGCGTCATGCGCGACATTCGGGATTAAAATTGCAGGAGGAAGATTCCAACGTGGGGCTCCCCCGGCACTCGCGCAAGCCCATCCCCGAATACCGATGACCATCGCATCCGTCGTTTCGTCCCGGCGTCGCGCGGCGCTGCGAGCGCTTGCGGCGGGCGCAACGCTGGCGGCGACGGCTGCGCGCGCGCAGGCCGATCCGTTCGACAACGTGCGGCCCTCGTGCGTGCTGACGTCCGCGCAGACCGAGGGTCCGTACTACGTCGACGAGAAACTCGAGCGCAGCGACATCCGCAGCGATCTCGGCGGCAAGAACGCGCGCCGGGGGATTGCGCTGGTGCTCGCGCTGCGTCTTTCCGCCGTCACCGGCACCGCCTGCGCGCCGCTGGCCGGAGCGAGCGTCGACGTCTGGCACTGCGACGCGACGGGGCTTTATTCCGACGAGGACGGCCTGCACACGAAGGGATCGCAGTTCCTGCGCGGCTATCAAGTGAGCGACGCGAGCGGCCGCGTCCGCTTCGCGACCATCTATCCGGGCGCCTACCGCGGGCGCGCCGTGCACATCCATTTCAAGGTACGCGTGCCGCGGCACGATCGGCGCGACGAATTCACGTCGCAGCTCTATTTCGACGATGCGCTGACGGACCGCGTATACAAGGCCGCGCCGTACGCCGGCGCGCTGCGGCGCCGCACGCGCAACGACGAGGACGGCCTCTTCCGCGCGGGCGGCCGCGCGCTGATCCTCGACGTGCGCGACGCGGGCGACGGCTATGTCGCGGCGTACGACGTGGGCCTGCGCGCAGGCTAGCGGCTTACGTGGCGGTGAGCTCGCGGACGAGTTGCGCAGCGGGAATGGCGCGGCAGCCGCTCGCGTTCTGGCCCGACCAAAGCGGCGAGAAGTCCCCCGATCCCCGGCGCTCGGCCTCGGCGCGAAGCGGCGCGAGCGCGGCGGTCGCGAGCGGAAACGGCGGCGCTTTCGCGCTGATCGGTCCCACCTCCCGCATGATCCGGTTCACGATGCCGCGTGCCGGGCGTCCGGTGAACACGTTCGTAATCGCCGTATGCGACGCAGCGTCGCTTGCGAGCGCGTCGCGATGAATACGCGATGTCGTCGCCTCCGGACAGAGCAGGAACGCGGTGCCGATCTGCACGGCGCTCGCGCCGAGCGCAAGCATCGCCTTCACGCCGTTCGCGTCGGCAATGCCGCCGGCCGCGATCACCGGCACGCGCACCGCGCGCACGACCTGCGGGACGAGCGCGAGGGTCGCCACCTGCGTCGTGACGTCGTCGGTGAGGAAGTTCCCGCGATGACCGCCGGCCTCGAAGCCCTGCGCAACGATCGCGTCGACACCCTTCGCGTCGAGCCAGCGGGCCTCGGCGACGGTCGTCGCGCAGCCGACGATGCGCGCGCCGAGCGCGCGCACGCGGGCAAGCAGGTCGTCCGGGGGCAATCCGAACTGGAAGCTGACGACGGCCGGCCGCACGCGCCCCAGCACATCGGCGGCCGCCGCGTCGAACGGCGCGCGTCCCGGACCCGGCTTGATCGATGCGGGATCGATGCCGAGCTCGCGATAGTACGGCGCGAGCGCGGCGCGCCATGCCGCTTCGCGGTCGGCGTCGACCGCTGGCTGCGTATGGCAGAAGAAGTTCACGTTGAACGGTCGCGACGTTTGCGCCCTGATCGCAGCGAGCTCGCGCTCGATGCCGTCGGTCGACAAAAGCGCGCACGGCAGCGAGCCGAGCGCGCCCGCGTTGGAAACGGCGATCGCGAGTGCGCCCGCCTGCACGCCGGCCATCGGCGCCTGGACAAGCGGCACGTCGATGCCGAATAGCTGTCGCATAGTCATGGTTGCTTCCCCCGCGCCTCGGGTGTCATGACGAACGTCGTCTATACCATCGGTCACTCCACGCGAAGCGCCGACGAATTCGTCGCGCTGCTCGCCGCGCACGACGTCACGGCGCTCGCGGACGTGCGCACGGTACGCCGTTCGCGCCACAACCCGCAGTTTAACGGCGACGCGCTCGCGGCGACGCTCGCCGCACACGGGATCCGCTACGAGCCGTTTTCCGGGCTGGGAGGATTCCGCAAGACGACCCCGGATTCGCCGAACGGCGGGTGGCGCAACCTGTCGTTCCGAGGTTACGCCGATTACATGCAGAGCGCCGAATTTTCGGCGAATCTCGATGCGCTGATCGCACTGGCCCGCGAAGCGACCGTCGCGATCATGTGCGCCGAGGCGGTGCCCTGGCGCTGCCACCGCTCGCTGATCGCCGACGCGCTGCTCGTACGCGGCTTCGACGTGCGCGAGATCGTCGGCGAAGCGAAGTCGGCGCCGCACAAGCTGACGCCGTTCGCAAGAGTCGACGGGACGACGATCGTCTACCCGGCGCTCGCCTGATGCGTCAATGCGCGGATCGGGCCGGGGCGCGCCGATATTTCTCGGCGCAGCGGATGACGCCCAGGTTGCTCACGAATTCGAGGCATGCGCGCGCGTCGACGTCGTCGTGCGCACGGGCGGCCACCGCCGCGGGATCGGTCGCTTGCGTTGCCGGCGTCGCGACGCCCGGCGCGCGCGGCTCGGCCGGCGGCGCCGGCGACTGGGCAACCGCGACCGCGGCGATGAATGAAAGGCAGGCAAGCGCGGCGATCGCGGAGATGCGTCTCATCGAATGACTCCCCTGTGCGCCGCGAGGCAGGCGGCGATGCGGACATTGTCGCCACCACGTTCGCGGCGCGTCAAACGCAACCGTGTCCCATGCGACATGCGGCGTCGCCAACGCGGCGGCGACGCGACAGTCGTCGGGCCGCGCACGGCGTCAAGAGCCTGATGGACTACGCGACCATCAAGCTGATCCACGAGTCGGCGGTCACGCTTTCGTTCGCGGGTTTTTTCGCGCGCGGCCTCGGCATGCGGCGCAATGCCGCGTGGATCCGGCACCGGCTCGCGAGAACGCTGCCGCACGTCGTCGATACGGTGCTGATCGTCTCGGCGATCGCGCTCGCGTGGATGCTGCGGCTCACGCCGTCGAACGCGCCGTGGATCGCGGCGAAGATCGGCGGCCTCGTCGTCTATATCGCGCTCGGGCTCATCGCGTTGCGCCTCGGCCGCACGAAAGCGATCCGCACGGGCGCCTGGGTACTTGCGATGCTGACGTTCCTCTGGATCGTGTCAGTGGCGATCACCAAGGATTTCCGCGGCGTCTTCGCACTCGTCTGACTTCCCGCTCGCGTCGCCGGGCCGATGTTGTATCGTCGGATTTTTCGCAACGAGGAGACGGCCGGCATGAGCGACGACGGCGAAAAGACGGATATCCACCGCGGCCTGAAGGGCGTCTACTTCGACCGCTCGCAGGTCTGCTTCATCGACGGCCGCGCCGGCGAGCTCCTCTATCGCGGCTATTCGATCCACGACCTCGCGCAGCGCTCGACGTTCGAGGAGACCTGCTACCTGCTGATGCACGGCGAGTTGCCGACCGCGAGCGAGCTGTCGCAATTCGACGCCGCGCTCAAGGCGGCGCGCACGCTGCCGCCGGCGATCTACGACGTCGTTCGCGCGGTGAAGCACGCGCATCCGATGGACGTGCTGCGCACCGCGACGTCGGCGCTCGCTTCATTCGATCCCGACGTCGACGACAACTCGGTCGCCGCGACGCTCGCGAAGGGTGTGCGGCTCACGTCGCAGGTGCCGATCATCATCGCCGCGCACGAGCACATCAGAAACGGCCGCGAGCCGGTCGCGCCGGATCCGGAGATCGGCCACGCGGCCAATTTCCTGCGCATGCTGAAGGGCAAGCCGCCGAGCGGCGATGCGGCGCGGCTCATGGACATCGACATGATCCTGCATGCCGAGCACGGCTCGAACGCGTCGGCGTTCGCGGCGCGCGTCGTCGCCGGCACCGACGCGAATCTGCACGCCGCGATCACCGCGGCCATCGCCGCGCTGTCCGGTCCCGCGCACGGCGGCGCCGCCGAGAACGTGATGCGGATGGCGCAGGAGATCGGCGATCCGGCCAACGCCGCCGACTACGTGAAGCGCAAGCGCGCCAACAAGGAGGCGGTGATGGGCTTCGGCCACCGCGTCTATCGCGCCGAGGATCCGCGGGCGCGCCACATGCGCGCGGGCGTCGAGCGACTGTCCCAGGCGATGGGCGAGCCGAAGTGGTACCGGATCCTCGCTGCGCTCGTCGACGCGATGAAGCCGTACGCGCGTCACGGCGTCAATGTCAACGTCGACTTCTACGCGGGCGTCGTCTACTTCCTGAACGGCATTGCCGAGGATCTGTTCGTGCCGATCTTCGCCGCCGGCCGCGTGCCGGGATGGACCGTGCAGGTCGTCGAGCAGCTTTCGAACAACATCCTGATCCGGCCGCTGACGCTCTACAACGGGCCGGCGGCGCGGACCTACGTGCCGATCGAGCGGCGTTAGCATGTTTCGGCCATCGCGAGCACGATCGCCGTCGTCGCGACGATGTCGTCGATGCTGGCGCCGCGCGACAGGTCGCTGATCGGCCGCGCGAAGCCCTGGAGGATCGGTCCGATCGCCTGTGCGCCGGCCAGGTATTGCGTCAGCTTGTACGCGATGTTGCCGCTGTCGAGATCGGGAAAGATCAGCACGTTCGCGCGTCCTGCCACGTCCGACGCCGACGCGACCTTCCGTGCCGCGACGGCGGGCACGAGCGCAGCGTCGGCCTGCAGCTCGCCGTCGATCGCCAGCGCGGGATCGCGCTCGCGCGCGATCGCGAGCGCCTGCACGACCTTGTCGATGCGCGGATGACGCGCGCTGCCCTTCGTCGAGAACGACAGCAGCGCGACGCGCGGAAGCACGCCAAGCAGTTGCGCGGCGCTGCGCGCCGAGGCGATCGCGATGTCGGCGAGCGCTTCGGCCGAAGGATCGGCATTGACGGCGCAATCGGCGTAGACGAGCAGCCGATCGCGGAGCGCGATCAGGAAAAAGCTCGACGGCGTCGCGATGTTCGGCGCGAGGCCGATCGTCATGATGCCCGCCTCGATGATGCGCGCCGTCGGGTTCGCGACGCCGGCGATCATCGCGTCGGCGTCGCCCGCCTTGACCATCAGCCCCGCGTGGAACAGTGGCTTCGCCGCGAGCCGTCGCGCGACTGCCTCGCTCGCGTCGGGTCGTCCCTGCCGATAGAGCGCGGCGTAGCGGTCGAGTCGCGATGCGTCCGCCGTCGCGAGCACGATCGGCTCGGCGAGGCGTTCTTCCGAAAGCCGCCGCGCCGCCGCGACGATCCGCTCGTCGCCGCCCTCCGGGAAAACCACGCGGAAACCACGATCGCGAATCCGCGCGCGAGCGCTTGCGAGAGCATCGATCATGCGCGACAGATTACAGCCCGAGGTACGCCCGGCGGATGTCGGGCCGCGACGAGAGCTCCGCCGGCCGGCCTTCGCTGAACAGGCGTCCCTCGGCGATCACGTAAGCATAGTCGCTCAACGCGAACGCGAGATGTACGTTCTGCTCGACGAGCACGATGCTCAAGCCCGCGTCCTTCAGCAGCTTGAGCGCCGAAAAGAGCTGGTGAACGACGACGGGCGCGAGACCGAGCGACAGCTCGTCGATCATCAGGATCTCGGGGTCGGACATCAACCCGCGCGCGATCGCGAGCATCTGCTGCTCGCCGCCCGAGAACGTGCCCGCCGCCTGCCGGCGCCGTTCCTTGAGACGCGGAAAGAGCGTGTAGACCTGTTCGAGCCGCTCGCCGAATTTTCGCGACGCGCGCCGCGAGAACGCGCCCATCTCGAGATTCTCTTCGACGGTCATGTCGTTGAACAGTTGCCGGCCCTCGGGGACGAGCACGAGGCCCCGCCCGGCCTTGGCGTGCGGCGAGAGACCGGTCACGTTGTCGCCGTTGAAGACGACGCGTCCTCGCCATGGGCGGATCGTGCCGACGACCGCGCGGAGCAGCGTCGTCTTGCCGACGCCGTTCGCGCCGACGATCGTCGTGAGCTTCCCGGCGGAAGCGCTGAGCGACAGCCCCCAGAGGACCTGCACCTCGCCGTAACCGGCTTCGAGCGCCTCGATCGTCAGCAGCGGCGCGGCCACGTCACGCACCCGTCGGCTCGAAGCCCGCGAGCGAAGCGTCGCCGAGATACGCCTCGATCACGGCCGGATTCGCCGCGACGTCGGCCGGCGTGCCTTCGGCGAGCTTGCGACCGGAGCTCAGCACGACGATGCGATCGGATAGACCCATGATCGCCTGCATCAGGTGCTCGATCATCAGGATCGCGATGCCGCGATCACGCAGCGTGCGCACGACGTCGATCATCCGCCGGATCTCCGTCGGGTTGAGCCCCGCGAGCACTTCGTCGAGCAGCAGCAGCGACGGCTGCGCGCACAGCGCGCGCGCAAGCTCGAGGCGCTTCTTGCCGGCGATCGTGAGCTGGCTCGCCGGCTCGCCGAGGCGATCGGCGAGTCCGACCAGATCCGCCGTCTCGCGCGCGATCGTTTCGGCGGCGCGCAGCGAAAGATCGGCACGGCCGAAGCACGCGCCGACCATGCAGTTCTCGAGCACGCTCATCGTCGCGAGCGGCTGCACGATCTGATGCGTGCGCGCGAGGCCACGCCGAACGACAGAACGGGGATCCATGCCGGTGATGTCTTCGCCGCGCAAGACGACGCGTCCGCGATCCGGCAGGCGCACGCCGTTGATCAGGTCGAACGCTGTCGACTTGCCGGCGCCGTTCGGACCGATCAGGCCGACGATCTCGCCCTCCCCGACCGTGAACGTCAATCCCGCGACCGCCTCGACACCGCCGAAGCGCTTGCCGAGCTCGTGCACGTCGAGGAGCGCCGTCATTGGGCTACCCCGCGCGCTCCGCGCTGCGGGGCTGATTCGCCCTTGGGGCGGCCCTGCGGGCTTGGGCTACCCCGCGCGCTTCGCGCTGCGGGGCTGATTCGCCCTTGGGGCGGCCCTGCGGGCTCATTCGAGCACCTGTTTCATCCGCGGCCAGCGCCGGTGAATCCAGCCCATCAGGCCGCCGGGGACGAACTGGACGATGATCAGGAGCAGCAGTCCCGCGATCACCAACTGGAAATTCGAAAACGCCTGCGTCGTCAGCAGCGTGCTGCGAAGCTCTTCGTAGAGGAACGCGCCGAGCGCGGGCCCGATGACGGTGCCCTGCCCTCCGAGCATCACCGCGACGATCGCTTCGGTGGAAAGCACGAGGTCGTACGCGTCGTCGGGCTGGATGAACGCGCTCTTGAAGAAAAAAAGCGCGCCCGCCACGGCCGGCAGGAACGCCGACACGCTATAGGCCGCGGCCTTGTATCGACGCGTCGGCACGCCGAGCACGACCGCTGCATCCTCGTTCTGTCCGATCGCGCGCAGGCCCAGTCCGAACTTCGAGTTTCTGATCGCGTAGCTCAGTGCGAGCGACAACCCCATCACCGCAACGAGCAGGAAGTAGAGGGTCCATAGCGCGTTCGCGGGACCACCGAGTGATCCGTACGCGGTGATGGACAGATAGATGCCCGTCGAGCCGCCCCATGGCGGGAAATTGGCCGTGAACGCCTTGACGCCTTCGTTGACGCCGATCGTCGCCAGCGCGAAGTAGGCACCGCGAAGCCGCAGGATACCGAGTCCGAAGCCGAGCGCGACGATGCTCACGACGCCGCCCGCCGACAGCGCCGCGGCGACCAGCGGCCACGCATGGGCGCTCACGAGCCAAACGCAGAGGTAACCGCCGAGCCCGAAGAATACGACGTTGCCGAAGTTCACGTATCCGGCGTAGCCGATCACGATGTTCAGGTTCGTCGCGAGAATCACGTACAGCGCGGCGAGCAGAAGCTCCTCGCGCAGGCCGACGTTGTTGCCGAGCAGCGGAACGAGCGCGAAGGCGAGCACGACCGCGGCGATGAGCCAGGGCGTCGGCCGGCGCAGCGCCTCGGCCGGCCTCATCGGACTCGCGCGTGCCGAAGGAACGGAAAGAGACCCCTGGGAAACGCAATCAGCACGATCACGAACACGACGAACTCGATGACGGCTGTCCAGCTCACCGGCATGAACGGCGTCACGAGGCCCTCGAGCAGTCCGAGTGCGACGCCGCCGAGCAACGCGCCGGCGGGATTGCCGAGGCCGCCCAGTACCGTCACGACGAAGCTCTTGAGCTGGTAGGCGGCGCCGGAAAGGACGGTAAACGGAAACAGCGTCGCTATCAGCGCGCCCGAGAGGCACGCGAGTGCGACGCCGAGCGCGAACGTGAACGCGAGCACCTGCGTCGTCGGAATGCCGTTCAGCTCGGCAGCCTCGCGATTGCTCGCGACCGCACGAATCGCCTTGCCGGGCCGCGTTCGATAAAGGAACAGATAGAGCGCGGCCGCCATCGCGGCCGTGAGCGCCGCCGCCATCAGGTGAGTGCCGGTGAACGTGTATCCGCGCATCGAGAGGCCCGGAAGCGCGACCGGCACGTTGAAGAGAACGGTGCCGAAAACCGCCGTGCCGAGACCGATCAGCACCATGTTCATCGCGAACGTGGACAGCAGGCTCATCAGCGGCGGCCGCCCGATCATCCGATGCACGGCGATCCAGTACACGCCGACGCCGATTGCGAAGCCGCCGGCGAGCACCGGTGCGAGCGCGGCATACGCGGGAACGCCGATCGCGGTCAGGTAGAAAAGCGCGAACATCCCGGCGACGATCATCGCGCCGTGCGTCAGGTTGATCACGTTCATCACGCCCCAGATGAGCGTGAGGCCCATCGCGGCGAGGCCGTAGACGGAGCCGACGAGCACGCCGTCGACGATCGAGGCCAGGATCCCGAACATCGTGCGCTCGCGATCGGAATGCGGCAGCGTTAGGCGGCCGCTTCCGATCGTGCGATCACTGGTACGGGTAGACGACCGGCGCCGTCGCGGCGGCTTGCGGCCAGACGACCTCCTTCACGAGCTGGCCGTTCTTCATCTGCCATTGGGTCAGCACCATCGCGTGCGCGAGCTGCAGGCCGTGGCTTTTCGGGTCGGTGGAGAATTTCGTCGCGCCCCACAGCGTCGTCACGTTCATCGCGTTGAGCGCCGCCGCGACCTTTGCCGGATCGATCGACCCGCTCTGTTCGATCGCGTGCTGGAACAACAGACCCCCGGCGTAGCCGCCGGCCGCATGGTAGCCCGGCGCAATCTTGTAGGCTGCCTCGAAGCGCTTCGTGAACTCCGCCGGCGTCGGGCCGAAGTCGGGCTTGTAGGTAACCTGCGGCGCCCATTGCGACGGAACGGAAATGCCCTGCGCTGCCGCACCGAGGCTTGCGAACTGCGGACTGTCGGGCGCGACGAGGAGCGTCACCCACTTCAGGTTCGCCTTCTGGTCGTGCAGCTGGCGCGCGAGCGTCGCGCCGTCGGGATAGTGACCGCCGCCGAGCAGCGTATCGGCACCCGACGAAATGATCTTGTTGATGATCGCGCTGAAGTCGGTCTGATTCGGTGGATACGATTCATCGAGCACGAGTGAAAAGCCCAGTTGCTTCGACTGCTCGCGTGTCGCGATCGCGACGGCCTTCGAGAACGGATCGTCCGAATAGACGAGCGCGATCTTCGCCGCGGGGTTCTTCGACTTGACGAGCTCGAGCGCGCCGGTCAGGTAGTGATCGGCCGGCGTGTACGTCTGGAACAGGTACTGGTTGCCGAGCTGATAGGTCTTGGGCTCGGCGCCGCCGATGCTCATCATCAGCTTGCCGTATTGCTCCGAGATGACGGTCGCGGTCGCGACGAGCCCGGACGAGTACGGGCTGAACAGGAATTGGGCCTTGTCCTCGACGATCAGCCGCGTGTAGAGCTGCTGCACGCGCCCCGGCTGCGACTGGTCGTCGTAGCTCACGAAGCGAACCTTGTAGCGCTTGTCGCCGGCCTTGATGCCGCCCGCCGCGTTGACGTCGTCGCGCCACATCTCGAATCCGTGCAGTTGCGCGATCGAATCGAGGTTGAGCGGTCCCGTCTGGGACACGGTGAATCCGATCGTGATCGTTTCCTGGGCGAGGACGACAGTGCTCGCGAGAACGCACAGCAAGCCGATGACGAGCCGTTGAAGCGTTTTCATGTTTTCCTCCAGTTCCCGGTGACGGCTGATTCGCCGCTCCGTGGTTTTTTTCGAGCGTGCAACGCGCGCATATATTGAAGGCAGCGCCCGGCGAACCGCAAGAGCTGCGCGTGCTAAGCCGGAAGGGTCCGACGGGCGCAGTGCGCGCCCATCGGTCCGAGGGCGGTTAGGTCGCGCCCGTGACGTCGCCGAGATACGCGCGCTGCACCTCGGGATCCGACTCGAGCGCGCGCGCGCTGCCCTCGCGGACGATCTCGCCGGTCTCCATGACGTAGCCGCGATCGGCGACCGAAAGCGCGGCATGGACGTCCTGCTCGACGAGCAGCACCGTCACGCCTTCGTTGCGGATCTTCGTCATCGTCTCGAGCAGCAGGTCGACGATGACCGGCGCGAGCCCGAGGCTCATCTCGTCGACCATCATGAGCCGCGGCCTCGCCATCAGCGCGCGCGCCATCGCGCACATCTGCTGCTCGCCGCCCGACATGCTGCCCGCGAGCTGGTGCCGGCGCTCGGCGAGCTTGGGAAAGATCGCGTACATCCGCTCGAGATCCTGCGCGATGCCGTCGGCGTCACGGCGGCGATAGGCGCCCATCCGCAGGTTCTCCTCGACGCTCATCCGGTCGAAGAGCTGGCGGCCCTCGGGCACCTGGACCAGGCCCATCGCGAAGACGTCGTCGGCCGTCGCATGCGCAAGCGGGCGGCCGTTGAAATCGATCTTTCCGCGTGACGGGATGAGCCGCGAGATCGCGCGGAGCAGCGTCGTCTTGCCGGCGCCGTTGCCGCCGACCATCGCGACGATCTCCGCCGCTCGCACGTCGAGGCTCACCTTGCGCAGCACCTGCATCTCGCCATAGCCGGCGTCGAGGCCGGCGACGTGCAGAAGTGCGTTCCCCTCACCCGCCTCGCGTACGCCCGGCTCCCTCTTCGCGCTTGCGGGGAGAGGGTCGGGGTGAGGGGCCGTCGCCGCACTCATCGCTTCTTTCCGAGATACGCCTCGACGACGCGCGGATCGCGCAGCACCTCGTCGGTCGGCCCTTCGACGATCTTCTCGCCGTGATGCAGCACGAACGTGCGGTCGGCGAGGCTCGTGATCGCCTTCATCACGTGCTCGATCACGAGGATGCTGATCCCGCGCTCGCGCACCTTGCGGATGTCCTCGAT
>Ga0068856_100003029_pt1 | contig 17209 bp, 13 predicted proteins | sample KBSCornC62_FD_66595 | JGI IMG/M metagenome (GOLD analysis project Ga0068856, IMG submission 66595) | Corn rhizosphere microbial communities from Kellogg Biological Station, Michigan, USA - KBS Corn C6-2 | ecosystem: Host-associated > Plants > Roots > Rhizosphere > Soil ...
CGGCGATTGGATCCAGTTTTACAACCACCGGCGCCCACATCAGGCGCTCGGTATGAAAACACCCGCTGAGGCGTATGCATTAGCGGCCTGACCTGCGCAGAAAGCGCTGGGTCATTACAACCACAGCGTCGTATGGCGGTGGTGCCTTCGCTTACCGGGGTACCGTCGCTGTATATGACAGCATGGTGGTTGGAAATCGGGCGGTCGTTGATCCAGCCAATCATTCGGGCGGCTATGACACGGGTGCAGGCATCTTCGCCGACAACGGTGGTCTAGTGACGAATTCGACATTCGCCGCCAACGTCACGGATGGCACTGGCGGAGGCATCGCAGTACACGGAGACATCTCCGTAACGAACAGTACGATCTCTGGCAACTCCGGGAGCAAAGCCGGTGGCGGGATCTTTGCGCGCATGCCGCAAGGCGGCTCCGTCAGCAGTAGCACGCTGGCTGGCAATAGTAGCGCTCGTGGCGCAGGCATATACCTCGCCTCGAAGCAGTCCTTGCATCTGGAAAGCACGATTGTCGCAGACAGCGCTGGCGGTGGGGCCGATGTGGGGGCGCGCTATGCGACGACAATTGCTGGCGCGAACAATCTGATCGTAAGCAGCGACGCAAAAGTTGCACTGCCTGCGGATACGCTGCAGGTCGACCCGCTTCTGGCGCCGTTGGCGGATAACGGTGGACCGACCCAGACGCATGCGCTTGCTCCGACGAGTCCTGCGATCGATCGCGGCAACAACGTGGCCGGGCTCGACACGGATCAGCGCGGCGCAGGCTTTCGTCGCTCACTCGGCTCTGCTCCGGATATCGGGGCCTTCGAAAGTGTCCCTGCGAATGCATCGTCTGCGACGCAGGCAGCGCCCATTGCCGAGCCGTGGTTTCTCGCAATGCTTGCCGCCGCCGTGGGTGGGGTAGGCGCTCACCGACGATGGCGTCGCCCCTGACTCCACCGCTTGCACGGAAGAGGTGGGCCGGCAAGCGAAGGACCAAGGGCGGTGCCGCCGAATAATCGTCGGTCGCGGGCGCATCGGCTCCACGGCACGCGGCACACGGCACACGGCACACGCAGGAGCGTTCGACAACGAACTGTGCCGCCACGTCGATCCAGGCGGCGAGAAAACCTTCGGAGCCGTCCGGCAGCTCATGGCCGCAGCGCGCCACAGGTCACGCCGGCGCCCGCCAGGTCCGGGAATGTCCGATTCGCGCGTCATCCTCGTAGGCCGTAAGCACCACCGCGCGATCCACGCGCGTGACGCACCGAGGAATGCATATGCACAAAACGACACCGGCATGGGCGAGCGTCGCGCTGTTCACACTCGCATCATCCATTGCCGCCGCTTCACCGCTCAGCCAGAACGGCTGGTCGAGCCGCGGCGCCGGCGGCGGCGGTGCGTTGATGGACATCGCGTTCAGCCCCTATGACAGCAGCATGTTCGTCGATTGCGACATGAGTCCGCTGTTCCGCTCGGGCGATCTCGGCAGGAGTTGGACCACGGTCGATTTCCGCGCCATCGCTTCGAACCGGGGTTCGCCGATCCAGTTCACCAGCGATCCGGCCGTCATTTACGGGATCGATCACCAATCCGCTTCCGGCTACGACCTCGCGCTGCCGACCATCAGCCGCGACGGCGGCAGCACTTGGACGTCCCTTCAGGGGCCGACCTGGAACCAATTCCAATACGCCTACAACTTGTTTGCCGATCCGACGCGTAGCGACTATCTGCTGGTCAGCGACGACGAATCGCTGTATGCCTCGACGGACGGCGGTGCGACGTTCCGCAGCGTGTACAGCAACGATTTTTCAGTCAACCACGGCTTTTGGGTTGCCGGCGTGTTTTTTGACGGCCAGGACATCTACGTGGCGAGCAATAATGGGCTGCTCGTCTCGACCGATGGCGGAACGACGTTCGCGTTCCGCACGACGCAAGGCTTGCCGGCCGGTGTCGGTTACCTCAGCTTTGCGGGCGCGCGCGACGCCGCTGGATTGCGTTTCGTCGCCACCGTCTCGATGGCCACCGACATGTATGCGGGCATGCTGATCGAAGGCGCGTGGGCCCAGGACTACCGCTACCAGGGCGTGTACGTGACGGCAGCGTTCCAGTCGGGCCAGACGCCGGCATGGACGCCCGTTTTGTTGCCGGGTGCATTCGCGGCGCCGGGTATCGCACCGACCGACGTGCTGGCCCTCTCAGCAATGTCGCGGAACGATACCTCGGCGATAGTCCTTTCCGGCAACGCCGATCCACAACAATTCGGCGACCAGCCCGCGATCTACCGCTCGACCGATGGCGGTGCCAGTTGGTCGGCGATTCTTACCACGGCCAACAATCAAAACGTCGCCACCGGCTGGGAGGGCGCCGGCGGCGACCGCGATTTCTCGTTCGGCGGCGGAACGATCGGCTTGGCAGTCCACCCATTGAATCCCTCCGTGATCGCGTTCAGCGATTACGGCTTCGTGCACGTGAGCGAAGACGGTGGTGCTTCGTGGCGCCAGGCCTACGTGGCCGGCGCCGATCAGAACCCGCCAGGCACGAACACGCCGAAGGGGCGTTCGTACCACACCGCAGGCATCGAAAACACGAGCGTGTGGGATGTCGCCTGGACCGATGCCAACAACCCGAACGCGATGTTCGCCGGTACCTCCGATACCATCGCGATCCGCAGCGTCGACGGCGGCGCATCGTGGGGATTCGGTTACACATTGCCGGTCGGCGTCAGCCGCAACAGTTTCTACAAACTGGCGCTGCATCCGAACGGCATGCTCTACGGAACCACGTCGTCGGTACACGACATGTACCAGAGCACGCACATCCGCGACGCCAGCTTCGCGAGCGGCACCGGGCAGCTGCTCGCATCGGCAGACGCTGGCGCGACGTGGTCGGTCACGCACGACTTCGGGCACCCCGTGATGTGGGTTGCTCTGGACCCGCACCGTCCGACGCGTGCATTTGTCAGCGTCGCCAATCCGGTCGACGGCGGCGTCTAGATGACGGACAACGTGAATCTCGGCGCAGCGTCCACCTGGACCGAGCTCCCGGCTCCGCCACGCACGACCGGACGAGCGTTCGTGCTGCAGGTTCTGTCCGACGGCGGCTTGGTGGCGAGCTACTCCGGTGACGTCTCACGTGTCGCGGGTTCCGACGTGTTCGCCGCGAGTTCCGGTGTGTTCTACATGGCCGATCCGACCGTGCAGAAGACCTGGCTGGACCGCACCGGGCCCGGAATGCAGTTCTGGACCAAAGACGTGGTGATCGACGCACACGATGCGCAGCAAAACACCTGGTATGCCGCCGTGTTCTCCGGCTGGGCGAACGCGAACAATGTCGGCGGTCTGTACCGCACGACGAATCGCGGTCAGAGCTGGACGCGCATCTATGCGTCGTATCGCGTGGAATCGATCACGCAGAGCCCGACGAATCCGAACCGCGCCTACTTGACCACCGAAGCGGACGGGCTGTGGGAAACGACCGATCTAGGCAGCGCCGCACCGACGTTCGTCCAAGATCCGACGTTTCCGTTCCGGCACCCGGTGCGGGCGATCTTCAACCCGACCGATCCCACGCACCAGGAAGTCTGGATCGGAAGCTTCGGCGGAGGCCTGCGTGTCGGCAAAGACGTCTTGCCGGACAATATTTTTGCCGACCGTTTTGGCGGCTGACGCGACCGGGCGTACGCCGCGACGGACAGCGTTTTGACGGGCGGCGCGGTTCGGTAAGGATCGATCTGCGAACAGGACGTGCTGTAAATTTGCCTGCAAACTTACTGGGAGTTCGACACCGGCCGCGCCGCGCTCGCGATGTGATCGGGCGCGGTGCGCAATGTGTGCCGCCGCGCTAGAGGTGCAGCGTGAATCCGCAATCTCTGCATTCGAAAGCGCCATCGCGAAATATCCATTGCGGCCGCGAAGATGGCTCGCGTACCGGCGACAACTCGCTGCGCGGAGCGCCATGGCGGCAGGCGCCGTAAGCGTGCCGCGGTGGGGCGAGAAGACAGTCGGTGACGTCGAGCGCTGCTGTCTCCGAATCGAGTTTGGAATCTAGATAGATCATCTGTGTTGGCCAACGTTGCCTGCGTGCGAACGACACTCCTTCGCGGGGAATGCCGGAAGCATGCGATGAGACGCCGACGTACGCCGTGGCGATGGTTGACAAAATTCCGCGCGAACGATGGAGCGAAGCACGTTTCGAGTACGCGCTCTGCCTAAACGCTGCAGGTAACTCCCTATACGTCACATTGTGCAAAGGAGGGACATTGGACCCGTGCGCGAACGCGCTGCCCGCCGCTGTGCAAAGCGCGCGCCGCGCGCGTTACATCATGGCTACCGTGCGCCTTTCGTGTGATTGGCGAGCTACCATGTCTTGACCCAGGCTGGAGCAGCGATCGATTCCGGTTGCATAGCCGATAGATCGGCAACATCGTCGATCTTCACGTCGCCACCTGTCGGTGTGGCGCGATAGATGATGCCGTTTTCGCGCGTGAATACGAACCGTCCGAACGAATCGAAATCGCCGAAATATACGTTATCGAGCGTCACGAGCGGTTTCAGGGTATTTTCCTGCGCCCGATACAGGTGCATGCACCAGTGCCTCGTCGCGTGCCTGCGGTGCGCCTCGAGCCGTGTCGCTGCCGAGCGTTTGAACGCATCGGCAGAGAGCCCCAACCGATCGCCGGACGCCGGCGTCCAGCCGGCCCAGCGACGTTCGAAATCCCACGTCAGATCGCCATCGGTTAAGTGACGCCACGTCATCTCCGCAGCCAGGCTACCCTCGAACCGGATCGGCTGCGCGCCTGCGCCCACGACCACTTCCCGATCGGTCACGAAATGACAGTGCCCGCCCCACGCATCGCCGATATGCCACACCGCCAAAGCGGAAAAGAACGGCGGACGACTCAAGGCCACCCATGGCGCGTCCCATTGACCGTCGAACGGCCTACGGCGATAGCTTTGCACGTTCGTCAGCGCCAGCGAGGCGTCGCTGTTGATGTCGAAGCGTGGGATTTTTCCGCGTATCCATTGACCCGGCGTGATCACGTCGGATCGGGTACACCATGTCAGCATGCGTGCCCAGCGGCTGGGTCCTTGACGCAGGATTACCGCTCGGCTGCCGTGAGCGGCAAACCAAATCTGAATTCTCGTCAAGCTGCGCAGCACCGCGCCAAGCCTTGCGATGGAATGGCGCGATGGGTGCGTAGCGGCTCAGCCGTTGCCCAGGGCGCTCTGAATCGCGGCCTCCAGGTCGGCGAAGCGTACGGGTTTCGTCAGATACCTGAATGCGCCCTGCCGTTCGCCCCAGAACCGGTCGGCGGCTGTGGATTTCGACGTCAGCATGATGATCGGGATCTGGCTGGTTGCCGGATTTTTGCGCAGCGCTCGTGTTGCTTCGAAGCCGTTCATTTCCGGCATCACGATGTCGGTGACGACCACATCCGGCAAGTGAGCCTCGGCCAGGCGCAGCCCTTCGAGGCCGTTTTCCGCCATCAACACCGCATGGCCGCGGCGCTCCAAGGCCGTTTTCACCATGGTTCGGATGACTTCGGAGTCTTCCATCAAAAGTACGCGCGCCATTGCCGCCTGCTCATTGCCGTCTGGAGTCTCCCGTAATACGTGTTTCGACGTCCGGCCAGGACGCGCAGGCCCGATGTCCGGTTTTAGCCGAAATCTCGTATGGCCTGGGAGAGGAGCACCGTTCGAGCCGTGACGGGCAGCAAAAGACCGCGTCCGTCCGGCTTCTCTCGGTCCGCAGCACTGCTGATCGGTGAGGCGTGCGACGCGGCACGCGGCAACCGGTTGGTGTGCACGCGGTGCGTAAGCCGATATGCAAGTGCAATGCCGTAATTGTTTAGATGCGCCGTGCAGGGTGAGCGCGGCGAATCAAGTTTTCCGGGGGGAAAACCACGACCAATACATCCTTCACGACTGACGTTCTCGGATTCGTATGTCGACACTGCAAGACCCTGCGTCCTGGTTGGCGCTCCGACGGCTGCTCGAAAACGCCCTGGACCTCCCGCCGGACGAACGTCCTGCGTTCGTGGACCGCCTCGCGGGCCCGGATGCGGACTTCCGAGCGGAACTTCGCGACCTGCTGCGCGCCGAAGGGAGCGCGCAGGATGTCGCGTCGCAGACGGCTATCGACTATGTCACGGGCGCGATCAAGCTCGACCTGAAAAAGGAGGCCGGACCGGAGCCGCACGAGCTGCGCCCGATCGGCCCGTATCAACCGATACGGCTGTTGGGTAGAGGTGGCATGGGCGCCGTCTACCTGGCGGAACGCACGGAAAGCAAGTTCACGCATCTGATCGCGGTCAAGGTCGTCAAGGCGCTCGGCAGCCACCCCGACCTGATCGAGCGGTTCGAGCGCGAGCGCCAGATCCTCGCGCGGCTCAATCATCCATCCATTGCACTGCTGTTCGACGTCGGTCGCACCGCTGAGGGCGACCCGTACTTCACGATGGAATACGTGAGCGGCCAGACTGTCGTCGAATATTGTCGCGAACGATTGCATCTCGTGCGGCAACGCGTGCAGCTGCTGCTGCGCATCGCGAACGCCATCGCCTACGCACATCAGCAGCTGATCGCCCACCGCGACATCAAGCCTTCGAACATCCTGGTCACGGCGCGCGGCGAACCAAAATTGCTGGACTTCGGCGTCGCCAAGCTGCTCGACGTGCAGCCAGGGAACTACGTCACGAGCACTACGATCGGACCGATGACCCCGACGTACGCCGCGCCCGAGCAGTTCAGCGGGGCAGGGACGGACGCTGCCACTGACATCTACCAGTTCGGCGTGCTTTGCTACGAGGCCCTGACCGGATGCCTGCCCTATCGGGCGGACCCGGGCAACGCGTTGCAATGGGCCATCGCCGTGGTCGAGCAGGAGCCGATCACGCTCGGCTCCGCAATGAAGACGCCGGCAGCGAAAGGGAGCTATCCCAAGTGGTCGATGAACGTGCGGCGTCAGCTGACGCGCGACCTGGACGCGATTTTGCGCAAGGCGATGGCGAAAGTGCCCACCGACCGCTACCGTTCGATGGATGCGCTGATCGCCGACCTCGAAGCGTACCTGTCCGAGCGGCCCGTCACGGCGCGCGAAGGCGCCTGGCACTACCGGCTGTCGCGTTTCCTGCTGCGTTGGAGATGGGCCGTACTGGCGTGGCTCCTGATCGACATCGCTGGGCTGTCCGCCGTGTTCGAGGCGCTCTCTGCGAGCGCCGAAGCCCAGCGCGCGAACGAAATGACCACGTTGCTGCGCATGGAGCGGAACAAGGCACAGGACGACGCTCGCAGCAGCCGTATCGCCAACGAGGTGTTGAATAACATTTTTCGCACTGCGGTATCCGCCTCCGCCAGCGGCGGCGAACAGAACAAGCACATGCTGCAGCAGGCCGAGCTCAACACGATCAAACTGCTCGAATCCTCGCCCATGCAACGCGACATCGCAGCAGCAACGTTGGCAGCCGCGCACCTTTCCGTGCAACAAATGGACGAGTGCCGCGAGATCCTCGAACTGGCGCTGAAAACCTCGCCTGGCGCCGGCCCTGCGGGCGCGCTCGAGCGCGCGCGCCTGCAGCTCGTGCGCGCGCGACTGGAGATCACCAGCAATTCGCTCAGCCGCGGGGAATCGATGCTCGACGCCGCCGCGTTGGCGTTCCCTGCGCCGCTCGGTGCGCGCGACCAGGCGCGCGTGAGCGCCACGCGGGTCGACTTGCTGCAGCGCAAAGGTGACGTCGGCCGCGCGCGCGAGCTGCGCGACCAAGTCGTCGAGCTGATGCAATCGAAAGGCCTGACGGACGAACCGCTTCTTTCGAAGCTGTTGTCGGAGCGCGCAGCGGACCACGAAATGACGAACGACGTGAAGCGCGCGCGCGCGGATCTCGCGCGTGCCGTCGTTGTCGCGCAGGAAGCGTACGGTCCCCTCAGCCCGACCGCACTCGATCTGCAGCGGCAGCGCATGTGGCTTGAAATCCGCGCCGGCAATCCGGATGCGGCGCAGCAAATGCTGGATCAGCAGCGCGAGGTGATCCTGAGCACATTCGGCCCGGACTCGCTGGAGTATGTCGGTGTACTCGCGATGGAAGGCAACTGGCTCGGCGAGACGGGCAATACCGAGGGTGCCGAGCGCAATTTTCGCGCGGCACTGGCCATCGCGCAACGCCGGCAGCCCGAAGGAAGCCGCTATCTCGAAGTGCTGAATCACAACCTCGGTGATATCGCTTTTCGACAAAACCGGCCCCACGATGCACTCAAGGCGTACCAAGCCGCACTTGCATTGCGGCGCCGCACCTCCGGTCCCGACGATCAGGAAGTCGCGATCAACGAACTCCAGATCGCGCGCACGCAGTGCAAGCTGGGAAACTACGAGACAGCGCTGCAGGGGTTCTCCGACGTGCGGCGCAAGCTTGGCCGCATCTATGCGCCGCACCACGAACATCTGCAATTCGCCACCGCCGCGCACGTCGACTGCCTGCTCGACTCCGGCGCCAGCGCGCAAGCCAAGGTGCTGTTCGAAACCGAATTGACGCCTGACGTGCGCCCGGCGCTGAGCGCGCGCATGGCACCACGGATCGAGGCAGTGCGCAAGCGGCTGGCGAGCGCTGTACATCAGGAAATCAAGTAGGCGCTTCTTCGTGCCGGTGCGGCTGTCACAGATTGCCGCAGCCGTACGGCCGCAGCATCTCCCGCATGGACGAGCGAAGGCTCTTGCACGATGTCGCGAGCTGCTCGCGATGATCGGACGACCGGCTCAACACGCGCCAGGACGCGCGCGTGCGGTCGAGCGACTCCAGCAGTTCTTCGCGCGATGTCGACGGCAATCGGGATACGCACTGCGTGAACTGCTGGATGTAGCTGTCGCACTCTTCCACGCCGATCGGAACGTGCGCTTCGGCAGCGCGCGGTGTCGCTTCACCTGCCGCAAACGCGAGTATCAAAGTCAGCGGAAAAAACAAGGACGTCGTATGCAACGCGTGACTCACGGAAGTCTCCTGAAAATGATGTAAAGAAAGATGGGGCGCAGGTGGTACGGACCGACGGTAGGAGGTGCAGCTGCGGTGGATGCCGCAGCTGTGCAGGTTATGAGCAGCTTCCGTTCGTGGCGGCGCCGCTGAAGCCGTGTCGCCCGAAATTGTCGAACGACAACGTGCCGCACGCATCGCCCGTCTGCGCGTTCTGCGGTTCCGCCGTGATGATGAAGCCCTGGTCGGCGAGACTCGATGCGTCCGGTTGCGTCGTTATCTTGAGCAAGTAGTAGCGCTGGGCGGAAAGCGTGCTGGAGCCCAGCACAATCGAAAGGTCGCTGGTGTACGCGTTGTGCGTCGTGTAATACCGTTCGAGCGAGGCAGCAACCGTATACAGCGAATCGAGCCCGTCGCCACGGCGCGCGCGGTACGCGTAGCGTTGATAGGCCGGCACCGCGAGCGCAGCGAGGATCGCCATGACCACCACTACGATCATCAGCTCGATCAAGGTGAAGCCGCGAACGTGTCGGCTTGCGCGCGTAGCCGCGTAGCCGGACCGGTTGTATTGCAGGGTGTTTTTCATCGCCGTCAGTTCCGAAGGTTGCGCCAGCTGGAGCGATGCCAAAGCACGTCGTGCACGTCGATCAGACCGGGCACCTTGACGACGCCGCCGCCGATCGGGGTGAGCGTTGGCAGCATGCCGCTCACGGGCAGCAGCTGTGTCGAGTCGAGCGCAACGCCGACCGCATTCGGCGGCAACGAGGTTCCGTTCGAACTCACGCCGCCCGCCGGAGGCGACGCGTCGGCGGCATCGAGCACCAGCACCGAACCTGCATGGCCTGGCGAGCACGGATCGTTGTTCGGCAGGATCGTGCTCAGAACCACATTGTTCGACGTGTACAACGGCGTCGCAGTGACGACGTCGCGTTCGCCGCGGTTGGGCATTTGTATATCCCAGCCACCATGGGACGAATCGATCGGGTAATTGGATATGGTGAGGACCTTCGTTCCCGTGCTCGTTGCGGACTCGGTGAGCGTTTGTCCAATGAGATTGTTCGGCGTCAGCGTGGTGGATCCCGGGCCGAAATCGCGCACGCCGTAGAAGAAGTTCCAGCCGTTCGTCGCGACGTCTTCCGGGCCGAGATATTTGCCCGACCCGAACACCCAGATCGGAACGTTCATCGTGGTGTCGCGCAGTGCCACCGGCATCACGGAGATTGGATTCTGGCCGATTCCGGTCGGATCGGTATACGTGGTGAACATCAGCTGTGCCGACCACGTGTTCGGATCGCTGCTGGAAAGATCGAAACGCCACAGGTTTCCGGCCAGATCGCCGGCGACGGCGTAATCGTCGACCTGGTCGCCGTTCGCGTCGTAGACAGCCGGCGTGGACAAGCCGAAACTGACCGTACCCGGCGGCGTCTTGATCTCCTTGATCACGGCGCCGGTGGCGAGATCCAGCACGAACAGCGACGTCTGATCGACGCTTGCCGCCGGATCCGTCTCTTTCGGACTTTTCGGGAAATAGCCGCTGGTCACCAGCGCTACCCAGCCGGGCAAGGCATGGATGCGGGCGATATTCGCCGAACCGTATGTATAGCCCAGGTCCTGGTACTGCGTGCCGGACTTGTTCGTCACTTCCCACAGCAGGCGAGATTTCGCTGCATTTTCGTTGAGGCTGGTCGGATCCGTGATGTCGAGCGCAAACACGCCGCGCGCGCCAAGACGCATCGTTTCGATCAACACCGTGTGCCAGCTGCCATTGATGAACACGTCCTGGACCACCGGCGTGTCGTCCACGGTGGTGAAGCCGATGCTCTTGTTGTTGACGAGGTTCGGCAGCTTGCCGTTTTCGAACAACGCGTGCGGTACGTATGCCCACAGCTCGGCCCCGGTGCTCGCGTCGAACGCGTGCAGCATTCCGTCGTTCGCGCCGACGTAGACCGCCGGTTTTCGCGCCCGGTTCGCGTATACGAATTTGGAATACAGGTTTGCGGCGGCGCCTTCCGGCGCACCCGTTGGCCAGTCGTCGGAGAATCCGCCGGAGGGCGCCGACACGTACACCGGCTGCGAGTCGATGATCGCTCCCAGCACCGACGTGCGTGGACGGAACGACAAGGGGCTGGTTTCGTTGCTGCGATCGCCGCGCAGATAGTCCAGCCGTTGCCGGCCCTTTCCGTCCGCGCCGTCGAGTACCGCCGTTTCGGTGCTATCGAGATCCGACCACTCGAATTTGGCTGCCGTGCCGTCGATATGCGAAGTAACGATGAAGCGCGACGTCGGGTCGCGAGGTGGCGTGCTAGAAGCCTGCGGCGCTGTGGCGCACGTACCACCGGTCAGGATGCAGCCGGCGTCCCAGCGCGGCGCGCCGGGTTGTCCGTTCGCATCCAGCGGAGCGGCGATCAAATTGCCCGCCCAGCTGGATGTGCTGTAGCCGGCAGTGAAGCCGGTCGTATTCGCCGTGAGCACGGCGTTGGTGGCAACGGTAGCCGAGCCCGCCGAACTGCGCGCCATGATCGTGTTGAACGCGGCATTCAAACCGTCGGCCACAGCCATCGGATTTGACGCTGGCGCGTACACACCACGGCTCGCGAGCGCCGCGTGCCAGGAATCCGCCGCGGCGGAGTTCATGCCTTGTCGCGGCAGCGGCCAAGACAAGGCGCCGGTGCGCAAGCCGGTCAAATCCGTCGGGAAAGTCACGCCGCCTCCGCCATTGGTCACGCCGATGCTGACGATCATGGTCGACATGTGCTGCCAGCTGGCCGGATCGTTCGCGGGATTCCAATAGATTTCCGCGTTGCTCGCCGGGCTCCCACTCAACGGAGCCGCTGCGGTCACACCTGTGGTCAAGTCCGGAAACGACGCCGGGACGTTGTCCTTCAGCGACGGCTGCAAATCCGTCGCCCAGTAATAGAACGCAACGTCTGCCAGCGTCGGGAAGCAATCGCTGTCGCCGTTTTTCTTGCAACCGTTCGGCGGCCCGCCGTTCTCGGCCGGTGCGATCAACATCGGTGTGCCGCCGGATGTCACGTCCCACATCACCGTGCTTTCAGGAGCCTGTGCGTAAGCCGTCCCGTCGGGCAAAGACCGGAACGTTCCCGTACCCGCGATTGACGGCTTGAGAAGATTGGGGTCCGAGCGGAACTGCTGCTTGTTCGGCTCGTCCCAATAGCCGTCGGTGACGATCAGATGAAAATTGGCGCGACACGACAAATCTGCCGCCGCGGATCCGTACTGTTCATTCCAGTACGGATCATTGAACTGATCGCTGTGCGGATTGCGCGTAGCACGAAAGTACTCGCCGGCGGCGATGGACGCCGCCTTGAGCGGCGTATTGCTGACGACGGTGCTGCCGAGGAAAGGTGACGGGGTGTTGAGCAGCCAGTCGTAAAACGCCTTGCGCCATGTGGTGCCTGAGCTTGTCACGTTGCTCAACGGTTCGATGGGTCGCGTCGTGGACCCGAAGCTCGCTGATTTCGCGTCCGGATCGTGGTCGAGTAGCGCCCACGTCAGCCGGACACGATCGCTCACCTGCGCGAACGCACGCGAAATCACCGTGCGCAAGGCCTGGCCGCGCGTGCGGTAATACGAGTACCAGTTCGCAAAGTTCTGCTGCTGCGCTGCCGATGCGGAGTTCATTGGAACAACAGCCCAGCAACTGGCGGCAGCGCTCAACGACGGCGCAGCCGGACATGTGGACGTCGGATTGTACGTCGTATAGTACGCGCCGCATCCGATCGACAATCCGAGAGGATTGCAGCCGTAGTCAATTGGATAGTTGTTCGGGGGAGGGGTTGTGGCCGGAAGGGGAGGCGGCGGCACCCACGCGGGCCAATACGGAACCGCCGCCGTCATATTGAAGCCCGTGCTCAGATTGATGGTGGCTTTGGGATTGGACAGACCCAGTCCGCAGCCTAGTCCGGACCCGGTCGTATTCGGGCCCGTGTAGTTTGCGCAAATGCCGTCGATCCACGCGTTTGTATAGCTTGAATTGGGAAACGGCGTGCCCGAGGCATCCACTGGCGGCAGGTACGTCACGCTTGGGTCGTAGAAGAGCGTGTTGACTGACGACGAGTACGAGGCCAAGTTGTACAAATTCATTCCGCCGCGTGCACCGCCAATATCGGGTACAAAATCGAAGCCCATCGAGCCCGAGTCGTCGAGCGTGAAATAGACGTTCGGTGCGGCGCCCGCCGTCAAATCGGGCGGCAGCGCGCCGAGGTCGACTGCCGGGCCGGGCGTGGCAGCGGCCGCGATGCCGCTGGCGAAAAACATGGCGCAGCTCACCGCCGAAGAGCACACGCGCCGCTTGAGGATTTGCCTGCGAATCATGAGAGCCTCACGGGTCGATGTTGGTCACTTTCTGCGCCAGATAGACGCTTTCGGACAGATCGGTCGCGTTCGTCAGCGCACCGGGCGACATGCCGGTAATGCGATAGAACGTCAGGTCGCCGGCCAGGGCGCCGTTTTCCTGAAGGCGGCCGCCGCCCATGCGGCCGGCGACGTTAGCCGGGCGTGCCGCCCCCAATTGCTCGACGATGTAGCGCGGTTCGGCCGCCAATTTCGCGGTCGCCTGCGATGTCGCGCTCAAGCCGTGCGGATAGGACGTAAACGTCGAACTCGCCGCCGCGGCGGTCCAGCTCTCGTACGAGCGGAAACTCTGCACTTCGGGTGCGAGCGTGTTGTTCTGACTTAGATAGCAGCCGGCGCTTCCGGTCGCGTCGCAGGGCAGCGCCACGCCGCCTGCCGAGAGCTTCGAATTCAGCGCCGCGCTCCACACGCGGTACTCGCCGGCGCGCACGGCGGATTCCGCGCCGAACGACGCCATGCCGATGTTGCGCAGGCCCGCCGTGGATTTCTCCTGCAGCAGCGAGCCGTGGCTCGCCGCCACGGCGAGCAAAGACGAAATCAACAGGAACACGATCGCGAGGAAAAGCACCGATCCTGTCTGGCAGCGTGGTGACGCGCTTGGATGTTCCATTGGCCTTCTCCTTAGAACGTGTGATTGCGAACGCTGACCACCGAGGACATTTCGCGGCGGTATTTGTGTCCGGCGGGAAGCGCCGTCGTCGGCAGCGCTGCGGCGGGATTGGTCGGGCCGGGGACCAGCGCTCCCCCGCTGTCCATCGAGTAGCGATAGTCGGTCGACGCTTGCGGAATGCTGAAATCGTCATCGATGCTGTCGCCGAGCAGGTGTACCTCGACCGCGGTGACCGATTTCCACAGACATCCGCTGGCGTCGTCCGCCTTGATCGCCTGGAATGCGCCGGGTACGCGGTCGCAAACCGCCGCCGTCGAATTCGCATTCACTTGTTCCGCGCTCATGAGCGAGAACGATTCCGTGCCGTTGACCGCATCGAGCATTCGCACGCGGTAGAGGAAATCGAGCCGTTCGATGCCCGCCACCAGATCCAAATCCACACCGTTTTCCCGCCGCACGAGCACCGGGTTCAACACGCCGATCGCAGCGCCGGGCTTCTGCCGCAGTGCGACGAAGTACGTGACGGTGACGAAATCGTTGGCGAAATCGAACACACGCACGTCGGAACTGCTGAGCGACGGACACGTCAGGCTGGCGGCGCCGATCAAATTGCCGCCCGAGGGTGCAAACGCAACCGAGCCGCCGGGCGTGACCGCCGCACCGGTCAACGGCAGCAGCGCCGATTCCTGGCAACTCGCCAGCAAGGCAAGTTGCGACGACGGACCCATCGTGATCGGGCTGTCGCCCACCGTCTTCGTTGCCGTGAGAGCAATACCGCCGCCGCCGAGCGGCGCGCAGCTGCTGACGTGCCAGCCGCTGTTGCGCAGATAGCGCACGGTCAGCACGTCGGTTCCTCTCACCCGTTGTCCCACGGCGATGCCGACAGGGGGGATCGGGCTCGTGCCGCCGGTCGGCACGGCCGGCGTGCACTTTGTCGGCGAGCACTCGTAGCCCTGCATGTAGATGCGCGGGCTGACCGGGAACGCCGTATTCGTCGGCCACGGCGTGCCGCCAGCTCCCACCGGCGGCGACAACGCGACGCCGCCGGAATCGGGCAGCACGACGTTCTTGGAATACACGCGCAAGTCCCGCGCGGTCACGGTCGCGGCCGAACCCGATGCGGTGAGCACTGCTTCCTCGGTGTTGCTGCAGAAGGTCGAGCCCGTACGCTTGATATCTTCCGACAGGCGCAGCATCGCCAGCCGCAAGCCGTCATGGAGCAGACTAAGCTCCGAGTTGCTGCGCGATGTGGACTGAACGGCGCCGAACACCGAGACCAGCCCGATCGAAAGCAGCAGGCCGATGGTCAGTGCCACCATCAGTTCGATCAGGGAAAACCCACGAGCCGCCGGTTTTGAATGAAGGTTCATGGTTGAAAAGCCCAGGCAAGCGTTTGCGTCGTGGCGGCCGCGCTGTCGCCCAGTACTTCGGACCACGTGATTGTCAGCGTGCACAGTCCATCGTAGGGCGCGGTGACGGCGAACGCGTTTGGAACCGCCGCGGACGCGCTGCAGGCGATCGATGCGTCTTGAATCGGCAACAGATTGCGCGCAAGAGCGAACCATGACGCGATGTCGTTCGTTGCGAGCTGAGTGGCCGAGCACGGCGACGCGATGTCGCAGCTTCCGCCCGCCGAGACTGATTTCGCGCTGCTCGTGTTATAGGCACCGGACGAGACCGCGGCGACGTTCGCGCTCATTCGCTCGCCCATGGCTTGCGCCTGATACAGCACCTGCGTGCGCACGTGGGCGCTGTGGTTCACTTTCAAATTAACGAGCAGGAGCGCGCCCAAGCCCAATACGCCGAGCGAGAACACGAGCAAGGCGACCATGACCTCCAGCAGCGAGAAGCCGCCCGAATGGCGTGCGCATGGGCTCACGGACATTTCCCGCTCGAGGCCGGCACCCAGTTCGAGACCGTGCCGGAAGCAGCGACCTGGATCGTGCGCAGAACCGCTTTGCTTCGAGCATCGCAGACCAAGATGCTGAACCCCAGCGGTTGCTGCACGGCGGCGACCGGATTGAATTCGACGCGCACGTTGTTCGCGACGACGCCGACGGCCTGAGAGCCGGGCTTGTCCTGCGTCACGAGTTCGTTGAACGTGCCGTCGCCGCTGGTGTCGGCGTACACGCCCCATCCGCTGGACCAGTCGTTGCCGCCGGAGGTACTTTGCAGCACGACGTGCTGACCGCGACGGGCCGCTTCGAAGCGCGCCTTGTTCAGTGCAGCGACGAGTGTGTTGACGGTGGCGGTGGCGCTGGAGCGCTGCATCGCGCTTGCGATCTGCGGAATCCCGATCGCGAGCGAAATGGCGACGATCGCCAGCGCGATAATCATTTCAACCAACGAAAAGCCGTGCTGTTCCGCCCGGCGTTTGTACAGAATTCGCATAGCACGCTCCCACAATTCAGTGGGTGCATTGACGCAAGATTCCGCCGAGCGGCGGGATGGCATGGGAATACATGTAGCAGCGCTTTCCCGACAAGCGGTAGAGAACGCAGCGCCAGCGGCGCCGAGTGCGTTGTCTCGGCGGCGGCGCCGAAATCGACCCGCCACGCTTGAGCGCGGCGCAAACGTTTACATGCGTGCACATGTACACGCATGCGCTTATGGGACGGAATCCGCACACGCAGACTGGGAACAAAATCTTCCAGGGGAATGCGTGTGACTAGCTTTTTGTCGCAACACGAAACGGCGTATGCCGTGGCAATGTCGCCTGCCGACGACGGCGCTGGTGCCGGCAGCCGCGCGCACGACGGCAACTTTGCGATGCTTTGCGAGTTTGCAACGCGATTGCTCGAGCGTGCACTCGATCGTGTGGTGGACGCAAGTGCGCAAGACGAAGGCAAGAGCAACCCGGCGCTTTACCTCACCGCTCGCGGGCTGCGCTCGGCCATCGACCGCATCGCGCAGCGTTGGGCCGAAGACGTGTTCGATGCGACGCACGACGGCGCGCCGCCACTGTCGCGCGCGCTCGAGGCGCTGCACGTCGCGATCGCACTCGAGGACATTGAGCCCGCGGTCGACCCGCTGTACCGCGCGCATTTTGTCCGCGTGGCCGCCGGCTTGTTGCGCGACCAGCTCTCGCAACCGCTTTCGGCCGCGCAGGACACGCGCGACGACACGCCCCCTGTGCACGTCGCCGCGCAACCTATGCCGGATCAACCGCCGCTGCCTGAGCAGCCGGCCGTCGTTGCGCCGTCCGACGCGCCGCCATCGACTGCAGCTTCGCGGGTAATTCTGATCCAGCAGTGCTGCGATATCGCGATC
>Ga0068856_100003030_pt1 | contig 17207 bp, 7 predicted proteins | sample KBSCornC62_FD_66595 | JGI IMG/M metagenome (GOLD analysis project Ga0068856, IMG submission 66595) | Corn rhizosphere microbial communities from Kellogg Biological Station, Michigan, USA - KBS Corn C6-2 | ecosystem: Host-associated > Plants > Roots > Rhizosphere > Soil ...
ATGACATCGAACTTCGGCGCTGATTCAGCTAAGGGTCCTGTTGTAATCAACACGGTCGGCAAATCCGGCGGCCAGCAGTTTCACGGCGAAGCGTATCTCTACTCGCGCTACTACACCTTCAATGCCAACGACTGGCTGAACAACAATGCTGGAATCAATAAGACAACAGGCGCGGAAATTGCGCCCCGGCCCGACACCAAGTACTTCTATCCCGGCGGCCAGATCAGTGGCCCGGTGATCATCCCCAAATCCAACTTTAACCACAATCACGACAAGCTCTTCTTCTTCTTCGGAACGGAGTACTACAAGCAGGACGTGGATAACGGCATCTACCACGCGGTCGTTCCCACCGCAGCAATGCGCGCGGGCGACTTCACTGACGCCGGTTACCTCAGCAAGCTGCTTGGATATGCTGTCACGGGCGTGCCGAATAAAGGTGGCCCCCACCAAAATGCATTCACAAACGGCAAGGTTGACCCAGCCCAGATCGATCACAATGGACTGGCGTTCATGAATACCTATCCCTTGGATAACGCGGATCCCGGTGCCAATGGCGGCTACAACTACATCAACGCCCAGACCCGTTTTTCCAACATGATTCAGTATCGCGGGCGTATTGACTACAGCATAAGCAATTCGACCAAGCTGTACGTCCAGTACAACCACCAGAACGACAACGCAGAAGAGAGTTTGGACACTCTCTGGACCGGCAATGCTCAGAGCTGGGCAGCACCGACCACGCCCTATCCGTCCCCACTGATTACCAGCACGAACTCCGAAGTCGTCACTGCAAATTTGACCAAAGTTTTCAGCCCGTCTCTCACCAACGAAGTGGTCTTTAACTGGGTGTACCTGAATCTCCCTAACCACTTCCAGGACCGGAGCAAGGTGCAGCGCGGCGATCTCGGCATCGACTACACGATGCTCTTCCAGCATCCCAACCAGCAGCAGATGATCTTCCCTCAGTTGACTGGCTGGGGTGATGGCATCTCGAACCAGCTGAACGCTGGCTTTGAACTGAACGGAACCGTGTACGCAAAGAAGACGCTGCCCTCCGTTGCCGATAACATTTCCAAGGTTTGGAAGACGCACACCGCGAAGTTCGGCTTCTACTGGGAGCGGACCTGGAACGAGCAGCCGGGCAACGCAGCTGTGAACGGTACCGCCGTCTTCAGCAACTGGGGTACCAACACCAGCGGCAATGCCTACGCGGACATGTTGATCGGTCAGACCACCAACTACACAGAGCAGAACTATGACGTTGTTCCCGCTTTCCGGTATCTGTCCACTGAATTCTATGGGCAGGACTCATGGAAAGCCTCTCGGAAGGTGACGATCGATCTTGGTCTTCGCATATCCCATCTGGGACCATGGGTCGATACCACAGGATACGGATTTGCCGCTTGGTATCCGGACCTCTATGCCCAGAACGCAGGCGCACCAGTCCCAGGCGACAATACCGGCAAGGTCTTCCCGGGTATTCAGTGGCATAGCGCGAATTCATCCACGCCTCTGTCGGGCTCAGCCAGCAGGCTCGCGTTCTACAGTCCCCGCCTGGGTGCCGCATGGGACATTTTCGGAACTGGGAACACCATTCTTCGTGGAGGGTACGGTATCTATCACTTCCACGACGAACAGAACGTACAGAACGGCGCCTACGGCATCGTGCGCGGCTCTTTTGCATCGCCGACCCTCAACGCATCGAATACCGCGGGCGAGTGGAACGGTATCATCAGCGATCTTCAGCCACTTACAGGATCCCTGGCAGTCCCAAGCTCTGTTCAGGCATTGGACCCGAAAGATGATCAGGAACCGAGAACGCAGGACTGGAGTGTCACGGTTGCTCAGCGAGCTCCTTGGAAAAGCCTCATCGAAGTAGCTTACGTTGGCAACAAGTCGGACTACCTGAGCAATTACAACAACAACTTCTACCAGATCAATGACATTCCCGTAGGCACGCTCTTCAGTAATGGCTGGACGGGCTCAGACTACGATTCCACAGTAGTCCAGAATGCTCGTCCGCTGTCAGCTTACGGCACTCTGAAGATCATCAACCACCACATGTACTCCAACTACAACGGGTTACAGGCCACGTGGAACAAGCAGCAAGGCCGCATGATCTACATGTTGAACTACACATTCTCCAAGGCACTCGGCATCCGCGGCGAAAGTGGCGCGGCCACGGGTGATCCCACTAACCTGAAGAACAACTACGGCACGCTACCCAACAACAGGCCGAATATCATTAACGCGGCCTATGTGTACCAGTTCCCGAACCTGGCGCGGAATGCCAACCCAGTCCTCAGGCAGATAGCAAACGGTTGGCAGGTATCGGGCATCACGCAGTTCCAGACTGGAGCGGACTTGCAGGCTGCTGTAACCTCCAACTTCGGTTACTCTGCCTATATTCCTGCAGGAACAACATTCATGGGTAAAACACTGACCTCGGCAGTCAAAGCAGACAATCAGATCGTGCTCGGAACTCCGGATGTAACGCTGATGCCCAAACTGGTCTGCGACCCCAGTAAACACCTGTCGAAGAATCAGTATGTGAACGGAAACTGCTTCGCTCCATTTGCAACCCCCGGAGTGCAGGGAGATTACATCTTCCCAAGGCTCACTGGACCAGGGTTCTTCAACAGCGATCTTTCGTTGTTCAAGAACTTCACGTGGGGTAAGTCGGAAAACCAGAAACTGCAGTTCCGATTCTCTGGATACAACTTCCTCAATCACCCCGTACGCTCGTTCAACGGCAGCAACGATCCCGGTCTGAGCTTGCAATTCGATCAGAACGGGGCATTGATCCAGCCAGCGACCGGGGTCCAATTCGGTTACGCAAACTACAAGACTGGACACCGAATCATCCAGGGCGAGGCCAAGTGGTCGTTCTAGTGGTTGATGTTCGCTGATTCAGCGGTGAAGCGGCCTTCGGGTCGCTTCACTGCAAGTAACGAGGTATTTAAACTGCTACGGCCCATGTGTTCGCTGGAACATGTGGGCCGATCTATTCGACAGCAATAATCTTCGGGATCAGCATGACCGTATCGAATGCCACGTGTGGCGACTGGTACATTGCCTGAATTCGTTGATCTGCCTATCTGTTGTGTGGCGGCCATCCCGAGAGTCCTGTGATCTGTCAGGCGTTGGCCGTACCCGCGAAAACGAGTTGCCCTCGCCATTTCAACGGGGGAAGTGATGACCCGACCGTTTCTAACTTTCATCTCTCTGCTTTTGGCGTGCTCGTTTTCTCTAGTTGGGCAGCAAGGTACTAAGGAGAACTGCGATCTCCTGGTTCGCGTTCGCACAATGGATGAACGGAGCCTCGAGACTCCAATCCAGGTTCAACTGCTTGGTTCTCAAGGCGTGATCGCGACTGCGACCGTTGTCGGAGATCAGAATCTGCATTTCAAGGTGATAAGTGGAAAGACCTACCGACTGAATGTATCTGGTACTGGCATCCAGACAGTAACTACTCCATTCTTCGACGTCGAACCGCTGGAGCAGCAACACACGGAGACGGTTCACGTGAAGGCCCCAGACCAGAAAGGGCCGGGGAACTCGACTCAGCAACCCAACTCGATCTCGGTGAGCGAGATGAACATTCCGAACAAGGCTAGCGCGGAAATGGAGAAAGGTATCGACGCGTATGCGAAGGGTGACCTGAATGGGGCCGCAGCCCACTTCGAGAAGGCAACAGCGGAGTACTCTCATTATGCTCGCGCGTATGACATGCTGGGTGCAATTGCCATGAAGCAGCCCGATCGCGCCAAGGCCAGAAAGCTGTTCATGAAATCGATTGAGGCGGACAGCACATTTTCTCCCGCGTATGTGGATCTGGCCCGCATGGACCTCCAAGACCGAAAATATGGTGAATCAGAGGCCTTGCTCATGAAGGCGATTGCCTTTAATCCCACACTGCCTGATGCCGTGGCTCTGCTGGCCACCGCCGAATTCGCCAATAAGGAATACGATAAGGCTCTAGCGGATGTGGAACGCACCCATGCGTTGCGCAATCACGAACAATATGCCGAAGTGCATGTTATGGCTGGAAAAGTGCTCCGCATGCAAAACCATCCCGATGCGGCAATTGCCCAGTTTGAGCTATTTCTGAAGGAAAAGCCCGATAGCCCTCAGGCCGAAAGCGTTCGAAGCGCAATGAGTGCTCTAGCGGCAGGAAGACAGCCATGATCAACGGTCATTTGCCTCGTTCGCACTCCAAGCATTCTTGAACTTCCGCTTCGCTTCTCCCGGTTAGAGCTAGCGTCCAAATGTATGCTTTATTCGTGAATCATGTCCTGATACATGGCAAATCCTGAGGGGCACAATCCTATACGAACTCTCGTTCTGTTCTCAACGTCAGTCTTGCTGGCGCTATCCCCGACCATGTCTCACGAGATCCAGACTCCTACCCTGGATCAATCAAAGGTTCCTGCTCCGCAGACCTACGCAGGCTCTGAAGCATGCGCCGCCTGCCATCAAAAACAGGCCCAGTTTTATGCCGCTACTCCCCACGCACGTGATTCCAGCCTCCCCAGCCCTGAGACCATAATCGGCGACTTTACGCGGGAGCGCGCCGTCCTGCGAACGAGCAACCCAAATCTGGCCTATGTGATGGCCGGGGGGCCGGACGGCTTCTATCAGGCTGCCGTTAACCCTTCGGATCCGCAGAGCATGAAACCGGATCTGCGCAGCATCGACATTGTCGTAGGCTCCGGTCGCCATGGTCAGACCTACCTGCACTGGGAGGGAGATCGCCTCTTCGAGTTGCCGGTTTCATATTGGACGTACGATCATCGATGGGTAAATAGCCCCGGCTATTCCGATGGGCAACTGCGTTGGGATCGTCCCGTTGTGCCGCGGTGCTTGGAGTGTCACGTTAGCTACTTTGGCTGGCTTCCGCCATCATTGAACCGCTATGCAAAAGCGAGTTTGGTTTTAGGCATCGATTGCGAGCGGTGCCATGGTCCCGGTGCTTTACACGTCCAACGGGAGCGTTCACTTCATCCCCCGCTGAAAGGCTCGCCGGACGAAGCGATTGTGAACCCGGCGCGTCTCTCGCGCGATCAGCAGCTGAGTCTCTGCTCGCTCTGTCATAGCGGGGGTGCTCCACCGCATGGAACGCCTTTGACGTTTGTAGTCGGCGACGACATTCGCAATTACCTGAAAATCACTCCGCCGCCCATCGACGCGCCGGTCGATGTGCATGGAAACCAGGTTGGTGCCATGGAGCAGAGCAAATGCTTTACATCCGGCAAGCTCACCTGTTCTACCTGCCACAACGTTCATGAAACCCAGGAAGATGCAAACACCTTTTCGGCCCACTGCCTCGACTGCCACAAAGTTCGCGCCTGCGGTCGATATAAAACTCAAGGTGTGGCGATCAAAGGGCGCTGCGTTGAATGCCACATGCCCGTCCAAAACTCCAATTCCGTGACCACTGCCAACTCGGGTCAACAGTTGCATGCCACTATGCGCGCGCATCGCATCGCTATCTACCCGGATCTCGCGCTCAAAAGCCCAGCATCGGTACATAAACCGCACTGATCCTCAAAACGATTCGAACAAAGGAAGCATTGGAGAAGACAGCTCCTCTTTGAGCGGCTCGATGAGGCTCGGATCGTTATTTCGCGTGTTGCCAACCTCCTTGCCCACTTTCCACACTTTCATCTTTTCGGCCGGATACGGCCTCAGAAGATCGACAGGCAAGTGCGCCGGATCAGTGGGGGCAAGCCATCGGTCATAGTCTCGCGGATGAAGAATGACCGGCATACGATTGTGAATCGGCTCCATCACCTCATTGGGATCTGTGGTGAGAATCGTGTAAGTTCGCAGCTTCTGCCCAGTCTCCCTGTCCTTCCATGACTCCCATAGCCCCGCAAAGGCGAACATGCCGTCGTCCTCCTGTGCGATCGCAAAAGGCTGCTTATTCTTCTCATCGAACTTCTGCCATTCGTAGAACAAGTCAGCCGGCACAAGGCAGCGACGCTGCTTCCATGCCTCGCGGAATGCCGGGCTCGTCGCCACTGACTCGGATTTCGCGTTGATAGTGCTGAACGGTGCCCTTCCGTCCTTCGACCAGAAGGGAACCAGCCCCCAGCGCATAACCGTCAACTCGGGCTCACCCGTCTCAGGATTTAGTCGGACAATTGGCTGAAAGCTTTGCGGGGCGACGTTGTAGGAGGGAGCCAGAAGTGTATCGTCGATCTCCTCGAACACATTGGTATCGTGGTTTTGCATCCACTCTGCAATACGCTGCTTGTCGCCTCGCCGGCCATATCGTCCGCACATTCTTCCACCTTACTATTCGACCGCTCGAGCGCCTCAACTGCTGCCGCAAATTCCGCGGGCAAATAAAAGGCGAACAGGCTAGAATGCGTCATGGGCTTCCCCGATGAGCTCTCCTGGGCTCACCCCATCATTCAGGAATGGTTCGTTTCTCGCTTCGGTACACCCACCGAGCCTCAGGTTTTCGGCTGGCCGGCGATCCTTGCGGGAGATCCAACGCTGATATCGGCACCCACGGGTTCAGGTAAAACCCTTGCCGCCTTCCTGGTATGTATCGACCGGCTATTCCGCCAATCCCTTGAAGGCTCCCTGCGCCCGACCACCCAGGTGGTCTACGTCTCACCTCTCAAGGCCCTCTCCAACGACATTCAGAAGAATCTGGAAGAACCGCTGAGAGAAATTCAGCAACTCGCACTTGAACGCGGCTGCCTTTCGATCGGGATCCGTACAGGAGTTCGAACTGGCGACACATTGCAAAAGGAACGCGCTTCGATGCTGCGCAATCCTCCGCACATTCTGGTCACGACGCCCGAGTCGCTATACATTCTGCTCACTGCCAAACGGAGCCGCGAGCACCTTCGTTGTGTCGAGACGGTAATCGTCGATGAGATCCATGCCGTTGCCGACGACAAACGGGGCGCACATCTCGCGTTAACTCTTGAACGCCTGGATGCTCTCGTGTGTGGTGAAAACCGGCTTTCTCCCGTTGCATTCATCACAGGTCTGATGAACCCGCCTCAGCGAATCGGCCTTTCAGCAACCCAGAACCCTATCGAGGTCGTCGCGGAGTTCCTCACCGGAAACGGTCCCAATCGGAGAAGGGCAACCATCGTTCAAGTTGGGCAGAAGAGAAGGATGGACATCGCCATCGAGGTCCCCGGCGAAGAACTCACGTCCGTCGCCTCTCAATCCATGTGGGAAGAGATATTCGACAGGCTGGCTACCTGCACCGAGACACATCGGTCAACCCTCGTCTTCGTGAACACACGTAAGCTTGTCGAGCGTGTTTCGTTCGCCCTCGCAGAACGATTAGGTTCTGAGAACGTGGGCGCGCATCATGGCTCCCTCTCGCGGATGCTGCGTCTTGATGCAGAAAGACGTCTGAAGCGCGGCGAGATCAAGATACTTGTGGCAACGGCGTCACTCGAACTCGGCATTGATATCGGCAATGTCGACCTCGTTTGCCAAATTTCCAGCACGAGATCCATTGCAGTCGCGCTGCAACGAATTGGTCGTGCAGGCCACTGGCGCGGGGCGGTGCCTAAGGGCCGACTCTTCGCCATGACACGCGATGACCTGCTTGAACAGGCAGCGCTTGTACGGAAGCTCCGAAACGGCGAACTGGATAGACTGGAAGTTCCTCCACAGCCTGTTGACGTTCTCATGCAGCACATAGTCGCTGCGTGCGGAGCTGAACCGTGGCAGAAAGAGAGTCTCTTCAAAGTTCTGCGACGGGCTTATCCGTATCGAGATCTCAGTTGGGAGCAATACGAAGAAATCCTGCAGATCCTTTCGAGTGGAATCGAATCGAGTCGAGGGAGATACGGCGCGTACCTCCTGTATGACGGCATACACGGCGAGTTGCACCCCCGTCGCGGCGCACGCATGATCGCTATCTCAAACGGTGGCGCTATCCCGGATACAGCGCTGTTCAGCGTGATACTTCAGCCGGAGAACATCCAGATCGCGACGCTCGATGAACACTTCGCTGTCGATTCAAGTCCGGGAGATGTGATTCTACTTGGCAACAATAGCTGGAGGGTGCAGAGAATCGAGGCTGCCGGGCAGGTCCATGTAGAAGATGCGCATGGAACACCGCCCAGCGTGCCCTTCTGGACCGGCGAGGCTCCGCAACGCACCGAAACATTATCCGATGGTGTCAGCGAATTACGGAATGAGATATCCCAGCGCACCAGAGATCTTTCGCCCGACTACATTGTCCCCGCGCAGCCAGACGTGGTCTCCGCAATCGCCTGGTTAAAGGAGGAATGCGGAGTGTGTCCATGGGGAGCAGAGCAGCTTATCGCGTACATCATCACCGGTCGTGCCGTGCTCGGCGCAGTGCCCTCTAAAACCACCATCATCGCCGAGCGGTTCTTCGACGAAGGTGGTGGCATGCAGCTGATCCTTCACGCGCCCTTCGGCGGGCGGATTAACAAGGCCTGGGGGCTCGCGCTTCGAAAGCGGTTCTGCCGCGGATTCAACTTCGAATTGCAGGCTGCCGCGACCGACAACGGCATCAACATCTCTCTCGCCGAGCAGCACAGTTTTCCTCTTTCCGACGTGTTCCAGTTCCTTACTGAAGTGACCACAAGAGCATTGTTGGAGCAAGCCTCCCTGGCTGCTCCAGTTTTCAAAACCCGATGGCGCTGGGCGGCTGGCCGCAGTCTGCAATTGCTTAGGTTTTCGAAAGGCAAGCGTGTTGCTCCGCAGGTTCAGCGAACCCGTTCAGAAGATCTTCTCGCCAGCGTGTTTCCACAGGCCGCAGCTTGCTTCGAGAACATTGAAGGCGACATTCAGATTCCCAACCATCCGCTCGTGAGAGAAGTGATGCAGGATGTGCTACAGGAGGCCATGGACCTCGAAGGACTTCTGGCAGTACTCCGCGGCATTCAGGACGGAACCATTCAGTGCCTTGCCGTCGATACTCCCGTACCCTCGCAATTTGCACACGAACTGATCAACGCGAACCCTTACTCATTTCTCGACGAAGCAGGCCTTGAGGAGCGAAGGGCGCGTGCCGTCTCGCTCAGCCGGAACATACCGTCAAGTGTTCTCGAGCAGCCCGGCAAACTGGATCCGGCGGCCATCGCGAAGATACGATCAGAGTGCTGGCCTGACATCCGTGACCACCATGAATTGCACGACCTCCTGATGAGCGTTGTAGCGGTGCCGCACTCCATGATCGACGGGAAACCCTCGAAGCATTGGCCGGAGTTACTCGACCGCCTTGTGTGTGGCGGCCGTGCCCAGATGTTGCAAGTAGCCGGTACGGATTGCTGGGTCGCAACCGAACTCGTCTCACTCGTCAATCACATTTGGAGTTCTACGATTACCTCGCCCGAGCTTCGAGAGAACGCGATTCGCAAGTGCGTTCAGGGATGGATCCAAATTCTGGGTCCAGTGACCGCAAACAAATTTGCAGCTTTCCTCCCGATCGATTCGCGATCGATTCACCAAGCATTTCTCTCTCTCGAGGCACAGGGCCTTTTGATGCGTGGCAGCTTCGAAGCAGCGCCAGCTGCGGACGAACTCGATACAGAATGGTGCGAGCGTCGCCTTCTGCAGCGCATTCACAAGCTGACGATCGGAATAAGGAGACGGCAAACCGAATCAGTCTCCCCATACGGCTTTATGCGCTGGCTGCTTAGCTGGCAGCACGTTGCGGCTCAAACTCAGCTGACCGGGGAGGACGGATTGCTTGAGGCAATCTCGAAGCTCGAAGGATTCGAAGCACCGGCAGTTGAATGGGAGAAAACCATTCTGCCATCCCGCGTGGCGAACTATGATCCACGCTGGCTCGATCAGCTTTGCCTGTCCGGAGCAGTTGGCTGGGGACGCGTGTCACCCCATCCGGCTTTCCGCGAGGGCAGTGGAAACGGTCCGCAACGAGTCATACCCACGAGCGCCGCGCCCATAACGTTCTATCTGCGCGACTCAGCGTCCTGGTTGGACCTCGCACTTCGCGAACACGCAGTTGATGAAGCGAAGCTTGTCCAGGCTCTCACCCCCAATGCGATGCGAATCTGGGGATTTGTGAAGCATAGTGGAGCATCCTTTGCCGAGGAAATCGAACGTTGTCTAGGCTTGAGTTCGATCGAGGCTCGATATGCTTTGTGGGAACTGGCATCAGCAGGGCTAGCCTCCGCAGACGGATTCGACCAGCTTCGAGCGATGATTGATCCGGATCGCCGCCGCGCTACAAATTTCTCCTATCGCAAGGTCCGAAGTGTCGCCGGAAGATGGTCCTTGTTTCGAAGTGGCGCGAAAGTTCCCGAAGACGTGATCGAGCAGGCTCGATTCAACGACATCGCCATCGAATCAGCTGCACGAATGCTCCTCAACCGCTATGGAGTTGTGTTCCGTGACTTGTTAGCCCTCGAATCGAACATTCCTCATTGGGGAGTTCTGCTGCGCATGCTTCGCCGTCTTGAGGATCGTGGAGAAATTCGCGGTGGCCGATTTGTAAGCGGCTTCCGAGGTGAACAGTTTGCGCTCCCTGAAGTGCTTGAGAGCTTGCGTGCGGTCAGGGATGAGAATCTTCGGGACGATATCAGAATCGCCGGAGCTGATCCGGTCAATCTGATCGGAATACTAGTCGCTGGTGAGCGAGTCCCCGCGGTGCCAGGGCGATCCTTCGTGATTTCCAAGGACATGCTGTTTAATCCTGGATCCGTTCTTGCACGAGAACCTGATGATTGGCCCTCCCGACTTGCAGCGCGGCGGCCTCAATCACCTAGGACTGAAAATCAGAGCGCAGGCCACTTCCAATTGCCATTGAACGCATGAGTCTGCCCTCTGAACAATGTCGCAATGTTCCGCGTCAGCCAAGTCATTCTCTATTTGGAAGAATGTCTAGATGCCCTTCAACGTGAGGCGAACTCGCGCAGCGCTTCGAGTAGCCGCTCGACTTCAACCAATGTGTTGTAATGCACAAGGCCGATGCGCAACATTCCACCCTTCTGTTCGACTCCGAGGCGCTCCGACAGATTGAGTGCATAGTAGTTCCCATCCCAGCTGAAGATGCCCCGTTCATCGAGAAACTCGGCAATCGCTTTCGGGGCGTGATCACCAATGCGCAGCGAGAGCGTTGAGCAACGTTCCTCGAATCGCCTCGGGTCAGTGATTCCATAGATGCGGAGCCCAGGGATTGCCTCTAGGCCTTCGATGAGCCTTGTAAGCAGGTGACGCTCGTAAGCCACAGTACTTCGATAGCCGGCTGCTATTGCCTCCCGGCGTGTCTTCACAAGAGGGTCAGTGTGGCGGCCAATGCCGGCTATGTATTCGATAGCCGCACCCACGCCTGCAATCAATTCAAAAGCCAGGGTCCCTGTCTCCCAACGATCTGGAGTTTCATTGCTCGATGGACGCACCTTGTACGGCTGCAAACGCTGAAGATGTTCGCGTTTGCCAAAGAGCGTACCCATGTGAGGACCGAAAAATTTATAAGGCGAGCAGACCAGAAAATCGCAATCGAGCTCTTTGACGTCAATCAGACCATGAGGCGCATAATGAACCGCGTCAATATAGGTAAGCGCGCCGGCCGCATGGGCGAGCCGAGTGATTTCCTTGACGGGGTTAATGGTCCCAACAGAATTTGAAGCGTAGCCAACGGCAACCACTCGTGTGCCACTGTTCAATTTGCTTTTCAGGTCCTCGAGGTCGAGCGTGCAGTCTTGCTCCCGAATGTCGACGACCCGGATCGTCACTCCCTTTTCCTCGAGTGCCTTCCACGGGGAAAAGTTTGCATCGTGATCGAGGAGGGTTAGAAGAATCTCGTCACCCGGCCCAAGCTCCCTTCCGATCGCTCTTGAAATTGCAAACGTGAGGGTTGTCATGTTCTGACCGAAGACAACCTCATCCGGATAGCAGTTGAAGAAATCCGCCATCGCTCCCCGGGTATCGGCAACCATTTCGTCGCTGCGACGGCTAGTGTGGAATGCGCCGCCATGATTAGCGTTGAAATGCGTAAGGTAGTCTTGAACGGCCGAAAGAACCGACCCGGGAACCTGAGTGCCTGCAGGACCGTCGAGAAAAGTCGCCATTAGCCCGTTAACACGCATTTCAAGAGATGGAAATTTCGATCGAACCCACTCCACATCAGCATCCTGTCTACATTTGCTTCCGCGGTTGACATGAGCACTCCTCCAGCCACACGACGAAGTGTACATCGAGGCGATTGCGGCACAAAGGCCCTAAGTTCTTCATCTGCCCCGCTTGATCCAACTCCGCCGGACTACGAACTCCAGGAAAGCGCGAGACAAGGCGACGAAAGCCTCTCGGCAGTTGGCGAATGTCTCTTACAATCAACTCATCCCGGGGGAGTCAAACACTCAGATGCGCTTCCATGGCCCGACCCATGCATTCCTGGCTGTTCTGACTATTTGCCCCGCTGCGTGGCAATCCGCCCAGACCCCCGCGGCTGCACCAAAACTGGGCGAAACTCAGACGATAGCTCCCGGAGGATATCCAGAACTTGTCGATATCACTGCCTCGACAGGCATCCGCTTCGATCATGTTTCGAGCCCCGAACAGAAGTTCATCGTGGAATCGATGAGCGCGGGGTTGGCTCTCATTGACTATGACCGAGATGGTTTTCTCGACATCTACTTCACCAACGCGCAGAGTACCGAGATGGCTCTTCACGGGCAGAAAGCTCGAAGTGCCCTTTATCACAACAACGGCGATGGAACATTCACTGACGTTACGGACAAAGGCGGCGTCGCTTTCCCATGTTGGGCAATGGGGGCCGTTGTCGGAGATTACAACAACGATGGCTGGCCTGACTTGCTGGTGACCTGCTTCGGCGGAGTTGTACTTTATCGAAACAACAAAGACGGAACATTCTCGGACCAGACCCGGGAAGCAGGTCTCGCCAATGACAAGATGTGGGCTACAGGCGCAACATTCGGAGATTACGACAACGACGGATTCGCCGATCTGTTCGTCTCTCACTATGTCGAATTCGATTTGAATCACATGGCCGCTCTGGGTTCGAGCGATATCTGCAAATATCTCGGAATCGACGTTCAATGCGGTCCAATCGGAATGAAAGGCTCGCCCGACACGCTCTATCACAACAACCGCAACGGCACCTTCTCTGATGTATCGAAGAAAGCCGGCGTCGCAGATGACGAAACTCGCTACGGCCTTACTGCTATCTGGACCGACTTCGATCAGGACGGCAAACTCGATCTGTTCGTCACGAACGATGGCCAACCAAACTATCTCTACCAGGGAAGCGGCAAAGGAACATTTGAGGAAGTAGGGTTCTCTTCAGGGGTTGGGCTGAGTGAAAGCGGCGCCCGCCAGGCGAATATGGGGATCGCACTAGGCGATTATCTACACTCCGGTAAACTCTCTCTCGTAATTTCCCACTTCGATAATGAATTCGCCGCGTTCTATCGCAACGACGGGGGAATGGACTTCACGGACGTCTCTCTATCTTCGGGAGTGGGGCGCGGCACGGTGGGCTACGTCGGATGGGGAGACGCTTTTGTCGATTTCGACAATGATGGCTGGCAGGATCTGTTGGTCGTGAACGGCCATGTGTATCCCCAGGTGGATCAGATCCGCTCGTCATTGCGATATCTAGAGCCCAAGCTGCTCTTTCTGAATCAGAGAAATGGAACTTTCAAAGACATCAGCAAACTCGCGGGCGCGGCCATTCAGATCCCTCAAGTTAGCCGGGGAATGGCCATTGGCGATCTCTTCAATGACGGCACCCTCGAGGCAGTCGTTGAGAATTTAAAAGGGCAACCAATGATTCTTCGTCCGAAGGGTGGAAATCGCAATCACTGGATCAGCTTTCAACTAGAGGGTGCGAAGTCCACTCGCCTGGCCCTGAATACACGTGTTCGTGCTTTTGCGGGCGATCTGGTGCAACTTGATGAAGTGGTAAGCGGAGGCAGTTATCTATCCCAGAACGACCTTCGTGTCCATTTTGGTCTCGGAACGCACGTACGTGTGGACAGAGTCGAGATTACATGGCCCGGAGGCAAAAGAGAGGAACTGACTAACCTTCCGGCAGATCGCTTCTACTTCGTGCGGGAAGGTGCCGGCGTGATCAGATCAGAAGGTACCAATGCTAAAGCGCCGAAGATCAATTAGTGCTTGCAGGCGGCGTTTGCGCGTTCGCCTTTTCGTGCTTCTCCTGAGCCGAATGTAGCTTATCGAAAATACTTTTGTCGGCTGCCTTCTGCAAACTGCGCGTCTTCTGGAATTCAACTTCGGCTTCTGTCTTTTTCCCGATCGATTTATAAAACCGGCCTAGCCGCCAGTGGACATTCTGATCTGTGGGATCCAGCTTTTCCGCAGCTTTCAATTCGCGAAGTGCGTCGTTGTTCTTTCCGGCATTTGCATACAGCACGCCTAGATCAACATGTGCCAATTCGATTTTCGGGTCAAGACTCACCGCCTTCTCGAGCAGCGGAAGCGCCGGTTCAGGATGATTGAGCTGGATATGACAGTCCGCAAGGTACGTCAGAGCTTGAGCGTGGTGAGGATTATTCTCGAGCTCAGCCTCAAGCTCTTTCGCCGCCTCGTCAAATTTCAATTGAGCCCACAACAGGTAGCCCAAGCCAAAATGCACGTCAGGCATCTTCGGGTCGGCCTTCACTGCTGCGCGAAACTGCTCAATCGCTCCAGGCCTGTCCTTCATCTCGTCGAGCGCCTGGCCGGCCAACATGTCTGCTTCGGCCGAGTTCTCATTTAAGGTCACAATCTCACGATAGACATCAAGAACGCACTGATACTGTTTCGACCAGAGACAACTCTGGGCGAGTGTAAGCCGAAACGGAAGATTCTGAGCATCAGCCGCAACAGCCTTCTTCAGAAATGGCACCGCTCCGCCGTAATCGCCCGCTCCATAGCGAGCCAGTCCAACGAGCGTAGTCACGCGCAATGCCTCTTGAGAATCTGCCGGCAGGGTCTTGGTGAGCGGCAACAATGTATCAGCCGCTCCTTTCATTTTTCCCGCCTTGAAGAGCGCGAGTCCGAGATTCAGCCGCAGTCCCGGCATCTCAGGACTGAGCGCCAGCGCCTTCCGATAGCGAACCACAGCCTCTTCGTAATGCTCCTGCCGCGCCTCAAGTAGTCCAAGATGCGCGTATGCTTCAGCATCTTGAGGATGAAGCTTCAGAACAGCTTCCCACGCGTTCTGAGCTTTGGCAGCATCTCCCTGTTGCTCGTACGCAATTGCCGCCTGCCGCGCATCGTCGTCACTGGTCGGAGCCTGCGCGAGAATACTCGCGGCAACGATGGTAGTCAGCAGCGTGACCAGCAATCTCCAGCGCAGTGGCTTGTCCCATTTCACAGTTGCATTCTCGCTCCGCCGCACCATCAAAGGCAACTTCCTGAGAGTTCATTTGATGATCAAAAGAAAGGGCGCGCCAGGATTGCCCAGCGCGCCGAAAGCGGAGAAGTAACAAATCAGAACACGAACTTACCGCCCAACTGCAACGTACGTGGGCCATAGTCGCTTGTGATCTTGCCGAAGTTGGAGTCCTTACTATTCAGATTGACTCCTTGCGGATTGGCATGATTGAAGGTGTTGAACGATTCAAAGCGCAAGTCGATATGTACCCTTTCATTCGATGAGAAGGCAATGGACTTGAACACGGACATGTTCCAGTTCTGAATTCCAGGGCCCTTCACTGCATCCTTAGCTGCAGTACCGAATCCCTGGTTTTGGCCGCCCTCCCACGGAGCAAGAGGATCGGCGAAGGCGTCAATGTCAAACCAGCGTTGAACGTCGTGAGTGAGTGTCTTTGGGTAGTGGACGGGTCCGACTTGGTTCGGACGATTGCTCGTCCCGCCACCCAAGCCAAGTTTGTCGCTGCCCGAATAGTTGGGACGCAGTGGAAGTCCGGTTTCAATGAACGTGATGCCGGAGAGTGACCAGCCTCCGAGTATCGTGCGCGCTGCTGCGTTCGAGCTCTTCCTGTACCACGGAAGCTGGTAGACATAGCTAACGTTCAGGATATGGCGCCGATCGAAACCGGTGTCCGATCCAAAGTCGTAATGCGCGTTGAACGGGTTGGAAAGCCCGTTGAGGTCGTTCGCGACGATGCTCAACAGGTGCGACCAGGTATAGGCCACTTGGGTGGTGAGACCGTGCCGATTCTCAATACGCACACCGGCCTGAAGCGAGTTGTAGTTGAAGTTGGTTTCGTTCTCTTCCTGGTTGATGTTTGCGTAACCAGGGTACTGCCGATACAAGTTGGCATTTAACTTGCCCGTCGCAACCTGTTGGCGATCCCAGTAGGGATTCGCCGCGTCTGAGCCTACAGTAGTGGTATCGAAGTTGATCAGCGGGAGCGTGTTGATCTGGCGATCATTGTTCTGGCTGAAACCGTCGGAGCCCACATATTGGACGACGGCAATGATGGACGGAGCCAACTCGCGCTGAATGCCCATGCTGTAGTTTGCGGTTCCCGGTGCGTTGTAATCGTACCGGATGTTGGTGATATTGGACGGGAAGTGGTTAAGCGTAGTCGCTCCCGTCAAAACGCTTGTGTTCGGGTTTGAGAAGTACACGTTGGTCGCCGAGGGAATGTACGCGAACGGCGGGTTCAAAGCGGCGTTATAAACGTCGTTGCCTTGAATGCGTTCCCAGAACAGGCCGTAGCCACCACGGAATACGGTTTTGCCGTTCCCAGTCAGATCCCATGCCCATCCAATGCGCGGCTGGAACGTGTAGTAATGGTTGCGCACGTTTCCTCTTGGGAATCCGTTCACTCCGGCTTCGCGTATGCCGTTCAAATAGAACTGCTCGCTCCCGGTGTCGGCGAAAGTTGACAGGGCGGCCGGGTTCAGCGTGCCATCAACTGTGTTCAGGGGGTATCCGAGCGACCTGTCGTAATCTTCCGCAACAAAGTTCGAGAACTTGTCATAGCGCTCGAATGCATGCGGCAGGCCGTCATAACGCAATCCGAGATTCAGAACCAGCCTCGGTGAGACGTGCCAATCATCGTTCACGTACCCGGAGTAGTTGTTGTTCACCCAGTGCTTGCCTGCCAGATACTCCAGCTGCGAATACGTGCTGGCCATGCCCAGAATGTAGTTGATGTAGGAGTCGCCGGAGAAGTTACTGGAGTTGAAGGTGGTGACACCGTTGGTGTTGTACTGCAACTCCTGGTTCTTGTACGTGTGCAGCCATCCCGCCCCGAACTTGAACTGGTGGCGGCCCTTTGTCCACGAAA
>Ga0068856_100003031_pt1 | contig 17205 bp, 12 predicted proteins | sample KBSCornC62_FD_66595 | JGI IMG/M metagenome (GOLD analysis project Ga0068856, IMG submission 66595) | Corn rhizosphere microbial communities from Kellogg Biological Station, Michigan, USA - KBS Corn C6-2 | ecosystem: Host-associated > Plants > Roots > Rhizosphere > Soil ...
CGCGCATCCAGAGCCGCAGCACGCACGGCACCGGCTGCACACTCGCCTCGGCGATCGCCGCCGGCCTCGCCCAGAAGATGAGCCTGCGCGACGCCGTCGCCCGCGCCCGCGCCTATGTGCGCGAGGCGATCGCCACCGCGCCGGGCTACGGCTCGGGCCATGGCCCGCTCAATCACGCGGTGACGGTCAAGGCCAGCCTTGGGTAGGGCGGACCGCTGGGTGCTTGGCGCTGGCATGCTCGCCTTCATGGTCGGCATCGCTTTGTTCGGGCAGCAGGTTCAGCGATTCGCAGGTTTTCCGCTGGACGACGCCTGGATCCACCAGGTCGTCGGCGGCAACCTCGCCCGTTACGGTGTTCCCAGTTTCGCGCCGGGAGACGCGCCCGCCGGCTCGACCAGCACACTGTGGCCTGCCGTCGTTGCATTGAACCGGCTCGTGTTCAGCGCCGTCGAGCCGCATCTTTTCCTGTTCGTCTTCAACGCCGCGATGCTCGCCCTGTCGTTAGCCGCGATCGCCGCGCTTGCCATCGAAGATCGCCTGCCCACGGCCGAAGCTGCCTGCTTGATCGTCCTGCCGGCCCTGACCGGCAACTTCCTGTGGCTTGCGGCGTCGGGCATGGAGCATTCCCTTTTCGTGGCGCTGGTGCTGCTCGCCGCTGCCATCTGGACGTCGCCGCGCCTGTCACCGCGAACGAACGCAGCCTTCGCCGGCACGGTCCTGGGACTGGCCATCCTCACGCGGATCGAAGCGATCGCCTTCGCTCCGATCTTCCTCGTGGCGCGACAGCTGATCGACAGCCGGCAGCGACCTTTCGCCGCCGTTTCGACCTTGGCTTGGTTCCTCGGTCCGCTCGTGATTGCGACGCTCCTGGTGGTCGCCAACAACCTCTGGACATCCGGCACCGTTTTGCCGGTCACCATGCAAGGCCGGAGATGGCTCTATTTTGGGCTGAACGCTCATCCCGACCTTGGGAACCTTCTGGCCGAGTGGGAGGTCCGCATCCACCGCTGGTATTTCCGCTTCGTCGACGAGACGAGCAGCGGCTCGACGGTCGCCATCGCGCGGCTGGTCGTCAATCTTGGCCTTCTTCTCGGTGTGGTTTCATTGGGGAGGCTGAAGGCATGGCGGACGATTTTCGCCCTCACTCTGGTGCTGGCCACCATTGCGATGTACGCGGTCGTTCTCCCGACCGGGGGCCATGGCGGCCGCTATCAAGCGCTGTTGATGCCGTTCGTCATGCCGCTCTTCGGCATCGGGTTGATTGCAGTCGGTCGCTGGGCGGGCGGACGACTGGGCTCGCCGCCGCGGCTGCTGGATTGGTCAACTGGCGTCAGCGTGGCCGCGGTCGCGGCCGTCAGCATCAACGCCATGGTGAAGTGGGCGCACCTGACCGGCGACGGAATCAGGCACATCAACGATACCGAGGTCAGGATGGCAGACTGGATCCGCAGCCACGTGCCGAAAGACGATGCCGTGGCCTCGTTCGATATCGGCGGCATCGGCCGGTTCGCCGAGCACCGCATTGTCGACTTGGGGGGCCTTACGGATCCCACCTTCGTCCCTAACCTCTACGCCGGCTCGGTGGCAGCCTACCTTGAGAAGCATTCGATCGCCTGGCTGGTCCTGCCGACGGACCCTGATCACGACGAGTCGGATCCTGGGAGCTACGTGGCGCGTCTCGGCCTCAGAGATGGGGCCGTTCTCACCAAGGAGAAGGTCATCACCTTTGAAAGCTCGCCGCAGCTGTGGTCCGCGCCGTACCTGGCGACCGGGCTCTCGACCCGGGCACAGACGCTCTACAAACTTCATTGGACGTCGCAATGAGCCTCGAGCAGCAGATCGGCGACGTGCTGCTCGCCAAAGCAGAAGCCATCGTGCATCGCGACGCTCGCACGCTCGAGGCGCTGATCCATCCGGACTTCGTCTATGTCAATGCAGCTGGCCGGACCTTCGACAAGGCGGGTTATATCGACGCCTATTGCACGTCGGGAAAGATGGTCTTCGCCGAGCAGAGGATCAGCAATCTCACGGTGCAGGCGTCCCCGGGACTGGCCGAGGCGACGTTCGTGTCCCACGACCGCTTCCTGATCGACGGCAAGACGGTCGACGCGACCTACCAGTCGATGTGCGTCTTTACCGCCGGCCCGCAGGGCTGGCAGTGGGTCGCCGGCCAGACAAGGACGGCGGCTTAGTCTTCGTCATCGGACCGCGCCACTTCAGTAGCGCTCGGACTCATGAGCGCCACTGGAGTGGCGCGGTCCGATGAAACGACTCACGCTCCGAACCGCTCGAGACGCTCGAGGACGGTCGGGATCTTGTCGTCGCTCACGTTGGCGAAGGCGATGCGGATGAAGCGCTCCTGGCCCGCGCCGAACATGTCGCCCGGGATGGTCAGCAGGTTCTCCTCGTCGGCCAGCCGCTTGGACACCGCCGTCGATCGTTCGCCGGCGAACGGGTGCTCGACGTAGGCGAAGTAGGCGCCGATGCTGACCAGCCGCCAGCGGTTGGAGCGGGCGAGGCCGTTGCCCAGCAGGTCGGCGCGCGCCTTCAGCCCCTCGGTGTTCTGGCGCGCCCAGGGCAGCAGGTGCTGCAGGCCGTAGAGGGCGGCTTCCTGGCCGAGCCGCGGCGGGCAGATCGAGACGCAGTCCATCGCCTTCTCGATCTCGGCCATCAGGCTGCCGCCGGCCGTCACGCCACCGACGCGGTAGCCGGTCAATGCGAATACCTTGGAAAAGCTGTAGAGGTGCACCAGCGTGCCGCGCCAGTCGGGCGTGCTGAACAGCTCGTGCGGCCGCTGCCCGACCGGCAGGAAGTCCTTGTAGGTCTCGTCGAGCAGTAGGGTGATGCCGCGCTTCTTTGCCAGCTCGTAGAACGCATGGATGGTCGCCGGCGGATAGACCGCGCCGGTCGGATTGTTGGGCGATATCAGCACGATGGCGCGTGTTCGCGGGCCAATCAGCTTGTCGGCGTCTTCGGCGTTCGGCACCGCACCCGAGCCCGGCCGGAAGTCGAGCGACACCGGGACCACGCCCTGCATGCGGATCCACATATCGTGATTGAAGTAGTGCGGGCGGGGCAGGATCACCTCGTCGCCCGCCTTGGCGATGCTCATCAGGGCGAGGCAGAAGGCCTGGTTGCAGCCCGAGGTGATGCCGACCTCGCCCGGCGAGATCGCGGCGCCATAGAAAGAGGAAAGGTGGCCTGCATATTCCTCGCGTAATGCCGATAAACCAAGGATTGGCGTGTAGCCGTGCATCGCCGGGTCGAGGAGCCGCTCTCCCAGATGCCGGCGCAATTCCATGGCGGGGGGATAGCCGGGCACCGCTTGGCTGAGGTCGATCAGGGGCCGGTCGGCCGGAAAGGTGCGGTCGAGTACCCAGCGTTTGGTTTCACCAATCGGTGAGGGTTCGACGGCGGCAAGCCACGGGTTGGCAACAGGCGACTCAGGCATCTTCGATCAGGCTCTTATTTCACAGGAATTTTCGTTGGGATGGTGTGCCCAACCATCCCGGCACAGCAGGCGGCTGTCAAACCATCCGCGCCATATCGACCGAAAATGCATTGCTTGGTTTCACCCTTATGCATAGCATCCGGTCCAAGGCCTCAACCAAGGGCCAACAAATTCGCGAAATAACGCGAGCGGGTGTCAGCCGGTCGACGGCCGGCGTACAGGAGGAATACGCATGGTTTCGAGGAAAGTCAGTCGTCGTCGCTTCGTGGCCAGTACGGCCGCGTTGTCGACAGCCGCAGTCGCTGCACCGTTCGTGCGCGGCGCTTACGCGGCGGGCAAGTTGTCGGTCGGCTTCTGGGATCACTGGGTGCCGAACGCCAACGGCGCGACGGAAAAGTTGATCAAGGAGTGGGGTGAGAAGGAAAAGGTCGAGGTCCAGATCGACTTCATCACGTCGCAGGGCAACAAGCTCTTGCTGACGACCGCCGCGGAAGGCCAGGCCGGGTCGGGTCACGACATCCTGGCGCAGAACACCTTCCTGCCGGCGCGCTACGCCGAGATCCTCGTCCCGATGAACGATCTGATGGACGACCTGATCAAGGAGAACGGCAAGGTCAACAACACGGTCGAGTATCTCGGCAAGGTCAAGGGCAAGTGGCTGGGTATCCCGGCGACCATCGGCAGTCAGATCAAGGGCCCATGCTCGCGGCTCGACTACATGAAGCAGTACGCCGGCTTGGACATCAAAGCGATGTATCCGGCCGGTGAGGCGCCCAAGGCCGACAACTGGACGTTCGACACCTTCCTCAAGGCGGCGGAAGCCTGCCACAAGGGCGGCCATCCGTTCGGCATCGGCCTCGGCACCACCTCGGACAACGTCGACACGATCGGCGCGGTCTTCAACTCGTTCGGCGCGGTGCTGGTCAACGAGAAGGGTGACATCGTCATCAAGAACGACCAGGTCCGCCAGGCGCTCGAGTTCTACAAGAAGCTGATGCAGTTCCTGCCGCCCGACGTGGCGGCGTGGGACGACGCGTCGAACAACAAGTTCCTGGTCTCCGGCCAGGCCTCGATGATCATGAACCCGCCGTCGGCCTGGGCGGTCGCCAAGCGCGACGCGCCGCAAGTCGCCGAGCAGTGCTGGACGCACGGCTTCCCGTCCGGTCCGAAGGGCCGCTACGCGCCGTTCCTGCCGTTCTTCTGGTGCACCTGGAGCTTCAGCAAGAACCAGTCGGCGGCCAAGAGCCTGCTGCGGTACCTGTCGACTGCGGATGCGGCGGAGAAGATGGTGAATGCGTCGGGCGGCTACGACCTGCCGGCGTTCGAGAAGTTCACGACCTTCAAGGTCTGGGCCGAGGCGGAGCCGCCGAAGGGCACGCTCTACCACTATCCCAACCCGCACAATCACCAGATCCTCTCGGTTGCCGCGGCGCCGGCGCCGCACAAGATCGCGGAGCAGATCTACAACCAGGGCATCCAGACCCAGATGGCGGTTCGCTACTTCAAGGGCGAGGCGCTCGAGAAGACCATCGACTGGGCCTCGGGTGAAATCGAAGGGTTCATGCGTAACTAGGAAAAGAGCGAGGGACGCCGGTCGGCAAGGCCGGCGTCCTTCTCTCATCAAGAATCGCCCCGAACGCACGGAGCAACCCAATGGCCGACATCGCCGCCTCCAATTCCACCGTCGCGACGAGAGCCGGGCGCAACAGCCTGCATAAGCTCGTCCAGCGCAAATCGACCGTCGCCTTCCTGATGGCATTGCCGCTGATCCTGCTGATCACCATCCTGGTCGCCTATCCAGCCGGTTATGCGGTCTGGCTGTCGATGCTGAACAAGTCGATGGTCAGGTTCGTCGGCTTCGGCAATTTCGAATTCCTGTTCAAGCGCGAGACCTTCTGGGAGATCGTCGCGCAGTCCTGCCTGTTCGCCCTTACCGCCGTGCTGTTCAAGGCGATGATCGGCTTCGTGGTGGCGCACTTCGTCAACAACATCCCGACCAAGGGCCAGCGCAAGTGGCGCGGCATGCTGCTGGTACCGTGGGTCATTCCCGCGGCGATGAGCACGCTCTCCTGGCTGTGGCTGTTCGACCCGAGCTACTCGGCCTTCAACTGGATCTTCGCCCATATCGGCCTGCCCAAGATCTCGTGGCTCGGCGAGGCCGGCTGGGCGCGCTTCTCGGTGATCCTGGTGAACGTATGGGCGGGCGCCCCGTTCTTCCTGATCATGTACCTGGCGGCGCTGAAGTCGGTGCCCGAGCAGCTCTACGAGGCGGCTTCGATCGACGGCGCCACCTGGTGGCAGCGCATCTGGTACGTGACCCTGCCGATGATGCGCAACATCATCGCCATCACGATCCTGTTCTCGACCATCGTCACCTTCGCCAACTTCGACATCGTCCGAGTGCTGACGGCGGGCGGGCCGCTCACGGCCACGCACGTCTTCGCCACCTGGGCGTTCAAGGTCGGCATCGAGAGCGGCGACATCCCGCTCGGCGCGACCGTGTCGCTGTTCATGGTGCCGATCCTGGCCGTGGCGGCGACCTTCATCCTGCGCGACATCTCCAAGCGGGGGAGTGAAGTCTGATGGCAAACGCCACAGTCGCAACCGCCGGGGCGCCGACGCGCCCGGTCCGATACGGCAGCATCAGCCAGAGTCGCCGCTGGGCGCTGCGCTGGTCCTACTTCTTCCTGGTGCTGTTCGCGATCTTCTTCCTGATGCCGCCGTTCTACATGCTGGTGACGGCGCTCAAGAGCAAGGAGGAGATCGCCGCCATCACCAACCCGTGGTGGGTCTATTCGCCGACGCTCTCGAACTTCATCGAGCTGCTGACGCAGAACCAGTACCTGATCTTCTTCCGCAACTCGGCGCTGGTGTCGATCTGCGTGGTGGTGGTCACCATGCTGATCAGCGTGATCGCCGCCTTCTCGCTGGCCCGCATGAAGTTCTGGGGCTCGGCGGCTCTGGCGACCGGCGTGTTCCTGACCTATCTGATCCCGGACACGCTGCTGTTCATCCCGCTGTTCAAGATGATGACGTTCGTGCGCGAGACCACCGGCATCGAGCTGGTGAACCACTGGTGGACGCTGATCATCATCTATCCGACGCTGACCGTGCCGTTCTGCACCTGGATCATGATCGGCTACTTCGCGTCGATCCCCAAGGAGCTCGACGAGGCGGCGCTGATCGACGGCGCGACCTGGATGCAGACGCTGACCAAGATCTTCATCCCGGTGGCGCTGCCCGGCATCATCGCCGCGACGATCTTCTGCTTCACCGTGTCGTGGGCGCAGTTCCTCTATCCGCTCGCCTTCACGACATCGACCACCGAGCTCGTCCTGCCGGTCGGCATCGTCACCACGCTGATCAAGGGAGACGTCTTCAACTGGGGTCAGATCATGGCTGGTGCACTGCTGGGAGCAGCGCCCCCGCTCATCATCTACGCCTTCCTCATGGACTACTACATCGCGGGTCTCACCGCGGGCGCCACCAAAGGCTAAGGAACAGGGAACATGGCTCAGGTTTCGCTGCGTAAGGTCATCAAGAAATACGACGAGGTGCTTGCCGTTCGCGGCGTCGACCTCGACATCGCCGACAAGGAGTTCATCGTGCTGGTCGGGCCCTCGGGCTGCGGCAAGAGCACGACCTTGCGCATGATCGCCGGCCTCGAGGAGATCTCGGGCGGCGACATCGCGATCGGCGGGGACGTCGTCAACGACGTGCCACCGAAGGACCGGGACATCGCGATGGTGTTCCAGAACTATGCGCTCTATCCGCACATGAACGTCTACGAGAACATGTCGTTCGGGTTGAAGCTCAAGAAGACACCCAAGCAGGTGATCGACCAGCGGGTCAGGACGGCGGCCGGCATCCTCGACATCACCGAGCTCCTGGACCGCAAGCCCAAGCAGCTGTCGGGCGGCCAGCGCCAGCGCGTCGCCATGGGCCGTGCCATCGTGCGCGATCCCAAGGTGTTCCTGTTCGACGAGCCCTTGTCGAACCTCGACGCCAAGCTGCGCGTGCAGATGCGCACCGAGATCAAGAAGGTGCACCAGAAGGTGCGCACGACCACGGTGTACGTGACGCACGATCAGGTCGAGGCGATGACGCTCGCCGACCGCGTGGTGGTGATGAATGCCGGCCTGATCGAGCAGGTCGGCACGCCCAACGACCTCTACCATTCGCCGGCCACCAAGTTCGTGGCGGGCTTCATCGGCTCGCCGGCGATGAACTTCATCCCCTGCCAGCTCGAGCAGGCGGCCGGTGCGCTCCGCGTGCGGCTGAACGACAAACTGGCCTTCCCGGTCCCCGATGGCCGGACGGCGCGCTACACGTCTTTTGTCGGCAAGCCGAACCTAGTGCTCGGCCTGCGTCCCGAGCACATTGCCGAGACGCGGCCGCACACCGAACCCAACCAGCACGACTTCGAGCAGATGATCGAGGTGGTCGAGCCGATGGGCATGGAGACGCTGGTTTACTTCACCATCAATGGCGCCGAGGTTTGCGGCCGGGTCAATCCGAACGCTGGCGCCACCGCCGAGCGGACCATGAAGCTGCGCGCCGATCTCAGCAACATGCACCTGATCGACGACACGACCGGCAAGGTGATCTGAGAGCGGCCCTTCGGGCCACTGTCGTCCCGAACGAAGTGAGGGATCTTTCTGGTTACAGGAAGGATCCCTCGCTACGCTCGGGATGACACCATTTTGGGAGATACAAAATATGGCTGCGTTGACGGGCAAGGTCGCCTGGGTGACCGGTGCTGGCTCGGGTATTGGTCAGGCGGCGGCGATCGCGCTTGCCAGGGAGGGCGCCACCGTCGTGCTCACCGGCCGCCGCAAGGAGCCGTTGCAGGAGACCGCGGCGACGATCAAGAAGGCGGGCGGCAAGGCCGAGGTGAAGCCGGGCGACCTGATGAAGGCGTCGGCCGTCACCAGGATCGCCAAGGACATCGAGAAGAAGTACGGCCGCTGCGACATCCTGGTGAACAATGCCGGCCTCAACATCCTCGAGCGCCAGTGGGCCAAGCTCACGCCCGCCAACGCCGAGCAGGTGATCGACGGCAATCTCTCGAGCGCCTTCTACTGCACGACGGCGGTGCTGCCGATGATGCGCAAGCGCAAGGACGGCGTGCTGATCCACACCTCGTCGATGGCCGGGCGCAATCCCAGCCTGCTGTCCGGGCCGGCCTATTCTGCGGCCAAGCACGGCGTGGTGGCGATGAGCCACACGATCAACCAGGAGGAATGCGTCAACGGCATCCGCTCCAGCGTGGTGCTTCCCGGCGAGGTGGCGACTCCCATCCTCGACAAGCGGCCGGTGCCGATCACGCCCGCCGAGCGCAAGCGCATGGCGCAGTCGGAGGATGTCGGCGACCTGATCCGCTACGTCGCCTGCCTGCCGGCGCACATCTGCATCAACGAGGTCTGGATCACCCCGACCTGGAACCGCGGCTACGTCGCCAACCTCGACCGCACGACGAAGAAGTAGCGCTGGGACCGCGGCACTCCGCATTTTGTCATCCTGAGTCGCGCGGGGTAATCCCTGCGCCTTAGCGAAGGATCCTTCGGCTTCGCCTCAGGATGACAGCGTTGTTGTCGCGCCCCCGGCATAAGAGGAGTTTGTATGACAGTCACCCTCAAGGCGGAGGCGCTCGAGGCCTTCGTCGCGGATATCTTTGTCTCGGCCGGTTGCTCGAAGGACGAGGGCGGCCGCATCGGCCGCTATCTGGTGAGCGCCAATCTCTCGGGCCACGACAGCCACGGCGTGGTGCGCGTGCCGCGCTACGCCACGCAGAAGAAGAACGGCACCGTCGTGGCCGACGTCACGGTCGACGTCGTGGTCGACACGCCGGTGATCGCCGTGATCGACGGCAAGTACGGCTTCGGCCAGACGGTGACTCCGCAGGCGGTCCGTATCGGCATCGACAAGTGCAAGAAGAACGGCCTGTCCGCCGTGACCCTGCGCAACGCCGGCCATGTCGGCCGGGTCGGCGACTGGGCGGAGATGGCGGCCGCCGAGGGGCTGGTATCGATCCACTTCGTCAACGCCTCGGGCAGCGTGCTGGTGGCGCCCCATGGCGGCGTCGACCGCCGCTTCTCGACCGCGCCCTACTGCGTCGGCATTCCGCGGTTGGGCGAGGATCCGCTGGTGCTCGACTTCGCCACCTCGATCGTGGCCGAGGGCAAGGTGCTGGTGGCGAGCCAGGGCGGCAAGAAAGTGCCGGACGGCGCGCTGATCGGTCCCGACGGCAAGCCGAGCGCCGATCCGCACCTGCTCTACGGTGACTATACGCCGACCGGCCCGCGCAATCACGCGCAGGGCACTGGCGCGATCCGCGCCTTCGGCGATCACAAGGGCTCGGGCCTCGCCTTCATGTGCGAGATGCTGGGCGGGTCGTTCTCGGGCAACGGCGCGACCGATCCCAAGCGCGGCAAATTCGCCAACGGCATGCTGTCGTTCTACGTCGACCCCAAGGTGTTCGACCCCGAAGGCTTCTTCCCCAAGGACATCGCCAAATACGTGGCCTTCGTGAAGAGCTCGCGACCGACGACGGCCGGCGGCGAGATCCTGGTGCCGGGCGAGCCCGAGGCGCGCATGCGCCGCCAGCGCCTGGCCGAGGGGGTGCCGCTGCCCGACGACACCTGGGCCGCCATTGTCGAGACCGCCCGCTCGGTCGGCCTGGACGAGCGGCGCATCCAGGAGGCGACCGCGCCGTAACGGTCGTCTCAATTGTCCACTGGTCTCAGGCCAGTCTCAACGGGGGGTGGGTGAACACTGAGACGATCCGGACTTCCTACCGGCGGCCGGCGCGCCGCAGCCTGTCGAACGAGCCCATGACCGGGTCGGTGAAGGCCGGCTCGGCCACGTAGTCGTGCTGCAGGGTGGCCTGCAGCGCCGCAAGCTGGTGGCGGCTCGCGACCATGCCGGTCTCCCGCTCGAGCTGGTCGAGGTCGACATGGGCCAGCCGCACCAGCAGCACGTCGTAGCCCAGCGCCATCGCCTTATCGATCTCGTGCCGCAGGTCGGCGGTCTGCTGGTCGATCGTCCAGTCGGAGTGGCGCAGCAGCTGGCCGATGAAGCCGATCCACTTGAATTTGGGCTGCGCCTGGGGCGCTGGGCCAAGGTGGTCGACGCCCGGCTCGTCGAGGCCCCAGTAGAGCGACCCGTAGGGCATCACCCAGTCGAAGTCGTGCAGCACGAACACGGTGCGGCTGGGATCGGCCCGGCGCTCGAGCTCTCCGAAGGCGACGCGCCAGCGCGTATCGAGCCCGCGCAGCGGGGTGAGACTCCAGATGTTGTAGGCGAGCAGCAGTACCGCCAGCGCGGTCAGCGTCGCGACGCCGTGCCGCCAGCGCAGTGCGGCGGCCTTCAGGGCGAACAGCCAGGCCAGCGTCAGCCAAGGCATGACGTTGATCTGCATCTGCGGGTCCTGCGGCTGCGAGTAGAGGTTGAACACCTCGCCGGCGACGAAGGTCACGCCGAACACCGCGACCGCCGACCGCACCAGCGGTTCGCGCCGGCGCGGCCACAGCTCGATCGCTGCCGCCGCGGTCAGGACGGCCATCAGGACGAGCGCGAGGTAGCGCCACAGATCCCAGCCGGCGACCGGGATCCAGCTGAGCGCGGTGCCCAGCAGGTAGGCCGCGATGCCGTCGCGCAGGTAGCCGAGCTTGGCCCAGCTGAAGCCGGCCCACGCCGAGTGCACCGCCTTGCCGGTCCAGATCAGGTCGAACGGTCCGACCGCGCCGTTGTGGCCGCGGCCGAGCAGGGCGGCGACCGCGGCGGTGGCGACGATGCCGGCCAGCAGCAGCGCGATCCCGCGCAGCCGTGAGGTCAGCGACCCGGGCGCCAGCCACAGCGCGGCCAGCAGTCCGGGTAGGGCTGGGAACATCAGCCGCCATTCGCCGAGCCAGCCCAGGCTGAACACCACTGATACCACGAGCACACGGGCGGGCGTCGGCCGGGCGAACCACACCGCCGCCAATGCCATCGCTGCCAGGGTGACGGTGTAGCTCGGCATGATGTCTTCGTTGGTGATGGCGAGCATCAGCACGAAGCTGCAGGCGAGGTGGAACAGTGCCGCGCTCGCCGCCAGCGCGCGGCTGGGGGTGAGGGCGCAGCCCAGGCGATAGACGACGCCGAGGCAGAGCGCGGCGCTGGCGGCATTCAGGATCGTGATCTGGCGCCGCGGATCGCCCGTCAGGACGCCCAGCGAATCGAGCCCGCGGCAAAGCGCGCCATACACCGGGTAGAACAGGTAGTTCGACGGGTAGAGCGGCGCCGAGGCGGGGGCGCTGATCCACGGCTTGAGCTCGGCCGCCTTGAACACGCCGTTGCCGGTGAGGAAGGCCTGGGCGTTGTCGAGCCACAGGATGATGCCGACCAGAAGCATGAAGCTGCCTGCGGCGATAAGCCCTGTATCGGCGGCGAGCGCCCGAGGAGTCGGCGATCCAGCGCCCAAGGAAATCGTCTCCGCCTGCAATTTTGCCGCTCCGTGACCGGCTTACGGAGCGCGCCGTGCCTATTGTAGGTTCTGCGCGCCTCGGGGGCGAGGCGGAGACCTTGGGGAAGGTTGGGGGAGAGCAGGCGTATGGGGTCGCTGCTGGCGGGCAAGTTCGCGACAATGTGGGAGATCAACGTCCAGGCCGGGGGTGAGCATCCCGTCCTCTTTTCGATCTACCTCGCGCTGCTGCTGGCCTTCGTGGCCGCGGCGATCGTGCTGATTTGGCGGCGGCAGGCCCGCGGCGCCTTCTGGTGCGCCGTCATCGCCATCCTCGGCGGCTTTTTCTTCTCGTGGGGCGACGACTCCTTCACCCACGTCTACCGCATCGCCGCGCTGGCCGATCAGGTGCGCACCGGCCCGTTGAGCGCATTCCTGGTGAGCCCGTCGACCGGCCAGGCGGTGCCGACCTTCGTCTACTACAGCCACGTCTCGTACGTGCTGCCCGTCCTGTTCGCGCTGCTCGGCTTGCCGGCGCTCTATGCCTTCAAGCTCGCCATGGTCTTGTACTTCGTCATGATGGCGGCCGGTGTGCAGGCGGTGGTCGAGCGCTCGGCGACGGCGAAGCTCGGCCGCGAGCAGCACCAGCGCGACTGGCTGGTCGCCCTGCTGTTCCTCGGCGCCAACTACGTCTACTCGCTGTGGTTCGCGCGTGGGTCGCTGGCCGAGATCTGGGTCTACTGCCTGATGCCCTGGGTGGTGGCGAGCGCGTTGTCGCCGATCACCAGCCGCTGGCTGGCGATCTTCCTGTTCCTGCAGATCTGCGGCCATCCCATCGTCATGGCCCAATGCATCCTCGCCGAGGTGATCGTCGCCTACAGTCTGTCGGCCCTGACGCCGCTGCAGCTGGTGCGGCGCGGCCTGGTGCCGTCGATCGCGGCGGTCGTGCTGTCCGCGCCGTTCTGGCTGCCGCAGGGACTGTGGCAGGGCCTTATCCTCGGCCCCCGGGCGCTGCCATCCTCCTTCGTCGACACCTTCCTGGGACTTTCGGACCTCATCCGCTTCCATCATGAGCGGACCGTCGGCATTTGGCTGCCGCTGGCGGCGATCCTGCTGGTGGTGGTCGCGCGCGCCCGCCTGTCGCTGCAGTTCTGGGTACCGGCGATTGTCGCGCTGGTGGTGATCCTGCTGCAGGCCAGGCCGTTCTATCCGGTCACCCGGCTCATCCCGACGCTCGACCTGTCGATCTTCGTGTGGCGGCTCGCGCTGCCGGCGGCGTTCCTGCTGTTCGGCGCCCTGCTGGCCGGCTGGCGCCAGGCGCCGCGACCGTCGCTCGGACTGCCGGCGCTCGTGAGCCTCGCGATGCTGAGCATGGTCTTCGTCATGCTGCAATTCCCGCACCACCTGATGGACCAGTTCGGCTGGGCCGACGACCGCATCGCGATGACCCAGTTCGAGCGCCTCGACGGCATCTGGGGCGTGCGCGAATACCTGCCGCAGTACAAGAACGTCCCGGTCGAATGCACCACGCCCGACGCGCGGCGCGTGAGCTACCGCGACCTGCGCAACGGCGTCGAGGTGCGGGCGCGCTACGTCCGAGTTCTCCAAGGTCCGGTCGGCCTGGTCGACTATGATGCCGATGGCGCCCAGCTCACGCCCAAGGCGTGCGGCAACGACCTGGTGCTGGGGCCTCTACCGCCGACCGCGCATGTCACCGTGTCGGAGACTCGCATGAACCGTCTTACCTTCCTGCGTGCGATCAGCTTCGTCGCGGCGCTGCTCCTGATGCTGGGAGTGATCCCATTCGTTGCCTGGAGCGGCGAGCGCAACGAAGCATTGTGAATGCACGCCCGGGATCCGCACCTCAATGACCCCGGCCCGCCGATGCTCACGATGTGAAGGACGGCGGCCGCGCGAGCAGGGCCGGCCTGACCAGTAGGGTGACCAGCAGCTCCCAGCCGAGCGATATCATCAGCAGCCGACCCATGCTGGCGGTGCCGGGATGGCTCGACAGCCATAGCGCCCCGAAGGCGGTGGCCGTTGTCATCGCGCTGAACACCACGGCGCGCATCAGGCTCGACTGGAGCATCGCCGTTTCGCCGGCGCGCCAGGCCAGGACGAAATAGATGTTGAAGGCCACGCCGACGCCGAACAGCAGTGGCAAGGCGATGATGTTGGCAAAGTTCAGCGGCAGGTCCAGCGCGGCGCAAGTGGCGAAGGTCAGCAGGCCGCTCAGCATCACCGGGATAAGCGTCAGTATGACATCGCGCGCCCGTCGTAGCACCAGGACCAGGATGACCGTGATCGAGACCAGGGAGTAGACGCCGGCCTCCAGGAATGCCCGGACCACGCTGTCGCCCGACGCCCTGGTGTCGATCGGCGCGCCGGTCGCGTCGGGCGCGACCTCCTGGACGGCTTGCGCAAAGCGATGAAGTGACACCTCGTCCTGGCCGCCGCGCGGCAGAACCTGGATGCGGGCCCGGCCGTCCGCGGCGATCCAGTCGGCGACCAGCGGGCGCGGCAGGCTTTCGAGCGTGATCGGCCCGGCCCGCAGCATCGCCTTGATCTGTTCGAGCAGGACCTTGAGCGGCGTGTCCACGGCCGACGCGGCCGCGGCGCGCACATCGGCTGTCGCGGCGTGCAACTTCTGCAAGGCATCCGCAAGTCGACGGGCGGCAGCCGCACCGCTGTCATTCGCCTCGTCCGCCGCCTGACGGAGCGCCGTCGCCGTTGCCGACAGCGTCTCCTGCACCTCCGTATCTGACGGCGGCGTGCGAGGCGGCACGGCGAGAGCCGGTCCGAGGCGCTCGGCGGCATCGCCGATGAGCGCCAGCTTCTCCTGCTGCTCGGTCGGAACAAAGGCGGCGAGCGTCACCGTTCTGGAAACCTCGGGGAGGGCCGCAAGCTTGGGCGCCAGGCGTTGCGCTGCTTCGAGCGAAGGGGCGAGCACACTGATCGCGTTGGGCGTCCATTCCGGATCGGTGGCCAGCGCCTCCAGCGTCGTCATCGATTCGACGGTGCGGCTCTTGAGGTTGAGCGGATTGAAGTCGAAGCGCAGTTGCGGCAACAGCGCCAGCGAGCCGACTGCCGCCACGAAGGCCACCACGAGGACAGCGCGGCGGCGCCGATGGATGAACGTGTCGATGGGCGCCAGCATGGAAAAGCCGACCTCGGCCATGCCTTTGCCGGACGGGCGCAGCACCATCAGGAGCGCCGGCAGAAGAACGATCGTCAGCACGAAGGCCACGATCATCCCGAGGCCGGCGATCGCTCCGAGTTCCGCCACGCCGATGTAGGTCGTCGGAAGAAAGGAAAAGAAGCCGACGCTGATCGCCGCCGCGGAAAGAGCGAGCGCTGGTCCGACTCCACTGCCGGTCGCAATCAGCGCTCCGGCAAGCTTGGGATGGGTGAGCCGCTCGGCGCGACTGCGAACGCTGAACTGGATGGTGAAGTCGACGCCGAGGCCGACGAAGAGCGGGATGAAGGCGACCGAGATGAGATTGAAGCGGCCGATCACGAACAAGCCGACGGCGGCGGTGATGACCAGGCCGATGAATGTCGTGAGGATCATGGCGATGACGGTGCGGGCGGAATGGACCGACAGCCACAGGATGACCAGCAGCGCCGCGACCATGCCGCCCATCAGCGTATCGGCATCCTGCGCCAGCGAGCCGAATTCCTCGTCGGCCAGCGGGACCGGACCGGTGAGGCGTACGGTGACGCCCTGGGTGGGATCGATCCCCAAGGATCGGGCGGTGTCGCGAATGGCGGTACTTGCGACCCGGCCCGGTTGCAGATCGCTGAAGTTCAATACCGGTTTCACCAGGAGGACCTGTCGCGTGTCCGCCGCGTTGGCGGGCGCGGGCGTAAGAAGCCCTCGCCACGACAGGAAGGCCGGCTGTCCGGCCGCCGCCTTTTCGAAAGTTTCGGTCAACGCCGTCATCTCTGGCTCGATATCGGCGAGATTCGCCTGCCCATACTTGACGCCTTGCAGGCTGGCCGACAGCGTCGCCAGAACGCCCCGGAGGCTCGGATCGGCCGCAAGGGACGCCAGTACCGGCTGCGTGCTCTTGAGGCTTTCGGTGATCGCGTGAACCTCTGCGAGCGGCTGCAGCAACAATCCGTTCTGGGCGAAGAACGGGCCGCCTTGCGGCTGCTCTACGGTCTTGAAAAGCTGGGGCTTCGACTTTAAGGCGACGGTCAGCCGTGCGGCGGCGTGAGCGGCCAATTCAGGCGTCTTGCCGTCGATCACGACCATCGTCAGGCCGTCGAGTTGCGGGAACGCCGCCTGGAAGTCGAGGGCGCGTTGCCGCGATTCGATCTTGGACGAAATGAGTTCTTCGGTATTGGCGGTCATGGTGAAATGACGCGCGGCGTAGGTGCCCGCGACGGCCGTCAGCAGGGCGGCGACGAGCACGACGATGACCGGATGACGCGTGCTGCCGGCAACGATGCGGCCGATCAGCGGGATACGGGTGGACAAGAAGTGCCTCGAGAGGGGGGCGATTGGACTGATGGCAAGCGTCGTGCGCGGCAGTTCTGTACATGGACAAGACCAAACCGGCGGCTTTCAATGAGAGCAGCGAAGCGAGGTGGGTTAGCATGAAAATTGGCTCGCAAGGACATCGCGATGCGTTCTGCGCGCACTTTATGCAGACCTACATCGAGTACGATCCCAAGGCGCTGCCCTGGCCGGAGTTGGACGAAGCTGCGCTGCGCCGCCTGCAATCGGTGCCCTTTTGGGAGGAGGTCTTCTATACCGAACGCCGTGCGGGAGCGATCGTTGCTGCCTACACCGAAACCGTCACCGATCCGGTTCTCAAGGAAGCGCTGGCCTTGCAGGGCGAGGAGGAGGCGCGCCACGCCAGGTTGATCCGCGTGCTGATCGACAAGTACGGCCTCAATGCGCCGGAACGGCCGATGGAGGATCTCGGCCCGGACATTGAAACGCGCTTCAAGGACTTCGGCTTTGGCGAGTGCCTCGATTCGTTCCTGGGCTTCGGTCTTTTCAAGATCGCCTGGCAGGCCGAGTTCCTGCCCCGCGAGATGCTGCAGATCTTCGAGACGCTGATGTTCGAGGAGACGCGCCACATCGTCTTCTTCATCAACTGGATGGCCTATACGGAGGCACGGCGGGGATGGCTCGCCCGCGCCGTCTCGCCGCTCACCAGCTTGCGCTACTACGTGCGGGCGCTGCGCCGCATGGCGGGGCTGGCGAATCGCGGCAAGCAGTTGAACGACGGCAAGAACTTCGCCGCCACCCAGGTCGGCATGTTCCTCGACGGGTTCAATTTCCGGCGCTTCCTCGAGGACT
>Ga0068856_100003032_pt1 | contig 17204 bp, 12 predicted proteins | sample KBSCornC62_FD_66595 | JGI IMG/M metagenome (GOLD analysis project Ga0068856, IMG submission 66595) | Corn rhizosphere microbial communities from Kellogg Biological Station, Michigan, USA - KBS Corn C6-2 | ecosystem: Host-associated > Plants > Roots > Rhizosphere > Soil ...
GCAGACCACTTCCCTCCCTCCACAGGGGCCGCACCACAGGCGGACGCGTAGCTCAACTGGCAGAGCATTCGACTCTTAATCGACAGGTTGAAGGTTCGATTCCTTCCGCGTCCACCATCTAATCTCCACAACCTAAACGGCTTACCTACAAGATAACTCGCACCCAGGGACCTCGGCAACGGTACTATCGTTGTGGTTGTAGGCCGTTTTTGGCCAGAGTTGGTCCCAATCTGCTCACAGTGACTCTGGCCCGTCTGGGTCGGAGCTGCCTGCCTTTTCACAACACGCTAACGGAGTTGCTTTTGGTGCCTGCTTCAGAAAGAGCTCCTTGCCATAGCTCAGACTGCTTACAGTTCAATCAGGACGGGATCGTCGACATCCGCGCTCGAATAGTGACTGCACCTAGAATTCAGATTCGAAGCGTGTGGCTGTTCTGCACTGTACCGACATTGCCGTCATACACCAAATAAGCGTGAGAGCGACGTTTGCGTGTCCAGTTTCTGACCAGATCGAGCGCCAGGCCCACTCTCGTTTGAGCCAATACGCCATTGGGCCAGACGACTTGCGGACGGTCCCACGCCCCGGTAACGCGCGGCTTCCTGAGCAAGTTTCTCATCCGTCAGAAAACCCATACACCGCATACAGAGCCACCGGACGATGAGAGGATTACCTGGCCGATGACCGGCGACTCCTTGCCGTGCACGTCCATACCGATATCAATGTAGTGCATCAGGTATAGGCGGTAGGCAATTTCAAAGCTCTTCACGGCCTTTATAGGTGTCCACGTAACCGATTACGATCTGGCTCTCGCGAAGTGGCCCGCCTTTTCGCACCTGCAAGCATGCTTTCCGAGTCTTTGAAGATGCCGCTTGACCGTATTGCGTGGAAGTGCGGCGGATTCGAGAAACCATCGTCCACGGATTCGTCGGAAGATTGGCTTCGGCGGTGAGACCCGTGAAATTTCGGCTGAACGTGTCCCTCCAAACGAGGAAAACGACGATGCTCATCGTACATGCCGGGGTCCTTCTTCATGGCTCGGCCTTTCTTCGATCATTTCGCCATTGCTGCCTCCGGTTTACGATCAGCACCGGACAAACCAAAGATCTCGACATTGATTTCAATACATCTCACCTGCACCCCCAACGGGTCAGAGCTTATAGCACTATCTGGGCATTGAGAGAGCTTCTACAGCACAGAACACTGGATACAAGTTTTGTGCGGAATTGGAGTTCTCCATGGATCGGGCCAAAAACAGACATTCGAGATTGAGCAGAACTCAGGAGGCGAGGTCAGCCGACGATGAGTCGCTCGACCTTCCGATATTTCCCAAACACGAATGCATATACACCTGGCCGGCTGCATTTACTCAGGTATTTCGGCGTCGTTCTGAGTCCACAGTTTCAGGAAGCGGAGCCAGCCGTTGGTTTATTGCTCTTCTAGTCCTGGCGGCTCAGCTCTATTTGACGGGCATCGGAATAGCAAAGGCAGACTCTAGTCATAATCACATCACGGCCCTAAGCGCAGTTTCTTGCAGCCAACCGGTAGTTACCTCCTCCGGCACGGATGCCTGCACAGTGACCTTGAGTGCGCCTGCGCCAAAGGGGGGACTGAACGTAGCCATGTCGAGCAGCAATGCTGCAGTCGCCCTGCCGGCTACGGTAACGGTACCGTTCAATTCGTCCAGCGTAGGGTTCAACGCAACAATATCTTCGGTAAATTCCACCAGCAGTGCCACCATCCTTGCTGCTCAAGGTGGCGTTTCAAAGACCTTCACACTGCAATTGACGGCAGGAACAGCAAACCTAAGTCCTAGCGTCCAGGCGATTTCATTTGGCGACGTAGTGGTGAATACGGCAGCGAGGTACTCAGTGACCCTGACCTCCACGGGCACTGCACCCGTTTCCATCAATTCGCTGACCCTCGCGGGTACTGGATTTACTATGTCAGGACCAGCGCTGCCAATCACATTAATCCCTAGTCAATCGATTACTCTGACAGTGCAGTTTGATCCGGCAGTCACCGGTCCAGCTTTGGGTCAGCTGACCGTCGGAAGTAACTCTTCCACAAATCCTACGATGGTCATCGGACTGAGCGGCACAGGCGATCCAGTCCCGGGCGTATTGAGTTCCCTGTTTTGCAGTAGCTCGACCTTGACGGGCGCCGGTACGGACGCCTGCACAGTGTTACTTAGCGCTCCGGCATCAAACAATGGGGTAACGGTAAACCTTTCGAGCAGCAATGCGGCAGTCTCGGTGCCGGCCAGCGTGATCGTACCCGCGAATAGTACGAATGCGGGGTTCACAGCCACAGTGTCAAAGGTTACATCCCCCCAGAACGTCACAGTATCCGCGAGTTCAAATGGTGTGGTGACTGGCTTTGTCCTGCAGTTGGATGTAGCCTCGCAAACGTTAAGCGCGAGTGCAAGCAGCGTGCTCTTTGGCAACGTGGGGCTGGGCACGATGGCAACCCAATACCTAACTCTTACCTCGACGGGTAATGCTCCGGTCACCGTTAGCAGCGCGACCGTTACTGGATCAGGCTTCACGCTTGCAGGCGCTCTTCCGATCACATTGAATCCAAATCAGGCCATTACTCTGACGCTTCAGTTTGATCCGGCGGTAACGGGGTCGGTGTCGGGCCAATTGACGGTGACAAGCAACTCGGTGGCGAACCCTACATTGCTGGTTGGCCTAGGTGGCACGGGGGTTGCACACGAAGTTGATCTGAGTTGGGTTGCTCCCAGCAGTTCCGATGATCCTGTAGTGGGCTATAACGTTTATCGAGCACCAAGCGGCACTTCCAATTACCAGCGGGTAAATGCCTCAGCAGTAGCCCAAACGACCTTTACCGACATGTCTATTCAAAGTGGAGTTAGTTACGACTATGCTGTTACAAGCGTAGATGCAGCAGGCATAGAGAGCGCTCCGTCGAACACGATTATCGCAACGGTACCTTAGACTCCGGTACCCGAAGGACCCCAACTTAGTTTTCGCGGGTTCAAGGGGTTTTTTCCGGTATTGTGGTGTCGCAACAATACACCGGGCCAAAGCTCCCCCAGGTCAATGGGAGCGTTTGGAAATAGTATCCAGTGCGGTCCTCGCGTTCCCTGCGTCGGCAAAGTTAGGGTCGGTCTGGAGCGCTCGTTGCAAAGACTGCGCCGCAGGCCCCAAGCGACCTGCGCCTAGATAGGCCATACCTAAGTGATATTGATACGAAGCTCGATCTGGGGCTTTCTGGGTGGCTACGTTCAATTGAGCAATAGCTGGTTCATAGTATCCGACTTTGTAAAAAGCCCATCCCAATGTATCCGCAGCAGCTGGAGAGTTGGGCATTCCATTCTTCGCTTGCTGCGCCAAAGAAAGCGCGAGATGCGGATCCCGGCCGTGCTCCATATAAAGATAGGCGAGGTTATTGGCTACAATTGGTGAACCCGGGTCCACCGTGTGTGCCTTCTCGAGTACGCTGATCTCGTCTTGCCATTTACCCTGCTCGCTGTACAGACTGGCCAGCATCAGGTAAATCGAAGTGTTATTGGGGCTCCTAGCAATTTCCGCTTTGAACTCCTTTGCCGCTTCGTCTTTCAAGCCCCTGGCAGAGTCAATGTTGCCCAGCAAAGCGTGTGCATCCGGCATCTCAGGGGCCAGACTGATAGCTCGCCGCGCGGTCGCCTCCGCATTCGCGAGGTCTTTCTGCTGAAAATAGGTTCTCGCTAATAGGAACTGTAAGCCGGCGCTTTTTGAATCCTTCGAAGCCAGCGACGAGAGGCCGCTAACGGCCTGCGATGCTTTTCCATCACGAACGTAGATGTCGGTCAGAATGTTTAACGCGGCAAGATTACCGGGTTGGCGCTCTAAGGTGTTTTGCGCCAGTTGTTCCGCCTTTTGCAGATTGCCCTTGGCGAGTTCTGCCTGGGCACCCAGCAATGCAGCCCTCGGGTCGTTTGGATGCGCGTTCGCCAGCCGTTCCTCCTCATCGTAATCGCCGGTGCTTGCATCCAGTTCGGCTAGCGCAGCCTCAGGCGCCGCGGCTCCTGGGGATAGCTTGCGTGCTTTTCCGAACGAATCTTTGGCTTCTGTTGCTTTCCCCATGGCATGCTGCGCCACACCCAGGTAGTAGTACGCGTCTGCGGAGTTGGGTTGGCCCTGGATAGCTTTTTGGAAAGTGGTCTCGGCCTCAGGATATTTCCGTTGCGAGGTCAGGATTCGACCCTTCAGTATCAGGCCGTACGATTCATTTGCATCTGCAGAGAGCAATTCCTCCGTCGGGACGGAGGCGTCATTTACCCGGTTGAGACTTAGGAGCGTTTCGGCGAGCGCAATCTTGACCCAACTGTCCTTCGGCTTGGACGATTTAAGCGATTGGAGCTCTGCTATTGCCTTCTCTGGTTGCCGAGTCTTCAAGTAGAAACTGGCTAAGGCACGGTACGCGCGCGGATCATCTGGAGCGACCGATTTGAGTTGCACGCAGACCTTCTCGGCTTCCGCGAGATTCCCCTCTGCTCCGTAAGTTTCCACTAACATAAGAAGTGGGAGTGGGTCACGCGGCGCAATCTTGGAAGCGGCGGTTATCTCTGCGTCCGCCTGTGCGAATTTCCGCTGCGATAAATAGAACTTGCCCAGATTCACTCGCGCTGCCACGGACTGTGGGTTAGACTCGGCGCCTTGCTTAAACATTGCCTCCGCGTCGGACAGCTCGCCGCGGGATATATAGAGCGACGCCAGGAATGTGTAGCTATCGATTTGGTGGGGATCCAGCTTTATCGCTGTCTGATATTCCCGGATCGCTCCGGGCACGTCATTGGTCATAGCAAGCCGGCCGGCCGTTAGTGCATGGGCCGAAGCGTTCTTTGGGTCAGCGGCAAGGATCTTGGCGAGCATTGCCTGAGCATCGTCATTTCTCTTTGCCATCAGCAATATGGACGCGAGCTGCAACTGTGCTTCAGTGTTCCCGGGGTCAAGGTCAACTGTCGTTTGCAGTTCTTTATAGGCACCCTGAAGATTCTTAGTCGCAAGGTAGGCCTTGGCAAGTTGGAAATGAGCCTTGGCCAGTTTGGGATCGCGTTGGGTTGCGTTTCTGTATTGGAGGACTGCTTCGTTATACCTGCCCGCCTTGAAATACTCGTCACCGCTCTCCAAGTACCTTTGCGGGCTCTTGGTACAGGCCGTGAGCGACAATGCCAATGCAACCAAACTCAGCCAATTGCCACTGCGTCCATTCATGAGTTCTCACCAGAAGCGTGCTGCCAGGTTGGGCACCATGCTCGGTCGAATTATAAACACTGGGCGTCGCTCGAACTCAAGACCGGTGGATGGTGGCAAGGCTCGGTACCGCCGGAATCCGCCGGAAAGGTGCGCTGCTCCAGGCGCATAAACTAAAGAAAGGCCGGATGGCTCCGGCCCTTCTCTTATTTCAGTATTGAAGAGGTGTGTCCTATGCTCGCAGTCTGCGACGTAGCGCCTCAAGACCAACAAGAGCCCCTCCCAACAGCATGACCGTCATCCCACCATCAGGAACAGATGGAGTTCCCTGTATGTCTTGGGAGATTGCCAGAACATTATGCGATGTGGGATCAGCGGTTAGGCTGGAAAAGAGTTGAAGGGTATAGGTACTAAGTATGCTTCCTGTATAACTTCCGGTGATTACAAAAGTAGTTGGAGTAGAACTCAGAAGTATGGGAGATGAACCAGAATCAGAGCCGCAGAACGCGGAGGTATCGTTGCCAGTACAACTACCGGCGCCTCCATTTGTCTTGCTGGCCTCGATGTCAGTCCAGCCGTTACTGCCACCGGACGCATATTGAGGATTCGACACAGTCCCTGAGAATTCGGTCAGTGAGAAGGCGGTCAGGTACGAACCGGGTCCCGCCACACTAAACGTATCTGTGAAGGTGCCACCACTTGCATTCAACGTGTTGGTCACTGTCCAATAATCACCGGAAGCCGGCGCAGTTGTGGAGCATCCAGTGGCCGAATTAGCTGTGCAATAGAGTATGTCGGCTAACGCCTTTTGCGCGCCGACCGACAGAAGAAACAAGGCCATTACCGATCCAACTGCCAACGTGATCCGCTTCATAAATCCTCCCGAGCAACACTTCCAACTGGCGCTCGCCAAGCCGGTGCCCTATCTATTGCATTTGTCGTGCCACAATCTCTTGAGTCGGGTTGATCGAATCAGCGAGCGCTGTCGCCGCGCCCTTAAGATGTTTCTTTCCATCAACATGACATCACACAACTTGCTGCATCGGAATTTGAATTCTGCGGCGCCGTATTCGGGGGAAATTCTCTTTGTAAAGCATTCCGACATGGTATTCCCTCGGTCCGCGGCTTCCCTTCCGCAAGGCTTTCTGCTTCTGTGACTTACGGCATACGGATGCATTGTATTTTTTTGTAAAGTAATTCGACAAAGCCGGTGCTGCAATCGACAATATAAGCAATCAATCAGCTCATCAGCTGATGCCGGGGCGACGGTTGGGTAAGCTTTGATCCGAGGATAGGGCACTCTGGACTGGAAAATGGCTCCATTCCCGAGCCGCGGGGACAGCGCCTCTCCGGAGGGCTGCCATCTCCGGTTCCGAAACAGAAAGGGGCTACAGGTCCCTAGGGCGCAACCTGCGATCCGCCACCAATTTCGCTAGGAATCCTTGGCAATCCCGAGCTTTTCCATCAGTTCATAGAATGTTGGGCGGCTAATCCCTAATTCAAGGGCGGCAGAGGCGACTTTTCCCATGTGACGGCGCAACGCGTCCTGAACCATATCCCTTTCGACAGTCTCACGTGCTTCTTTCAGGGTCTGCGGTGGTAAGGAGCTCAGCGCGTCAGTCAACTCCAGATCTCTCACATTGACACGCTTGCCATCGGCCATGATCACTGTCCGTCGCACCCGGTTTTGCAGCTCCCGCACATTTCCCGGCCATCGGTGGTGAGTCAGCGCCCGCAGCGCATCAGGCGCATAGGTCAAACCAGGCTTGGCGTGCTCGATACCGTATTTATGGAGGAAAGCCTTCGCCACCAAAACGATGTCGCTTCCCCGCTCGCGCAGCGGGGGCATCTTGACCACCACCACGGCGAGCCGAAAATACAGATCCTCTCGAAACTTTTCGGCAGCGACGAACTCCTGCAGGTTCTTATTGGTTGCAGCGATAACCCGTGCATCACTTTGAATCTCCTGGCGTCCCCCGACGCGCTGGATACATTTCTCCTGCAGAAAACGCAGGAGTTTCACCTGAACTGAAGGTGGTAGCTCGCCGATCTCGTCCAGAAAGAGTGTCCCTCCTGCGGCGCTTTCGATGTGGCCTTTGCGCTGTTTGTCGGCCCCGGTAAACGCGCCCTTTTCATGGCCGAAGAGTTCGCTCTCGAGCAGATTCTCGGGAATCGAATTGCAATTAATTGCGACAAACGGACCACCACACTGTGCGCTACGCCGATGGAGCGCCCGCGCCACCATCTCTTTCCCGGTGCCACTTTCGCCCAGAATCAGAACTGGAGCACTCGTAGGCCCCACTTTTCGAATGAAATCGAAGACTGCTTGCATTTGCGGGCTTCCGCCGAGCATGTCCTCGAAGACCTCGGCCTGCGTTCCTTGCTGCATGGCTCGGTACTCGTGTTCGAGCTCCGATACATAAACGCAACGTTCAACGACCAGCCGGAGTTCGTCCATGTTTACGGGCTTACACAGAAAGTCATACGCGCCGGCCCCCACTGCTTGTAGCGCATTCTGCTTATCGTCCTGTCCGGAGACAACGATCACCTTAGCCTGCGGATCTAGAGTTAGGAATGCTGACAGAATGGCCAGACCCTCTTCAGGCGAGTTAGTACAGGGCGGCAACCCCAGGTCAAGCAGGGTCACCACAGGGGTGCTCTCTTTGAATGCAGTCAATGCTCCGGCACGATCTCCAGCCATGAGCAATTCGTAGACGTCACAGAGTGACCACTTCATCTGGGCGCGGATGTCTTCGTCGTCATCCACGATGAGTAATTTCGGTTTTGTCATATCAGTCGGCTGAGACTTCGGTCTTCTGAACGGGAAGGCTCACCCAAAACGTGCTTCCTTTCCCCTTTTCACTCTCTACGCGAATATTACCGCCATGCGCTTCGACGATCATTCTAGACTGAAACATACCAATTCCGAGTCCTTTTGCCTTGGTGCTCTGAAAAGGCAGAAACAACGAGTTCCTCACGAATGCCGGGTTCATGCCGCAGCCGTTGTCCTTAACCGAGAGGACGACGCTGTGGCCGAAATGCTCCGTGCGCAGCCAAATGCGGCCGTCCGGTCCTACTGCATCGCGAGCATTGAGCACCAAGTTCGTCACCACGCTTCGGATCTGCTCACGGTCAGCCATTATAGCGGGCAGGGGTTGTAACTCCTTTGTCAATTGGACGTCAGGTACTTTCTCAATATTGTCGAGAGCGTCACTGACAAGCTCATTCAAGTCGGCTGGTACAGGCTGGGAGTTCGCCCGTTGCTTGAGGGCGCTCAACCGGCCGATCATATCGTCGATTCGACGCGCCGTATTGCCAATTCCGCGCAATGCATCCTCACGAAATTCCGGATCGTCGAAATGAACAGGAAGGTTTTTTAGCATGAGATTAAGTGACGCGGCAGCGTTCTTGAGGTCGTGCACGAAAAACGCCGACATGGTCCGGAACGCCTCCAACTCTTTGGAACGCGCCACTTCGTTCGCCAGTCGCAGGTTTAAGAGCACGGACGATATTTGGTCAGCGATACATTGCAGCAGCTGCAATTCCTCGGCCGTGTAGATGGCCCCGTTGACGCGGTCGGCCAGAACGATGGCGCCAAGTGTCATTTTCCCTACCCGCAACGGAATGCACCAGCGATCGCCGCCGTTCGGGAACAGTGTTCGATTGACCCGTCGCAACTCTTGGGCCCAAGGCTCACTTTCGTGCTCTATGTCGAAGGGCGACGGCTTGGCTCGCAATCCATTCACAACATCGCTTGACGCCCGCAGAGGCGAATCGACATTGGTCAGTTCGCCAGATTGCGACGTTGTCGAGGCACTGAGTACGAAGTCATTTTTGTGCTCGTCCAGCAGCCATGTAGTGACCGAGAGCACCTCAAACGTCTCGGCAACCAATTTTGCAGAAATGGCGCATAGGCCAGCCTGATCCCTTATGTTGGCCAGTCGTAACGAGAACTCGGTCCAAACGTGAACCGAATCGTGTTGGGATCTTGCGAAGTGCAGGCTGATGAAACCGCGAATGCGCTGTCGCAGCCGGTCGGAAAAAAGCAACATTCCTAGTCCCGCCATCCCTAGAAGAACTACTAAGACCGCGAGTTGAAAGCTCTCGACTCCTCCAAATCGTCTCACGAGATTGGCGAGGACTCCGACAACGAATAGGTAGCCTCCCACAACACAAACCGTCAGGGACGACCGCAAAAGGGCCCGCGAGGGATAGAGTTGTACTTCTGCAAATCCGGTGCGCGCATAGGCCATCACCAGCAAGAGACCGCCGATCACGAGTGCGCTCGATTCGATGCCAAGCCAGTGAATGTCGTTCGTGGAGAACAGAAGTGCTTGGCTACGCACGTAGATGCGAGCGCCAAAGATTATAGCCAGACCAAGAACCACGAATTTGATTCGCCATCGCATGGTTCCGACGGCAGATCGGAACGTCTGCTCCAGGTTCATCAGGATCCATACCTGGGAAACCAGGAGCATCACGTTCAGAGCCTTACTCAATAGGCTTAAGTGCAATGCCAGCATGCCGCCCGCTGGAGCCGCCACACTCTCAACGAGCTGTTCCCCGAAGACGACTGATAACCCGATCGGCAGGAGGGCGACAACGCCCAGAGGTATTCTCCACCGCGCCAGGGACTCGCGGCAATCGCCGCGCAAGTAGCTGAGGCTGAATCCGAGCCATACAGCCGAAAGGAGAGACTCTGCCACCAGTGCCTGCGCCAGCCACCGCGCCATACCGGGCGCGGTAGCTGCTCGCAAAGCGAAACCAGCGCACAAGCTGGCGGTGCCGAGCAGCGCCATCCCAGCGAAGTAGCACCACCTAGCGAAGGAGCGCTTTCGAGGCAGCAAGGTGACTGAGCCCAGAACCAGACTGAGAATCGCAGCTGCGAAGGGCAAAGATGAAAGGAAAGTCACAAGTTTTCAAGAGGGGAGGTGCTTTGATTCCTGTCGTCGCAACCACAACAACAACAGAAATAGCGGAACGAGGGAGAGCACAAAGAATAAAGGACCGCCATGCCGATGAATTCTGCTGTTGATCATCTGCGGCCCAATGTGTACGCAAAGTAGGCCGATCACAAGAATACGGAATCCGTTTCGCAGAATCCCAAGAGGAATCACGAAAGCCGTGAGTGCGGTCTTTGCCGGCCAGGTCCTCAGAAAAAGATGGGAACTGATCAAGCTAGTAATCACTAACACAAGGCTGGAGTGGATTCCACTGCATTCCTGAGCAACCTGCAGCGCAATACCAGGCAATTCGAACACTCTGCCGTGCTGCACTAAGGGCGTCCCTAAGAAGCGGAAATAGGCGGTGGCGACCTCGGCAGACGCATCGGCGGAAAAGTCCTCTAGATGAAAGACGACAGAACTGGGCAAGGGAACCATAAAGGCCAGGAATGAGATAGGAGCAGCCGCGGCCCTCATCCAATTCGAACCGAGGAATAGGAAACCTCCTGCCGACAGCAGGCTGATATATGCAATGGTCATCAGGGCCAGGCCGCTATCGGCACTCAGCCCTCTCGATCCCAACGCGGCAAATAAGGCAGCGATCCCAAGCGCCAGTGAGATAACCGTTCCTGAAACTGATCTGTGATATGTCCTGGGGAGTCGCTCGCGTTGGAGGTAGAGCAGGTAAGCACTTATAAATGGCATCAATAGGATGTACGATTGCAAAGAACTCTGGGCAGCGTAGAGCATCAGCCGTGTGAGCGGCTGCGCGAAAGCAAGAGTCAAGATCAACAGGTAACTAATCAAGCCGCGCAGCAGTGCTCGCTGCGAACGCAAGAGCATTTGCTGGCCTGGCACTCCAGCAGCCCGGCACTTCGCAACTGCTTGTGAAGCCATATTAGTAATCGAATCGATTGCCATTCCTCTCACTTTGTAATCTTCGACAGCCCTGGGCAACGCCGGATCCATGCCAATCAACGGAGACCGTCTCTCCATCGGACGTGTGAACAAGTGGACCCTAGTGAGAAACCGGAGCCGGAAGCTCATAAACGAGCTTTCCATTTCGAACCTCTGCAAAAGCGAGAACGGCATTCTCCGAGTCCTCACCAACGATCTTCCACGTCTGCTTGTCCCTGATAATCGACATCCGGCTCCTGGCTCGCCACCACTGGTCGATCTCACCGGGAAGGGCAAACCATATATTCTCTCGCTGTCGCAACTCAGCTAACATGGCCAATAATTCCCGATAAAACGCCTGGGACGCGGGTTCAATAATATAGTCCGGATGTACGATAAAACTTAGTAAACCATTTTTGGAAAGAATGGTTTCGCACTGCCGTTTCCACAGGTTCACGGATTGGTCTGTCAAGACATACAGTAGTGTGTAGTCTTGGACTGTCGTTACGGGGATTTCTAGCATATCTCCGATGAAGTATGGCATCACTGTGCAACAACCGCCGCGCTGAGGATCCAAGTGAGCTACATTCGGCATCGACATGTCATAAGAAAAGGTGAGGTCGCTATACCAATCGGGTTTACGGTACAGCACTGCCGACCGAAACCCTTTGGCGCCGTAATCACGGCCATATGCATTTATTAACGAGACGCGTCGTTGAAATTCGTTGCGCTGATCAAACAAGCGGCCGTCGTGGTTCAGATCCTGTACGCAGACTTCGCAACCTCGATCACGTAACTGGTCCAGAAACGTCTGGGTAACCTTGTATCGCTCTTCGGGGACAATCTGAAATGATGCTTTGATCCCGTAATGATCGTTAATGTCCAATAACTTTTGGCAAAAGTTCCGACCCGCTGTAGTCTCTACATCGTGCGTCATCAGCGCACATGCATGGTTTCCACGAGGCCAGAACCAAATAAATGGAATACGCTCCATTCCCCCAATCTGCAATGAGAGCAATAGCAGGCTTTCACAGAGATCCTCTACCGTCGTGTCGACCGGCCATGTTGGAAACTGTTTTTTGTGTCCACTGCTAGCCCGAATTCTCTGCATATATTTGCGCAAGGTTCGATTCGTAAAGGGACGAATTCGATAGTAGACACTCTTCAATATGGTTTCGCATTTCCCGAAGCGACCAGCCGTATACCGCTCTAGCCGCAGATTATCAATGACTTCAGTCGGATTAAATGGCAACAGGACTCGGGTCCCTGACGATGTAACACTATCTAGCAGATCACGACAATACGATGGTGAACCTCTACCATTGGTGGATCGACCGTAACAAGTTGCTGCACCAAACTTGAAGAACCCGGCATCCGATGAAAGTTCGTGAATAAGACCAAAATCGAGTGATCCTGCCGGGCATCGATAGCGCTCATTCAAGGCTTGCATTAATTCGGGCCGGTCCTGTGACGATGTATTCGTCGGTGATGGTTCTGCGTTCATGCCTTCCTCGATCCCTCGACGTGCTCAGTTTCTTATCTTCTCTATCCCAGCTATTAACCAATATGTGGATAGAGCAACCCGCCGAGCCGGGATGAGACCACATCGGGTAAAACCGAGAACAGGCGTCGCGCGCCAGGCAGATACGCTGCTACCGAAGTCCTTTGGCTCTCACTCATGGGATACCTTACATACGTAAGCGGTCGTCTGGTTGTACCAAAGTGATCCTTGAACGCGGTCAACCCTCTATTCTCCAGATCAGTTCGCCCGAAATCGATCTGCTGAGCATTCTCCCCTTTGCTCTCCTCGATCATTCTCCAAAATAGAAACGGCATAGGGGCAAGTTTGTTTGCCGATTCATCGGAACAGCCGTACTTGTAGACCACATTATGCCCATGCCGCAGCGTGAGAATTGCTGCAAGAGGCTTGCTATCCTTGTGCGCCACGCGTATATCAAGATTATTACCGAGGCAGGTCACTAGGTTCCCAAACCAGGCGAGAGGCTGCGGGAGTAACTGCTGACGCCTCCTGGTAATCGTCAATAGGCGGTAGAAGTCGGCTAGGATCCGTGATGAGTTACCTTTTTCGTAGGTCAAGCCGGCGTGGTCAGCATGTCGTATCCGGCGCTGCGTGCAACTCTTATGGAAGCGAGTAAATATCTGGCCGAGTGGGGCCGTCAGATCAAGGCTGTGATGCCAGAATGAATTGCTCACTTCGAGGTGACTCGATACTTCCGCGTCCCTCGAGAGTGGACGAAGCTCAATATATCGCCATTTGGCCGCCCTGGATTCAGTACTCAACCATCTGCACAGTTCCGACAAAGTGTCGGTCTCTCTGACCAATGGTTCGCAATGATCCGCAAATGGCAGTGAAACCAGCCGCGCTCCCGTAATCCAGCTCATCACCTCAGCGAAGACAACGCCATCGGACAATGGCTCTCCGTCCGGTGTGCTGGTCACCACCAGGGGACGATATCCGTACGTCATCTTCAATGCCTTCAGCCACCCCTTGTGATGAAAGATCGACGATTCGCGGTGGGTTGTGACAAACTGCTCCCAGCGGATGTCTGTGATCGGATCAATGATCCTAAACATGATTGTTTTCGCTGTCATTGTGCGTTTTACAGCGCCACGGAGCTTATCGAGTATTATAGGCGGTGAACCTGAAACGCTTGTAACTACCGCCGCGATGTCATAACCGCCACAGTCTAATTTTTGCTCGGGACTGCTCGACTTAAGGGACCTGTTAATTGGTCCACAATGGACAGGTATTCATGCTTCTTAATATCCCAATTATTCTTTGCTATGAACTCAGTGCTTTTTTGACACAGGCTTGCTCGGTGTAGTGGATCTTGCATCAATTCCAGAATCTTGTCCGCAAGGTCTTCCGGGTTGCCGGATTCAAAGAATCTTATGAGTTCTTCAGTAAAATAGTATTCATCTATGCGCGTTCGCGATGCTAAAACGGGAACGTTCATAGCCATGAATTCCATTATCTTAGTGCTAAAAGCTTCGTTCCCGAAGGAGTCTTTCCGCTTAGGAACCACTCCAAGATCGATGGAGGCCATTATCTTTGCGATTTCCTCCAATGAGACCAATCCTCGCAAAGACACCCGGTCAGCCAAGCAAAGATCTGAAATCATGCGGGCCAGTGTTTTACGATCTGGGCCGTCACCGATAATCAGTAGTCGCACATTCGGAGCTCGGTCTCGCAGCAAAGCCATGGCACCGATGGCAACGTCGAGTCCCTGATGCCAATTGAGAGTGCCAGGGTAGCACATGACAAACTCCCCCCGCTGAGTGGTCAAACGTGGACGGCGCCAGAAAATTGAGAAGTCCGGGTAATTAGTGATAGCGGTACATTTGTCTCCAGATACTGATCGGCGGATTATCTTCTCACGCCATAGATCATTAGAGATGATCACGAAGTGGGAATACCGTGTTGAAAGCCGTTCCACTAATACTAAGATTTTGAACACAACGGACCGCTCAGTGACGTTGAATTTGCTAGCGTAAAATTCGGGCACAATATCGTGAATATCTAGGATTACGCGCGCTCCCATTAGCCGCGGGATGAGTGTCGCGAAGACTTCGAAATCCGGTACGGAGTGCACATGAACTACGTCATAAGGGCTTTGCAGATGTTTCGCAGTCAGCCACGCGGCAGATCGGACCCAAAACAGCAGGAGCTTGACTAAATAGCTAAGGGGTCCCTTTTCGTCTAACACACGCTTTTGTACGCGAAACACTCGAACACCCTCAATTGTCTCGAAACGCGGTTGGCCGTCGCGAGCTAGAGTAATCGCGTCCACCTGGTCTCCGCGCTTAACAAGGGCTTCCGCATACCGGCGCACCCTATTATCGGTCTCATAAAACGTGTATGCGACCATACAAACCTTCATGTACTGTTCCTTGATATACGGTGAATAAGGTAGGGCGCCTAGAAACACGGGCCGCAAGGGCACTATTCTCAGATCTTTGCGATCATGCGGTCTGAAACACCGCGAACATCTGAAGCACCCGCAACGCGTTCACTTTTTAGAAATTCTCGATGCCACAGTTCCAGCACTGCCAGAGAAAATAGTTCCTTCGAGTAGCTTCCGGAGCGGCTGTTCTCCGAGAGTAGGCCCTCTATCGCGGCCTTGCGGAAGTAACCTCTGGCAATGGTGGTACGGTCAAGGAGTATCTCGTTCAGCCAATCACGTAATTCTATCCGTAGCCAAGAATCGTATGGGATGGGAAAGCCGGCTTTTCGGCGGCCTAATATCTCGCGAGGAATCCTCTGCTTCAGAGCGCGCTTCACGATGTGCTTTGTTTGAAATCCATGAACCTTGCAAGCCGTCGGAAGTCGGGCGGCAAATTCTAATAGTCTGTGATCAAGCAATGGGACCCTGAGCTCTACAGAATTGGCCATGGACATCTTATCCGCTTTGATCAGCAGATCATCCGGCAGCCATGTCTTTGTGTCCACATACAGCATTCTGTTCAGGACGTTGGCCCCGCGCGAGGCAAGTAGATATCGTCTCGCCGGATCCAAGGAACGCCTCCTGTTGACTGTACCTCTAAACTCGTTGCTGTAGAACTCGTCGGCTACTGAATTGAAAATCCCACAAGGATCGTATGTTCGACTGTAGTAATAGTCATCAAACGAGTAACGAAAGTATGCCGCGCATCTGCTTAGGCGGTGATCGCTTGAGAGTTTCGTGAAAACTTCACTGGCGGACCCTAGAACCTGTTGAAAAGAAACTCCTAAACGTTTGATTCGCTCCAACCACACAATTGATCGGTAATTTGGGTACCCAGCGAATGCCTCATCACCGCCTTCCCCTGATATCAGTACTTTCACAAAGTTTTTCGCGAGCTTGGTTACATAGTAGAGCGCTACGGCCGGTGGTTCACACACCGGCTCTTCCATGTGACGAACGTATGTGGGCAGGAAGTCAGCGAATTCCTTCGCACCGATTGTCATCTCGTGATGATCTGTGCCATAGCGCTCAGCGGCTTGTCTGGCATAGGGACGCTCGTCCTCGAATGCAGCGTAGCCAAAGCCAATCGTGAACGTATTAAGTTTGTGGCGTGATTTATTAGCGGCAAGGCCGAGGAGAGCTGTTGAATCCAGTCCGCCGCTCAGGAGCACTCCGACAGGAACATCACTTATCATGTGGAGATCAACAGATTCTTCAAGCAGCGATAAGAGCTCATCCTGAGCACTTTGCATGCTTCGCGGCTCACATGAAAAGTGTAGATCCCAATACTGTTTAGTCACAGTAATACCATGCTGGATAGACATATATGTTCCCGGTTGGAGCTTCTTAACGCCCTCAAACATTGTGTCTTCGCCCGGAAGGTACCGAACTGCTAGAAATCGGTCTACTATCTCCGGCTGTATGGCAGTTATGACCTCGGGATCCGCGAGGATGGCCTTAATTTCAGACCCAAAGACAATGCCAGAACTGGTATGTAGATAGTAGAGCGGCTTGATCCCTACGCGATCTCTGCATAACAACAGTTTCCGGCTTAGTTCGTCCCAGATTGCAAACGCAAACATGCCACGTAAGTGCTTGGCACATGTGTCGCCATACTCCTCGTAGAGGTGTACGATTACTTCCGTATCGGTGTTTGTATTGAACCGATGCCCGCGGCCGATCAGCTCGTTCCGGAGTTCCCTGTAATTGTATATTTCTCCGTTGAATACAATCCATGTGGTACCCGTCTCGTTGCTGATCGGCTGGTGACCGGTGTGGAGATCGATGATTGCGAGCCGACGAAAGCCCAGCCCTAGCGGGCCGCAGTAATAGTAGCCTTCATCATCGGGACCGCGATGTTTGATGGCATCTGCCATCGATTTGAGGACCTCAGGCACAATTCGCTTCGATTCATCGAAGTTGAGCTTCCCGCAGATTCCACACATATCTCTCTTCTTCACGCAACTATAAGCTTGTAAGCGGTACGCTGTGACTGCTAATCGAAGACTTCAGAATCGTAAGCCATTTGCTCCACGATTGCCGAAGCAGAGCTCGGCTTGTTCCTTCACTACTCAGGGCTAGCATTACCATCAATAAGGATAGTCGACAGACTGCGGTAATGCCCATTACACAACGATATCCAATTGCGTAGGCATTTCCTCTGCTGTTGCGGAACAACTCAACCATTGCGCGGAACTTCA
>Ga0068856_100003033_pt1 | contig 17203 bp, 17 predicted proteins | sample KBSCornC62_FD_66595 | JGI IMG/M metagenome (GOLD analysis project Ga0068856, IMG submission 66595) | Corn rhizosphere microbial communities from Kellogg Biological Station, Michigan, USA - KBS Corn C6-2 | ecosystem: Host-associated > Plants > Roots > Rhizosphere > Soil ...
GCAAATTGAACGAGGCTTTAGCACAGAAATATCCTAACAGCTTCTCTCAGAACGCGAAAGAGCGAGGCAAGGAGGAACGATTTCGGAAGAACGCCGGCAATGTATTGTTGCGTTCACACTTCTTCTGCCTCCAACAAGTCTTTAATCTAGTGGCCCACATTCATGGCAGCGGTACAGAACGAGGTTTTGATGTGCCGTAATATTTCTGGACGGGGCTGTTTGCGTCGAGAGACTCCGACTTACAAAACGATGGCGGCCGTTCGAAATCAATTATGAGGATGATGGGTACTTAGGATTTCATTGCTCAACTGAGATTACCGTCACCGATTTGGGTTCCAGTTTCAGAGATAGTTTATTGTCCTGAAGCTTACCTGCGACAGGCTTTGGCACCACCATATTCGGGCCGTCGAAACTGTTGGCGGTGTCCACCTTGGATGCCGTGAGAGTTTCTCCGACCGCCCATTTAGCGCTGATGCCGCGAAGGTTCGCCACGATTTCGGTGGTCTCATTCGGAGCGAAATTGGTAAGTTCCAACCAGAGCTTGCCACTGCATCTTCCCCAAAACTTGACCATATTGAGACCATTATGTGCAGGTCGTTGGCATGCAGTTGTTCGAACATTTCTTTCGGCCGGGGATAGTGGTCCTCGTCAAACTTCATCGCGTTCCAGCCGTACTTTCCCGGGTATTGCCAGTCCTGAACCAAGGCATCAACCGGGATCTTTCGCTTGCAAAACTCCGCTGCAGCGTCGAGGATTTCTTGCTGGCTGTGGTAACGCTCTCGACATTGCCAATGACCGTAGGCCCATTTAGGGAACAAAGGTGCTTCACCGTGAGTGTCCGGTATGCAGAGATCACGCGCAAGTTGAGGTATGGGTGACTGTACCGAAGCTTCGGCACTGTAATTTCAGTGCCGCATCCCTTGTCAAGACTTTCTCACCGAAGCGTCAGCACAGCGATACTGCGCAGGAAGTTGGGCGCGGCGGTGGACTTCCCTCCCTGCGTGTAGTTTGGGAGGAATTGAGAAAGCAGCGCCAATTATGGTTACATACACGCCAATACAAAACGCAGCTATTCGACAAAATTTAAGACGCTACTTTCGGACCTCAGTGCTCGAACGTCAGACGAAGGACGTAGGCATATTTAGTGAGAGGGTGGGTGGGCAATTGCACGTGCAGGCCGTCTGCGCGCTGGTTGAACTGCAATTTCGCGTCGCTACCTAATAAGGCGACCGATCTCACACGTTCACTGCCCACAGTCTGCACAAGCGAGTGAATCACCGCTTCGTCATTGGTTGGCCATGCAAGTCCGATGGCATAGAGCACGTCGCCTTTGGTGGTAAATCGCAAGTCCTCGGGTTTGTAGTTGGCCGTGTCGGTGTCGTGGAACGAGCCCGCCGCCACTTTTGTGGGCCCCTCGCCATAAATTCTCCAGGGGCGAGTACCGTAGATCGCCTCTCCATTCACATTGAGCCAGGCACCCACTTCGAGAAGGACCTGCTGAACCTCGTCTGGTATGGTGCCGTCGGCTCGTGGGCCGATGTTCAAGAGCAAGTTGCCGTTCTTGCTGACGATGTCAATGAGTTGGTGAACCACGAATTCCGGAGACTTGAAAGTGTCGTCCTTGATGTAACCCCAGGACTTGTTGCTGATCGAAGTGTCGGTCTGCCAGTAGAGAGGGCGAATATCACCCAGTTGGCCGCGTTCGAGGTCGAGCACGCCGCATTGCTCTTGCAGCGCATAATCCTTGTAGTTGATCACCCCAACGTGGTCGCCATATTTCAACGACCTGTTGTAGTAGAACGCGGCAAAGCGCGTGAGATTCGGGCGCATTAAGGCTTGTCCTATCCACCAATCGAAGTAAACGATATCGGGATGGTATTTCTCGACCAGTTCCGCGCTGCGGGCCAGCCAGTCGTCGGCCCACGACGTTGACACATACGTGAAGTCGTTACTGAGGGGAGCACCCCATGGTGAGATCCAGGTATGCGCGGGTCCGTAGAAGGCCGCATATTGCGGATCATTCACGTCAGAAGAAATCTCGCGCGCAACGCCGAGGAAAAAATTGTGTTCCACCCGATGAGAGGACACGCCGAAATGCAGTCCCTCGGCGCGAACTGCCTTGGCGAGTTCTCCAGTGGTGTCGCGGTGCGGACCCATTTTGGCCACGGTCCAGTCGCTCAGGCCGCTGTCATACATCGCAAAACCATCGTGGTGTTCGGCCACGGGTACCACATATTTTGCTCCCGCTCTCTTGAATAACTGCGCCCAGGCCGCCGCGTCGAAGTGCTCGGCCTTGAACATGGGGAGGAGGTCTTTGTAGCCGAACTTGTCTTGCGGTCCATAGGTGGCAATATGGTGTTTGTATTCCTCCGAGCCCTCGCGATACATATTGCGCGGATACCACTCATTGCCGAAGGCCGGAACCGCATACGCTCCCCAATGAATGAATATCCCGAACTTCGCGTCCTTGTACCATTCAGGCACTTCGTATTTTCGGAGGGCTTCCCAATCGGGCCGAAATCGACCTTCGTGGTTCACGTCATCGACTTCTTTCAGGAGAGTGGCGCGTTGAACGTCATACTTGCTGCTGGCCTTCTGCCAGAGTTGATCAACCTTCGCCGGATCCTCGGACGCCGTAGGAGCCGTCGCACTCTGGGCATAGAGCATAGAAGCGGTGAATAGCGTCAACAGGAAAGCGCCGAGCGTACGAACCGCCCGGGACAAGAACGAAGGATACGAGAGCATGCTGTCCCTTTTGTCAATCACTGGATTTCTACCCCGCTGCTCAAATCATGCAGCCTTTGCTCCGAAATTCGCGCCAAGGTTATGAATCGAGGCGGCAAAGCCTGGACCACGTTAAGCCGTACAAGGTCACAAAAACAAAGCAGACGAGGGGTACGACAAAGCCGGTGCGCATGGAATGCAGATCGGCAATGTGGCCCATGAACGGGGCGGCAATCGCGCCGCCGACGATGGACATCACGATTAGCGACGAGCCCAGTTTGGTATGCTCGCCCAGCCCGCGGATGCCTAGTGCAAAAATGGTCGGGAATCCGATCGACATGAAGAAGAAACTGGCGAACATGGCATACATCCCGGGCTTGCCGCCGCCCATCGTCACCGCGATCAGGGCCACGTTGATGGCCGAGTAGGCTGCGAGTACGCGATCCGGCTTGAATTGGCTGATCACCGCACTGCCGCACAGACGGCCGACCATGAATAAAACGAACCCGATGCCGCCCAACCATTGCGAGGCCTGCAACCGGGTGACTCCCGGATCATTTTCGAGAACGTAGTTGACGCAAAAGCTGAAGATGCCGGTTTGCGCCGCAACATAGAGGAACTGCGCCGCAATCCCCAATGTGAAATGCTTGCGCCGGAACATATCCCAGTTCCGCGAGACGACAACGAATGAAAGTGCGTATGCGCCGATCAGCAGGACCGTCTTCACCGGCAAAAATAGGGCCTGGTTCATGTGCAACAGCGTCCATATCATTCCAAGAATCGGAGCGATGAAGAAATACATCAGCCCGCACACGATTGCCAACACCATCGCGATCGTCACCTGCTGCCCACCCGTAGGTTTCATGTCATTCTGCGTTTGCGAGCGAGCGCTTTCATCCTCGACGTGCAACTCCGGCACTGGCGAGACCGCAAAGGTGATGAGGAGCAAGATTACGAAAAAGCCTATACCCAAGTAAGGCGTGCTGAGGCCGGCGTTGGCGTTTGCTCCTGCAGAGCCGCCAAAAACAAAGTGGCCGCCCACGATCGGACCGAGAATCCAGCCAGCTCCGTTCAGTGTTTGGGCTATATTGATGCGCGTGGGTCCGGCCTCCGGCGAACCCAGAACCGTGGCATACGGATTCGCGATTGTTTCCAGGCAAGTCATGCCCGCGGCAATAATGAACAGACCCCATAAGAAGGCGGAGTAGGTGCCGATCTTCACGGCAGGAATGAACCAGAACGCGCCGGCCGCAATCAATGACAGGCCCACCAGGATGCCACCCTTGTACCCGAACTTTTTCGCAATAAATCCCGCAGGCACCGCCATAAGGAAGTAGGCCAGATAATTCGCAGCCTGCACCAGACCGGACTGTTCCTTCGTGATCCGCAACGTGTCCTGAAAATGTTTATTCAGGATGTCAATCATTCCATTGCAGAAGCCCCACAAGAGGAATAACGAGGTAAGGAGTACGAAAGTGAAAGCGAGATTTGCGCCTTGCGCAGTGCGGAAAAGACCGCTCTTAGGAATGCCAGGACGGATCGCGGTTGTTGACTCTCTCACGCTACTGTTCATGGGTCTAGTCCAATGCGACCAGAATTTTCCTAAAACTGGACGGATTCTCACTCCAAGAACGCAACGCGCCAGGCGCTTCTCCGAGCGATACCACCCGACTCACCGCCTGTTCCACAGGAAATCTCCGGCCTTCCAGCAACTGAATCACGGCATGGAAATCTTCCTGCTGAGCATTCCTCGATCCGAGAATATCCAATTCTTTCTGAACAAACATCCGCGTCTCATAGGTCACCGGTTCCTTGGCATACCCGATGTAAACAACCCTGCCGGTAAATGCGACTTCTTCGACCGCCGCCCGGAAAGTCTCTGGCGTCCCGACTGCTTCGATCACAACATCCGGACCGCGTCCGGCGGTCATTTCCTGCAAGCGGTCGTGCACCGATTCACGCTTGCTGTGAATCGTGCAGGCAGCGCCCGCAAGCCGAGCGAGTTCGAGCTTTTCGTCATCCACATCGATACAGATGGTGCGAGCACCCCGGGAACTTGCAGCCGCTACCGCTCCGAGGCCCACTCCTCCACATCCGAAAATTGCGACGTTGTCTTCTGCCGTGACTCGCCCGCGCGACACGGCATGAAATCCCACCGTCAGCGGCTCCACCAGGCAGAGTTCCTTTGGCGTCAGCTTTGCCGGATAGAGCTTCTCTCGCGGCATCGCGATGAATTCAGCGAGCGCTCCGTCCCTTTGCACGCCGAGAGTCTGGTTGAACTGGCAGGCATTCGAACGTCCACGCCGGCACGCCGCACACTTTCCGCAGCTTGTGTAAGGAGATATGGCAACATCCGTTCCTAGCGACAATTCGCTCTCGCCACTCCCGGCTTGCAGGACCTTCGCCGACACTTCATGCCCAAGAACCCGGGGATAAGAGACTAGTGGGTTCAGCCCACGAAATGAATTGAGATCGCTGCCACAGAAGCCAACCATTCGGACCTTCAGCAGAATGTCTCCCTTCGCGGCCACCGGATCAGGAATCGTCTCGATGAACGCCTGTCCGGGACTCCTGAGTACGAGCGCTTTCATCTGTGAACCGTGCCCCCGAGGACCCTGATGAATTCCCATCGCTGCCTTTGATCCATTCTGTATTCGGCCGCGGTGACGTGGTTGGAACCGAAGGTACCCAAACCGATTGCCGGCATCTCGGACTCACTGTACAACGGCATCTGAGGCACCATCGCAATGGTTATCCAGTATATAGAACAGTGCTGCGCCACGAAGCACACGGATGAAGGACATAGCTCGAGTCTTGGAGCCCGGAATTTGTCCCCACTTCAACAGCATTGGGGCCGTTTCAGTGGAAAACTGACAGTCTTATTTTCTCTTTTTGAAGTGCGGGGCGGAACATTGCGGCAGTGGCGTCTCGTCCCCGCAGGGGCTGCAACGAGCGATCCGTCTTCTGGTGTGGAAGTCGCACTTCAATGCTGTGGACAGAGCTCTCGCGATCAAGGCGTTCCTGTCATTGGGTGATATAGGCGAGTTACGAATGCGTGCTATTCCCCTGTTGGGCTCGAGGCCGTGAGTTCTGCGATGCTTTATGGATTAGCTGATCCGGCAATATTTTGAGGATGAACTTTGCATCGCGTATGCTTGCTTGATTTCGACGCACTCTTGAGCCGTGACGAGCAGCGGCTGAAGTTCGACATCAACGAGGGGAATTGCACATGCGGCTGGGAATATTGATTTTCTTGTTATCGAGCCTTTGTTGCGCACAGGAATCGGGTGATTTTCGACCCGCTTCAACCAATGTTTGGGGAGCAGAGTATCCACGGGTTGATAGTGCCGGGAGAGTGCAGGTCCGCGTAAAAGCTCCCGACGCGACCAAAGTTAGATTGAACTTCTGGAGCGGGCCGAAACTGGATATGGAGAAACAACCGGACGGATTCTGGACCGTTACGACCTCACCCCTGGTTCCCGGTTTGCACTATTACACATTGATCGTCGATGGCGCCGAAGTCAGCGACACCAACAGCCATGCGTTTTTCGGCGGTGGCAAGTACACGAGCATGGTAGAAGTTCCAGAGCCGGGCGCTTCCTATTATTCCATCCAAGATGTGCCTCACGGGCAGGTTCGTGAGGTCTGGTACAGCTCGAAGGTGACGGGAACATCGCGGCACGCGCTCGTCTATCTGCCTCCCAACTATGACACGCAGCCCAAGGTGCGCTATCCAGTGCTCTATCTGCAACACGGTGCCGGCGAAGACGAGACTGGGTGGATTCGGCAGGGGCATGCAAACTTTATCCTCGACAATCTGATCGCGGCGAAGAGCTGCAAGGCGATGATTATTGTCATGGCGTACGGCTACGCCCGGCGCGCCGGCCAGGCTCCCTCGGATTTTACCGGAAAGCCCTTTGGCTCGCCGGAAATGTTGAAGGCCATGCAGGACATGGCTGCGGCGTTCGAAGACGACGTGATCCAGGTTCTGATTCCTTATATTGATTCGAGCTTCCGAACACTTTCGGATCGGGATCACCGCGCCATGGCCGGCCTTTCGATGGGAGGAATGCAGACGTTCCAGATCACGCTAAATCATCTCGATCTTTTCTCTTACATTGGCGGATTCAGCGGAGCCGGTGGGATGCTCGTGCTGGGAAACCGAAAACTGGACCCCAAAACTGATTACAACGGAGCCTTCGCTGATCCGGCTGCCTTCGGAAAGAAGGTCCACCTGCTCTGGCTCGGCGTCGGCACCGCGGAACCTGAGAGAATGCGCGCGGGACTTCAAAGACTTCACGCTTCACTCGACGACGCCAAAATTCAGCATGTGTTTTACGAATCGCCCGGGACAGATCACGAATGGCAGACGTGGCGTCGCGATCTGAAGGATTTTGCGCCTAGACTCTTCTAAAAACGTTTTACCCCAGCAGGCGTTGCGTAGAACCGCGATTCCCTGGACCATTAGTTTCCCAAGCCCGTTTACGCTCAGTCTCGGGGTGACCGACCAACCACTCGAAACGTACTTCAGGTCGTGATTTCATCATGCCGGGCGAAGCCTAACGACACTCGAAGTTGTTGGCGTCCTCGCTCGCGCCCTGCCCTTTGTAGTGGGCGTGCTTGGGATAAGGACAAAGGGGACGGCTGCGTCCCGGGAACGTTTTGCCGGTGGCAGTTACCGACGGCGGTGCGATGCCTTTCTCCACCCAATTGACCATGGCGCCTAACAGATCGAACTGGTCAAGCGCGGGACCTCCGGCGCAGTGGCTCATACCCGGAACAAAATAGAACTGGCTCCACTTCGCTACTGTTTCGAGACCGCCGTTGGCAGCAGCGAGCTCTTTGTAATAGGTGAAAGTATCGAGGGGCGAGAACCACGGATCACTATCCCCGTGGTAAAAGATCAGCTTTCCTCCGTGACTGGAGAACGTAGTCAAGTTTGTGGACATCGAGTCCACCAAGGGCTGAATGTCCGCCAACGTTTCCTTATCAACATCCAAAGTCAGATCAGTCGGCGCAGGTCCGAAGATGCCAGGGCCTGGCGACAGCAGGCCGCGGAATGGTGGGCCACTCGCGATTCCCGCATCATAGAGAAAGCCGGGATACACTTGCGTTCCTCCCGAGGTATGCGGGCCAGCAAGAGCCCTCTTGATAGCGGCAGCCTTTTCCGCAGCCAGACAGGAGTCACTGGTCACACCCTTACACGCCAGCCTCTCCGGATCGAAATCGCAGGCGAGAGGGTCGGAGATCATCCCGTCGGCTACTCCATCCTTGGTATCGCACCGTTTCATCAGCGCGTCCATGATTAGCTTGCGGTCATTGTCGGTGATGGACTGCTCGATGAGTGGTTTCCCATGGGCGTCCTTCGGCGCGACCTGGTTAAACGCAATCGGTATCCATCTCCCGATGGTCAGGTTCGAAAGCCCGGTGCGCATCGCCGGATCACCCGAAATGATGCCATCAAAAACCGTAGGATAACGTTGCGAGAGAATCATGCCTTCGCGTCCACCGGTGGAACATCCCGCGAAGTAAGAGTGGTCTGCGGGTTTTCCGTAATGCTGCGCGACGATTTCTTTGGCGACCGCAGCCACTTCAGCATTAGCCATATACGCGAAATCAAGATAGGCCTGCTCGTCTTTCATAAAGCCAAAGTCGAAGGCTCCTCCATGACTCTTGTGGCCGGTATCGGTGCTGACCACAGCGAAGCCGCGCATAAGGCCTGGTGTGTCTCCTGCAGCAACCAGACCGAGCGGCGGATGCACAACTCCATTTCCCCCACCTCCACCCTGCATCAGCAAATCTCCATTCCACTTCTCAGGCATGGCTAACGCGAAGTTGATTCCGAACTCTTCGCCTCCAACCCCGGCGCGCCGATTGATCACACCCTCGACTCGGCAATAGGTGGGAAGCGGAGCACTGTGCCCTTGCCCGTATGGGTTTGGCTCGGTCGTGCCAGCAGCAATCGGTGCAGCTTTGGTGATTTCCAGGCGGAGACTCTTGAAGTGCATCAGACCAGCGCACGCGTTTATCTGCTGCGCCGACGCAAACGTAGCCAGCGCGAAAACAGGCCACACGAAGCTTTTTCGGAAGAATTGCTTATGCATGGTGCCTCACGTTTCTATGCCGGCAGCTCAGTAAGGGCCGGCAGTTTCCTGGTCACCTGATCCGCAGCAATAAAGGCTATTACACGTCGGGGGTTCGGCTTCAGCGAATGGCCAAGCACATACCGCCGAGCAACATACCAACAAGCGCGATTTGCTCGATTGTTACTCTACCTGCCAGGCGACGCACGCGCGGCCGAAAGTTTATTTCCTGGTGCCCGACTCAACGCGCTCACTGCGTGATCTTGTTTTCAGCATTTTGTCTCTCGCCCAACTCATCCGCCTCTGCACAACGCGTATCACTGCCGGCCCAGGTGGCTATCAAAAAACTTGATGATCACGTTCAACGCATCCCTGGACTCAGGAACATCTACGTTGTAGAAGAAACCGTGGAAGAGTCCTTCCCACACATGCAGTTCCGCATCAACTCCTAACTTCACTAATTGCTCATGAGTATAGAGAGCGGAACTCAACTCAAAACCGCGGGTACCGGTAATGATCAGCGTCGGAGGAAACTTCGCGAGAACTTCTGGGGAGTTGATTGGCGACACCAGTGGATCCTTCGGATCGGTGTCACTAAAATAACTCAAGGGTGGTCGGGCTCCGGGAACAACAGGCGGGGAAACGCGTGCTTCGCCCAGCGGAACTGCGGTGTAAAGCGCGTCTCCACCGAAGATACCTCCTGCGGATGCACAGAAGATTCCCACGGCTCCCGGGCGAGGGAGCGAATGCTTTTCGAACCACGCCAGCGACATCGCCGTTTGCATTCCACCAGCGGAACAGCCGTATATACCGATGTTGTGCGGCTTGTACGTCTTCAGAAGTTCTTGATACACGGCTGCCACGTCTTCGCTTGCGGCGGGAAATTTGTTGTCCGGCCCCTGCCGATAGTCCACACTCACTACCTCAATCTTTCCCAAGGCAGAGACGGGGATTGATTCGAGTTCCGCGCAAGCCGGCCAACAACCCGAGAAACCGCCGCCGTGAAGATTGATCAGAACTCTATCTTTGTTCTTCGCCGACACGCCGGATGTCGGCGCGTAGACATACGCATGCACGCCGCCGACTTTCTGGTCTTTCTTCTCGACCGCAAATAGTTCGTAGTCACGCGCGAGGTAGCCCTTCATGAATCGCGGCACTCCCGCATTTTGTTTCAGAATCTCGGGGTTCTGCATATCTTTCAAATGCTGCGTGACGTAGGCTTTCGCCTCAGGGCTGAGGAAGGGCGACAGGGGCACGGTTTGAGCCGGAACTTGAACGGTGCCGTCCGTTTCCACAACGACCTGGGGAGCTACTCCAGAAGGATGGGCTTGAGCCTTTACCGGGGCGGAGTGCAACAGTAATGCAATTGAGCAACCCCATATCGAAAGCAGACGAGGAGAGCGCAAATCCATCACATACCTCCAAGAACTGAAGCAATACGAAGCGTGGGCAACGCCCGACGATGAGCGGTCCCGGGATGCGTTAAGTCTAGTTTGGGAAAATGTTTCTTCACATCGTCTCCGACTCGCGGGACGCATTTTGCGTAACCCAGCTGTGCCAGAGCAATACGCTAAGAGAATGATACGAATTGCGATCTGAGTGCGGCTGCGGGCCGGGACCTCGAACTATACAAAGATTTCACCGGGAAGGGCAGTTAACGTCCGTGTAGCGAGAGTATTCTGCACAACCCTCTTTGGTTGTTCCGCACCGGAGGTATCCAGTTGCTTGCGGGCCATCCGCAACTTAAGAGTGTGTTCAATCTGTCGCAACTCCATGACTTCCCCACCCGCGACCAGGGTCGTGGCTTGGCCCTGACTGCCGGCACGTCCGGTGCGGCCGACGCGGTGAATGAAGTCCTCAGCAGTCTTCGGGACATCATAGTTAATGACGTGCGCTACATCGTCCACGTGCAACCCACGCGCGGCGATGTCGGTCGCCACCAGCACTTGAAAGTATCCTTCCTGAAACCCGCTCAATGCTTTGTTGCGCTGACCCTGCGAGCGGTCGCCATGAATCATGGCGACGTTGAAACCATCACGGACAAGTGATTTGGCAATTCGTTCGGCGCCTCTTTTGGTACGGGCGAAGACCAGCGTCTGACCGGATTCGGCATAGAGCAACTGCCGGAGGGTGTCCATTTTCTCCGCCGGCCGCATTTCGTAGGCAGTGAGTTGCACGCTCTCTGCCGGTTTGAGCCAGGCTCCGAGCGCTACTCGAACCGGGTCGCGCATGTATTCATGAACCAGGTGAGAAACAGATTTTTCCATGGTCGCGGAAAAGCACAAGGTCTGTCTGCGCGTCGGAAGTATTGCCACAATTCGGCGGATGGCGGGTAGAAATCCCATGTCCAGCATGCGGTCGGCCTCATCGAGAACCAGCATCTTGACGCCCCGCAAATCGGCTAATCCGCGGTCAATGAAGTCTTGCAGCCGCCCGGGAGTTGCGATGATGGCTCGCTGGCCAGCGCCGAGGTCTCGTATCTGCGATTTTTCCGACACGCCGCCAATTATTAACGCAGCTTTCCGCATGTTCTTGCCGCGCAGCTGTTCGTATTGCTCGTGGACCTGCATTGCCAGCTCGCGCGTTGGCAGAAGAATCAGCGCGTTGGCCGTGCGGGACGGCTCCCCCTGCAGCATCTCCATCAACGGAATCAGGAAGGCGAGTGTCTTGCCTGTTCCGGTCTGTGCCGTTCCGATTACATCTTTGCCTTCAAGAGCCGGCGGGATGGCGCTCTCCTGGATAGGAGTTAAGGTTGTAAAGTTCGCTGTTGCCAGCCTCTGCTGCAAACCAGAAGAGAGGCGTAATTCTGTAAAACTAGCCATTCGAATTTGTTTTTTCTGGAGAGACCTCTCGTCACACACCTCAACACAGCGCGAAGGCCCGCTCGCTTAATTTGAATTTGACGCTGAGTAAAACGGTGGGCAGGAAAGGCGGAGATGAAGCTGGTTCAACCGGGAACCACCGCGAGAGCAAGCAAACCGAGTAAAAGCGACGAACCCATTATAGCAGAAGTGGGTGTACGCCCTCGCAGTTCGCACCTGACTTGATAATTGTGGTGGATCATGGACTACCGTTGGCCCACAACAGGATCGCGCCTCAGGCTTGCGTCGATCATTCGCCAGATACCGAGCGGATTTGCATCCTTCAATTCATCTGGCAGTGCTGCATTGGGGAAATTCTGATAACAAACCAAACGGGTGAAGCGGAAAATTGCCTGGCTTCCTACGGAAGTTGAACGGCCATCCGAGGTCGAAGGATAAGGTCCTCCGTGAACCATGGCATGCGTTACTTCAACCCCAGTGGGATAGCCGTTGACGATCAACCTGCCGACTTTCGTCTCCAGAATGGCAACGAGATCTGAGAAGTTATGCAGATCCTCTTCCGTACCGTGAATTGTTGCCGTGAGGTGGCCCTCCAGGGACCGGGCGATGGCCAACACTTCGTCTCTGTTCGAATGATGGACCAAGAGCGTCGTGGGACCGAAAATTTCTGTTTCCAGATCCGAATTCAGAAACGTTTCTGCATCAGTTTCGAAGACCAGAGGGCCGGCTGAATATCCCGGGGCCGACGGACATGATGCTTCTGCCGTGACCTTAACCCGCTGCTGCCCCTTTCGTGTGGCGATTGCAGACTCATAGGATTCGTGGATCATTTTCGTGAGGAGATAAAACGGGGCTGAACCGCTTACCAATCGGCCCAATTTCTCTCCGAAGTTTGCAGCTTCAGATCCTTTGGGCAGAAATACCATGCCTGGCTTGGTACAAAACTGACCCGCACCCAACGTGAAAGAACCATAGAGACCGGTTGCAATATTGTCACCGCCCTTAGCCAGGGCGCCTGGCAGTATAAAAACGGGATTCGTGCTGCTCATCTCAGCGTAGAACGGAATTGGTTCGGGGCGCGAAGCTGCTATGTCCATCAAAATTCTTCCAGCGACTCGGGAACCCGTAAAGCCACCGGCCTTAACCAGCGGATGTTTCATCAGCCTGGTTCCTACCTGGGAACCGCTGCCGAAAAGAAGCGAGAACACGCCCTCCGGTAAACCGCATTCGCGGACCGCTTCCTGAATGCACCTACCTACCAGTTCGCTAGTGCCAGGGTGGGCAGCATGGGCCTTCACGATGACGGTATTGCCGCCCGCCAATGCGGACGCCGTATCTCCACCTGCAACTGAAAACGCTAAGGGAAAGTTACTCGCACCGAAGACAACTACGGGCCCTAGCGGATGAAGCATCGATCGGATATCAGATTTGGGGAGAGGTTTACGATTCGCATCGGCGAGATCGATGCGCGCATTCACCCACGATCCCTCCTCGGCAACTTGTGCGAACAACCGGAGTTGGCCACACGTACGGGCCGTCTCACCTTGCAAGCGCGCCGCCGGCAGAGCGGTTTCTTTCCCTGCTCGTTCGATGATGTCAGGTGCGATGGCTTCTATCTTCTCGGCAATCTTTCTCAAGAATGCAGCGCGTTCCCGTGCCGAAGTTCGGCGGTAAATCGGAAAAGCGTCCGCTGATAGCCGAACGGCAAGTTCTATGTCTTCTTCGGTGGGCGGCTTAAACCCGGGCTCGAGGCGCTCGCCGGTAGTCGGGTCTGTGGCGTAGTGTGGCTCGTCCCTGCCGGGAGCCTGGCGAGATCCAATCAGTGATGTTCCTGACAGTTTTACGGTGGACGCTAACATATTCACTTCCTCGTTAATACGTGTGTGTCACCCAAGTGCGGCCGGGATCGTAAAGCATCCCGGATTAGATTCAGGGTCCCCTCGAGTTCGCTGCCTGCTAATTGAAGCCGCGGCGGGCGGACGCGTGCATTTCCTTTTCCGAGTTCGGCCTGGACAAGCTTGATCATTTGAACGAACCTCGGCACTGTGTCCATACGCAGCAGCGGCAGGAACCAGCGATACACTTCGAAAGCCTTATCCCGCTCTCCCTGCATTCCGCAATCGAATAACTCCACCGACTCACGCGGGAGCGCGTTGGCCAGCCCCGCAATCCATCCAGTCGCTCCGACGCTTACGGCTTCGAGCACCGCATCATCGACCCCCACCAGGATGTTGAGACGATTCTCTAGTAGCGCCCGAATGCCAGACACTCGCCGCGCGTCCGTGCTGGATTCCTTCACAGCGAGCAGATTCCCGTGTTCGCTTGCTAGTTCCGCAATCTGTTCTGGCAGAAAATCAGTTCCGTAGGCGACCGGGTTGTTATAAAGCATGCAGGAGAGCGGAGTGGCTTGGAAGACCGCTGCGACATGCGCCTTCATTTCGCGCCAGTCTCCCTGATAGACGTAAGGCGGGAGAACCATAAGGCCGTCGCAACCGAGATCAAGAGCAGCCTTTGCCAGGGCCACACTCTCAAAAGTTGTCAACGACGAGATGGCCGCGACGAGAGGCGCTCGGTTTACCGCCTTGCGGCAAGTGCGAAGAAGCTGCAATTTCTCTTCGTACGACAGGGTTGCACCTTCACCGAGTGAGCCGAGTGCAACAATGCCAGAGCATCCGCTCTCCAGCAGCCAGGCACAGTGTTCGGCGACGAAGCCGTGATCGATCGTGAGATCAGCGTTGAAACATGTTGTGATCGCCGGCATGACGCCCTTCCACTTCATCAGTGATCTCCTATGACGTTCTCGGGTGCAGGTGTACTGCACGTAGCCAAACTGTCCACTCGCACGGGGAAGAGCGGCGGACGAACTGAATCGGGATTCCACTTGAACAGAAACGCAGTGGCTGGCCCGCAAACTCTGCCCTGGCAAGGCCCCATTCCGCACCTGGTATGCAGTTTAGCTGACCGCCACGAGGAGTGCCGTTGCAGACGCGAGTAACGGACATCTTCGCATCGGCAAACGATCGTGTCGCTCGATGGCAAGGTCCGAAGCTCATTGCGCAGAGAGAATGTGTGTTCGAGATGACGGGCAAAGCGGCGCGCAGCCTTCCGCTCCGGAAAAAGTCGTTCGGCGTCAAGGACTCTTCCTGCGGCTGCCAAACCGGCGATCTGTCCTTCGATGAGTGACAACTCCAGCCCCCCGATGCTCGTCGGTTCCCCGGCACAAAAAATCCCGGGCACGGTCGTACGCTGCAGTTCATCAGTTTGCACGAAAGCATTGCGAATTTCGCAGCCGAGTAGCGCAGACAATTCACTGTTAGGCACGAGATGAAATCCACAAGCGAGATAATGACAATTTATTGTTTCGGTTTGTCCATTGTGCGAAATAGTCACGCTCTCAAGCTTGGTCGTACCGTGAGCAGCCACAGGCCAGGTATTCGCGGAAAAGTTGACGGCCAACTCTCGCTTGAGTTGGAGCGCTTGAGCAAACTTCTTTGGACTCGCCAATAGCGTCAAGCCGAATCGTGCCAATTTGTCCCAGGAGGCCTGCTCGCAAAGTATCGGGATTTCGGCGCCTTGCTTACGCAAGTAGGCGGCAACAGCGAGAAGCAGCGGGCCCGTTCCGGCTACCACAACGCGTTTACCGGCAATGGGCAGGCCCGATTTGACCATGGCCTGCAGGCCGCCTGCGCCCATCACATTCGGCAGCGTCCACCCTGGGAAAGGCAGAAAGCCTTCGCGGGCTCCGGTCGCGAGTACCAGATTGCGGTATCGCAGCTCAAGGACATGGTCGTCGCCCTCACAAATCAGAACACCGGGTTCGGGCTGGCAGAAAACTCTCTTACCGCAGAAGGTCGCGACTTTCGCTTTTTCGAGGCGGCGAAACCATAGGGAAGCTTCTCCCGCATGCGCATCCAAAGAAAATGATTTACGCCAGATTTGGCCACCGAGAAATGCGTTGTCATCGACGATTGCAACGTTGACGCCGCACTCAGCCGCGCGAACCGCGGCTGCGATTCCGGCCGGGCCTCCACCTATAACGACAACGTCGAATGTGGGCAGCACTATCTAGTCCTCGGAGCTCACTTCCATGTCCGGCTCACATAAAATCTGACAGCTCTTGCGATGGCGCCTGCCGTTGATGTTCACGCGACATTCGAAGCAGATGCCCATTCCACACAGGGGACCCCGCAGTTCGCCGCTCACCGATGTCCGGCACTTGCTTACCGCTAATGCCATGGCCACGGCTACCGTCGCGCCGACTGGAACAGAGAGGGCATGGCCGTTCACTTTGATGGTGATCTCGCTAGGCATGCGCATATTCGCTGGCAACGCGCGAGGGCAAATAAGGTTCGACGGCGATTGGGGACTTGGAACCTGTGATTTGATCGGCAACGAGTTTGGCTGTAGCCAGTGAAGTAGTGATCCCCAGACCTTCGTGCCCGGTCGCGAGGAATACAGACTTGTCGTGCGGCCAGGGGCCGATCAGTGGCAACTTGTCAGGGGTGGCGGCCCGAAATCCAGTCCAGATGCGTACGACTGACATGGGCGCCAGCGCCGGCATGAATTCCTGAGCCCGGTGCAACATCCGCACGATCATCGCATGATCGACATCCTTGTGCTCTGCGCCGAATTGTCGCGACGAGCCGATAAGAATCTGCCCAGTCCGCCGCGGCTGCACGTTGAAAGCGACAGAGTCGGCGTTTAAGGAATGAGCGCTCTTCAGATATCCCAATTCCACAAGTTGATGCCTCAGAAAACCCTGATAGCGATCGGTGATGACCAGATGGCCTTTGCGCTTTTTCACGTCAATACCTGGCGTCAGTTCCGTCGACCAGGCTCCGGCCGTGTTGATGATCAACTCTCCCCTGAGTTCGACGCCATCGTCCATCAAAACACGGTTTTCACCAATTTTCCGCACGCTCGCTCCCAACTGCAGGGTCGCACCATGCTTCTGTGCGCGTTCCATGAGGAATCGAGCGGCGCACGGCGGATATAAGACAGCGTCCTCTGGAACAAGCAGACCTCCAGATAACCCCTCACGCAGGTTGGGCTCAAGTTCCTTCAGCTGCGCGTGGTCAAGGATCTCCGCAGGAACCCCTCGCGCCCGGTAATAATCGCACTTCCGCCGCACCTCGAGCATCTCATCGCCATCTGCAGCTACCCAGATGGTTCCACATTGCTCAAATTCGACATCTTCGGGCAAATCCCGCTTGAGCGCCTGCCATAAGGTTTGGGAATATCTGGTCAGCGCAAACTGGGGCTCCGAGTCATCCATGACAACGATGTGGCCCATGCCAGCCGCCGTCGCCCCGCTTCCGACCACGTCACGATCAATTACGGCAACGCTCAGCCCGCGTCGGGCCAACTCGTCGGCACAGGCGGCTCCGACGATACCGGCTCCTACAATGATCGCGTCATATCCCGCTTTGCTCATGGATGACTGACCAAGTGTATACAAAATCCGGCATGACTTAGGAAGGTGTCACGGGATCCCGAGCAGGCGTTCCAGCGCACTTCCGCCAGCAACACCAATCTTCACTTGATACCAATTACCATCGAGTCAGGGCCGACGAG